>Ga0265798_10010471_pt1 | contig 11435 bp, 9 predicted proteins | sample P3T30metagenome_FD_192430 | JGI IMG/M metagenome (GOLD analysis project Ga0265798, IMG submission 192430) | Plant litter microbial communities from East Loma Ridge, Irvine, California - P3 T30 | ecosystem: Environmental > Terrestrial > Plant litter > Unclassified | place: USA: California... | reverse complement strand
GCCGTCCACTTACTGTCGTACCCTCGCGCACGAGCAAGATTGTAGGTCCAACACCAGAGAACATCTTTCTTGTACTCCTCGTGCTCGGCCCACGTGGGGCCTAATGTTGAGTTAGAACGCGCGTTGTTTTCATTCGAATGAACACTTACGCGGCTGCTGCCACTGTGACAGCGCCGCCGCCTGGTCGGCCAGGTCGGCGCCCTTGTTCTTGTCCTTGTCCTTGTTGTTGTCCCCTGCCATTATGCAGAGTCCTAGATGTGTGTGTGGTGTAGATGTAGTAGGTGCAGGTGTTGAAGTTGATGCGTTAAAGTGGAGATGTTGAGGGCGTGGGTGTTGAGGGGAAACGAAGCTCACGACATCACAGCAACAACAGAAAAGTCTGCGCGCAGATCCGTGCCACTTCAAACGCACGAGGTTTACGTACGAGGAGTGAGAGTGAAGGCAACCAATGTTCCACCTCATACGAGCTCTAGTACGATCGCTTCATAGGCGGCACACTCTTGCACTCCCCTTCATCCAGCGTCCCCATCGTCACTCCTCGACTCCCGTACTCGATCTTCTCGCCCACGCCCCCTTGCCACGTCAGGCTATGTATCATCCATTCTCTATCATCACGCTCTTTAAAGTCATCTCTTGCATGCGCACCTCTGCTCTCCGTCCGCGTGAGCGCCGCTTTACTTGTCTGCACCGCGTTTGTCAACAGATTCCGAAGCTCCAGCGTTTCGATGAGATCGGAATTCCAAATCAGGCTGCGATCAGTAACGCGGAGATCGTTGGCGAAGTCTTTTTCTACTTGCTTTAGAGTGGTGTGGCCCGAGGACAGCGATTCTTCGGTACGAAATACGGCGGTGGTGCGCTGCATTGTTTCTTGCATTTTTGAGCGCAAGCCGTGCGTGGGCGAGGAGCCGGAAGAGTGCAGGATGGTGTCGATTTCGCGGATCGAGTCGAGGCCGATGTCTGGGTGCGCTGGGACATGCTTGTCAGACGGCGCGTGATTTGAAGAGATGTGGTGGGCGGTGGCGCGGCCCTAGGGTGGGTTAGATGGGTTTTGGTGGAGAAGTAGTTGTTGGTAACTTACGAAGACTACAATATCGAGGAGAGAATTCGCACCCAGGCGGTTCGCGCCGTGAACACTGACACATGCCGCTTCGCCTGCTGCATACAGGCCGTCGACGACGTGGTCTTTTCCGTTCTTTACATCGAGAACTTGGCCGTGGAAGTTTGTCGGTATGCCTCCCATGCAGTAATGGACAGTTGGTAACACTGGAATGGGCTCCTTAGTCACATCGATACCAGCGAAGATGCCTGCTGTTTCTGCGATGCCTGGTAATCGCTCCATGATGATCTCTTTCGGAAGATGTGAGAGTTGGAGATGGATGTGGTCTTTGTTAGGACCGCAGCCACGGCCTTCGATGATCTCGAGGTTCATAGATCGGCTTACGACATCTCGTGATGCCAGATCTTTAGCTGTGGGGGCGTAGCGCTCCATGAAGCGTTCGCCTTCGCCATTGAGTAGATAGCCGCCTTCGCCGCGGGCACCTTCTGTGATCAAGACCTGCGTTGTATTAGCCAAGTTGGAATGCCATGTGCATTGCTCCAAACTCACGCCAGCGCCATAAATCCCAGATGGATGGAACTGCACAAACTCCATGTCCTGGAGGGGCAGTCCAGCTCTTGATACCATTGCGCTACCATCACCCGTGCTCGTATGAGCACTTGTCGCGCTGAAATATGCTCGTCCGTAGCCTGCTCTTGTCAGTCCCCTCTTGACCATAACCCCAATTCTTTCTCTACTCACCACCAGTAGCCAGCACGGTGTTCTTCGCAAACATGCGATGACACGTGCCATCCTCCATATTCATCGCCGTAACACCCACACACTTCCCATCCACCATCATGAGGTCCAACGCAAACCACTCCACAAAGAACTGCACGCCCGTCTTCAAACTCTGCCCATACAGCGTATGCAGCATGGCATGCCCCGTACGATCCGCCGCACATGCCGTCCTGTAGGCCTGTCCGCCCTTGCCATATTCCAAACTCTGTCCTCCAAGAGCACGCTGGTATATCGTGCCCTCGTTCGTCCGCGAGAACGGCATGCCATAGTTCTCCAGCTCCACGACCGCAGGCACCGCTTCCCGCGTCATGTAGTGTATAGCGTCCTGGTCGCCGAGCCAGTCAGACCCTTTGACTGTGTCGTACATGTGCCAGCGCCAGTCGTCTTTGGTCATGTTGCCGAGCGCGGCGTTGATGCCGCCTTGTGCGGCGACGGTGTGCGAGCGTGTGGGAAAGAGTTTGGATATGCATGCAGTCTTGAGACCGGATTCAGTGAGGCCAACGGCTGCGCGTAGGCCTGCGCCGCCTGCACCGACGACGATGGCGCTGTGTTTGTGTTAGACGGGTGGTTGGTATGAAAGAAGAAGGGGCGTACTCATAGTGGTGGTCTATTACGGTCAAGCCTTTGACATCTTGACCGTTTACTGAGGCGAATCCTCGCTGATGTCTGGCAGAGCGTCGAAGGAATGAGCTTCGAGCTCCGAATTGGTGGCACTGAATTGCTCGCGCGAAGGAACGCATCTTGAAGGAAGAAGAGAAAGTGTCAAGCAGGTTGGTGAAGAAGAGCAATACACAAGAAACAAATGTACTGCGACATGAATGTACTTAGACCTTCAACGGTGGCGCTAGCTTATTTGTGGTTCGGCATGCCCCTCTCGACAGCCCTCGGTTGTATCTTCTTCAGACTGCATGAGGTGAGACTCTTTCCATGATGTCAGTCCAACATGAGCTCGGAAGTGATCATTATCTAAGGGACTGGAAGCGCTTGATTGCGAAGATAGCCTGGAAATGTTGCGGTTTCTCCCGAACGGATGGTTGAAGCTTGGGATGGAAGCTTTCGTGGTTTGTGGGGTTGGGACGAAAAGTGGACATGGGACGCGGCTGACTCGTGCACCAGGTTACGTGATCCAATCACACACGGTGCATTTCAGTACTCCACACCAAGTAGCCGAATCTAGACATCGGCTATAAGACGACTTCGCGATGGAACGCAACCAACCTCGCGTGTCAATGTAGGAAATCCATCAGCACTGATTACACATTTTGCGATCCTAATGCATACGATAGAAACCTTGATGCTTTCTGGGACAAGTAGAGTCTGCAGCGTCCCACGGTATGGACTCAGACAAGATAGAGAATGCCACGCGAACCGAGAAGATAATTTGTGTTGCCTTTCCCGAAGAGACGGCGCCTGTTTTGGTTGCATAGTAAAATCTAGAGCTATGTAGGTATCGTGGAGAAGAGAAACGTTGGTGTACAAATGAGACAAGGGAAGAACGTTGTTTGATGACTGTCGAAACGCTGTGATGCGCTGCTCGAAAAGGAAATAACGTTGGTGATGCGGCGAAAGATTGCAGAACGTTGTTACACGCCGACTGCCCAAGGAAATAACGTTGATACCTCTGCCTTTCCTCCTCCTCTATGTCTGCGATTTTCAGAACGTTGTAAGGAATCTTCTCTCATCAGAATCGTCTAATCATCCCAGCACACTTTCCACGCTGTTCACAGTTAGCGCCATCCTCACGCCTTCATGTAGCCCACACGACTTACCACAAGGGAATGGGAAATACGAATCCTGCATTTCCGTCAAGTACGCTTGAAACTCCACCCCATCCAAGCTCTTCGTAACCTTGTACACTTCTCCCTGCGGCCCCGCCGCCGGCCTCAAATTTTTTAAGCCAGCAACTTCCTTCAACATCGCCGTGAGCGCCACACGTGCCATGGGAGCGCCGAGACACGCGTGCGGGCCGTGGCCGAAGTGTATGTATGTGTCCGTCGGGCGCGTGAGGTCGACTTCAGTAGGATTAGGGAAGACAGACGCATCGCGTGAGGCGGCCTTCAAATTGATCAGGAGATTGGAGCCAGCGGCGAGCTTCGAGCCATTGATAGTAGTGTCGTTGGCAACACGGCGCGTCAAAACCCTTTCACTAGCTATACGTCCGCCCTCGAGGACGTATTTTGTCAACGTGTCCCAGCTCTCTCTTGTGTCAACGTGCGCGAGCTTAACGATGTCGGACCAGTGTTGCTTCCCATCGCCCAAAAGGTAGAACTCGAGGATCTTACCGAATAGCTGGCCTTGCATGCTCACCATGGGCGCGGCCATGACCATGATGTTGCCCCAGACAATTTCGTCCGTGCTCATGCCCGTGCCAACGAGCCGCTGGATCATATGCATGCCGTACGACTTCAGTGCCGTATCTTCCGGCCATATCGCCTTGGTCACCGTATGCAAGAAACCAAACTTCGATATTGCGTCGACATTTTTCTCGATAATAGAGGTGAGGAGCTGCGTGGCTTTGCGCGTTTTGATGTGCAGTGGGAAGCTAGAGACAGGATCGACGTCGTAGGAGATCAAGGCGACCACGCTGGCCATGATGAGGTAGAGCTCTGCTTCTGTGAAAATGCCGTTGGGTTTGGACACGGTCTTGAGGGGCAGCATGAACATTTCAGCGCAGAAATGCACGTGTGCGAGGTTGCCGATGTCACGGATGACGTCGACTTGGTGGAAGTTTGCAATCTTTGCGCTCTTCTGATGCAGCAATTCACGCGTCTTGGTGGTGTAAAAATGGCGGACTTGATTGTCCCACTCGGAAACGTAGAGCGCCTTGTTCAACACTTCGCGTGACTTTGTGTTCTGTGCGTCGCCACCTGCGAGCGCAGAGGGCTTGGGGACTGTGCCCATCAGGTACAGCATCGCGCTGGCGCCCGTGCTTTTGAACGTAGCCTGGTCATTCATGATCTGGACTGCGAGCTTGTGTTCTGTCACGACGAACGGCGGACTGACTGCTTTGGGCCTACTGAAATCATACAGCTTGTCCTTTTCTAGGTCCTTGAGAGCTTCTTCCATGGCCTTCGGAATGGTGAGCGGATAGTGCGCGTAGACGCTATTTTGCTTGAAGTGGTTCGGGAAAGCGCGCAGGAAAAGCTTGTAGAAGACGCAGCCGTTGTCAATGTCCAGATCCGAGTCCACGAGACTGTAGCCCCAGTTGGTAAGAGTGCGTGGGTTGTAGTCTTTTGTGTAGAATCTGTCGCCGCGAACGAGGGCCACCGCATCCGAGAGAACTGCCCGCGAGACTGTATATGGTGGGCAAAGACCGGAGCCCGGCGCCATGGGCTGCTTCGCATCTTCCACGACAATGCCGGGGTATATCTCCACCTTGTCTGGATGGTCGTACATATGCTTGAGCTGCTCCTGCACGTACTTGTCCTTCGTGATATCCTCGAAGGTATTATGAGGCTCAAGATGGAAGTACTTACGGAACTCATTCAACGAGCCCAAGTTCCAAGCACGAGACTGCTCAATACCCAACACTTCGATGGCGCGGAAGATTTCTGGTACACGATTTGGTCCAAATGAGTTTGCGCAGTCCTCAATACTAGTAAGAAGTATATCGACCAAATCCTGATCAGGTAGGGTGCCATCCTCATTGCGGCTCAAGCCGGCAAATTTGCGCTTCGATGGATCTGGATCGGTCTTGCGGTACACTTCGTCCAGCTTCGCAAGGAACTCGTACTTTCCGACAGACCTGGGATCGCGATCTTCACCAAATAAGGCTCCCCACATCTCTTGTGTCCACTTCTCGTCCCGATCTGATACAGTGGAGTGCCACCGATACACCAGATTGAACTCGGCGGAGACTTGGTTGCCGACGCCGATGGGCAGGTCTTTGATGTCTAGCCGCGGGTTGAGCTGCCAGTTACTGTCGGTACGATTGAGGTCCAAAATCGTGCGCACGTAATCAATGAGAATGATGTTGACATACAACCCACAAGTGATCAGCCGACCAGTCTGGAACAGATCCTCGTCGTACTTCTTCTTCGACGCCTCCCACTTTGTTCGAGCCTTGTCATCCTTCTCCGCATCACCAGTCGCGCTCGGAGACTCAGCCGCCGGCTTCTGGAACCGATTCTTCTCATTGATAAGCGCGAGATTCTCAACCGTATAGTTGTGGAAGCGATTGAACATGATCAGCAACGCGCCAACACCGGGTGGAAAGAACAGCAGACGAGCCTCAGAGAAGCAGTCCGGCTTGATCTTGCCAGCCTCCCTAGTCCTCATCTTATCTTGCTCCGCTTGGTTGCTGCCATATAGTGGCGACAAGTCTAGATATGACGAGGTCATTGAGATCGAAGGATCTTCATGGCTCGTACGGAAGCAATCGTGAATGATGATCGAAGCGAGATAGAACAGCATGCTGGAGATTCTGTTCGGGTGTAGTTCGGCATGCTTCCTTGTCATGATGCTGTCGAACACGACGCCAGGGTCCGGCCGAGCAGGCGTTTGCATCATTGACGGCTTCACGGTCCTCGCGTACGGTGTACCCGCGGCGCCCAGCTGCGGATGTACCAGGCTGTTATTTGAGCCGTCGGCTGATCTATACTGGTATTTTGCCCCGAGATACGATTGCGGTGGGTGCTCCAGATCGTTCCAGAGCTGCGTGAGGAAATTTGAGGTCACCGCCTCTCTCGTTTTCGAGCCGTCAGGCAACGCAGCAGCAGTTCGGATCAGGCCTTCCATGAGGTACGTCTTGTCGTCCATGGCCGCGCCAGTGATTTTCTCCTTCTGTACCTCTAGTAGGGTTTGGATGTTCTCGATACCGAGATGCGACATGTCGCGCAATGCACCCTCCACTCCCTTGATGACAGACGGCTTGTCCTCGGGTAGGATCTTGGATCCATCTCCGGTTTGGGGTAGAGGAGCAGACGCAGCTCCCATCACCGCCGCAAAGGCCTTAAACTTGCTGCCTACCGAGTCCCGCAGCTTGTCCAGCTCAGAGGGCTCTGCGGCTTTTGGTGGCGTGGTTCCTGTTCGCGTCTCCACATGGCCTTCCCACGCGGCTTTTGGAACTGCGGGCATGATGTAGTTAATGCTAGACATTTCGTTAGGGACTGTATGCAGGGATAGAAGTGATAGAGACAAGAGGTTCAGGTCATTGTAGTTGAGGGCGTAACAGATTCAATGTTGTTTCTCGTACATGCTGCAAGGAAGGCGCCCAATACAGAAGCCGCAGCGACCTCGTGGTTCAGCAAGACCAGGGAAGCTGCACATCAGTGTTGACGCCGCACCCGAATTGCTCTATGCATAAGTGCTGATGACAGAAATGAAGAAAAGCCAATGAAATCGAAAAACTAACCTCTTGTCACGTCTCAGACCGTAGTGCGAACAATCCAAAATATTTCAGCGCTGACAGATGTTGTTCCACCAAATACACACAAGGCGCAATGCCAGACTTCGAAGGTCAGATTTTAGATGTGATTGTCCAGCGTAGTGTGTAGTGGGGTTGAGAGTTGGGACAAACGAGGCTGCAGCTGAACAAACACGTGCTATAAATACAAGAGCAAAGAACACACCTGCACCAAGGAGAAAAAAAAACACCAGCACTTGCAGCTCACCCTGCTTGATCCAATATCGAGCTAATGGATGCGAGGTCTTATATGTGATTGAGTGGACCATCTTATGCGGCCAACCACACATGCGGCTGAACAAGGCAATGTCCAGCCCGCCATCGATGCGCGAACTGTTCAGCCGCTGCGAAGCTCGAAGCTGAGGGCTTGCCCGCCCTTGTTCTCTGCCTGTTATAATGCGTAGCCTCTTATAGGTTGTATGCAGGCGAGCCGCGGCTGGGTTGTGGAGACGGCTTCGCTATGTACTGACTGGAGCGATGCGATCGAACCGCGAGTCCTTCAGCCTCGCGGGCGGACGGTGACCGAAGAGAGGCTACGAGGCAATGTTTCTTTCGTGTGATGTCGGTCCATTGTCTTTCGATATTGCAAATGTTCAGGAGGACTCTTCGAGGCTTCAAATTCATGATTGTGGCTTGCTTGATTCATGCAGGGTCCGCTGGGCACGGAATTGCCCGCGGATCATTGGCTTTCACGTTCCGAGACACCAATCCACCACCAAGAGCAATACAACCTGAATCTCACGCACAATACACAGTACTTAACGCGACGGCGTCTGGTGCTAGGGCGTACTCACGTTACTCCATGAAGCTACGAGGTTCTGCGTCCAATATTGCCCCGATGATGCAAAGTGAAGACCATTGGGACATTGAGGCCGTTACTGCTAGACACATGCATCGATCACCAGGACCAAGAAGAACATGACCTGGTGCGCCGCTGACGCATGAAAGAGAGGGCGCCGTTGGCTATCACGCCACAGCCTGATGCGAGCATATGTCTCAAGGACGTCGGCTGGGTGTGCATGCAAATGGTCCTCCAAAGCAGGCACACAGGGAACGTGGCCAGATATTTCCCAGCCACTTTCAACAGCTATGGACGAGGCTTTGACGAGAAAGATGGGCCATGTTTTCCAGTGAAGTATTGCCAGATGATACGCCACTCCGTGTATCTCGAATCAACTCAAGCATACACATAATTCTCAACCGGCTCGCACACATCCTCACTCGACAGCCCACAATGCCCTATATCCCCATCCCTTTCCTCCCCATCCTCAAACGCACCCCACCGCACACGTTTTTCCCACGGCGCATCTTCCCAAGGTCTGGCATGACACGACGCCGCAATCGCCACACTACACGACCCCACAACCGGCATGGGACTCAGTCTCTGCACGCCCAATATCACCAGAAACACGAGCAATACAAAGCTCACTAGCATGCACATGAATATCCCGATCGGCGAATACGCACACGTAACAAATCCGCCATCGTCAAGCGTAACCAGGAAAATGCTCTGCGAACTCAAGTAATGCAGCAGACACGAGAACGCCAGCAGCGGAACCCCATAGCGCAGCGGTAACTGTAAAAAGTACGCATTGCGCTGCGCGCCCGTGGTACTGCCCGAAATTCGCAGGCCCTTTGCGCGAGTGAAGTAGCTGGACCACTCGCGCGCCAGGAGCATGGACGTGATGGTCGCGTTGTAGGAGAAGTAGATAAGCGAGATGATGACCTGAGGACTATTGGCAATGAGCGCGAACGTCAGAATAGCAGCCGTGCCCTTTTTAGGCATGCGGTCGTTAATGATGACAGTGCGTGGGTCGACGGTTCCGAGACCGAGGGCGAGTACGCTTCGCAGGCTTTTGGCGCCGGGCATGGCGATGTAGCGCCAGATGAAGAGGCCTAGGAGGACGGAAATACCTGTTAACACGCTATGTGTGCGTTAGCAAGTGAGTTGATTCTATGTCGCACGTCTGGGTGGAACTTACGCAGCTACGCACGTGATGAGTTTGCCGCGCTTGACAGATGAGAACCATCGTGGCCTGGATCGACGGAATGGCATCGAGGTGACTCTGACGCCCTTGAGAATCGAGCTGTGCACTGCCTTTTGCGATGCCAGGCACATGAGCTTCGTGCTTTCATCGCTTTCCTGTAGGAACGAAGACGAGGCATCCCCGATAGTGAGTAATGGATTGTTCCGCAACATGGCCACGCAGCAGATCATGGCGCACAGTTTGAGCGCATTGAACGCAATCACGACAACACCCAGGTGAATGCTAAACTTGAGTCTACACGTTTGATGCAGCTTCTCACTAAGGCAGTGTTCCACTGGGACGTCACTGTTCGGGCCCAGCGGGGTCCAGCTACCATCCGTGGTGGCGTTGCTGAGTAGTTTGGGTAGCAAGACATTGTGATCTTTTGGTATGCAATTAGGCGGCATTTTTTGGCCAGGCCAAGGATATTGGCCGTATACCCAATTTGTTCCTAGGTCTGCGGCACAGCCTTCGCTGAAGAGTTCGATCTGGGCCTGTATGCAGAACAGATAATCTGGCTCCACGGCTTTGGACGGAGCCACCAGGACTAGGACACCGCGCGAGAACTGGAGTGGCTGGCTGTACTCTCTGATGCAGTCCTGGACGTCGAGGCGCTCCATTCGATCTTGACTCGATGCCGCCGCGTAGTTCATCGCGAAGGGCCGCACGTAATCGTATTCGACATACGGATGTGAGTTTATCAAGGTACCGTTGTCCATAGCAGCCTTTATATCAGAGCCGACTAAACAGATCTGGTACCTCTCTGGATGCAGTGTTGCAAAGACCGCCGAATTGTAACTGCGAGGGACTGGTTAACGAGGAATCAAGATATCAGCAAGTGCGACTACTGACCACAGGTGCAATGGAAACGACGAGAGTGCCAAAGTCCACCAACACGCTTTCTTCTTGAAGCTAAAGACCGAGGACGTAATATTGTGTAGACTCGGCACACCGATATCAAGGTAGCCGCCTTGCGCATGAGCAGCGTCCACCTCGACTCGCGATGGCGCAGACAAGCACTGCATGCAGTAATTACTGCCACCGAGGAGCAAGGAACTCAGAATATTGATCAGGAGATGTATGCCGATATTGACTTTCCGTGCTTCGGCGCAAGGAGCCTGGTAAAGCGTGCCAGTCCCATCTTGTGTTGGTTTCGTCGCGATAGCCCATACCAAGAAACCTGTGTTGATAAAGAGGACTGTTGCGGCAAGTGCAACGAGCAGTAGCAGGCTGGTGCGCCATTTTGGGTGTGTCTTTTTTGTCTTCTCGGTGCTGCTCCAGGATTTCGCAAGGAGTGAAGAATGCGCACTTTCTGCAGGCGGCATACTGTTCACAGCCGTGTTGCGTTGCGACCGCGTTGTGAAATTCCATACGTGATCACTTCGTCCCTGGCGGGCGTATATGTAGATACGAAGGGCACTTCAGGCAAGGCTGAGGTCCAGGCTGTGCTGTGATCCTGAAGGAAGTGTTGCTGCGACTGCTGCATAGTGGCGTCCAAGGGGGGTTTTTGGCTGAACTGCTATCGTCTGATTAGTCTTTCTCAGCCTCCTCCTAGATATGCGAGGGGCTGTCCAGCAGCGCACCCGAAACATGCTTCCAAATCTAGGGTTGTGCGAATGTTTATACGTCATCTTGCGGGGGGATGAGCGTTGTTGCAACATGCAGTGTTGTACACCAAATTTAGAGCTTCCTCACCAACCACCCCATCTGGCATCAGCCACACAAGCGCCACAAACCTCGCGTTTTCAGGAACAACCAATTTTGAGCCTCACTCTGCGGCTTTCGACTTCGAAGGGGGGTTGCTCCAATGAATTCTGCGCACGATTGATTGAGCTCGGTGCATAAATGTCGCTTGGACCTTGAACCGATATGTCTTACAGGCTTTGTGCAACGACTCTACATCGTTCTGCACTCGTTTATTAGTGAGTACTATCTTTGGATGTGTCATCGTTGGACCGGCTACACTCAGTGTCCGGGTCGTCATACACGTGCTTCAAGCGCACCAGTCACAGCCTCAATCCTCAGTCGTAACTCCAAGACATCCTCTCCCCGAAGCCCTCTCTCAGACCCCGTATTGTGCCACCCTCCATCTCCTCCTACCAGATCTACCAGATTCCCGGCAGAATTGCATACCTCTTCCTCTTGTATTTGTCCCCAAACTCCTTCC
>Ga0265798_10010470_pt1 | contig 11435 bp, 10 predicted proteins | sample P3T30metagenome_FD_192430 | JGI IMG/M metagenome (GOLD analysis project Ga0265798, IMG submission 192430) | Plant litter microbial communities from East Loma Ridge, Irvine, California - P3 T30 | ecosystem: Environmental > Terrestrial > Plant litter > Unclassified | place: USA: California... | reverse complement strand
TCGCAACCCTCGGAATGGTTCCCGGTGTCATCATGTGCGTCGGTCTTGGACTCGTCGCAATCTACACATCCTACGTTGTCGGTCAGGTCAAGATGCGCTACCCGCATGTCAACCACTACTCGGATGCCGTCGAAATCATCTGGGGTAAATTCGGAAAGGAACTCACTGGTGTCATGTTCGCACTCTTCCTCATCTTGCTGGTTGGGTCGCACGCGCTTACCGGAACAATCGCCTTTATCAACATCATCGGAAACTACACCACATGCGCGCTCGTATGGGGTGTAGTATCCATGATCATCTTGCTGGTTCTTGCTCTGCCACCCACGTTCCACGACTTCGCTTTCCTGGGCTACATCGACTTTATTAGTATCATCGCCGCCATCTTGCTCACCATCATCGCAACTGGTATCCAAGCGCACGATGCCCCTGGCGGATTGAGCGCGGTCAACTGGTCTGCGTGGCCCCAACCCGGTACTTCGTTCTACGAAGCTTTCCTGGCGACCACCAACATCATCTTCGCCTACTCCTTCGCCGTCTGCCAATTCTCTTTCATGTCGGAGATGCACACCCCCAAGGACTACGTCAAGTCCATCTGGGCCCTCGGTCTGATCGAGATCTTCATCTACACCATGACCGGTGCTCTCATCTACGCTTTCGTTGGCCAGGAGGTCAAGTCGCCCGCTCTTCTCTCCGCCGGTAACACCGTCTCCCGCATCGCCTTCGGTATCGCACTACCCGTCATCTTCATCTCCGGATCCATCAACGGCACCGTCGTCTGCCGCTACATCATGGACCGCATCTTCCCCACCTCGCCCATCCGCTTCGTCAAGGACGTCAAGGGCTGGGGTGTCTGGGTCGGTCTCATCACCGTTGTCACCGTCATCGGCTGGATCATCGCCGAGGCCATTCCCTTCTTCAACGCCCTCCTCGGTCTCATCTCCTCCCTCTTCATCTCCGGATTCACATTCTACTGGCCCGCCCTCTTCTGGTTCCAGCTCGTCAAGGAGGGCAAGTGGAATGCAAACGCCAAGAACATCAGCTTGAGCATCCTCAACTCCATTGTCTTCGTCATTGGACTTGTTGTTCTTGGTGCCGGTACCTACGCCTCTGTTGAGGATATCATCACACAGTACAACTCCGGCGCTGTACGAAGTCCCTTCACGTGCTCTGCTCAGTCCTACGCATAGTTGGGTGATGGGAACATGTATATATACCAAGAAGCCCTTGTATAGGCGCTTCGCTTATTACGACTTATGAGTCTAGCATCAGCATAGCGATGTCAAATCAAATTTCACATATTCAATCATCTTTTCTCATGTCCACAGTGTTTGCATCTCATCGATGCTATCCGGAAATGGATCCGCTCCACCTGCGCCGCGCCACCCCACACTGGAAAAACACTGAACATCTACCTCCCAGAAGTCTACATTGCCTTCAAATATGGTCGATCTTTGGGCCATAGACTGATGTATACAGCAAGCCACCTCAAGTCTTTCCTTCTCCTGTCGAGGCGGCGCCGATATTTTGTTTACCATGGCTAGTAATGTGCGGAGTAGATCAGTGGGAAATACACTATCTACAGAAGACATCACAAGTAGTGAATCTCTGAGAAGAATGATGCGCGCACTTTTCCTTTCACTCCACTATACAAACAGCGCTCCTTTGTATTTTCACTCCAGGGCTTTCACGGTATGGTTTGCGCACTAGTACGAATAGAGACTAGTGCCGCGGATGACGCAGCCCAGACGTGCTGCTGCGCACCTGCTCAGGTGATAAACTTTGGTACGTATACCTAGGAACCGCTCACCTCCGGAATACGCAACAGTCATTTCACTCACGGCCACAGTCGCAACCATTCATATCATGGAGGACATAAGATCTACGCTCTCTACACTTCGCCTTGCGTCGAACCTCACACACGCAATCGACGATATCATGCCGAAAAGACAACGCGATAGCGACGACGAATCTGCTCGGAATGACGGCGTTGGGCCGAAGAGGCAACACGGGAGTGAAGTCATTACACCTGAACCGCAGCCTTCCGACCTCATCGCCGCTCTCCATGAGTTCATACAAGAAGAGCGCAGGACCAACTTCTCATTCTTATCACAGCACAGTCACTTTCACAAGCATCGGAACGAGCTACTCGTAGTATCTCAGGCCAATGCCGAAGATATCGAAGCAGTACGTGCTATCGCTCGGCACGATACAAGTGTCCATAGTGACTGGTATACCTTCACCGAGCCGCTGAGGTCGGACGGCTTCACCCGTACCGTTGCGATCGATATACCATCCGCGAATTGTGTTGCTGAAAACATGATCATCATCGAGTTTGGCAGGATCAGGAAAACCAAGCGCGACGCAGCTGCATGGATCCGCGATACGTACTGCACTGCCGAAGACGACTTGTGGGCGATGAGGCTCCCGGAATCGCAATACGAAGAGCAGCGCTTGTGGTGGGAAGGTACAGGGCAAGCTTTCCGGCTGCTGGACTTACCTCTAGAGATGCGCGAAGCCATCTACCTACACGTCATCGGACCAGTCGTTGTTCCGGATGTCGTTACACAGCTTCGTGGCGCGGAGAAGCTTGTGCTAGGATACGGCCTGTCGTACGATAATCCCGAGCGCGTAGGGCGCAATCGAGATCCCAACATACAGCGTCCTAATATGGAGATCATGCGCGTCAGTCGCCAGGTAAAGGATGAGGCCACCCAAGTCGCCAATCGCGACACGGTGAAGCGATTCACAACAATCCGTACGCGTGGTGATGGCATTGGGCCCGCCGCGTCACCTGAAAAGATCTGGCGCCAACTCAGGCGAATAGTAACGCCCGATAACTTCCTGAAGAGGCTTCAACTCGAGATGTCTGCAACTGAGTTCTTGGCATTCGGGGGCATTTGTCCGCAACTGGGACAACCGCTTCAGAGGGGCGTTGTTCCAATTAATGTCATTTCTATGGCTGGGTTAGGAAACCTCGATATCATCGATTTTCGCTTCATTGGTCCTGAACATGAGCTTGCCAACTGCCCTTGGAAACCGCTTCATCCATGCCAAAAGAAGTGGATTGACATATTTTTTATCACCGCCTGGAATGGTCTTGTCGCTCTCAGGAATACAAAAGGAATCAAGTATACAATGAGCGGTTGTATCAAAGATTCTACCCGGAATTACTGGACGGGGCTACTGAACGACAAGCGCAATAACCATACTGCCACTATACGTAGCCTCGAACAGGGTCTTCAGACCACCATAACGAACAGTAAGCAGCCCTATAAAGGCATGTGGAATACGTACTGACTGACAATTAGATACCTCGCTTGCATGCGAATGCTCCAACCCATGTGTTGGTGGGCCGCGCTTATTCCGGGTCCAGCCACACGAAATGAGGTTGATCGAAGGTATACAGGCAGAGCTGGATAAGGCGTATTGGGATTTCGAGGACTAAGGCGGGTTGAATTTGACCTGGGGTTGCCGCATATCGAGGGAGGAGGCGCGGCTCATTAATAGAGGATTAGCATCAACGAGCATGTGTAATGCACAGATACCGATCACATCTCCACTTCCGTGAATGTATAATCCCTGGGTTTGCAGGTGTTGCGTGCGTTGTTGCGGGCAGCTGTTGTTTGGAAAGCAGATTATCCATAGATTGGATTTGGTGATAAACTACGTCATGATCTAGCCTCTAGATGGTTAGCCGGCGGAACCGATCACGTGAGGTCTGAGAAGCCGCGGCCCCCAACGCGAACACCTCATGACTTTCGACGCGTCCTCCGCTCGTCTCCTTCAATGGCTGAACTTGCGACCCGATATACACCCCGACGCCGACATATCACAATTTTGTTGCTTTCCTCGACGCGCAAAAGCCATGTAGTCGCCCTGCATTCAATCTGTGCTCACCAGCGCGCGCCGCACCAGGCTGCCCTCTACTTATTCGCCGTGCCACGAGATGATTTCGTTGTGGTTTGAAGGTATGTCCACACCAGAGAGTGGTTCAGTCGTGACCGGGGCTGTGCGCAAGTCAATTGCACGCTCGGTAATCTGTGGTGATGCCGTGAGAAGTACCCAGCTCATGAGATGCGGCGCAGCAAGTGTGCAACTTACATCTTCTAGCTTGGGCGGACCTGCTCTGCCGTAGTTTGGTCTAGAAGTAGGAAGCCACTGCTTTCTGCGATCTCTCCAATCTCTCGGAGGATCTCTTCTAGGCTCGCCCGAACACCTTATCTTCTCAGCCTTGACGATGTGAGCAGTAGCCTGGGCAATCTCTTCTATGCTTTCGCGGCTCTGTCTACGGCATCTTCTAAGCTTGCCTCGTCGTAATTCAGCTTTCGGTATGCGACGCTGGTCTCCTTCAGAATGCTCGCATCGTCGCCCTGGCACATGCCAGTGAACGTTGGAGATGACGGAGCACTCGAAAACGCACAGCGTAAAGCTCAGGAAAGGATACCGCGCTCACACCCCCCAACTTGTTGGCAATGGTATGTTTTACCCTGATTTCAGACGCGCCGAGGATCAACAAGCTCCACGTTGCAGCCTTAGGAAAGAGCTTAGCCTTCTTGGTTTAGTGCGGCGAGCAAACATGCTGCGGCGGGCGCAGCATACGAAAGAGCTAGATAATGGTGTTCGGTTCGAGCGCATGCGCGACTTGTGTCCTCGTATCTTCGGCGAGACTTGCGTGCCATTTACCTTCTTCGAGCTGGGCTGGACTTGTTCACGAGACCTTTCCGCACTGCGCAGATCTCTTCGCGGTACCGCCAAAGCCATGAGGTAGAGGGGATGCTGCTTCACACGCTCGGAGAGAGTGGCGACTATCGGCGCATCACAGGGCTTGGGAGGGCTGATCACATCCGTAGCTCAGACGTCCTTCTGCACGCTGTGGATGTAGAACGCGGTCATCACTTTAGCTCCACAGCGCTTACGATGTCGAAGAGGAAGCTAGAGCACGATCCCTCACCCATTCCTCAGCAGCGCTAGTATGCTCTTGCCATCCCCTCCTTCGATCACACCATCTGATAGGGTAACCCGGAATTCAATACTCCAAGTCACCCACAACGTTCACGCCACCGATGCATGCATGCTTCTCGACCTTCCTTTGCATGTCATCCATTGGTCTTTCGGTCCGCATCCGTAGCACTTCCGTTCCCAAAACCAGGTTATTCAAGTCCGGTCTCGATCCTTGAATCGTGGTTCGTCCCGCGCGTGCAGCATGCGAGCTACGTTGGTGGACCCTGACCGCCAATGATTGGACCGGTTGATGTCGTGCATGACTATGGCTTACACTGGCTTTCAGAACTTCCTCTTCGATGGAAAGATGGTATCCGGTGGGCATAAGATTATTCAGTGGCTTGCGGACTTCAGCGAGAGTTAGCGAAGCGTTGATGAGTATGGTTGGTTGCTGGCTCATGGAAAGATCTACGCGTGTCTGCGATGTCGGCTTGTGGGTCATACGTCGGAACGACTAGTAGAAGACAGGTGAACGGAAGGGCGGAGCATCCAAATGTGATAAGTTGTTGCGAAGAGGAGTGGTCGCTTGTAGGATGTGGAGGCGAAACCATAAGAGATGGACGATCAGAGCACCTAGAAAGGTACATAAGGCACCCGCACCTGCTTTGTATCCACCTAATTCATCAACAACTCACCACAGCTCCAACTCACATCCATCGTTCAACATGTTGTTCTCTACTGCCGCTCTTCTTCTCCTCTCTTCAACCGCGCTCGCCGCACCCACTTCCCTCCTACCCCGCGCCGCTCAGTGCGGCCAATACCAATCTCAGTCATCCGGCCCATACACACTTTACACCAACGGCTGGGGCTTCTCTTCCGGAACCGGCTCTCAGTGCTCTCAAATCGACAGCTATAGCAGCACAGCTGGCCTAGCCTGGTCAACAACATGGTCATGGTCTGGCACGCCCAACCAAGTCAAGAGCTACACGAACGTCGAGACGGGCTTTACGAAGAAGCAAATCGGTACTTACACAAGTATGCCGACGACGTGGAAGTGGAGTTACACTGGAACCGATCTGCGGGTCAATGGTATGCTTCTCATGTCTCTTCTCATGCACTCTCTTCGTTTCTGGGATATGTAGGCTAACCTCGATGTGCTATCTCGCAGTGGCCTACGACACCTTCCTCGGCGCATCAGCCAGCGGCACCAATCTCTTCGAAGTCATGGTCTGGCTAGGTGTCTACGGCGGCGTATCACCCTTGTCCGCGAACGGATATCCCTTCACACCCATCGCAACCGTTACTATCGGCGGTCAGATCTTTGACCTCGCATACGGTCTCAACGGTTCGGTCAAGGTATACAGTTTTGTTGCTCGTGGCGGGCGGGCGACGAACTTCAGCGCCGACTTGGTACGTTACATGAGTCTACTTTGTGGAGATGATAGAGAAGCTAATGCGTCGACGCAGAATCTGTTTTTCCAGTACTTGTTGGCAAACTACGGGAGCAATGGTTTCACGAGTAGTTTGTATCTGCAAGTCGTGCAGGCGGGTACAGAGGTGTTTACTGGAAGCAATGCGAAGTTGACTACGACGGCGTACTCTATCGCTATCAACTAAGCGATGAGATATCGCATACCTCGTAGCATGCGACAAGAATATTCGAAAGTACTGTCTCACTTGTTGACGTTGAGCAGATGCAAGGTCAAGCAAATGCACAATTTGAGAAATGCCTGCAGTCCAATTCGCTTACTCCAAAGAGGCTATGCCTGTTGTCCTTTATCTATCCATCCAAAATTCGTCAAAGTGTTGTACAAACTGGCAAAGCGTAACTCATGACCAAAATGCGAAAAACCATCGCTGCCAGTATGAGCGCTTCCAAAACGCCGATTCGCCATGCCCATGCGCCCCTCATTTTGATTCCCAGGCCTCCAGGGCTGTGCCCACTCAGCCCCTCACATCGATACCGGTAGGGTACGATAGCGCGACGGCCTCGCCTTCGAAACCCGCACCAATGCTCAGGAGGTCGACCCTGAACCTCTCAGTATCGCTCTGAACCCTCGACCGAGGCTCCGTAAGATCGTAGTCATCCATGCGCGATGACGCATCGCATGAACCAACTACCGATCTCACAGACGAGGCCAGCTCATCGCCCATGACATCTTGCGCGCGATAATAACGCTGTCGCACCCAGTGGAAGTAAACGGCAAGCGCGTCGCGATGACTCGGGATGCCGATGGAAGCGAGTGAGCGCCGGAACGGGAGCTTGACGGCGTAGAGATAGGCTGGGAACAGGTGGGTCAGCTGAAAGATCGAGAAAGTTAGGAAGTCCATTAAGACATGGTGCGGATGTTTCGGTACGCTAGGCCGAAAGAAGTATGGTGGGCTGAGCCGAGGCGCAGCCTGCCGGTGGTGTCGGAGAAGGAAAGATGTCGGAGGTGTGGACGGGACGGTAAGCTGACTTACTGTTGCGAGACATGGTCCACGATGGCGGGTATCTTCTATGGAGTTTGGATGCGGTTGGGCGTCAAGGTCAAGAACTTGGGCGGTAGTCGAGTGTAGTGAGGTGATGAATAAACGATGAATGTGTTGAGTGTCCGAGTTTATGTAGTCTCTTCTTGGGATAGAGTACCAAGGTGAAATAGCTGTCGAGAGAGGATTGGATGTACAAGGCGAATATATAGTATTGATGTGCAAGGTGAGAACGGGGTTGGCAAGTGAGCAAGTCAGTATATCCGCAGAATGAGCAAGAAGGTATTGCGCATACGCGTCCATGGCACACTTATGACTGTCCCAGCGGCCGTCTTCACGACCACGTTGAAGCCTCACGACCAAGGCATATGCCCTTTCCCGATCGAGCAGCTAACAAGAGCCAAGACGTCGTCCTGGGGTAGGTTCGCCAAGCTAACCACCGGCAAAAGCGTCATAATTGCTACAAAGGGGAACTCATCTCAGCTGCGATGGCTGTGAGCCCTGCACGGGGATTAGGTAGTCTGGCGGAAGCGAAAGGGTTGCGACTCCTGATAGGCGTGGGCGAGGGTCGGGCGTGGTGATGTTGCCGAGCCGCGTGTTGCGACCGTCTGGCAGCCCGTTTCAAAACTTCACCGGCCGGGCGCTGCAGGAGAAACGCACGAGATCGGGGGGCTGAATCTTGACATCGTCGGCTGCTGCGCATCGCGACTCCTTTGGCGTGCATCGCACGTACGTTAACGGGTCGTCGAGCAGAGAACGCGTGGGCCCTGGGGGAGAGCTCCAGCCCCGCGCTTGCCGCTGGGCCAGCGACTCGAGGCTCTCAGCGTGCGTCTGACAGCGTCACTAGTCAGGGCCGGCCAACGAAGTCTGCTTCATCCGCCCCCATTGCTATCACAGCGTCTTACCATCTCGTTTTGCGCGACTTCAAGCCAGGACTTGGGCACACGCAAGCGCGCCAAGCGTGGTGAATGGATTTGACAGCACGTACACACCTCAGTAGGGACAAGCAACGCCCAGGAATGGCTGACTGACAGCAGGGGCCACTTGCTCAAGCAACCCATGCTCATACTTTCTTTTTTCTTGTACTCTGACCGTGTAACCTCAGCATTTTGCAGCTTCTGGGTCTTTCTTGGTCATCGTATGCAATCTGCACGCGCAGCCGAGTCAGGACTCCAGAGACAAGAGGTACTCGTCCCGATCGGCGGATGAAATGCCATTCCGTCTCATCGAACGAGGTATACGTAGATGCTGGGCGCGAGTAGCGCAGGCTGTAAGGCTCACCGCACTAGCCACAAGCCAGACCATAAGAGGAACAGAGTTTGCTGATCGGTGTAAGATGTGCCACAGCGTTCCTGGAGTAGCAGTGGGCCCAGGCCTAACCGGGGGAACTCTTGGGATGTCAAAAAGCCTATTCGATGGCACGGGCCAAATGGTTGCGACGTGACTTCACGCTGTCGCATTCATATGCGGCCCCCAAAAGCCAACAGCTGGGTGCGCGTCGTGTTACGGCATGCGAATGCCTTCAACGTTGGTAATGCTACTCGACCGAAACTCTTCCGACCTTCAGCGTGCCAGTGATATGCGATGGTATGACGAGGGTTTGTCATTCATGTCGACGCTTGGGCAATGCGCACGGGAGTATGCCCAATCCTTCCAATCGCTTATCAAGCGAGTTGGAATGATAACCACTTCCATGGGTATGAGCAGAGACATGTAACCGTCGATTGGCTGCGTGTGTAGTCAAGCAGACTTTTGGGATAATTCCTCAGCAAGATCTGACCAAGCCTTCCGCTTTCCTTGCATTACAAATTGAGAAGGTGCAACCATCCACCTGCGTCTTGCGTCCTGCGTTATCGACGTGGTACTATCGACGTGGTACAAAGCTGCAGATCGCTGTACCATATTTGAGCTACCGAATGCACTGCGGTCAGCCTTTTCGCGAACAACGCCTCGGCCGAGTCGGCTCCTTCATCACTGCTCCAGGGTAGGAGTAATGAAGCGCTACAAGCGCCAGTGACGTAGAGGGGTCTGTTGTATCATCGCAAAATTGTCGCATATACGGTAGTATCAACCCAGGGTCGTCATATGTCCGGTGTCCAAATTGCGATGCGGCCACGGTCCAGGCGGCAGCAGGTGGGAGAAGGCTCTAGTCCAAGACAAAACCCAGGTATGCAGCTCCGTCCATTTCTTGCACGTTCCCCAATCTCATTCGCTCCGTGTCTATTCAGCGCTTCTACGATGGCCAAATCCTATCCATTGCAGGCTTTGATGTGTAATACTATCCCACTGTCCCTGTTGACCGTTTACTCAAGACAGCTTCAGGAATGCCGACGAATCCATTCGACCGCTGCATCGTTCGCACGTTTCTCTCTCCTATTCGCTGGATGTCTGTCAGCTCGAATCCATGCGTTCTGCACTCCATATATGCAGCAATCCTTGTCTTCAGAAGAGGTTGCTGCATGACCGGTCAGCGCGACAGAGCACCGGACAGATTTTGAAACACAAACGCAGTGAAAAACATTTTCATGTGGCTGCGCAAGCCACTGATATCCTTGCGACACGAGAGAGATCCGAGTGAACGGTTGCTGCAGACTGCGGTCGTCTTGTTGAGGGTTGGCGGGTGCACAGCCTCGATGAGGCTCTGCAAGCTGACTGTCGCACTCTGGCGAGCGACGGTCGGGTAATGTGCACGCCGCATTCACGGACGAAGGAACAGTCGAGGCATAAACGTCACTCGTGGGCAGCGGGTGCTTTCGCGATCGGTGATGTATTATGGCCGTCAAGCACACCACTCCAACATCCCATAGAGAAGCCTTCGTGCGACAGCCGCTCTAACCATCACGCACCATTCTATCAACCTCTAAGCGCGTCGAAGGGTAAACGGTTATACACCCAAAACTCAAGCATCCACATTCCAAGGGTAATTCTGCTTAACCCAAATGATATCCATCTCGCTCGGCTTCGTGGCGCGTTCCAACAGCCCAAGCCCCTCGCCATGATCGTTCGAATCGAGGTAGGCCTGGATGGGACAGTCTACACCGTTGTCATTGCAATCTGGCTTTGCATAACCGTTGCGGCTAGGATAGTGCATGACGCTTGCGAGGTCGTAGCCGGAGGCGGCCTGGATGGGCCAGCCGGGCTCGACAAAGTTCTTGATGAAGGCGACGCAGGTACACTGGTACTTCAGAGCGCGGTACATGGATAGGCAGAGGCCGTCTTCGGTGATGCGGTCGCCTTCCGCTTGACGGGCGCGGTGCCAGCACTGTGTTGGTGATGTTAATATGCGGTATGTGTCAGTGAGGGCGGTAGCCACTTACGTCTTCCCAGTCAGCAAGTTGCTTGTATTGTACTTTGATGTACTTTTCGCGGTCGTTGCGGTTGTGTTCATGCGCCATGCCTTGTGATTGTTAGTATCGACGTCTGCGGTCGCTGGCGATGTCTTACCTAGTACGTGACCAAGCTCGTGTAGAACACCACCGAGCGTAAAGCCATCGGCGAGGCGAACCAGATTCTGCCAGGGCTTTCCGTTTTGCGTCAGTCCTACAGCAGCGCCCCAGCCAGCGCCGTCGGTGAATTCGATGGCCACAGTGTCATGAGGTATACCTGCGTTCCAGCCATCTCGGTATTTCTTGACAGGCGCACAGTACATTGGCTTTCCATCGCTAGTCAGACGCTCTTTGAAGCTGATGGCGTGGCCGGACTTTTCACCCGCAGGGCCGCCAAGATACCTAGTGCGGCCAGTTAGACATTCATCACATCTCGTCATAGATGTGCCTTTGCTTACTCAACCCACTTCGCCATACCACTCTCCGTGATGTGGCGAATATTGTGGCGATCCCACTCCTGTGTGAAGCAGTATGGGATAACGACGTTGTTGGTTGAGTCGCGTGGCCAACGAATTGGTCCAGGGCTCGAGCCCCAGGCGTCGGTAGCACCTTGACCGTTCTGACCAGACATCGTCTCGAGTTCCTGGAAGTACTCCGCCCAATCAGTCACTTTAGTACCGTTTTCGAACACGGGCGAGG
>Ga0265798_10010469_pt1 | contig 11436 bp, 7 predicted proteins | sample P3T30metagenome_FD_192430 | JGI IMG/M metagenome (GOLD analysis project Ga0265798, IMG submission 192430) | Plant litter microbial communities from East Loma Ridge, Irvine, California - P3 T30 | ecosystem: Environmental > Terrestrial > Plant litter > Unclassified | place: USA: California... | reverse complement strand
CAAGGTGTTGGAGCAGATCGCTGGGCAAATGCAGGCCAAGAAACTGCCGATGGTCGCCGACCTGCGTGACGAATCCGACCATGAACATCCATGCCGGATCGTGATCATCCCGCGTTCCAATCGCGTGGATCCTGAAGAGCTGATGCAACACCTGTTCGCGACCACGGAGCTTGAGTCCAGCTACCGCGTGAACATCAACATCATCGGTCTGGACGGCAAGCCGCAGCTCAAGAACCTGAAAGCGCTGCTCTCTGAGTGGTTGCAGTTCCGGATCACCACGGTGCGTCGTCGTCTGCAGTTCCGCCTGGACAAGGTCGAACGCCGCCTGCACCTGTTGGAAGGTTTGCTGACCGCCTACCTGAACCTGGACGAAGTGATCCACATCATCCGGACCGCCGAGCACCCGAAAGCCGAGCTGATCGCGCGTTTCGACCTGTCGGAAATCCAGGCGGACTACATCCTCGACACCCGTCTGCGTCAATTGGCGCGTCTGGAAGAGATGAAGCTGCGCAGCGAGCAGGATGAACTGCTCAAGGAACAAGCCAAGCTGCTGGCCCTGCTGGGCAGCGAGACCAAGCTGCGCAAGCTGGTCCGTACCGAGCTGCTCGCCGATGCCCAAACCTACGGCGACGACCGCCGCTCGCCGATTGTCGAGCGCGCTGAAGCCAAAGCGCTGTCCGAAAACGAACTGATGCCGACTGAGCCTGTGACCGTTGTTTTGTCGGAAAAAGGCTGGGTGCGTTGCGCCAAGGGCCACGACATCGACGCAACAGGGCTTTCATATAAAGCGGGGGATGGCTTCAAAGCGGCGGCGGCAGGACGTTCCAACCAGTTCGCCGTGTTCATCGACTCCACCGGGCGCAGCTACTCGCTGGCGGCGCACACGCTGCCATCGGCACGGGGTCAGGGTGACCCATTGACCGGTCGTCTGACACCGCCACCTGCGGCGACCTTCGAGTGCGTGTTGCTGCCGGATGACGAGGCGCTGTACGTCATCGCCTCCGACGCGGGTTACGGCTTTGTGGTCAAAGGTGAAGACTTGCAGGCCAAGAACAAGGCGGGCAAGGCGTTGTTGAGCCTTCCGAACGGCGCAAAAGTCATCCTGCCGCGGCCTGTTCCTGATCGTGAGCAGAACTGGCTGGCCGCGGTCACGACGGAAGGTCGTCTGCTGGTATTCAAGATCAGCGACCTGCCGCAACTGGGCAAAGGCAAGGGCAACAAGATCATCGGGATTCCGGGCGAGCGCGTGGCGAGCCGTGAGGAATACGTGACCGATCTGGCCGTCATTCCCGAGGGCGCGACCCTGGTGCTTCAAGCGGGCAAGCGCACGCTGTCTCTAAAGCCGGACGACCTCGAGCACTACAAAGGCGAGCGTGGGCGACGTGGCAATAAGCTACCGCGTGGCTTCCAGCGCGTAGACGCGTTGTTGGTGGAAAGCGCTACGTAAACCGCAGATTTCAGTGCCCGATCTTCGTTTCGTCACGAAGATCGACGCAGAATCGCTGGAGTCATTGCGCATATTCACGGATGATATGTCGTCTTGAGGTGCGGGCGTGGCTGTGTGCCTTCATGTTTTCTTGAGTATTTGACAGTGTGGCGCGCCGTGCGGCGTCCACTTGGACGGAATGATGAATTTTCTACGCGTTCCATTTGTTCTGTTGTTGACCGGCGTTCTGGGTTTGGCCGGGTGCAGCGTTCATCAACCTACATCGCTCTACCAACTGGACAGCGGCGATCCCGGGCAACCTAAACAAAGTGCCGGGGTCGCGGTTTTGCTGGGCCCGGTCTCCGTTGCTGACTATCTGCAGCGTGAAACATTACTGCAGCGTCAAGCCGACGGCAGCCTGACCGCCTCGACAGACGGTCGTTGGGCGGGCAGCCTTTCTGCCGATATCGATCAACTGCTCCTGCGCCAACTGGCGTGGAAGCTCGACAGCCAGCGTGTGGTCATGGCGCCAGCGACTGCCAACTTCACGCCAGACGTTCAAGTCGTGCTGTCGATCACGCGTCTGGACTCGGGTGAGAATCAGCCAGCGGTCCTCGACGCACAATGGCGCTTGCTGGACCGTCGTGGCACTGTCCGTGACAGCAAGCTGGTTCATTTGGAAGAGCCGCATGCTGGTACTTCTGCGGCACAGGTCAAGGCTCAGGGCGTGTTGCTGCAACGTCTGGCCGAACAACTGAGCGCTGCCGTCAAACCCGTTGCGAGTCAGCCATTGGTCGCTGATGAGCCGAAGAAAGCCGCTCAGCCTGCCAAGACCCGCACCGACCAGGACAAGCCAAAGATCCCGATGGCCTCTCCGATCCGCACTGATCTTGAAGTATTCCGCTTCTGATTCAAACGCAAACAAAAAGCCCGCAGCGATGCGGGCTTTTTTATGGGTGTTGCCTGGGTTGGAACCGCTACCTTGATGGCGCGCAGGCCATCAAGGTAAGTATTTCAAGTCACGCCCTGTCCTTCCAGACCATCAGACCTTACGCGCCTCGTGCATGCGTGCAAGCTGGCGCTCAAGCATCGACGGGTAGGGCTCCATCAGACGCTCTACACAGCTGGCGCCTTCGGGACTGGCGATAGGGCGAATGCGGGCGCGCTGGCGGATGGTGTGGTCTTCGCTGATCTTGCGCTCGACCAGCAGCAGGTTGCGGCTGTGCTGCGACAAGGCCAGTGCGTCCTGTGCGGTTTCGGTCAGCAGCAGGTCGATCTGGTTCATGCCGTGCAGGCCTTCACCGAGGGTCAGACCCAGCTGCAATTGAAGCGTGATGCCGCTGTCCGCGACTTCGATCTGCAGCGCGTGACTGAGGGCGCGCAACAACTCGCCGCAGCAAATCGCGTTGGTCAGGTAGTCGTCGCCGCTGTCCTGCGTACTGAAGACCATCAGGGAGCTGCCGTCGTTCAGGGTGTGCAGTTCGCTGTCGTAGAGCGAGGCGGCCTGATCGATGCAGTCGCGATAACGTTCCAGCAACTCGGTCAGCCGGGCGCGGGGCAGGCGACGGAGTTGTTCTTGCGAACCCAGCTGGACGGCCAGTACGGCGCTGTATTGAGGTTGGGACGGCACGACAGGCAGCACAGGGCGTGGAGCAGGCTTCTGGACGGCAGGCGAGTGGTCACGCAGGTCGGCGAACGGATCTTCTTCGTCGTCCTCGTCTTCCTCGGCCACGATACGGCGGGCAGGGATAGCGGTGGCGCGCGGCTTGGGCGCGTCGTCGAATTCCGGGTCGTTCAGGTCGCTGGTGTCGAACTCGGGAGAAGCGTCTTCGTCCTCGTCGACATGCTCAGGCTCCGGAACGGGGACGGGTTCCGGCTCGGGCGGCGCATAGGACGCCTTGAGCTGGCGCGCCAGGTCGCCGATCTCGTCCTGACGGTCAGTCGCCGGGGTGTACGGGTCGATGTAGCGCAACCACATGCGCAGTTGCAGCATGGGGGTCGAAATATGCCGCCCCAGGCGCAGGCTCAAGGCCAGTGCGAGTGCGAGCAGAATCCCGGCAAGAATGCCCATGCTTTGAAGGCTGATGGTCAAGGGTTGCTGGAACTGGCTCATGTCCAGGCTGATGCGAAGCGTGCCCGCCACGACGTCCTGAAACGTGACCTTGATCTCGTAAAGCCCTTCGGCCTCACCCAGAAGCCCGTTTTTCGGTCGCTGACCCGCTTCCGCGAGAATGCGGTTGTCGACGCTGTAGATGGCGGCGTGAGCGACCAGCGGATTCTTCACCAGGTTACCCAACAACACGTTGAGACTGAGGATGTCGTTGGACACCAGCAGCTCCGTGGCGGAGGTCGCGGTTTGCGTGGTCAGGGCCTGCCCCAGTGCGTCCGCCTGCTCATGCATGGCTTGCTTGAACTGCAAACCCATGACGCAAGCGTAAATCACCAGCGCCAGCGCGACGAGGATCACGTTGTGGCTGGCGATACGCAAAGCAATCGGAACACGTCGGTGACGCAATGCCCGGAAGATCAGCAAGAAGAAGTTATCGGTTTTTACTGGCGTGGGCCGGTTCACTGAGCACGGCTCTCTTGGAAGAAGTTGGGGCGCAGTATAGCGAGCGACCCAGTAGCGGCAAAGCGCTCACTGTGCCCGGCGGTCACTGAAAGTGAGTAGAATGCGGTTTTTTTCCACTGCGGGGGTGCGCCTTGCGCGAAATTGTCCTGATAAACATCACCGGTGAAGACCGCCCGGGTCTCACGGCTGCCATTACGGGTGTGCTGGCCGACGGTGGCGTCGATGTTCTGGATATTGGTCAGGCCGTGATCCACGACACGCTGTCGTTCGGCATCCTGGTCGAGATACCGGACACCGAAAGCGGTGCGACTGTGCTGGATCGGGTCCAGATAAAGGCAGACGAGCTGGGACAGCAGGTGTTGTTCACTCACGTCAGCGAAGACGACTACCAGCATTGGGTCGACGATCAGGGCAAGGATCGGCACATCATTACGCTGCTGACCCGCAAGGTCACCGCCCAGCAATTGCAGACGGTCAGCGCGATCACCGCCAAATACGGGCTGAACATCGACCGTATCGATCGTCTCTCCGGGCGTATGCCGCTGGACATGCCGAGCGGCAAGGGCAAGGGTTGCATCGAGTTTTCCGTGCGCGGCGAGCCTGCTGACGCTCAGCAGATGCGCGCCGAATTTCTGCACGTCGCGCAGGAACTGAACGTCGACATCGCGTTTCAGCAGGATTCACTGTTCCGTCGCAATCGCCGCCTGGCCGTGTTCGACATGGACTCGACGCTGATCGAGGCCGAAGTGATCGACGAGCTGGCCAAGGCCCATGGGGTTGGCGACCGTGTGTCGGAGATCACAGAGCGCGCCATGCGCGGTGAGCTGGATTTCCGCGCCAGTTTCAAAGAGCGGCTGGCGTTGCTCAAGGGCCTGGACATCAAGGTTCTGGACGAAATCGGCGCGTCGTTGCGGCTGACCGAAGGTGCCGAGACCCTGTTTGCCGAGCTCAAGCGCCTGGGTTACAAAACGGCGATTCTGTCTGGCGGCTTTACCTACTTCGCACGTCAATTGCAGGCCAAGCTGGGTATCGATTACATCTTCGCTAACGAGCTGGAAGTGGTGGATGGCAAATGCACAGGTGTGGCGGTCGAGCCTATCGTCGATGCGCAGCGCAAAGCCGATCTGCTGCGCGAACTGGCCAGCAAGGAAGGTTTGAGCCTGGAGCAGACGATTGCAGTCGGCGACGGCGCGAATGATCTGCCGATGCTGGCGATAGCCGGGCTGGGCGTCGCGTTTCGTGCCAAGCCGCTGGTCAAGCAGTCAGCCAAGCAGGCGATTTCGACGCTGGGGCTGGATGGCGTGCTCTATCTGCTGGGGTTCCGGGATCGGGAAGGGCGTGACCGTTAAGTAGACGGATGACGTGTAGCCGACTTGCTGGCGAACGGGATGTGCCAGACCCATAGAGTGGCGCTGACCTGCCGCTTTCGCCAGCAGGCCGGCTCCTGCCCTGTGTTCTACGTCATTGGTTCGGGCGGCAGGACTACAGCACCGTCCACAACGAATCGAATTCCTGCTCCGGACCCGCTTGCGGCGCGCTCTTCTTCGGCCCTTCCAGCACCTCATACTCGAACTGGTTGTAACTGCCTGTCGTCGCGCGGCGATTACTCAGGCTGGCGCGACGCTCCTCGCCACTGGTGTTGATCATCACTTTGCTGCCGTCTTCAAACGGCAGGCGAGGGGCGATCACGGTGGCCGGCACGTCAATCGCACGGACCTCCGGCAGCAGCAGGGCGCGCAAGTACTGACTGCTTTGCTCGGCCCGCAGCAATTGCATGCCACAGGCCTGGGCAAACGGGGCAATCAACTCAACGCCCATCTGCGTTCCGCCGCTTCGCACCTGACGCACCCAGCGCACGACGGCAATACTCCAGCCGTGGCCGTGGTCCTGAATTCCGATCATCTCTCCGGCCTGCAACTGGTCCGGTACGTCTTTCGGCCAGGCCAGGCAGTAGCCGCCGGGGCTGTGATTGACGATGTGCAGTGCGTGAGTGGGAAAGCTGTTCTGGCCGTCGGACGCCGCGGTCGCTTCGGACTCGCTGCCCTGATACTCGATTTCTTCAAACGGCAGCATGCTGCTGGAGCTGCCGCTGCGTTGAACGTCCATCGCTTGCGCCCACGGGTCATGACGCGTCGGCTCCAGGGGCTGCAGCGTGTACTCGGCGATCTTGCTCACCGTCACAGCGGGCACCAGCAGCAGGTCACTGAAGCATTTCTGCCCGCCGACAAAATAGTGCAGGGCGCTCATGCCGACGCAGACGGTCAGCGTGCCCTGGCCGGGCGTGCGTTGAAAGGCGCGCTCCGACACGTCTCCCCAAGCCGCCGCGAGGTGGTGCAGCACATCGATCGACAGCCCGGGCGGCACATGCAGGTAGGACTGCGAGCGCTGTTCGATCGGCAGCTCGATGTAGCGATGCAGCGCTGCAGACAACGCGCGCGGGTTGATCCCAAGCAGATTGGCGCGTTGGTCCTCGGCATACAGCGAGGTGTAGCGCGGCGCGGTGTCGGTGCTGGGGGCTGTGGCGTACAGGCTGGTGTCGTCGAGGGGTTGCTGCAACGTCACCATCGCGCTCCAGGCGTCCAGCGCATCGGCCAGCTTGCCGATGTTGTGCTGGCGCATCTGATTGCAGCGTGAGCAACCCATTAGCAGCGCAACGAGGTATGTCTGTTCGACCGTCAGGGTGCGCGTGTGGTGCGCCTGGTTATCGGCCACCGGGATGTTGTGCAGTTGGTGTTGGCGGGCGATTTGGTAGATCTGGTGAAGCTCCAGCCACAAACCGTCCTGCACCGGGCAATAAAGCTGGTTGGCGCGAATCAACGGGCCGTTGAGGCAATGCAGCGCCCGTTGCAGGGCAGTGGTCAACAGGGTCGTGCGATCCCTGCTGAGTCGTGGCGCCACCCGAGCGATGATTTGCTTGTAGCCAATGGCAAGATGGTTTTGCAGGGCCTGGCACAGGTTGGCGACTTTGCGCGGGCGCTCTTCCAGTACCACCGACTGATTGAGGAAATGCCGCTCCAGGTGCTTGCATACGAAAGACACCTCCGGACGCAGCAGCTCCAGCAGTTGCAGGCGGTTTTCACTGGGTGTGAGCAGTTGATTCAGTTCGCCAAGCCCCTGATAAAGCTGGCGGGCCATTTCACCGAGGTTGGCTTTTGGAAGGGTAGAAATCCAGCGCTTGAGGTCTTTTGGCGTCGCGTCACAGAACGACAGGCTCGACTGCGTCGGCACAGGTGCGCGCAACAACAGCGGGAGGCTTAAATTACTCATGTGACAGGTAAACTCCAACAACTACTGGCTCGAATGGCTTCGTGGCACTGCGGTGCAGTGGCACGCGGTCAAGCTAAACGAGCAAGCTTACGTCAATTGAAAGCGAAGTTTCCTACAACACCGATGAACGACTTTAGCAGCATCAGTTCTTGATCGCAGCCTTTAATGTCAAAGTGACACTGTATCAGTATCGATGCATCAGGGATGAGGCGACCTATGGCGGCCCGCAAGGCCATTGCAGGCGCGCCAGAAAACCGTTTCAAAAGTTAACAGGCAATAATCAGGCCTGAACAGGCGCTGCCAGCAATTGACCCATTTGCACGGGCGAGCCTGCAGCCAGGTGCTCCGCCCACTTCACCTGGTTTGGCCCAAACAACACGATGGCGGTCGAGCCCAGCTTGAAGCGACCCAGCTCTGCGCCTTTTTCCAGATGAATCGGAGCACGCGCGGCTTCGTCGTAGCGGAAGGTTTTCAGCTCGCGTTTGGGTGGTGTAACGAGGCCGGCCCACACGGTTTCGATGGACGCAACGATCATCGCTCCCACCAGAACCACGGCCATGGGGCCACGCTCGGTGTCAAACAGGCAGACAACGCGCTCATTGCGGGCGAACAGTTCAGGAACGTTTTCGGCGGTAGTCTGGTTCACCGAGAACAGGCGACCCGGGACGTACACCATTTCGCGCAGCGTGCCTGCCAGCGGCATGTGAACGCGGTGGTAGTCCTTCGGCGACAGGTACACGGTCGCGAATTCGCCGCCCATGAACGGCGCTGACAGGCGGGCATCACCACCCAACAGTTCCAGCGCGCTGTAACTGTGGCCTTTGGCCTGGAAGATACGACCGTGCTCAATGGGGCCCAACTGGCTGACCGCGCCGTCGGCAGGGCAGAGAATCGCACCCGGCGTTTCATCCAGCGGGCGCGCGCCCGGTTTCAAGGCGCGGGTGAAGAAGTCGTTGAAATGAGGGTAGGCGGTAAAGTCTTCGACCAATGCCTGGGACATGTCGACCTGATAACGACGCACGAACCACTGCGTGAACGCGTTCTTGAACCAGCGCACGCGGCATTCGGCAACGCAGCCGGCCAGGCGTGACAGCAGATGGTGGGGAAGCAGGTATTGGAAAAGAATAAACAGGCGCTGTTTCATCAAGATTCCTAAAACGTTTCAAAAAGGGCTTTTGACAGGTGAAGCCAGTGGGGCAGCGGGAGCGCCCGGTTATTTCTCGATCGGTGTGTCCGGGTGGTTGCCCCATTCGCCCCACGAGCCGGCATAGCCTTTGATTCGCGGGTAACCCAGGGCTTTGGCCACCAGATAGGTGAAGCCTGAGCGGTGGTGGGTCTGGCAATGGGTGATGACTTCTTTGTCCGGCGTGATGCCCAGGCTTTCCAGAATCTGCGGCATGTCTTTGCGGATGCGCAGATGGCGCGCCTGATCCATACCCGCGGTCCATTCAAAGTTGACGGCGCCGGGGATGTGACCGCCTCTGGTGGCCACGAGTTTCTCGCCGGAATATTCGGTCGGACCGCGCGCATCCCAGATCGCCAGATCAGCGGCGCCCAGGCGGCTTTGCAGGTATTCCCGGGTAGCGGTCGGTTCGTCGTGCAGCGTCAGCGGGACAGGGCCGCCGACCGGTGCAGGCACCTCGGTGGATAAGGGCAGGCCTTCGGCTTGCCACGACAGCAAGCCACCATCCAGATAGTGGTATTTCGAATGCCCGATCACGTCCAGCAGCCAGATGAAGCGGCCGGCCCAACCGCCGCCTTCGTCGTCGTAGACCACATAGATCGCATCAGGGTTGTGGCCCAACTCACCGAACAGGACTTCCAGCTGTGCCGTCGTCGGCAGCAAGCCGGGCGCAGGAGGCTGACCCAATTGCGTACGTTTCGGATCAACGAACCGCGCGCCCGGGATGTGACCGGTCTCATAACGAGGTGCGCTGGTCAGATCCACCAGAATCAGGTCTGAAGCGCCGAGGCGTGCCTGCAGTTCTGCGGGCTCGATCACCAGCGGCAAGCTTGAGAAGGCAGACATGTGGGTCTCCAGATCACGAAAAAGAGGCGAATTGTAGCTCAGCCGTCAGGCATTGCGATGGCTAAAGGTCGTCAGTGCTTTCTCGATGCACTGTCCTGTTTTGCCAAAGGCCTGGACCGTGACTTCCGAGAGCGGACCGCCGCCCTGGTCGGCAATGATCAGCATCACCACGCGGCCATTGCTCGCCAGTGAACGAATCAGCAGGTTTTCCCCCGTGAACAGGTTGCGCAGTTGAGGTGGTAGCAGCGCCGAGAATTGAGCGTTGTTGGCAGGTGTCAGGCGCAATTGCGTGGCTTGGGCGAGTAATCGCTGCAGCACGGTGCTGTCTTTATAGGGAATCAGCAAGGCCGCTGCGGATTTATCCACCCCCGCGATCTGATGCACACGCAAGCTGTCGCTTTTGCGGTCGATCATCAGCAGCACTGCGCGCTGCATGCCGGAGGCCAACAACGCATCGCGTGCGCAGGTAGTCAGGTGCATAGCGTTGGTGAACGCGCTGGGCTCCCTGAGCAAGTCGCCGCAGTGCTTGCGCCAGACCTGCAAGGCCTCGGCGGAAGGGGGCGGTGCGGGCAACAAGCCTTTATGCACCCGGCGCGCGTCCCATGGCCAGAGCAAGGCTTCGGCCGGATGCCAGACGCCCGGCGCCGCATGTTGGCGAGCACTGGCGGCGGCGTTCTGGTGCACCTGCTGCTGCAACTCCATCAAGGGTTGTTGCCGGTACAGGCTCGTCAGCAATTGCCAGCGCAGGTTGTGCGGCGTGTCCCAGGCCTGTTGCGCCGATAACGCCAGACCGTTGGCCAGCAGGATGGTGTTGGCGGGTTGATTGAGCCATCGCTGCAACGGCAGATCGGCATCCAGGCACTGTTGCTGTTTGAGTGGGTCTTCGTTTTCGTGAGCGATGCGCAACACTTTCACCAGGTTGCGTTGTTCGCGGATCAGCAGCTGATAGCCCTGCGTCACCCAGATCGGCAGTCGCCAGTGCTCGGCCAGGGCCTGGCACAGGCATAACAACCGAACGCCAAACAACGACTTTTCGACACTCCGCGCTGACTCTCCTTTATGAATGACCCGCAGCTCCCACTCTTCCAGCAGCTTGGGGTGGGCCAGCGCCATCGGCCACAACGGCGCGAGAAACAGCAGGCTGCCCAGGTGAATGTCCTGCCAGAGACGCGCCAACTGGTTGGCGAACAAACCATAGGCCTGTTGGGTGGCGTGCTGGCTGATCATTTGAAGCTGGCGCAGTGCGACAGGGATGTTCTGCCATTCGACGCTGGGCAGGCGAGTGAGCAAAGTTGCCGTTCTGGCCAGCCCCAGTCGGTTCAGTGCGACTTCAAGGCTTTCGGCCGGCTCAGCCAGGCCGCTGCCGTGGACATTGGCCTCGCGCAGCACGCTCAGCACCAGTGCAGGGCTGTCTTGCATCAATTCGGCGATGTCCCGAAGCGAGCGGCGGCTGTCGTTCAGCGCTGCGTTGACCTTCGCATGCGCGATCGCCGGGACAGGCAAAGCGATGCTGTCCAGTTGTTTGACCCAGGTGTCGAGTGTCTGCGGAACGGGGAGCGATGAGGCTTTATCTGATTGCATTCACAAGGCCCATACGGCTGGGAGGTTTTGATCGGCGTCGAATGATGGCATCATGCTGGCCTTCAAGCGGGTGTGCCCGAGCCAGACGCCAGACAGGTTTTTCACGTGATTTGACTATAGTCTGGCGCACTCATGCCGATAAGTAGAACAAGAGTTTTGAACGCTTCTCGCACAATGACCATGAACCCGACTCAGTAAGTATTTTTTATCTATGGCAAAAATTATCGGCATCATCGTCGTTTTCGCGAGCGTCCTCGGCGGCTACGTACTTTCCCACGGTCAGATCGCTGCGTTGATCCAGCCTTTCGAGGTCCTGATCATCGGCGGTGCTGCGTTCGGCGCATTTTTGCAGGCGAACCCGGGCTACATGACCATGCACGTCATCAAGAAATCCTTGAAGATGTTCAGCTCGCGTTTCACCCACGCCTTTTACCTTGAGGTGCTGGGCCTGATCTACGAGATCCTCAACAAAAGCCGTCGTGAAGGCATGATGGCGATTGAAGGCGATATCGAAGAGCCGGAAAACAGCCCGATCTTCGCCAAGTACCCGAGCATCCTAAA
>Ga0265798_10010467_pt1 | contig 11439 bp, 9 predicted proteins | sample P3T30metagenome_FD_192430 | JGI IMG/M metagenome (GOLD analysis project Ga0265798, IMG submission 192430) | Plant litter microbial communities from East Loma Ridge, Irvine, California - P3 T30 | ecosystem: Environmental > Terrestrial > Plant litter > Unclassified | place: USA: California... | reverse complement strand
TGGAGCCATGGCAATGACGAAGTGTTCACTATGGAGCAGTTCTGCGCGTGGTTCAACCTGGAACACCTGACCGCATCGGCCGCCCGTTTCGACCATGAAAAATTGGGCTGGCTGAACAACCATTACATCAAGCTGGCCGATAACGAGCGCCTGGCCGCGCTGGTGCGTCCGCGCATGGAAGAGCAGGGTGCGGAATTCGAGGGCGCGCCGACTCTGCCGGGAGTGCTGGCCCTGATGAAGGAGCGCACCAACACCACGATCGAGCTGGCCGATGCCGCGATGCTGTTCTATCGTACGCCGCAACCCGATGCCGCCTTGCTGGCCCAGCACCTGACGGATGCAGTGCGCCCGGCGCTGGCAGACTTTGCCGCGCGCTGCGCCAGTGTCGAGTGGACCAGGCCTGCCATCGCCGCAATGTTGAAAGAAGTGCTCGCCGCGCACACGCTGAAAATGCCGCTGATGGCCATGCCGCTGCGCCTCCTGGTAACCGGGCAATTGCAGACGCCGGCGATCGACGCGGTGCTGGAATTGTTCGGTCGCGAGACGGTCTGTGCACGCTTGCAGAAATTCATTTGAATGGCATGAGTTGCGTTTGCATAATGCAAGAGCCTAGTCTATAATCCTGCTTCTTCACCGGTACGGGGGTATAGCTCAGCTGGGAGAGCGCTTGCATGGCATGCAAGAGGTCAGCGGTTCGATCCCGCTTACCTCCACCACGTTGAAGAAAAGTAGCAGGAAGTAGCAGTGAGCAGCAGTTTTAGTTCAGGTCCCCATCGTCTAGAGGCCTAGGACATCACCCTTTCACGGTGAGTACAGGGGTTCGAATCCCCTTGGGGACGCCAGGATTCGGCGCAGTCAGTCGTCAACGCAGTTGATGATGTGGCAGCCAGTAGGGCTAGCAGTATTTGGGGGGTATAGCTCAGCTGGGAGAGCGCTTGCATGGCATGCAAGAGGTCAGCGGTTCGATCCCGCTTACCTCCACCAAGATTTTAGTAGCAGCAGTTTTAGTCCCCATCGTCTAGAGGCCTAGGACATCACCCTTTCACGGTGAGTACAGGGGTTCGAATCCCCTTGGGGACGCCAGTTAAAAACCGGAGCAGACCAACGCGCATGCGTACAGGTGCTCCGGTTTTTTTACGTGCGCAGGCTTCAGACAATCTATGACTCCCTCCCTTTCCCTGGCCATTTTCTGCCGTGTCGTCGACAACTACGGCGACATCGGTATTTGCTGGCGCCTGGCCCGCCAGTTGCAGGCCGAGCACAATGTTGCCGTCACGCTGTGGGTCGACGACCTTGCCAGCTTCCAGCGGATATGCCCTGAGGTTGCGGTGGATGCCGGCGTGCAGGCCGTCGCCGGCGTCACGGTCAGGCACTGGCGCGACCAGGACGGCGTGTTCGCTCCGCAGGACATCGCCGATATCGTCATCGAGTTTTTTGCCTGCGACATCCCGCCAGGGTACATCGCGGCGATGGCGCAATGCACACCGCGTCCAGTCTGGCTGAACCTGGAAGGCTTGACGGCGGAAGAGTGGGTGGAAGGCTGCCACCAGCTGCCGTCGATGCATCCGCAGCTGCCGCTCACCAAGCACTTTTTCTTCCCCGGGTTTACCAGCCGCACTGGCGGGCTGCTGCGCGAAGGCGCGTTGCTGGACGCCGCCCGGGCATTCCAGGCCGACCTGCCAGCGCAAGCGACGTTTCTCGCCAGTCTCGGCGTGGCGCCAGGCGAGATGGCGGCAGTCAAGGTCTCGTTGTTCTGCTATCCCCAGGCGCCGGTGGCCGACTTGTTCACGGCGTGGCGTGACGATAGCGAACCGGTGCTGTGCCTGGTACCGGAAGGGGTGGCGACCGACGCTGTGGCCGCGTTCCTGGGCGGGCCGGCAGTCGCCGGTGCTGTACACACGCAGGGTGCGCTGACGGTGCGGGTGCTGCCGTTCATTCCGCAGCCGGATTACGACAAGCTGTTGTGGGCGTGCGACCTGAACCTGGTGCGCGGCGAAGACTCGTTCGTGCGCGCGCAGTGGGCCGGCCGGCCTTTCATCTGGCACATCTACCACCAGGATGAAAACCTGCATCACGTGAAATTGCGGGCCTTTCTCGATCGGTACGCCAGCCCCGCCGTGACAGCGTTTTCACTGGCCTGGAACGGCGTCGACAGTGGCGCCGCGCCGGACTGGCCGGCATTGTGGCAAGCCTTGCATCGCGACACGGTCGCCATCGAAGCGCGTGCGATGGCATGGCAACAACAGATGGTGGAACTTGGTGACCTGGCTGCCAATCTGCTGGCTTTCGCCTGTTCGCTTCGAGCAAGACCTATGATATGATGCGCGGTTACCGCAACCTCACTTTTTACGATCACATATGAAACCCGCAAAAGAAATTCGTGTTGGCAATATCATCATGGTGGATAGCAAGCCGTTCATCGTCCTGCGTTCCGATGTGAACGGTTCGAGCCGCACGGGCTTCACCTACAAGTGGAAGATGAAGAATCTTCTGACGAATAGCCCGCTGGAAAACGTATTCCGCGGCGACGACAAGTTCGACGTGGTCGTACTGGACAAGAAGCCAGTGACCTACTCGTACTTCGCTGATCCACTGTTCGTCTTCATGGACGAAGAATTCAATCAGTACGAAATCGAAGAAGAGAACCTGGGCGATGCACTGCATTACCTGAAAGACGGCATGGAATGCGAAGCCGTGTTCTACGACGGCAAGGCCATCTCGGTCGAGCTGCCAACGACGATCGCACGCCAGGTCGTGTACTCGGAGCCTGCAGTCAAGGGCAATACTTCGGGCAACGTCCTGAAAGAAGCAAAAATCGAAAACGCCGTGGAAGCCCATCGCCACACCGTGCAAGTGCCGCTGTTCGTGGCCCAGGACGACGTTATCGAAATCGATACGCGTACCAACGAATACAAGCGCGTCGTGCGCAACTAAGTTGCAGCCAGGAGTTTTGGCCTTGAAAAGAACGCTGCCGCGAAGCAGCGTTTTTTTTCGCCCGCAGGTTATTTCACCCTGCTATCCTGAGCTTTTCAACGCACGAGGGATCAGCATGAAGCGCAGGCAGTTCGTTCAGATGGGTGTGGCCGCCGGTGTCGTGGCAGGCGGTGTGAAACAGTCGGCAGCCGCCGGCATCGACGCGATCCTTGAAGCTGGCGTGCGCGAGCAGTCGGCGCGGATGCAGGCCGGCACGCTCACGTCGCAGGCGCTGGCGAAAATGTACCTGGCGCGCATCGGCAAGCTGGATAAAACCGGGCCGCACATCAACGCCATCATCGAACTCAATCCCGACGCGCTGGCCATTGCCGCCGACATGGACCGTGAACGCAAGGCCGGCAAAGTGCGCGGCCCGCTGCACGGCATTCCCATCCTGTTGAAAGACAATATCGCCACGGCCGACAAGATGCGCACCAGCGCCGGATCGCTGGCGCTGGCGGGGGTGAGCGCGCGCCAGGATGCGTACATCGTCAAGCAGCTGCGCGCCGCCGGCGCGGTCATCCTCGGCAAGACCAACCTCAGCGAATGGGCGAATATGCGCTCGACGCATTCGATCAGCGGCTGGAGCGGACGCGGCGGACAGACCCGCAATCCCCATGCGCTCGACCGCAATACCAGCGGCTCGAGTTCCGGGTCCGGCGCCGGCATTGCCGCCTCGTTTGCCACGCTGGCCGTTGGCACCGAGACCGACGGGTCGATCGTGTCGCCATCGTCGACCTGCGGCATCGTCGGGTTCAAGCCGACGCTCGGCCTCGTCAGCCGCGCCGGCATCATCCCGATTGCCGCGTCGCAGGATACCGCCGGCCCAATGACGCGTTCGGTCGAAGACGCGGTGTGGATGCTGGCCGCGATGGCAGGCGTCGACAGCGATGACGCCGCCACCCGGGAGAGCGCCGGCAAAGTGGTCGATTTTGCCAATGCACTGCGCACGGATGCCTTGCGGGGCAAGCGGCTCGGTGTGGCGCGCAATTTTTTCGGCTCCAATGATGCGGTCGACGCCGTCATCGAGCAGGCGCTGGCTGTGCTGCGCGCGCAGGGCGCCATCCTGGTCGACGTCAAGGTGCCGAATATCGACAAATACGCCGACACCGAGACCGAGGTGCTGTTGTACGAATTCAAGCCGGGCCTGGCCGACTACCTGAAGCAGTACGCGCCGAATGCGCCCATCCGGAACATGGATGACTTAATTGCCTTCAACAGCAAGAACGCGGCGCGCGAAATGCCGTATTTCGGCCAGGAGCACCTGATTGCATCAAGCAAAAAAGGTGGGCTCGATACGCCGGAATACGTCAAGGCGCAACGCGACAATCGCCACTTTGCCAGGGAAGAGGGGATCGACCAGGTGCTCAGGGAATTCAAGCTCGACGCACTGGTGGCGCCCACCGGCGGTCCGGCCTGGCTCACCGATTACATCAATGGCGACCATTACGGCGGCAGCTTTTCGTCACCGGCGGCAGTGGCCGGCTACCCGCACGCGACAGTGCCTGCTGGCTTCGTCAAAGGCTTGCCGGTGGGCTTGTCGTTTGTGGGGACGGCGTGGAGCGATGCCCAGATGCTGAGCCTGGCCTATGCTTACGAGCAGGCCAGCCTGGCGCGACGCGCGCCGGCGTTTGCCGCCACGGTCAACGCGCGCCCCTGAACGGTATCAACGGCTGGCGCGCGCCTTGTCGAACACGGGGCCCCACATCGGATGTCCCTGTTCGCCGGGCGCCAGCGTGAAGTTGGGATCGATGCGCAGCGCCTTGTCAAAGGCCAGTCGGCACGGCGCCGGGCGTTGCGTGACGCAGTAGCTGAAAGCGGTGTATTTCAGCGCGGTGGTGCGGGTGGCCGCGTTCGCAGACTGGATTTCCGGGGCGGTCAGCCGGGTGATGGCATCGGCAAAGTCGCCTTCGTTGTACAGGCGGATGCCTTCGCGCAGCGTTGCTTGTGCGTCGCGGACGGGTTCCCTGTTTGATTCGCGCGCAGTTTCCCGGACTGATTCGCGCGCGGGTTCACGGGACGGGGCGCCGCGGCCCAGCATGGCCTCGGCGCGGGGATGGTCGGGATTGGCCGCCACCGTTGACGTGCGGCGGGCGCCCGGCATATCGGCGCAGCCTGCCAGCGCCAGCGCGCTGCCCAGGGTAACAATCAAAAGCGAAGTGCGCATGGAGGTCCTCAGTTGGCGGCTGTCGACGCCGGGGCTGGCTCGGCGGCCGGGAAATCATGCGCGATCGTTCCGGTGGCGCCGCTTGCGCTGTTGATCTCGACGATGTGGTCGGCAAAGCCCGGATTTTCCACCATCACGGTGTGGCGTCCGGCCGGCAGCACCAGGCGCTTCAACGGTGGGGACACGCCGCGCCGCTTGCCATCGACATAAATCGTGCCCCATGGTTTGACGTTCAGGCGATATGTGGCAGTGGCGGCAGCAGGGGCGACCGTGTTCGTGACAGGCGCAGGTGCGGCAGGCGCCTCGGCCACAGCAACCGGAGCGGGTGTGACGGCAGGCGCCGGTGCGGTCTCCGGTGCGGGCGCAATCTCTGGCGCCGCTGCGGGAACCACGGCCGGCACGCTGGCGGTCGCACCCACCAGTTTCTCGGCGCCGTGCTTGCGCACGATGTACAGCGCGGCGGCCAGCAGGACGGCAGCGATGATCAGCCACAGCCATTTACGCGGCGACGCCTTTGGTGCCTGTGCGGCAGGCCTGGCCACGACGGAGGCGGGCGCAACGGGAGGGGCCGCCGCTGGCGTAGCTGCAATCGGTACGGTAGCCGATGGTTTCAACAGTCCCACCGATACCATGCCCAATAGATCGCGCAGCTCGGAGACCGTCTGCGGGCGCTGGGATTTATTTGGCGCCATGCAGCGGTCGACCGCGCCCAGCAGGGAATCGCTGTAGCCTTCGAGGCCACGGCCCATCAGCGGGCCGGCAGCGGGCATCTCGTGCGTGATGGCGTAGTGGATCGTGGCCGCGAGGGCGCGCAGGTCCGCGGCAATTTCTGGCTGAAAGTCGGGGTTGGCGTCGGGGTCGGGCAACAGGATGGCATCACCGTTCGCTTGCACGATAATGGTGTCGGGCATGATCAGCCGATGCGGCCCGTCATTGGTATATTGCGCGTCGAGCGATTGCAGGACCTGGCGCAGGATTTTGCGGCACCAGACCTCGTTCACCAGCGCAGGGCTGCGCTCGGCGATGTCGCGGACCGTGCGTCCGTCGATGTGACGTTGTTCTGGCGTGTTAAGGGTGTCGTTCATTGTCGCTGCTCATGTTTAGTCAGCGTGATGATGACAGATTTGCAGCCGTTAGGCGACGCTTACTGTGTCGCCCCGGCATTACTTTTTGCAGCAATGAGACGCTGACTGAAACGCTGACTGAAACGCTGACTTAGACGCTGATGAAACGCATCTTGAAATTGCGTCCCTTGATCGCGCCAAAATCCGCGCCCAGCGGGTTGCCGGCAGCGAGGCGCTTGAACGCCTGCTCGGCCACGTGGCGGTCGAGCGCCACGTACGTCATAAACTCGGATAGATTGATTTTGCCAACCTGTTCCTTGACCAGGCCGGCATCGCCAGTCAGCGCGCCCAGCACGTCGCCCGGGCGCAGCTTGTCCTTCTTGCCGCCCATGATGACCAGCGTGACCATTGGCGCCGGCGCGGCATCGATGGTTTCTCCTTCGAGCTCGTCCAGCGTATGCCAGCTGACCGGGACGCCCTGGTACTCTTCGATCAGGCGTACCCACTTCTTTTCGTTCGGCGCGCACAGCGACAGGGCCAGGCCGTTTTCGCCGGCGCGGCCGGTGCGGCCGATGCGGTGCACGTGCACTTCGGTATCCTTCGACACGTCGACGTTGATCACCGCTTCCAGGTTGGCGATATCGAGGCCGCGCGCGGCGACGTCGGTTGCCACCAGCACGGAACAGCTGCGGTTGGCAAACAGCACCAGGATCTCGTCACGTTCGCGTTGCTCGAGTTCGCCGTACAGCGCCAGTGCGGAAAAACCTTGCGCGCGCAGGCTGTCGGCCAGTTCGCGGCAATGCACTTTGGTATTGCAAAAGGCCAGCGCCGAGACCGGACGGAAATGGTTCAGCAGCTTGCCGACCGCCTCATCGCGCTCGTCGAAACCGACTTCGTAGAAGCGCTGCTCGATCTGGCCGGTGGTGTGGGTGGCCTCGACCGACACTTCCACCGCGTCGTGCAGGAACAGGGCGGTGGCGGTGCGGATATCGTCGGGATAGGTGGCCGAAAACAGCAGCGTCTGGCGGCGCTTCGGACACGCGCTGACGATGCCGGCGATCTCGTCGTAAAAGCCCATGTCGGTCATGCGGTCGGCTTCGTCGAGCACCAGCGTCTGCACCTTCGACAAGTCAATGGTGTTGCGGCCAAGGTGGTCGCGGATGCGGCCCGGCGTGCCCACCACGATGTGCGCGCCATGCTCGAGCGAGGCGATCTGCGGACGCATTGCCGTGCCGCCGGTCAGCGTCAGGATCTTGACATTGCCGACACCGCGCGCGAGCCGGCGCAATTCATTGGCTACCTGGTCGGCCAGTTCGCGCGTCGGGCACAGCACCAGGCCCTGCACCGCGAACCAGGTAGGATTGAGTTTGCTGAGCAGGCCGATGCCAAACGCCGCTGTCTTGCCGCTGCCGGTCTTGGCCTGCGCAATCAGGTCGCGGCCTTGCAGAACCGGCGGCAGGCTGGCAGCCTGGATCGCGGTCATCTGCTTGTAGCCGAGGGCGTCGAGATTGGCGAGGAAGGGTGCGGAAAGCGCCAGCGTGGCGAACGAGTCGAGGTCTTGGGTCATGGCGTTGCGGTTCCTGCAGAGGTAGGACGGTGAATCGGTGGGTCAGGCCAGCGTTCAGCGGGCGGGCGCCCAGACCGGGAGGCCGGTCAGGTCGAGGGTATCGTCGCGGCGCCAGACTGGCAAGCCGGAAGCGTCGGTTTCTTCGAGCAGTTGCAGTTGTTCTTGTTTGAGGGCGGCGCGGCGGGTGCGTGGGACGCGGGGCTTCGGCGCGCTGGTCTCGACGTGTGGTGCGGTTTCTGGCGCAGTGGCAGCCTCGAAACCGGGCAAGTCGAATGTCGCAATATCTTTTTTGTCTCGCATGCAAAAAACTCCGCCCAGAAAACAAAAGCCCGGCTGCAAGAGTCGGGCTTCGGTGTTCAGGCTTTTGGATCAGTCACCGTGATCAACTGCATCAGGGCGCTATTGAATGGTTGCGGGGACAGGATTTGAACCTGTGACCTTCGGGTTATGAGCCCGACGAGCTGCCAGACTGCTCCACCCCGCGGATGCAATTGTACTCGGCCTGACAACGCGCTGCAAGGTTAGTTTGTATTTGCGCCATCAAACTACAGGATCGAGCGCGGCCAGACGCCACAGCGACGTCATCTCGGCGGCGCGCGCGGCGTGCAGCGGATCGGTGGCGTCGCTGGCGCGCGGATGGACCGGGCGCGTGTCGATGCGATCGACAACGGTCAGTCCGGCGTGTGCAATCCATTCCATCAATTGCGCGCGCGACCGCAGTCCCAGGTGCTCGGCAAAGTCGGACAGGATCAGCCAGCCCTCACCGCCAGGCAGCAGGTGGGCCGGGAGGCCGTGCAGGAACGCTTTCAGCATGCGGCTGTCGGGGTCGTACACGGCCGCTTCGATCGCCGCGCTGGGCTTGCCGGGTAGCCATGGCGGATTGCAGACCACCAGTGCGGCGCGGCCTTCCGGGAACAGGTCGGCCTGGACCACGTCGACCTGGTGCGCCACATCGAGGCGCGCCAGGTTCTCGCGTGCGCAGCCGAGGGCGCGCGGATCCATGTCGGTGGCGACGACTTTTTGCACGCCACGTTTGGCCAGCACCGCCGCCAGCACGCCGGTGCCGGTGCCGATGTCGAATGCGGTCTGCTCGGCGCCGGCCGGCAATGGCGCGTCCATCACCAGCTGCACGTACTCGCCGCGGATGGGCGAAAACACGCCGTACCAAGGGTGGATCTTCGCGTCCAGCGCCGCGATCGGCACGCCGTTCTTGCGCCACTCATGGGCGCCGATCACGCCCAGCAGTTCGCGCAGCGACGCCACGAATGGCGCCTCGAAGCGGCCCCAGGCTTCATTGCACGCCAGCTGCACGTCGGGCGCGCGGCGCAGGGGAATCGTGTAATCGGCGTCGAAGCCAATCAGGAGCATGCCAAGCGTGCGGGCGCGTTGCGACTGCGCCAGGCGGTGCAGGTGAAACGCTTCAAGCGGCGTCGGCGGAGCCTTGGCGGCTTTCACGGCTTTGGCGCGGCTGGTGCGGGCCGGCTTGTGGTCGATGCGGCGGGCCATGGCCTGCAGCAGCTGGCGGGCATTCTGGAAGTCGCCGCGCCACAGCAGCGCGGTGCCTGCCAGCGCGTGGTGATAGGCGACATCGGCGGTCATCTGGTCATCGGCAAGGATGACTTTTTTCGGGACGGCCAGGCCGCTGCCAGACCGCCAGGTGGCGCTGGCCGTGGCGCCGTCGGGGGTGTTCCAGCTGATGGTGGCAGTGGTGGTGGTGAGCACGGGCAGCCGTTCTTAATGGTGGTGCGACCAGGTGCCGGTAGGCGAGGCCAGGAATGACGCGACCGTTGCGGCGTCGCCGGTAGCATGGCGGCGCACTTCGCCGCAATCGCAGATGCCCTGGTAAGGCTGGATGTGCGAGCAGGCCGATACTTTTTGCAGGTACACCTTGACGGGCTTGGTGCAGGCAGTGCATTTGAAGGTCAGGATGCGGGCAGGTTTGGACATGGTGATGTACTTAAAAAATGCGGGGAAAGGCGGCATTCTACAGGAGGGCGCCAGGCGTTTTCACGCGGTGGCGACCTGCTGAAGTTCCGTTGAAATTCACATGAACGTCGGGTGAACGTTGGTGTGACCATTAGCTGACCGTCACCGCGCTGCTGCCGCCACCGGCCGGGCGCACGAGGATTTTCGCCGAGATGCGTTCCGTCATTTCCTGCACATGCGAGATGACGCCTACCTTGCGGCCCATCGCCTGCAGCGCGTCGAGCGCGTCCATGGCGACGCCCAGCGTTTCACTGTCGAGGCTGCCAAAGCCCTCGTCGATGAACAGCGATTCGACGCGCACCCGGTTCGACGACAGCGACGCCAGGCCGAGCGCCAGCGCGAGCGACACCAGGAACGATTCGCCCCCGGACAGCGAGTTGACCGAGCGCACTTCGCCGCCCATGTCCTGGTCGCGCACCATGAGCGCCAGCGACGGCGCGTTGCCAACGATCACGCGCTCCAGCCGGTAGCGCCGCGCCAGCTGGGCCAGGTGGGCATTCGCATAGCCAAGCAGGACGTCGAGTGTGAACTGCTGCGCGTAGTTGCGGAATTTTTTACCGTCGGCCGAACCGATCAGCTCTGACAGACGGCCCCAGCGCTGCTCGATCGCTTGCTGCCGCTCGATGTCGGCCAGCACCGCTTCCGCATCCTGGCGGCGGGCATCGTCCTGGGCGGCGCGCAGGCGCAGGCTGGCCACCAGGTCGTGCGCGCCGCGGCGCTGTTCGAGAAGGGCGGCAAGCGCCGTCTCAACGGTTGCCAGGGGCGCAGCGTCAGCCATGGCGGCCTGCGCAGCCTGGTGCTGCACCACTTGCGCCTGGCGCTCGGCGCGCACGGTAGCGGCGCGCTGCACGCTGGCGGTAATGTCGGCCAGCGCTGCGCGTTCCTGCGCGATCCAGCCAGTGCTGACCGCGAGCAGACTGCCCAGTGCCGCGGCGTCGATGATGGCTTCCAGGTCCTGCGCATCGGTGCCGGCTATCGTGGTACTGCTGCGGCTGGCGTACTCGTCCAGCCATTCAGCCAGGCGCGTGCTGGTGGCGCCAGCCGCGTCCTGCAGATTGCCAATGTGGGAATGCGCCTGCGCCAGCGCCGTGCGCGCGGCGGCCTCGCGCTGGGCCGCGCCTTGCACCAGTACCTGCTGGGCTTGCAACGCCTCGCGCGTCGTGTTGATCGCCTGCGTCAACTCGCGCTCGACCACCGCCACGGCGCGGCCTGCCCACAACGCTGCCCGTTCCTGCTGGCGCGCGTGCAGTTCCTGCTCCCGCGCGGCCAATGCGCGATCAAAGTCCAGCGCGATGGCATCCAGGTGCGTCACGCGCGCTGCCAGCGTGCCGTGTGCGGCCTGCTGCGTGGCCAGCGTTGCTGCCAGCGCTGCCTGCGCCGTGTTGCGTTCGGTCCACGCTTCTGCATTGGCGGCGCGGGCGGCATGGAAGGCCGCCGGACCGCCGGCCCAGCGCGTTTGCCAATCCGGCATGGCTGGCGCCAGCACAGGGTCCAGGTCGGCCAGCACGCCAGCCAGTGCGGCCAGCGCGCCGGCGTGGCTGCTGGCCTGCGCATGCTTCTCGGCCTCGAGGCGGGCCAGCTGGGCGGCATCGTGCTGCGCCGCCTGCTGCAACTGCGCTGCTGCCGCCTGCGCCTGTTCCCACGCCTGCTGTGCGGCATCCCTTGCCGCGACAGCGCGCCGG
>Ga0265798_10010465_pt1 | contig 11440 bp, 7 predicted proteins | sample P3T30metagenome_FD_192430 | JGI IMG/M metagenome (GOLD analysis project Ga0265798, IMG submission 192430) | Plant litter microbial communities from East Loma Ridge, Irvine, California - P3 T30 | ecosystem: Environmental > Terrestrial > Plant litter > Unclassified | place: USA: California... | reverse complement strand
ACCAAATTTAGATTTACTGCCTGCCCACATCGATCTGGTTGGTGCGGAAATCGAGATGATTAACCTCAACAACCGCGAGTATAAAATGAAAGCGGTTTTGGAGAAAATCAAAGATCAGTATGATTTTATTATTATCGATTGTTCTCCATCCTTAGGTTTAATTACCATCAATGCTTTAACAGCAGCCGATTCAGTTATTATTCCTGTTCAGTGCGAATATTTTGCGCTTGAAGGTTTAGGCAAGTTATTAAATACCATCAAAATTGTTCAGAACCGTTTAAACCCTGATCTGGAGATTGAAGGTATTTTATTAACCATGTACGATGTACGTTTACGTTTATCGAACCAGGTGGTAGAAGAGGTGAGAACGCATTTTCATGAACTGGTTTTCGATACCATTATTCAGCGAAATACACGTTTAAGTGAAGCACCTAGTTATGGCGTTTCGGTTATTATGCACGATGCAAATTGCAAAGGTGCCATTAACTACCTTAACCTTGCCCGCGAAATTGTGAAGAAAAACGGCCTTTTAAAGGAAGAAGAAAACATAGGAACAGCAACTTTATAAATTATAGATGACATCTTTTCAGCGAAAAACAGGTTTAGGAAGAGGGTTAAGTGCGCTTTTAGATGATAGCGAATCTGCTCATCCGCCGAAACAGCAGGTAAATGCTGTGAGCGAAACCGAGCAGATTGGTAATATCAGTCATGTAAGTTTAACTGAAGTTGAAACCAATCCATACCAACCTCGTACCGAATTTGACCAGGTAGCATTAAACGAACTTGCCGATTCGATCAAGATACAGGGTTTAATACAACCCATTACGGTTAGAAAATTAGGCGCAAACAAATACCAGCTCATTTCAGGTGAGCGTAGGTTCAGGGCGTCAAAACTAGCTGGTTTAACACAAATTCCTGCTTACATCCGCAGTGCCAACGACCAACAGATGTTGGAAATGGCCCTGATCGAAAATATTCAGCGTGAAAATTTAAATGCCATTGAAGTGGCATTAAGTTTCCAGCGGATGATAGATGAGGTGGGGTTAAAACAAGAACAATTAGGTGAACGTGTAGGTAAAAACCGTACAACGGTGACCAATTACCTGCGGTTGTTAAAACTTCCTCCTGCTATTCAGGCTTCCATCCGCGATCAGAAAATTAGCATGGGGCATGCAAGAGCCTTAATTAATGTTGATGGTGTGGACAAACAGTTGTTTATTCACCAGGAAATTTTAGAAAAAGGCTTATCAGTACGTAAAGTGGAAGAACTTGTGCGTAATCTGCAGCACATACCTTTAAAAGCCGATGAAAAATCAAAAGAAAAAGCTGTTTCTTTTCAATATCAAAAATTACAGGATGATCTCGCTTCTAAATTTGCTACCCGTGTAAAATTAAAAGTAACCCAGAACGGTAAAGGGGCGATAGAAATTCCTTTTATGAGCGATGATGATTTGAACCGAATTCTAGAGTTATTAGACTGGTAATGCAAAAGACTAAACTTTTCTTACTGGTTGCTGCATTTACATTTTTCCTTGTAAACTTAGCCTCGGCGCAGGTTAAGGATACGTTGTTAAAACGTGCAGATACCTCGAAAATTAAATTATCTAAGTCTTTAGATACTGCGGCTAAAAAACCGATGACGAGAAAGGATTCGATGAAAGCCAAGTACGTTAACCCGGGTAAGGTTGCCGGTAGAAAAGCTGTTTTAAGATCGATGATTATACCAGGTTGGGGACAATTGTATAATATGCAACTGCTAAACGATGGTTATGGTACAAGAGCAGGAAAAAGTCAGTTTTTTCAAAAGCTGTATACCGGTGGCAAAATTGCAGCTATTTATGGTGGTATAACCGTGCTTACCATGTCGTACATCGAAAGTAGTAAACAATATAATTTATCGCTAACAGAATTACAATATCGCGACGCGAATAACGGTCAACCTGATCCTAACGGTCCTTTTGGTAGCCGTTATTCAACAACAGGCATCACCCAGCGTAAAGATACGTATAGAAGGAATAAACAGATTGTCTTGTTCTCTTACGGTTTAGTTTATTTTGCCAATATAGTAGATGCCTACGTTGCAGCCCGTTTGCATTTCTTCAATATTGATGATAACCTTTCTTTTAAGGTAATGCCATCCATGATTAATACCAATTCGGTATATGGTTTCAATGCAACGCCTGCGTTAAAATTATCGTTAACATTTTAATGCCGGAACCATCGTGAAAATCAATAAAGGATATTACATTTGAAATTGTGATGATGTGGCAATTAGCGGTTAGGAATAAAAAATAAGAACAGAAACTGAAAATAACATAAAGATGAAAATTGCGCTTTTAGGATATGGTAAAATGGGGCAGATTATCGAAAAATTTGCGGTGGAACGTGGCCACGAAATTGTTTTGAAAATAACGGTCGATAACCAGGAAGATTTAACCAGACAAAATTTAAAATCAGCTGATGTGGCTATCGATTTTAGTACGCCTGATTCGGTTTTAAAAAATATTGATGCCTGTTTTGATGCCAATGTGCCAATAGTGGTAGGTACAACCGGCTGGTATGGCAAACTCCAGGAAGTAAAAAACGATTGCAGCAACAGTAACAATACATTGCTTTATGGGTCTAACTTTAGTATTGGCGTAAACTTATTCTTTAAGCTTAATCAAACTTTGGCAAAGCTGATGAATAACTATCCTGCCTACGAAGTTCAGGTTGAAGAAATACACCATACCCAAAAACTGGATGCGCCAAGTGGTACAGCCATTACGCTTGCAGAAGGGATTGTAGATAACCTGGAAAGAAAACAAGAGTGGTTAAACGAAGTGGTAGGAACTGACGTAGAATTGTTTCCCAAAGCAGAACAATTGTTGATAGAATCGCACAGGATAGAAAATATTCCAGGTACACACACTGTAATTTACAGTAGCGAGGTAGATGAAATAGAAATTAAACACACCGCCCATAATAGAGCAGGTTTTGCTTTAGGTGCTGTGGTAGCAGCAGAGTGGCTAAAAGATAAAAAAGGATTTTTTAATATTACTGATATTTTTGAATAGGAAATAGTTTTCAGTTGACAATTGGCAGTTTTCAGTTAAGCGATTTATTGCAATTAACTGAATAACCAAACAGATAGTTTGTGAAATCACTCAGTCAGTGAATCACAACGAAGGAATTACAGATAACAGGTAGCCGGTTAAATAAATCGCGAAACCAAAAATAAGACATATGAATTATAAATTCTGGCAACGAAAAAAAGATGCCCCAAAGAAGAAAAAAACTAAAACCCGCGAATGGGTTGATGCAATTGTTTTTGCAGTGGTGGCTGCAACCATTATCCGCGTATTTTTTATAGAGGCTTACACCATTCCGTCCGGTTCGATGGAGAGATCTTTGCTTATCGGCGATTTCCTTTTTGTGAGTAAAGTTAATTACGGTGCACGTATTCCGATGACCCCTGTTGCTTTTCCTTTCGCGCATCATACAATGCCTTTAACCACCTCTACAAAAGCTTATTGGGATGGTGTACAGTGGAAATATCACCGTTTGCCGGGTTTATCTAAAATTAAAAGAAACGATGTAGTGGTATTTAATTTTCCTGAGGGAGACACGGTTGCAGTAGAAAACCAGGCAGAAAGTTACTACGCTTTGGTGCGTAGTATGGGCCGCCAACAGGTGAGGAGTACCTTCACAATAGTAGATCGTCCGGTAGATAAACGCGAGAATTTTATTAAGAGGTGTATTGGTATTCCGGGCGACGTCATTTCGATGAGCAATGGTGTTGCTAACGTAAACGGCAAAAATGAGCCTTTAAAAAATACAGGTATGATGCCTTATCGCATCGAGTTTAAAACCATGGATTTTAATTATGCTGTACTTGATGAATTTAAGCTGAATTTAGGAGGAACACCTGCTATTGCAGATAAAACATATGTTGTGGATGCATCTCCGGAAATTGTGGAAAAACTGAAAACTTTTGATTTTGTGAAATCGGTTACCTTAAGTCCTGATCCTGCCGGAGACGTTCCAGGTGGTGTTTTTCCAAACGATCCAAACAGGGTGTGGAACAGGGATAACTTTGGTCCTGTTAAAATCCCTTCAAAAGGATGGACCGTGAAAATCGACAGCAATACCATGCCGTTGTATTACAGGGCAATCAGAACTTACGAAGGAAACAAAGTAGAGCAAAAAGCAGGTGTTTGGTATATTAACGATAAGGTGGCTACTACCTATACCTTTAAAATGGACTACTATTGGATGATGGGCGATAACCGCCACAATTCAGCCGATTCGCGTTATTGGGGTTTTGTACCTGAAGATCATATTGTGGGTAAAGCTTTATTTGTTTGGATGAGCTGGGATAGTACCGCATCTTTCCTGCATAAAATTAGATGGAGCAGGTTGTTTATGGGAATTCATTAAGAAAATATAATTCTTTAGAATGGGCGGATAATCGAAAGATTATTCGCCCATTTTGTTTATAGCAAGTTTATAATTAACTTTTAAAAAAAATTAAAAAGTATTGTGATGTTTTGAAAATATTTTTTAAGTTTGAACTGTAATCAAATATCATGTCTGTAATTGTTGAGAAAAACCAGCGCCTTAGGGCTGGTGTTATAAAGCATTTATATTATAAAAAATCGCTATCACTTACAGACTTGAGTAAGCTGACGCAAAAGAGTTTGCCTTTGGTTACCGCCGTGGTTAATGGTTTAATTGCTGAAGGATATATTATAGAAGAGGGTTTTGCACCATCAACAGGTGGCAGAAGAGCTGCAATGTTCTTAATCAATCCAAATCTGAAAAAATACATTGTAGCAGTTGCAATAGATCAGCTCACATCCAGGTTAACCATTTACGACCTTTCGAGAACAATGGTTACACCAATTCGGACTTTAGAGTTCGAACTCTCCTCAAAAGAAAGCAATATAGGAGACCTGGTAAATTTCATCAACAACGGTATCGATCAATCTGAAATCAACAGAACAGATATTTTAGGAGTTGGTATTGGGATGCCGGGTTTTGTTAATGCTGATGAAGGCATAAATCACTCTTTTCTTAAAGTGGAAGAAGGAACAACCTTACAAAAGTATCTTTCGTCTAAAATCAATTTACCGGTATATATAGATAACGATTCTAGTTTAATTGCGATGGCCGAATTAAATTTCGGAGAAGCAGTTAATTTAAAAGATGTAATGGTGGTTAATATTGGCTGGGGAACGGGTTTGGGAATTATTGTAAATGGTAAATTATATAGGGGCAGTAGCGGCAGTGCCGGTGAGTTTAGTCATATTCCACTCTCAAACAGCGACAATTTGTGTTCTTGCGGTAGAAGAGGTTGTTTAGAGGTTGATACTTCCTTATTGGTAATGGCTAAGCGTGCAGAAGAAGCAATAGTCAAAGGCGCTGAGTCGAGCATGAAAGAACTTTTTAAAGATAAAAGTAAACACCCTGCAGATCATTTCTTATACGCTGTAGGTCAACAAGACCCCGTAGCCGTATCAGTATTGGCCAAAGCTATTTTTCAATTAGGCAAAGGAGTAGCTACATTAATCCATCTTTTAAACCCTGAATGTATTGTTTTGAGTGGAAGAGGAGCTAAGGCAGGTAAAATGCTTTTGCCACCAATCCAGCAAGCTATCCATGAGTTTTGTATTCCGCGAATAGCCGAACAAACTGAAATAAAACTCTCTACCCTGACTGATGAAGCTGAATTATTGGCTGCCGGAAGTTTAACCGTAGAGTATAATCAATTTGACTAAAGACATTCTTAAACATAAAACCAAGGCATATGCAAAAATAAAAATCAACTTATCAAGTCTCGCACTACCTTAAACTTATTTAAACTACTAAACTAAAAATTATGAAAAAAATGTACTTAAAGTGTGTAAGTATGTTGTTGTTATGTTTTTTAACAATAACAGTATTTGCACAAAAGAATATTACCGGCACAGTAAAAGATGCGTCGGGGCCTCTTCCGGGTGTAAGCGTTTCTGTTAGAGGAACTGCAAAAGTAACTCAAACAGATGGCAGTGGAAAATTCTCTCTATCAGTAAGCCCTAACGAAATTTTGGTATTTACTGCAATAGGTTATGCCAAGCAAGAAATTAGCATAAACGATCAAACATCAATAAATGTAACCCTAAAAGAAAGCTCTAATCAGCTTGATGAAGTTAACGTAGTAACAACTGCATTAGGGATTAAGCGCCAGGAAAAATCTCTTGGTTACGCAGTAAGTACAGTAACGGCTAAACAATTAACCGAAGCAGGAAATACCAATTTTGCATCGGCATTATATGGTAAAGCTGCGGGTGTTAAAATTACAACAGCTCCAGGTGGTGCAAGTAGTGCGGTAAATGTTCAAATCAGGGGGATTAACTCTATTAACTACAATCAACAACCTTTATATGTTGTGGATGGGGTAATGATTAGAAATGATGGACAAAATGGTGCAGCAGGAGCAAACAATAATAACTATTGGGATGATCAACGTGTACGTGGTAATGGCATATTGGATATTAACCCTGCAGATATCGAAAGTTTAACCGTATTAAAAGGAGCAAGTGCATCTGCGCTTTATGGTTCTGATGCAGCTAGTGGAGTTGTAGTAATTACGACCAAAAAAGGTTCAAAGAACAGAGGTTTAGGAGTTGATTTTAACTATCAAGGTTCAATTGATCAGGTTGCTTTCTTACCTAACTTCCAAAACACTTATGGTCCTGGTTATGATAGGGAAACTAACGTAGCAAACGGCGCAACTGAAGAAGGCTGGATTGCTGATGCAGTTTCTCCAAGTGGTTTCAGACCGTATTTCAGAGCCTATGCGAATTTTGGGCCTAAAATGGAAGGCCAACAAGTAAGGTGGTGGGATGGCTCAATTCGTTCATACTCTCCTCAACCAAATAACTATAGAGATGTATACCAAAATGGATATACTTCTAACGCAAACGTTGCAATTTCTAATCAGACAGAGGGCGTTAACTATCGTTTCTCTGCTTCTCGTTTAGATTATAAAGGCACTCAACCAGGGAATACCGGTGCTAAAAATACTTTTAACTTAAACTCTACAGTCAAACTTGCACCAAAATTATCTGCAGATGTGATTGTGAGTTATGTAAATACCATTACTAAAAACAGACCTTACCAATTAGGTCAGGTTTTAGGCTCATTCGCTGGTTTTTTTAGCCGTGCGGAAGATATGGGCCTGATGAAAGAAAGATTCCAAACGAGTAATGGTTACAAGTATGCTACTTTTGATCAAACTGCTCGTCCTGAACCATTCCTTTTTAATATCAGAGCAACCAATTTATTGGATTTTTATTGGCAACAATTGAAAAACCAATATGACGAAAATGAAAACAGGTTGTTATCTAGTTTCACTTTAAACTATGATGTAGCTAAAAACCTAAAGTTGAGAGGACGTATTGGTAATGACTATACTAGTGTTAAAACCGAAAATCATCAGTTTACTGAAATTCCAAGCGCGCTGAACACGAATACAAGTACTGGAGCTTATACAACGACTCAAGGACAGTATTCTGTACTTTACGGAGACGCATTGTTAACTTACTCAAACAAAATTGGTGAAGATTTTGGTCTATCAATCAGTGGTGGCTATCAAGGTAGAAAAGAAACTTATAAAGACTTAAAATCGAACACCAGAGATGGACTAGTAACAGAGAACTTCTTTGCATTATCTAACTCTTTTAATGTGGCCGAGACTACTGAAGCACGTAAAGAGCAACTTAAGTATGCTTACTTAGGTTTAGTGAATTTAAGCTATAAGGATTTCTTATTTGCTGAAGGTACGGCCAGACAAGAATATGTTTCTACCCTTCCTCCAGGAAACAATCAATACTCTTATTATTCAGTAAACAGTGGTTTTGTGTTTAGTGATCTTTGGAAATTACCAAAATTCTGGAGTTATGGAAAATTAAGAGCTTCTTACGGTGTGGTAGGTAATGCCCCTCCAATTTATGAAGCAAACATTTCCTATAAACAAACTTCATTGCAATCAATAAATGGTGCTGTACCATCTCTCGTTTCATTGGCTTCATATGGGAATTTAGATTTGATGCCAGAAAAGAAACACGAAGCAGAATTTGGTTTAGAAACGAGATTCTTAAACGGAAGATTGGGTTTAGATGTGAGTTATTATAATAATAAGATCAAAAATCAAATCTTACCTTTAGACGTTACGGCAACAAATGGAGCGCAAAGGCAAATTATTAATGTAGGTGAGGTAGGTAATAAAGGATGGGAGATTGCTTTAAACGCAACACCGGTTTCTGGAAAATTTAGATGGGATACCCGTTTAAACTTCTCAACCAATAAATCGAAAGTGAATTCATTGTATGATGCCAATTCTGAAATCAATTTCTATTCTTCAGATCAGGCTACTGCTAAAATCGTGGCCAGAGCTGGTGAGGATTTGGGTAACATCTATATCCGTCCGAGAAAAACTGATGCGAATGGCAATTACTTAATTAATGATGATGGTTACTATGTAATGGATAATTCTGTTTATGTTAAGGCAGGAAACATTATGCCTAAAGCAGTTGGAGGTTTCTCTAACACTTTTAGCTATGGAAACTTTGCATTAGACGTAACTGTTGATTACCGCTTCGGTGGCAAAATGATTGCGCCAAACTTGAAATATATGCGTGGTGCAGGTATGTTAGAAAATTCAATGGAATTCAGAGATGCTGCTAGCGGCGGTTTAAGCTATACCAGCAATGGTAAAACCTATAATGACGGTGTAGTTTTGCAGGGCGTAAATCAAACCACCGGATTGCCAAATACGAAGGTTCTTTCTGCTGCTGATTATTATATAACTACCTATAATTGGGGTGAAGGCTCATTAACAGAAGCAGAGATTTTTGATAACGATTATATCAAAATGAGAGAAATTGTGTTGAGCTATAAAATCCCTGCTTCTTTCACTAAAAAACTAAAAATTTCTAATTTAAGATTTTCATTGATCGGACGTAATCTATTTTACATCCACAGAACTTTGAAAGATCTTGACCCAGAGGCACCGCTAGGAAACAAATGGTGGTCGCAAGGTGTGGATGTTGGCTCAACAGCTGCATCTAGAAACTTTGGATTCTCATTAAATGCAAATTTTTAGCCAATTACAAATAAGATATTATGAAAAAGTTAATCATAAAAGCAAGTTTTCTTGTATTGTCACTAACTGTTGCGGTTGGTTGCAAAAAGGATGTTGATGATAAATTTAATAATCCTGAAAACGTTTTAGACCCCAACTTACCGGGATTATTTACCGGAATGCTCAATAATGACCGTGTAGCTGCTAAGTATTGGAATGTGCGCACATTCTTAAGTCAAATGCCAGGTGTGTATGCACAAACCACCTACTTTGCTAACGGCAATACTGTTTATCAGCAAAGTGATAGTTACTCACAACAATACTGGGATGATTTTTACAGTCCAGGTGGTAATGGTAGTGGCCCTGTTGCTTTGTATAGAGCAATGGAAAGAAAGTTCAACAATCTGTCGTCTACAGATCAGACAAATCAAAAAATTATCATGCAGGCAGCTAAAGTCGTTTTGCTTGAACAGGCTGCAAAAATGGTAGATTTATGGGGGGACATTCCATATTCAGAAGCTGGTAGCTTGACTGCAACCAATATGATCAAAAATCCTAAGTATGATGAGCAAAAGGCTCTTTATACTAGCTTTATAAGTGATTTGGCTTCGGCTGCTACCTTTTTCAAAACTGCTAGTACAACAGCCGCTTTTTCTAAAGCTGATATTTTATTGCAAGGAAATGTTAAGAAATGGGAATCATATGCAAATTCATTACGCTTAAGGTTGTTAATGCGTATCTCAAAAACCGATGAAGCAACAGCAAGAACTGCTGTACTTCAAATTTTGGGCGATCAGGCGAACTTCCCATTAGTTGATGGAGGTAGTGATGTTGCAAAATATAATCCAGCTACAATGGATGTTTTATTACAACCTCTCACAAACAGTTCAAGCGATTTGCACGATGCGTTTTTTGAAGGTAGCTGGTATGCTACTGATTATATGTTAAATACAGTTTTGCTAACAGCAAATGATCCAAGAATCCCTGTATTATATGACAAATTTGGTCGGGTAAAGAAAGTAGCAGGAAAAGATCAATTTGTTCAGAATCCAACTTATAAAGCGATGCCCGTTACTTTCACCACAGCCCAACAAGAATCAAGCTTCGCTGATTATGCGGTGTTAGATTCTGGAACTTTTGTTTTCAACCAAAAACTTCCGGGAATTTTAATTACAGCATCAGAAGTTAACTTGTTAAAAGCAGAAGCTTTTGAAAGATGGGGCAGTACAGCAGATGCTAAAACCGCTTATGATATGGCTTTAAGGCAATCTGTGGCATTTTATTACCACCTGAATAATATAAATCAAGGGGCGTATGTTAAGGAAACTTTTCCGTCAGCAACAACAATTGATACTTGGGTAAATACTTCTAATGCAGCTTATACTGATGCTTCAACAGATAAACTAACCAAGATTTACACTCAAAAATGGGTACACTTTGGTGTTCTTCAAGCAACAGAGGCATGGTCCGAATACAGAAGAACCGGTATTCCTGTGTTAACATTCCCGACAAACGGAAAGCAAGCAGGTTATGATACGCCTCCAACGAGATTAATTTACCCGGCAAAAGAGAAAACTTTAAATAGTGCAAACTATCAGGCTGTAGTAGCTAAAGATACCCGCAAAACTAAAATATTCTGGATGCCTTAATCCTTTTAAACTAAATCCCGGCAGTTTCTGCCGGGATTTTTAATTATATTAAAATATGAAATTAAGTAGCCTTTTAATTGCCTTTATCTTTTGCGTCAATATCGCTTTTGCGCAACGTAACGATATCCTCAAAGAATCAACAAAATATGAATGGCCACAAGATGAGGCAGTAAAAAAGAAACTCGATACCTGGCAAGACCAAAAGTTTGGAATGATTATTCATTGGGGACTTTACGCTGTTCCAGGAATTATCGAATCATGGTCTATCTGCTCTGAAGATTGGATTGAAAGGGATAGCACCATTAAATACGAAGATTATAAAAAATGGTATTGGGGCCAGAGCGAAAAATTTAACCCAACAAAATTCAATCCTGAGCAATGGGCAAAGGCAGGTAAGGATGCTGGAATGAAATACCTGGTTTTTACCACCAAACACCACGATGGCTTTGCCATGTTCGATACCAAAGAAAGCGATTTTAGCATTGCAAAAGGTCCATTTGCCAACAACCCTAAAAAAGATGTTGCTAAATATGTGTTCGATGCTTTCCGCAAGGAAAATTTTATGATCGGTGCTTATTTTTCTAAACCCGACTGGCATTCTCAATACTATTGGTGGGACAAATATGCCACTGCAGATAGAAATAACAATTACGATATCAGAAAAAATCCGTGGCGTTGGAATATG
>Ga0265798_10010462_pt1 | contig 11443 bp, 8 predicted proteins | sample P3T30metagenome_FD_192430 | JGI IMG/M metagenome (GOLD analysis project Ga0265798, IMG submission 192430) | Plant litter microbial communities from East Loma Ridge, Irvine, California - P3 T30 | ecosystem: Environmental > Terrestrial > Plant litter > Unclassified | place: USA: California... | reverse complement strand
CCGGATCGATCGGCGGCAGATCGTCGAGCAGGTTGATCACGTTGACATAGAACGTGGCGCGATCGTTGATCTTGACGCTGCCGGTGAGGTCGACGGTGATGTAGCTCTTGACGTCGCACGGCACATAGCCCGGATTAAGCGAGCAGTCGCCGCGCGTGCCGCCCTGATCCTCCGCCGAGAGGTTGTAGCCGTCGAAATATTGCGCCGTCGCGCTCAGCGTATAGTCCTTGTAGTTGAGCGTGTTCTGCCACGTCCCGCGCCACCGCGGCGTGCCCGAGCCAGCGGTGAGATTGTAGTTGCCGATCGTGCCCTGATAGGTCTGCTTCGACCCGTCGGCGAACTCCGTCGACAGCTCGAGGATCAGGCTCGCCTGCGCCGCCGAGGTGAAGCTGACGTCGTCGGCGACGTCCAGCGTACCGGTCGCGCCGAAGTCGATGCCCTGCGAGCGGATCGTGTTCTCGTTGACGTAGCTCGCCTCGACGAAAGCGAGCCGCGGGCGCGCGTTGGGGAAGCGCGGGTCGACCACGTCGGGCACCAGGCCGAAGCCCGCGGGCGCGTCCTGCCCGGCGTTATAGGCGTCGATCGCGGCCTGATTGTCCGCCGCGGCGATCGCGTCGGTCTTCTTGATGTTGAAATAGTCGACCGTCAGCGTCAGCTGGCGGATCGGCTCGAAGATCACGCCCGCGGTGAAGCTGCGCGACTTCTCGGGCTTGAGGTCGGGCGTGGCCCGCGTCGTCTGCCCGTAGGACGAGTTGCTGATATAGGCCGGGCACGAGGTGAAGGTCGCCTGCGAGCAGCCGTATTGCGCTAGGAAGGCGTCCGAATAGGTGCTCGGCGAGGCGTTGACGAAGCCGCTGGTCGGCAGCGAATTGGCCTCGCCGAAGCTCGGAATACGGAAGCCGCGCGAGTAGGTGCCGCGGATCGCCAGCTGGCGGAACGGCGTGAACTTCGCCCCGACCTTGGGCGAGAAGGCGCTCTGACCGCTCGAATATTTGTCGTAGCGGCCGGAGACGTTGACGAGGAATTGGTCGACGATCGGCGCGTTCAGCTCGCCGAACGCCGAGTAGACTGAACGGCTGCCATCGATGCCGAAGGCGTTGAGCACGAAATAGCGGTCGGTCGGGCCGTTGTAATCGGGGTTGGCGCTGGGCGAGTTGATCGACTCGTAGCGATAGGCGATGCCGAGGCCGAGCTGGAGCGGGCCGCCGGGCAGCGTCGCGAGCGAGCGGCCGAGCGTCGCCTGCACCTGCGCGAGGTCGGACTGCGCGTCGGTCACGTTGTCGGGTGACAGGAAGTTTTGCTGCGCCTGGGTGTTGGCGAACGGGTCGACGAAATTGTAGCTGCCCTGCGCGATTGCGGTGAGCAGGTTGTCGATGCGGACATAGCCCTGCTGCAGCCGGCGCAGGTCGGTGTGCATCGCGGTGGCGTCGACGGCATAGTCCCAGGTGTCGGCGACCTGCCCCTTGATGCCGAGCGCGGCGCGGTACACGCGGCTGCGCGTCTCGTCATAGGTGCGGATGCTCGGCACGCGACCGACGATGCGCGCGACCTGACCGCTCGCCGCAAACGGATTGTTCGGGTTGAGCGTCCCGTTGCCGGCGTTGCACCCGGTGTCGATCCCGTTGGCCGCGCCCACGCCGTTGGCGCAGACATAGACCGGCAGCGTCAGCGCGAACGAGCCCGGCGCGAACGCTCCGCCGGTGCCGCTGGTGGTGAAGCGCGGGAAGTCGATCCCCGCGTTGGCGTTACCGCGGATCGTCGCGTTCCCGCCGCTATAGCCCACCCGGCTCTGCTGGAAGTTGAACATGGCATAGGCCTCGGCATTGTCGCCGACGCGCGCGGTGAAGCGCGCCGACCCGCCGAAGCGCTCGATCTGCGGCGAGATCACGCCGTAATTGTTGACCAGGTCGTCCTGACACACCGAGGTCGGCGCAGCGGCGTTGACGAGGTTGCCGTCCTTGTCGGTGCGCGCCAGGTCCGCGGCGTTGAGCGTGTAGCTCGGCCCGGTGCGGCAGCCGAGCGCCGGGTTGAGCTGCTCATAGCGCCCCTGCGCGTCGGTGTTGGTCGCGTCGAACGGGCGGACGTAGAGCGTGCCGCCGGTGTTGAAGACGCCCTCGGAGAAGGTGTAGCCGCCGCTGCCGTCGAGGCCGTTCACGACCTGGTTGGGGCCGCACTCGCCGTCGTTGCAGATGCGGCGGCGATCGTCGGTGTTGTACGGGTACGGCCGGTCGCGGTTGTACAGCGCGCTCTGGCGGAAATAGAAGCCGCTGACGTACGCGTTATAGCCGTTGTCGTCGAGGTCGCCGGTGCCCGCGATCAGGCTGAGCCGCTGGTTGGACGCGTCACCGCGCTCGCTGATGCCCGCCTCGGCGCGGCCGCCGATGCCCTTGTACTGGCGCTTGGTGATGATGTTGACCACGCCCGCGATCGCGTCCGCGCCGTAGCTCGACGAGGCGCCGTCGCGCAGCACCTCGATGCGGTCGACGATGTCGTCGGGAATGGTGTTGAGGTCGACGAAATTGCGCGTGCCGTCGTCGGACAGCGGGTAATAAGCCGCGCGCACGCCGTCGAACAGCACCAGCGTCGAGTTGGTCGACAGGCCGCGCAGCGACACCGCCGACGCGCCCCCGGCGAAGGCGCCGTTGGCGCTGAAGGAGTTGGTCAGCGCCGGTCCGTTATTTGAGGTGAGCTGCTGGATGCCCTCCTGCACCGTGGTGACGCCGCGCTGGTCGAGTGCCTCGGCGCTCACCGTGGTGACGGGCGACGGGCTGGCGCGATCGGTGGTGCGCAGGATCGATCCGGTGACGACGATGTCGCCGCCCGCGGGCGCCTCAGGGCCAGCGGCGGGCTCGACCGGGCTCTGCTCGACCGGCGCAGGCGGCTGCGCGCTCTGCGGCGTGGTCGGTGTGGTCGGCGAAGCGGCCTGGGCATGGGCCGGCGCGGCGGCGAGGACGGTCAGGCTGGCGAGCGCGAGCGCGGAGCAAGCGACGCCGTGGCGCAGCGGCGCGCGCGAGAACAGACGATGATAGGACACGATGGACTCCCTGGTGCACCCGCGCCAGGGGGGGCAGCGCGAGCGTCATGCTTCCCATGTCGCGCGGAGTCGGGCGCTCCGCTACGGCGATGGTTAAAAAGACCGTCTCGTCACCGAATTGTAAACTCTTGTCTTAACTCAATCTGGCGCAATCGCGCCACGGTTCGTCACTGTCGCTGTCCTAATTCATCTCGCGATCACAACGAGATGCCGTTCCGCCCCGCGAGCTCGACGACATATTGCCACGCCACCCGACCCGAGCGGCTGCCGCGCTGGGTGGCCCAGCGCACCGCCTCGGCGGGGTCGAAGGCGAGGCCGTAGCGCTCGGCATAAGCGCGCACGATCGCGAGATAATGGTCCTGGTCGACGGCGTGGAAGCCGAGGCTGAGCCCGAAGCGGTCGGCCAACGCGAGCTGGTCGTCGTCGGCATCCCGCGGGTTGATCGCGCGCTCGGCGGCGGCGTGCTCGCGTACTACGAGATGGCGGCGGTTGGCGGTGACGATCAGCCGCGCGTTGGCGGGGCGCGCCTCGGCACCGCCTTCGAGCAGCGAGCGCAGCGCGCGCGCTTCGGCGGCGTCATCGACGCCGAGATCGTCGATGAACAGCGCATAGGCGCGCGGCTGCCGCGCCAGGGCGTCGAACAGCGCGGGAAGTGTGGCGAGCTGCTCCGCCGCGACCTCGACCAGCGCGAGCGCGCCGCCGCGCGCCTGCACCGCGCCGACGCTCGCCTTCACCAGCGCCGACTTGCCGGTGCCGCGCGCGCCCCACAGCAGCACGTCCTGCGCGGCATGGCCCGCGGCGAGCCGCTCGAGATTGGCCACCAGCGCGTCGCGCTGCTGGTCAACGCGCTGGAGCAGCGCCAGATCGAGCGGCGCAAAGGCGCGCGCGGCCACCAGCACGCCGCCACGCCAGACATAGGCCGGGTGCGCCAGCGGGTCGGCGGCGGGCGGCGGCGGGGGCGCGAGCCGCTCCAACGCGGCGGCGATGCGGTCGAGCGGGTCCATCGGCGCGGGGCTAGCCGCGCGTCGCGCGCGGCTCAAGGGGCGCGCCGCTCCGTTCGATCCGGGTCAGGCGCCACCCCGCACCGCCGCTCCACCTGCATCCTCTTCCTATAAGCCCTTGGACAAGCGAGGAGACGTGCGATGGCATGGCAGCGGATGCCGATGGAGACGTGGCAGAACAAGATCGCGGTGCTGGTCGAGGCGCTGCCTGACGCGGCGCTCGCCGACCTGGTCTCGCAGATCGAGCTGGTCTCGCCCGTGCTCGAGCCCGATGACGTCAGCGCCGGGCGCCACCACGGCGACATCGCGATCACGGGCGATTACACCCCGCTGACGCTGCTGACGCTGATCGAGGGCAATCTCAACGTCGCCGGCCAAGTCTCGACGCAGGAGGTCGACGGCAACGACGGCCATGCCGCGCTGGTCGTGTTCGGCAACCTGCGCTGTGGCAGCCTGCTCAACGACTGGGGCAGCCGCGTCGTCGTCACCGGCGACCTGATCGTCGGCGACTGGATCTACACCGCGCGCGAGGATTCGGTGCTGGTGGTCGGCGGCGACCTGCGCGCGCCGGTGCTGGTGAGCGGCGAGAGCGCGGTCGAGGTCGGCGGCGCGGTTGATCTCGAGCAGGGCCTGGGCGTGATCCGGCGGCTCGGTGCGCCCGGCGGCGCGACCGTGACACCGCGCTACGGCTGGCACGCGCTTGCCGCGCTGCTCGAGCTCGACCCGGCGCGCGCTACCGAGGAGGAGGAGATCGTCCCGCTGCTGGAGGATCGCCTGTACCGGACGGGCAGCATCCTGCCGTGACGATCGGGCGTGTCGGAAGGCGGCGCGCGCCTCCGCTCTAGCCTCGCGCGTGCGGGCCCCTTATGTGCGCGCGCATGACCGAGATCACCGTCGCCGCGCTGCAGCTGGCCTTCTCCGCCGACATCGACGCCAATATCGCCAAGGTCTCCGAGGCGGTGCGCGAGGCGCACGCGCGCGGCGCGCAGGTGATCCTGCCGCCCGAACTGTTCGAGGGCGAGTATTTCTGCCGCGTCGAGGACGAGTCGCTGTTCGCCAACGCCGCGCCGGTGCGCGAGCACAAGGCGGTGCTGGCGATGCAGGCGCTCGCCGAGGCGCTGCAGGTCTATATCCCCACCAGCTTCTTCGAGCTGGACGGGCCGCACCATTACAATTCGCTGGCGATGATCGGCCCCGACGGCGAAATCCAGGGCGTGTATCGCAAGAGTCACATCCCCGACGGGCCCGGTTACGAGGAGAAATTCTACTTCCGCCCCGGCAATACCGGCTTCAAGGTGTGGGACGGGCCGGTCAGCGCGGGGCATCGTACCCGTCTCGGCGTCGGCGTTTGCTGGGACCAATGGTATCCCGAGACCGCGCGCGCGATGATGCTGATGGGCGCGGAGGTGCTGTTCTACCCGACCGCGATCGGCAGCGAGCCGCACGACACCTCGCTCGATACCGCGCGGCTGTGGCGCCGCGCGATGGTGGGGCATGCGGTCTCGAACGTGGTGCCGGTGATCGCGGCCAACCGCGTCGGCACCGAGCATGACCAGACCTTCTACGGCACCAGCTTCATCACCGACGAACGCGGCGATATCCTGGCCGAACTCGACCGCGAGCAGGAGGGGGTGATCACCGCGACGCTCGACCTCGACCGCGTCCGTCGCCACCGCGCCGCCTTCGGCTTTTTCCGCGACCGCCGCCCCGAGCTGTACGGGCGGCTCGTACAGGACATCTGAGGGGCGCGTCTCGCCGGCAGCCGGGCGTCATGCCACCGGCGGTTCCTTGGGGTCGCTGTCTGGCGCCTCGCTCGACCGATCTCCGGCCACCCCCGCGCGCGCGTCGAACACAGCGCGCGCCGCCTCCACCTTGGGCATCGCCTCACGCGTCCAACGGTATAGCGCCCGGAACGGCGGCTGGAGCGAGCGGCCGAGCGGCGTGATCGCATATTCCACCGCGACCGGGGAGGTCGCCAGCACGCGCCGCTCGACCAGCCCGTTGCGCTCGAGCCGCCGCAAGCAGTGCGTCAGCGCCTTCTGCGTCACCCCCTCCAGCCCGCGCCGGATCGCGTTGAAGCGCAGCGGCCCGTCGTCGAGCACCGTCAGCACCATCATCGTCCATTTGTCGGCGATCTGGTCGAACAGGTCGCGGCTCGGGCAGTCGCTGGAGAAGCGACGCCGGCACTCGGCCTTGTCCGCAGGCAGATGCATGACGGTTTCCTCGATGATACCTGGCGCCGCTACGGCGCCTCATTGACACCTGGTATCCTAGATATACCTAAGGAAGGTCTATCGCAACGGAGCTTGCCCGCATGGCCTCGGCCGACATTCTCTTCCGCCCCTTTCGCCTCAAGTCGCTCGAGCTGGCGAACCGCATCGTCATGGCGCCGATGACTCGCACCTTCGCGCCCGAGGGCGTGCCCGGCGCCGCCAACGCGGCCTATTACCAGCGCCGCGCCGAAGGCGGCGTCGGGCTGATCCTATCCGAGGGCACGGTGATCGACCGCCCCGCCGCGCGCAACGAACCCGCCATCCCGTTCTTCCACGGCGAGGCGGCGCTGGCGGGCTGGCAGCAGGTGATCGACGCGGTCCACGCCGCCGGCGGCAAGATGGGTCCGCAGCTGTGGCACACCGGCTCGACCAAGGGGCAGAGCGGCTGGGAGCCCGAGGTGGCGGTGGAGAGTCCGTCGGGGCTGCTCGCGCCGGACAAGCCCCGCGGCGCGGCGATGAGCGAGGAAGACATCGCCGACACCGTCGCCGCCTTCGCGCGCGCCGCGGCCGACGCGAAGCGGCTCGGCTTCGACACGGTCGAGATCCACGGCGCGCACGGTTATCTGATCGACCAGTTCTTCTGGTCGGGCACCAACAAGCGCGAGGACCGCTACGGCGGCGCGACGATCCGCGAGCGCGCGCGGCTGGCGGGCGAGGTGGTGGCGGCGATCCGCGCCGCGGTGGGCGCGGACTATCCGATCATTCTGCGCGTCAGCCAGTGGAAGCAGCAGGATTTCGGCGCCCGGCTCGCGCACACGCCCGACGAGATGGCGGACTGGCTCCAGCCGCTGGTCGATGCCGGGGTCGACGTGCTGCACTGCTCGCAGCGCCGCTTCTGGGAGCCCGAGTTCCCTGTGCTCGACGGCGAGCAGGGGCTCAACTTCGCGGGCTGGGCGAAGAAGCTGACCGGCGCGACGACGATCAGCGTCGGTTCGGTCGGCCTGTCGGGCGAGTTCATCGCGGCGTTCGGCGGCGAGGCGTCGCGCCCCGAAGGGCTGGAGCGGCTGATCGAGCGGATGGAGCGCGACGAGTTCGACCTGATCGCGGTCGGCCGCGCGCTGATCAGCGATCCGCAATGGGTCGCCAAGGTGCGCGCCGGCGACAGCGACGGGCTCAAGGACTTCGACGCGAGCGCGCTGCGCGAACTGGTGTGAGGTGAGGGCGGGCGGGGCGGGGGGTGCTTCCCCGCACCGTCACGGCTCTGTTCGTGACTGTCGAGGCGGCGTGGCGAGCGTCGTCCCGTGTTCGCGCATTATCAGGGCACGTAGAAGTATGGCGCGCCGCTAGCCGTCGCTGTGCTTGACCCGTGGTTCCCCCCTTCCCGGGGCACTACGGGAGACGCGCGCTCAGAACCCTTTCTCGTCATCCCCGCGACGGCGGGGATCCAGACGCGCGGACGTCCGCGATGGGGCCGCGTCGGCAGCGCGTATGGATCCCCGCCTGCGCGGGGATGACGTCATGTGACCGGGCTAGCCCCCCGCCGAAGCTACCAAGCTGCGAGGGTCGCCGCGTTGCCACTGCAGTCGCGCGGGTCAGCGTTGCCGCCGCTTTTCTTGCTATCGCTGCTCCTGCCTCCGGAGCGGTGCGAACCGCCGCGCGATGCGTTATGCTCCGGTGAGTCGGAGACACGCGCATGTTCATGGACTTCCGCGACCAGCCCCCGCCGCCGCGCTGGGAGCCGCGCCCCGTGCGCCCGCGCCTGTCGGCGCGGCAGGAGCGCTGGCTCGGCCGGCTGGTGCTGGCCAACATGCTGCTGCTGCTGCTCGCCCCGATCGGCGGCGCCACGCTGATCGACGCGCTCCTGACCCTGTTCCGGAACTGAGCCGCGCTCACCCGCGCGCGCTGCCCGATCGCAGCGTCGCGACGCGGGCGGGCGGCTCGGCCGCGGCCAGCCGAAAGCGGCCGACCTGCCCGCCTAGCGTCGCGGCGCGTTCGGTCAGCCCGTGGGTGGCCGCGTTGGTCTGTTCGGCCATCGCTGCATTCTCCTGCGTCATGCGGCTCATCTCCGCGATGGCGGTGTTGACCTGCGCGATCCCGCCCGCCTGTTCGCGCGCACTGACGGCCACCTCGCCCACCAGGCCGCGCACGTCCTCGACCCGTGCCAGGATCTGGCGCAGCGCCGCGGCGGTCTCGCCGACGAGGCGGACCCCAGCCCCGATCTCGCCGGTGGCGGCGGCGATCTGCGCCTTCACCTCACCGGCTGCGGCGGCCGAGCGCTGCGCGAGCGCGCGCACCTCCTGCGCCACCACCGCGAAGCCGCGACCCGCGTCGCCGGCGCGCGCCGCCTCCACGCCGGCATTGAGCGCGAGCAGGTTGGTCTGGAAGGCGATGCCGTCGATCAGCGCGATGATCTCGCCGATCTCACTGCCCGATCGCTCGATCCCCGTCATCGCCGCGATGGCCTGCTGCGCCACGTCGCCGCTCGCCGTGGCGGCCGCGCTCGCCTCCGCGGCGAGCCGATCGGCGCGCGCGCTGTCGTCGGCGCTGGCGGCGACGCTGCGGGTCAGCTGGTCGAGCGCCGCCGCACTCTGTTCCAGCGCGGCCGCCTGGCGCTCGGTGCGGCTGCTGAGCGCGTCGGCCGCACCGCGGATCTCACGCGTGTCGCCATCGATCGCGCGCGCGGTCTCGCTCACCGCGCCCACCATCTGGCGCAGGTCGCCGAGCAGGCGATTGTAGGCGGCGCGCACCGGCTCATATTGCTCGATCAGCCGTTCCTCCAGCGGGCGGCTGAGATCGCCCTGCGCGAGCCGACCGAGACCGTCGCTGACCGCCGTCACCATCGTCGCGACGTCGCTGAGATCGCTGCACGTCACGATCGTCGCCGGGCGCCCGCGCCACTGCGTGGCGAAGAGCATCATCATCGCCGGGAAGTCCGCACCGCCGCGACGTGTGCAGCGCCAGGGAAAGCGCAGTACGCCGCCGCGCTGCGACTCTTCGACGCGGCGCCGGATCAGCGTCTCGGAGGGCGTGCCGCAATCCTGTCGCTCGGGCGAGGTGATGCCCGCCTTCGCGCCGACGAACTCCTCCCGCGCATAGCCGAACAAGGCGAGAGCGGCGGGATTGCAATCGACGTAGATGCCGTTCTGGATGACATAGATCGCGTCGGGCGAATTGGCGTAATAAACGTCTCCGACGCTCGGCGCGCGGTGGCGCCTGATGATCGTCCGCACCCCGTCGCTCCCTTCTGACCACAACGGCCTCTCTATAGCTGACACGCCGACGGGCGATCGGAGCCCGCGCCGCGGCTGACCCGTGACGACCGGCGCGTCAGCCGAGCCGTGCCGGGATCGCGACCGCGCGCGGGGGCGTCGCGACATCGAGCCGGAAGCGCGCCGCGTCTCGCTCCAGTTGCGCCGCGCGATCGGCGAGGTCGTGCGCGGCGGCGTTGGTCTGCTCGATCATCGCCGCATGCTGCTGTGTCGCGCCGCTCATCTCCGCCACCGCGACGTTGAGCTGGCCGATGCCGTCCGCCTCCTGCCGCGTCGCACGCGCCACGCGCGCGATTCGCTCGTCGATGCCGTCGATCTGCGCGAGGATGCGGCGCAGCGCCGCCGCCGTCTCGTCCACCAGGCCGACGCCGGCGTCGACCTGGCCTGCGGCGGCGCCGATCCGCTGCTTGACCTCGCGCGCCGCCTCGGCCGAGCGCTGCGCCAGCGCGCGCACCTCCTGCGCCACCACCGCGAAGCCGCGGCCCGCGTCGCCGGCGCGCGCCGCCTCCACGCCGGCGTTGAGCGCGAGCAGGTTGGTCTGAAAGGCGATGCCGTCGATCACGCCGATGATCTCGGCGATCGCGTGGCTGGACTGATCGATCTCGCGCATCGCCGCGATCGCGCGCTGCGCCAGCGTCGCGGTGGAGCCGGCGTCGGCGCGGGCGGCGGCGGCGAGCGCGCTCGCCGCGTCGGTCTCGCCCGCGGTGGCGGTGAGGCTGGCGGTGAGCTGATCGAGTGCGGCCGCGCTCTGCTCCAGCGCGGCGGCCTGACGCTCGATCCGGTCGGAGACGCCCTCCGCGGCAGCGCTGATCTCGGCGGTGCCGCCGCGCATCTCCCGCGCCCCCGTCGCCACCGCGCCGACGAGCCGGCGCAGGTCGTCGACCACGGCGTTGAACGATCCCCGGATCGTCTCGTAGCGCGGCGCGAAGGCGGTGCGGATCGGCTGGGTGAGATCGCCCGCGGCGAGACGGCGCAGGCCCGCGGTGACGCCGCCGATCATCTGCGCGACGTCGGTGAGGTCGACGGTGGTGCCCACCACCATCGGCTCGCCATCCAACTCGTCGGCGAGCAAGGTGACCAGCCCCGGAAACTGACTGCCGTCCTTGCGCTGGCACTGCCACTCGAACCGCGCCACGCCGGTGCGGATCGCCTCCCGCGCGCGCGGCGCGATCAGCTCGGCCGAGGGCGTGCCGCACGGCTGCACCGGCGGCGAGAGCATCGCGGGGCTGCTGCCGATGAACTCGTCGCGCGTATAGCCGAAGAGCGCCAGCGCGCCCGGGTTGCAGAAGAGGAAGCGATCGTTCCGCGCGGCGTAGATGGCGTCGGGGACGAGGTGAACGAACAGCTCGGCGGGACTGGTCCGACGCTGCCACCAGCGTCTCTTGCGCCACACCGTCAATCCGCCGCCCTCATGTTGGCGGCCGTGGCCGCGTCCGACCCCTTCATTATAGCGGATCAGGCGCGGCGTGCGGGGCGCCGGGGCGGCGGCGGTGCGCGCCGCCGCCCCATTGCGGGTCAGAAACCGTAGCTCAGCCGCGCGTAGCCGAAGCGGCCGGGCACATCGTAGGTGGTCGGGTCGTAATTGTTGAGGCTGCACGAGAAGCAGGCGGGCGGATCGGTGTCGAAGACATTGTTGACGCCGAGCGTCAGCCCGATCTTCTCGTTGAGCCAGGACGGACGGAACGACAGCTGGACGTCGCCGTAGAAGCGGCTCTTGAGCTTGTTGCCGCCCGAGGTCTCGATCACGTCGTCGATGTAGCGGCCGGTGAAGGCCGCCGCGACCGGGCCGATGTCCCAGTCGAGCGTCGCCTGCCCCTTGAAGTGGGGATAGGCCTGGTCGGGGCTGCCGCGCTCGGTGCCGGTATAGTCGGTCTGCGTGAAGCCGTCCGTCGCCGGTACGGTCTCCTCGTACTTCAGCAGATAGTT
>Ga0265798_10010461_pt1 | contig 11443 bp, 10 predicted proteins | sample P3T30metagenome_FD_192430 | JGI IMG/M metagenome (GOLD analysis project Ga0265798, IMG submission 192430) | Plant litter microbial communities from East Loma Ridge, Irvine, California - P3 T30 | ecosystem: Environmental > Terrestrial > Plant litter > Unclassified | place: USA: California... | reverse complement strand
GGTTGAGCTTTTCGTCGACGACGACGTCGCGCGTTTTCAGGATGGTCTTCAAGGTATTGGCGATCGCCTTGGCGTCGGCATTGGCCAGGAAGAAGGTCCGCACCGACATCTCCTGGTATTCCTTCTGTTTCGCCGCCACGTTCGGGTAGATCAGGATGGTGTTGCCGTCCATGACCTGGCGCTCGAGCTGGTTGGTCATCAGCAGGAAGTACATCGCCGCCTCGACCGAGCTGTTTTTCAGGAAGATCGACGTGCGCTGGTCCGATTTGACATCCTTGTCGAAGACGAAGTTCAGGCCCGAGTGGCGCGCGATGACTTCGAAGATCTGCTTGAGCGGCGCATCGCGAAATTCGAGGCTGATCGGCGTGCGGAAGGCGGCGGACAAGCCGGTTTCCGCTGGCGCCGGCGCGCTCTTTTGATTGACCTGCGCCAGCAGCAGGCGCGCGCCTTCATGATCCGGGCGCTCGGTCAGGATGGCCTGAAGCCTGGCCTTGGCGACGTCGTAATCCTTCTTGTCGGTGGCGGTTTCGGCCTCGGCCAGCAACGCGGCCTGGCGCCGGTCGGCGTCCAGCGCCCGCATGCCAATGCGCGCGCGCTCGTTGCCCGGATCGATCGTCAGGACCCGGATGTAATTTTGTTGCGCCAGCGCCGGCTTGCTGTCGGCGAGCGCGCGGTCGGCTTCGAGCAGCAGGCGGTTGGCGTTGACGTCGCGCGTGGTCAGGTAGGCAGCCTTGTAAGCGGCGTTGTTGGGCGCTTCGTTGACGGCCTGCTGGAATTTCACCAGGCTTTGCTCGACCTCGTTTTTCGACAGCAGGTCGGTGCCTTCGCGGTACGCCGCGTGGCCGGCGCAGCCGCCGAGGCTTGCCGCGACCAGGGTCGCGATCAGCAGCCGTGGCCCGACGCGGTTGAGGGAACGTGCCATCAGTCGAATACTCCAATATTGAGCTGCTGAACCTGGTTCAGCGGCAGGTAGGTCAGGGTCAGCATCGGCGGGACGATCTTGTCGACCCGGTACATGCCATCGATGGTCGTGTGTTCACGCACCAGGTAGACCTGTTCGCCGCGCGCGAGATACACCTCATACACGCCGGCGCCCACCGATTTTCCAATGAGGGTGAACGGCAGCGGCGGCGCGGTGGGCGGCGGCGGGGGCGGCAATTTGACTGGCTTCGGCGGCGGTGGTGGTGGCGGATTCCAGTTGTGGCTGCTAAATAAGCCGAGACCCGCGCCAGCGCCCGCCTTGCTGTTTTCCGCAATCAGTTCGTCGCGGGGCAGCAGGCGCAGGATGACTGGCTCGACGCCGGCTTTGGCCACCGGCGCTACGGTGCGTGCCGCAACAGCTGGAGTACGCGCAGACGGACCAGTTGCGCGCACGACCGGCTCGGCCACGCCGCTGTCCGGCGTCTTGTCGCCAAAGAACACCAGCCACGCCGCGACCAGGAGCGCCGCACCCATGGCGAGATGGCGCCGCTTCATTGCGCGCCCTCCCCAGCCAGGTACAACGTAAAGCGCACGCGCGCATCGACGCCAGCCGCGCCGATCTCGTCGCGCCGGAAGCCGATGTCGTCGAGCGCGGCAAACGGGATCGCGCGCAGTGCCAGCATGGCGAACTGCCACACCGCCTGGTAGCTGCCCTTGACCGGCAGCGTCACTTGGTACGTGTGCAGCCTGCCGTTCTGGTCATACGCCGCCTTGTATTCGCCCTGGCGCAGCACCAGGCCGGTTTTCGCGGCCACACCGAACAGCGTCTTGACCTGTTCGCCAACGTACCGGCGTTCACCCAGTGATGCATAGAACAGCGCCAGGTTGGCGTTGGCACTGGCTTCCGGCGACACCACGGGTGTGGCCGGCGGCCGCGCCGCCTCGACCAGCGCGGCCTGCTGCTGCTGTACCTGGCGCTCGCTGGCCGGAATGGCCCACGCCAGCACCAGCAATGCCGCCAGCGCCACGGCGAGCGCCGCCCCGCCCACCGGGCCGATGGCGCGCGTGGCAAGGGAGAGGCGCAGCCACAGGGCCGCGAGATTGATCTGCTTCATGGCTGCCCCGCCCACTGCGCGTCGATCTGGAAGCGCACCGGCTTGTTCGGATCGACGTCGTTGGTTTCATGGTGCGTCAGGACCACGCTGGTGAACCAGGCCTGCGCCTGCAGTTGTTCGATGTACCCGATAATGTCGTCGCTGCCGCGCGCCTCCGCCGTGATGCGCACCGTGCGCTTGCGCGCATCCGGCTCCAGCGCCAGCAGCGCCACCGTGGCAGGCGTGGCGGCGCCGATCGCGTTGTACAGGTCGCGCCACGGCAGATTGAGTTGCAGCACCGCGGCGTTGACAGCCGCCGCTTGCGCCGGGCTTACCACCACCTTCGCCTGCGCTGGCGCCGCCTGCACGGGCGCCGCATGGTGCTGCGTCACGCGCGCCACCTGCTCGGCGTCGATGCGGCGCTGTTCGGACAAGCGCTGCGCCTGCAGGCCCGCGCACACGGCCAGCACCAGGGCGACAGCGGCCAGCGCCCGGGCCGGACGCGAAGTATGAAACCAGGTGCGCGCCAGTGACGGCGGCGCGAAGTCGATGCGCAATGGCTTCACGCTCTGCTCCCGCTGCACGCCAGGCGCACCGGCGCCGACCAGCCTTCGCCATGGCGACCGGCATCGAACAGCGTGCACGCGATTCCCTCGTGGCGCTGCCAGTTCTGCGGCGCGTCGCCGCACAGCTGCAATCGTGCAGGCGCCGGAACGTCCAGGCGCAAAGCCTCGCGCGCGATGTGCTTCGCCAGCCAGTCGCCGTCAGCACCAGGCGGCACCGCCACGGCCCGCACCGCGCCCAGGTGGCCGGCCACTGCCTGCACGCCCAGCGTCAGCACGCCCGCCTGCAGCACGCCAAACCACGCGTCGCTGGCGATCTTCGCGCGCACGCCATTGAACGCGGCGACAAATTGCGGCGTCACTTCGACCAGCCGCAGTTTCTGTTCCAGCGCGATTTGCTCGACCAGCGCCAGCAGGCTCGCCGGCAGGCCGGCAGCAAGAAACGGGCGCTTGACGCTCCAGTCGGCGCCGATGCGCCAGCCGACCGGCGCCGCGCCATACAACGCCTGGAAGCGCAGCGCGGCCGCGCCTTCCAGGTCGGCCATGCGCGCGCTGCCTTCGGGCGGGCTGACTTGCCACATGCGCGCCAGTTCGTCGCTGACGACCACTGTCAGCGCGCGGCCGGCCACGTTCGCATCGGCCAGCATCGCGCGCAGCGCGAGCGCCAGGTGATCCAGCCCGGCCGACGAAAGGGGCGCCTCGGCCAGCACTTCGACCGGCGCCCGGCGCCAGCGCCGCGCATCGACCAGTGCGATGGCGTCGGTACTGACGCCGAGACGCAGCGATTTGCCGAATCCGGACTTCGCCGAAAAACTAAGCATGCAAGGTCACCCGCTTGATCTCCTCGATGGTGGTGGCGCCGCGTTTCACGAGTTCGAGCGCGGCCAGGCGCAGGCTGCGCGTGCCGTTGGCGTGGGCGGCTGCCTTGATCTGCCGGATCGGCTGCTTGTCGACGATCAGCTCGCGGATCTCGTCGTTGAGCGTCAGGATTTCCGCGATCGAGCGGCGGCCCTTGTAGCCGGTGCCGCGGCAATCGCCGCAACCGGCGCCGCGCATGAACACGTAATCGGTCACGGCGCCGCGTTCGAGCCGCGCCGACGCCAGTTCCAGCTCGTCGGGATCGTACTGCACCGCGCAGCGCGGGCAGTTCATGCGGATCAGGCGCTGGGCCCAGATGCCGTTCAGCGCCGACACGAACGCGTACGGGTCGATGCCCATGTGCGTGAAGCGGCCAAACACGTCGAACACATTGTTGGCGTGGACGGTCGTTAAAACCAGGTGGCCGGTCAGCGCCGACTGCACGGCGATTTCCGCGGTCTCGCGGTCGCGGATCTCGCCGACCATGATTTTATCGGGGTCGTGGCGCAGGATCGAGCGCAGGCCCTTGGCAAAGGTCAGGCCCTTTTTTTCATTCACCGGAATTTGCAGGATGCCGGGCAGCTGGTACTCGACCGGGTCTTCGATGGTGATGATTTTTTCGCGCCCGTTGTGGATTTCGGTGAGCGCCGCGTAGAGCGTCGTGGTCTTGCCCGAGCCGGTGGGACCGGTCACCAGCAGCATGCCGTACGCTTCCTGCGCCAGCGTGCGCAGGGTGACCAGCGACGGCGCGTCGAAGCCCAGCGCCTCCAACGTCAGCGCGCCGTACGCCTCGATCATGGCGCGCTTGTCGAGAATCCGGATGACCGCGTCTTCGCCGTGAATGCTCGGCATGATCGACACGCGCAGGTCGATCTCGCGGCCATTCGCCTCGACGCGGAAGCTGCCGTCCTGCGGGATGCGCCGCTCGGCGATATCGAGTTCGGCCAGCACTTTCAGGCGCGAGACGATGTGCTCGGCCAGCTCGATGCCGCCGACTGTCGTGGCGTGATCGAGCACGCCGTCGACGCGGTATTTGACGGCCAGCCCGCCGGCCGTGCTCTCGAGGTGGATGTCGGACGCGCCGGCTTTGAGCGCGTCATACAGCGTCGAGTTGACCAGCTTGACGGCGGGACTGGCCGCTTCCGACACCGACGCGAACGACAGCACCGCCGCCGTCTTGCCATCACGCCGGACATCGGTCACGCCTGGCGCCAGGGTATCGGTGGCGCGCGCCGATTCTTCCTGCTTCGACAGGTACGCCTGGATGTCGGACTGCAGCGCCAGGCACAGGTGCAAGGGCGCTGCCGCGGTGGCGCCGGCACGCGCCGACAGCCACGTTTGCAGGTCCAGGTCGAACGGGTCGGCAATCACGCCGGTGATGGCGTCGTCGGCACCCCGCAGCAGCACGCAGTAGCGCGACAGCGCCTGCGCCAGCGGCAGCAGGTCGAACGCCGGACGCTGGTCGAACATCGCAGCCGTTTCCATGATGTCGAGGCCAAACGGTTCGGCCAGGCCGCGCAGCAGCGCGCGCGGCTCGAGCCCGGACAGCGCTTCGAGTTCGATGACCAGCGCACGGCGCGAGATGCGGCTTTGCGCGCGCGCTTGCGCCAGCAGCGCGGCGTCGACAACGGTATTCAAGACATGTCTCCGGCAAGGTCGAAAATTGGCATGTACAGCAGCACCACGATGGCGCCCACGACCAGGCCGATACCGGCCATCAGCAGCGGCTCGAAGGTGCGTGTGAAGCGGTCGATCCAGCGGCTGATTTCACCGTCGTAGAACGCGGCCGACTGCGTCAGCATCGGCCCCATGTCGCCGGTGCGCTCGCCCACGCGCAGCATGCGCAGGGAAATCGGCGTGGTCAGGCCATGCGCTTCAAATGCGTTCGACAGCGGCTGGCCCGATTCGATCATGCCGCGCGCGGCAGCCAGGCTGGCGCGCACGCCAGGGGACACCATGGCCTGCACCGTGTCGATGGCGTTCAGGATGGTGATGCCGCCTTCGCTGAGCATGCCGAGCGTCAGGTACAGGCGCGACAGTTCATAGATGCGCACCCGCTCGCCGATGGCGGGGATCTTGCCCAGCACGCGCGCGATGCCGCCGCTGCGCAGCAAATGGCGGATGCCAAAAAAAGCGGTGGCCAGCGTGGCCGCGATCGACAGGCCCAGGCCCATGCTGTGCGCCCCGGCGAATTCGCCCCAGCCCAGCATCATCTGCGACATCCATGGCAGGTTGCGCCCCGCGCCCTGGTACACCTCGGCGAAGCGCGGCACTACGTACGAAATGAGGAAAAGCGACACGCCGCCGCCGACGAGCAACAGGATCGACGGGTAGATGGCGGCGCTGACCAGTTTGGCGCGCACGATATCGATGCGCTGCTGGTAATCGATGAAGCGGGACAGCGCGCGCGGCAGGTCGCTGGTGCCCTCGGCCGCACGCACGATGCCGATATATAAAGGCGGAAAGAGTCCCGGCTGCTCGGCCAGCACGCTGGAAAAACGCTTGCCTTCGCGCAGGCCGCCGAGCAGGCGTTCGAATACCGCACGCGTGGCGGGACTGGCTTCCTTTTCCAGCAGCGCTTCGAGGCTTTCGACGATGCCGAGGCCGGCGCTCTGCAGCGCCAGCAATTCCTGGCTGAACAGCACCAGCGACAGTTTGCCGCCGCTGCGTTTGGCCGCGCCGAAGCCGGCCGAGCGGGCCGGCTCGACGGCACTGACGAACAGGCCGCGCGCCTCCACCTGGCGGCGCGCGTCGAGTGCGTCGTTGGCGTCGATCACGGTGGTCGTGATCGACAAATCGGCGGCAAGGGTGCGCACGGCGAACTGCATGGATGACGCCTGAAAAAGGTGAAAAAAGAACCCGGCTATTGCGAGCTGATGTCGGCGTTTTCGCCGGTGCCGCCTGGTTGCCCGTCCTTGCCGGTCGAGACAATTTCGTACTCGGCCGTCGTCCCGGGTGCGCGGTAAATGTAAGGGTGGCCCCACGGATCGGGCGGAATGCCCTTTTTCAGGTAAGGACCGTTCCACTTGGCAGTGGCGGTGGCCGGCGCCGCCATCAGCGCATTGAGCCCTTCTTCCGTGGTCGGATAGTGGCCGACGTCGAGGCGATACGTATCGAGCGACTTTTCGAACGACTCGATCTGCGCCTTGGCGATGGTCACTTCGGATTTACCCAGCTGCGCGAAGTATTTCGGACCGACATATGCCGCCAGCAAACCGATGATGACGATAACGACCAGCAACTCCAGCAAGGTGAATCCTGCTTGCGTCCTGCAACGGCCAACCTGGGCAGACGGGCCCAATTTTCTTGCTGTGTACATCAGACCAACTCCTGTAGCGATCGTATGAGCTGCTCGGCAACTATTCATGTGCAATGCGTGCCAGCGACGAGTAGCACGGCGTGCAAGGCTACCACGCCCACCAAGTGGCGGACAACTTTTCTTTACGCAAACTTTGTAGACAAAATAAACACATTTTTCCCCGGCCAGCGCCAGGCGTCGCCTTTGATTACCGCTCGGTCAAGTCGAGGATTACGTGCGCTGGCTCGGCGGCCGGAAAGCCGAAGTCCCGGCGACCATCGCCAATGCACCTTTACTGATTGAGTACGCCGTTGTCGCCAACGGCTTTTCTGCCATGCTCACCGACGCTGAAGTCCTGGCGCTGAAAAACAACGCCGCCGTGGTCGATGTGCAGGCCGGCCAGGCCCGTGCCTGCGACACGGTCACCACCTGCTCCTTCCTGGCCTGTCCAAGTGTGGCGACCTGTGGTCGCAGTACGCCTGTACCGGGCGGCCAACGCTGCGAGCGCGGCGCAGTCGGTCTTCGCACTCGACCATGGCAACTATGCCTGGGGGAATGAGAAAGGAAAAAGGTCGCAGCGCACCGTCATGGGCAACCAGACGGATGAGGTCGAGAACGTTTCAATGAAACGATGTTGTGGGGACAAGCATACGGAACAAAATATATTGTCTTGGGGAAATTTCTCAGTGGATACAAACTGGGTACACTGGCGCCATCGATCACCCATCCACCGCTTGCCAACATCATGACTTTTCCCCTCCCCCGCCTCGCCACTTTCGCGACTTTCTTCAACCTCGCCACGCTCGTTTTCCTGACCGCATGCGGTGGCAATCCCGATGCTGCCACTGCACCCGCAACCACCCTCGCCGCAAGCACATCGATTACCCACATGCCAGTTGCCGATTGCGAACCGCAAGGCTGCCATGGCCTGCGCATCATCGACAGCAATGCCGAGACTTTCCGCGCCGACGCTGCCCGCCGTGACGCACTGGCGCAGGCCGTCGCCAGACTCGACACCGGTGCCTCGCCGGCGCAATAAGAGCAATACGCCAATGCAGGCGCTGGTTCGCGTGTCCTCGTGAAGCGGACGGGCTTAGCGGCTGCGGCGGCGTGACACTGCGCTGACGAACAATAGGCCGGTGGCCATCAGCAGCCACGCGGATGGCTCGGGAACGGCAGTCGCCGTGGTGTCGGCCAGCGTCACCAGTGCGCCATCCGTCGTGAACGATGTGCCCAAGCCCGGCGTCAGGGTAATCGTCGCCAGCGCGCCGCCGGCGCCGAGGTAGGCGCTGAAGTCGGTGTTGTACAGCGACAGGGCGAAGGCAACGCTGTCGTCCACACCGGCGCCCATGCTGGCGCTGGCGTAATCGAACAGGACATCGAGACTGAAGACGCCGCCGAAGTGCACCAGTTGGTCAAGGTAGTTCACGTCGCTCGTATCGAACGCCGCCGTCGTCGACAGGTCGCCGGAGGCCGTCCCGCTGGTGATCGACGCCCCGCTGGCGGAGCCGGTGAAGTTGCTCACGACTGCGGTCGCTGGCGAAAAGCCCGCCAAGGCAAGGTCGAGGTAGCCATCGCCGGAAAGCGTGCTGGTAGCGATGCTCACGTGGTAGCTGGCAGGCACGGCCAGGGCGGCGCCCGCGCCGGTGGCCAGCGTCAGCGCCAATGCCAGGCGGGACAACAGGGAAGTCAGATTGGTCATGGTAAGTCCTCGTCTTTAAAAGGCGCCGCTCAGCAGAACCGGCGTATAGGCAACGGCGACTTTCGTTGCGAAGGTGGTGGTGACCGTGACGCTCGCGCCCACCGCCAGGCCACACGGCAGCGTGACGTACGGCGCGCCGTTCTGGGTGCCGCTGGCGGCGTCGAGGGTGGTGCCCGCCGGCAGCTTGTCGAGGCGGAAATTCAACGGACCTGCCAGTGCGGCACCGCTCGTGTTGGTGAACGTCACCGTGCCGGTGTACTTGCCGGTGATGCGATTGCGTGTCAGTCCCGACCGGGCAATTTTGACGCTGGCCGTCACATCGGAGAACGATGGCAGGATGTTCAGGCTGATGACGACCGGGTCATGGTCCGAGGCGCGGAAGGCGTTGTCGGTGTAGTAGTCGCGGGCGGTGTCGCCAATGTTGTAATCGATGGCGATCGGCTCGTCGGCGTTGTTATGCCATTCGGCGACGTCCACCACCTGGCTGTCGAACGCTGCGGTGACCAGGGCGTGGTCGAGGTAGCCGCTCTGGCCGCCGAACACGTACGAATATGGCTGGGTGCGCGGACGGATGAAACGCTCGATCTCGCTGACCAGGCCGTGCGACATGTAGTACGCGATCGGGTCTTCGAAGCCATACGCATTCATGTCGCCAACGACGACGACATCGGGGTCGCCGCCCGCTGCCGCGACGATTTGCGGGATGAAATAATTCACCAGCCGGCTCGCCTGGTTCAGGCGGGTGGCGTTCCAGCAGCCCTGGCCGTCGCCGATATCGACATTGCCGACGCCGGTGCCCGGGCAGCTGCCCTTCGATTTCAAATGGTTCACCACCAGCGAGAACTTGCCGCCGTTGCTGGCTTTAAATGTTGCGGCCATCGGGGCGCGGTTGTTGATGACGTCCCCATCAGACAACGCGCCGCCGACCAGCGTCAGCTTGGCTGGCTTGTAGATCATTGCGACGCGGATCGCGTCGGTCCCGGTGGCGGCCGGCTTCGGCACCACGGCGTAGGTTGGGGCGCCGATGGTCAGGTTGAGCTGGTCGACCAGGTATGTCACGGCGATGTCGCCATTGTTCTGGATTTCCATCAGGCCGACCGCATCGGCGTCCATGGCTTTCAGTTCATTCACGATCTTGTCGCGCTGGCGCACGAACTCCGCCAGGTTGTCGGCGCCGCGGCACGTCGATTTGCTCGGCGCGCTGGTGCCGATGGTGCAACCCTGGCCGGTGTTGCCGAGCACATCGGTGCCGTCGAGGAAGGTCGTGAAGAAGTTCAGCACGTTGGCGCTGGCGACCTTGATATTGCCCGCTGCAATGACGGGTGCATCGGCGCGCGGATTGGTGCGCGAGATCACCGGCGTGACGGTCGGCTGCAGCTTGAACCACGCGCCGCCACCGCCGATGACGCCAAAGTCGAGCACGCCGGTCAGGTCGGTCACGGTGTCGCCGCTGCGCACGGTGCCGTCGGCGCCGAGGTAAGGCACGACTGGCGGCGTGACGAAGATGCCATCGTCCAGGACCACATAATTGTTGTTGGCAGCCGCCAAAGCGATCGCTTCCGGCGTGCCGGGAGGATAGCGGTTGGTGGGCACTTCGCGGCGGCCGCTGGCCAGCACCAGTTCGCCACGGGTGCCCAGGTATTCGGTGCCGTTGACGGACAGCGGCGACATGAAGCGCACCAGCATGCCTTCGACGCGCGCCAGGTCGGCGTTCGGCAGTTCGATGTTGGTCGGCGCGATGGTGAAGCCGGTGCCGGTGACGCTCAGGCCGGTGACGTTTTGCATCTCGGTGTACGAGCGCGTCGCCCCGGTGGCCGTGTACTCGGTGATGGTGCCGGTGACGGTGACCATGTCGCCGATATTGCCGACGCTGCCGGTCGTGGCCGGGCTGAAGATGAACAGGCCATCGGACGTGCTCGGGTCGCCGTCGCCGTTCAGGTCCTGGATAAAGAAGCCGCTGCCAACCTTGGCGGTGATGACGCCGCTGGTTGTGGCGACAGTGTTGACCACCGGACTGGTGGGGCCGGAACCCTGGATTTGCGGAATCGTCCGCACCCTCGCAACCGCGACGGGAATGACGCAGCTGGCCGCCTGGCCGCCATCGTTGGTGAAGTTGACGGTGACGCTGTAGCTGCCAACGGGCAGCGTCGAAGCGATATCCAGGTTGACGCTGGCGCTGCCGCCCGCAGTGGTGGCCGGTATGAAGCCTGACAGGCTGATGCCGGTTGCGGTGCTGACGCTGGTGATGGCGGCGCCATTGACGATCGAGTCGACGTCGCTGGCGCGCAGGATGGCTGACACGCCAGCGCCCGCCTGCGCCGAAACGCCCGCAGGACAAGCCAGCACGATCGGCTGCGTAACGGGCGCTGCGCCGTTGCATGCGTTCAGCGCGGAGGTGGAGAGGCGCGGGCTCGTCACTGCGGCGCTGGTAAAGTCGAGCGCGTTGTTGTCGGTGTCGGTGCACCCGGCATTGGCGCGGTAGAGCGCGGTTGTATTCGAGCCAGCTGGCGCGCGGCCGGTTTCGTACACGGTGGCAGTGGCGCCAAAACCGACCAGATCCTGGATCAGCGCCGACGGGAGTGCTTCATTATCAGGAAGCGCGGTCGGCCGATTCACCAGCGCGACTTTACCTGCCGTGGCGGACATATTGATGGTGCCCGTCGTATCAGCCGTGCCGAGGTCGTCGCCCGCTGCGCCACCGGACGCTTCGGCAACCAGATGATATTGACCAGGCGCCAGTCTGACGTCAGGCAACGCGGTTGCGGTCCATGCCGTGCCGCTAGCCGACTGGTACTGGACGCTCAACCCCTGCAGGCGGATGGTCGACGCGCTACGGTTGAACAGTTCAACGAAATCCCGGCTCAACCGGGCCCCGGTGTTGCCGCCACCGCCATACACCGCACTGACGACCAGGTCGCCTGGTGTGGCCAGCGCTGGCGCGGCAAACCCGAAGCCGAGCCCGGCGATCAGTGCAGCTATCACAGTCTTGCCGCCGGGGGCGTCAAGT
>Ga0265798_10010459_pt1 | contig 11443 bp, 13 predicted proteins | sample P3T30metagenome_FD_192430 | JGI IMG/M metagenome (GOLD analysis project Ga0265798, IMG submission 192430) | Plant litter microbial communities from East Loma Ridge, Irvine, California - P3 T30 | ecosystem: Environmental > Terrestrial > Plant litter > Unclassified | place: USA: California... | reverse complement strand
TCCTCACGATCTTCTCAACCTGGCCACACGAAGCACTCATGCGCATGTTTGACCGTACAAATCAGCTCGGCAACGTCATCATGGCCCACTTTTGCGCCGTACGATTCATTCTGTCGTCGATAGCTGCCCCAAAAATGGCTTTGAAAACTCCTACAAGAGCGACTGTTCAATGGAATGCTCTGATCATGGCAGCTATAGACGATGATGAAAGTGGAGAATGGACGAAATATGTGGAGTGGCCAAGGAAGATATTACGATGTATGGAGGCTTGTTGTGAGAGACACAAAGGCTTTACCATGGATGACGTGCGCAGTATGCTGTTAAATGATCCTGGGGCGTTCAAAGAAGGAAGAGCACGGAGATACTGATCGTCTAACCGCTCTCCACTTTGGCTGTATACACTAGGAAGGATTTACCCACTTCTTGTTTCCAGATACGTATTCACCCAAGTTCATCAGTGAAACTTTCGATCCGTGCAGTACCGCGCATGTGCCCGTACAATACGCCAGCTTTACACCTGCGTACTAGCAATATGGCTAGGTTACGAAAGGATCGCACCAGACCGTTTGCTCAAGTGAATAAGAAAACCATACAGTCGGAGCTCGTTGGCTAGTCCCCGCTATCGCTCTCACCCCCTTCGACCGCGACCAAGAAGTACTCCAACTCTCATTCTCCCGCGCAAAGCGAAAGACCCTAACGGCTACCGGAAAGAGCAACATCCACCATCTTCACCATGCTAGAAGCTCTTGTGATGGCTATCTTGAGGTTGCTGGCTCGCATCCTACTACTATGCATCAACTTCTGGACTTTCATCACCAATCTACCTGCGAGATGCACACGGCTTGTGTTAGCCCTCCTTCATTTCGAACCAATCGCCTGGCTCGGTTCGGCGATAGCGCTTGCCCTATTCCTCGCGTGTCGTTCAGGTTACCGGATGATTCTAGAGACCGCGAAGCTCCTCGCACTCAGAGAGGAGCTCGAGGCTGAACTCGAGCGTCACGTCGCGTGCAGGACAATCAGATGTATCAATTCTTTCCCACTTATGTTAGACAAGTGACTGACGTTGACAGTCAATCGGGTTCGCGCAGGTACTTACGACGAAGGAACTGTCGTGCAGGGTATCCACATCATTGCAGCAGACAAGTGGGACATGGTTATCTGCGGAATGGAGATTGCAGGTGGACGTCGGGATGGGCATTATTGGGCTCGCGTACGTGGAGCGGATGAGTGGATCAAATTCGGAAGCCAGCTCGTCATCAACGGCAATGATGTTACCGAAGAGGTGGTGAACTCAGATGGGCACGTGGATTTCCGATGGCCGGAGACAGAGACACCACCAGAGTACAGACATCCCATAGAGTAGAAACGGGATGTAACGAGGTAGCCGAGTACACAGGGCACTTGACAACTACCCAGTCGTCAGCCCAATTCTATTCAAGCAAACCGGTTCTACAATCCTAGCTTTATCATCACATTTACACCTGCACCCCAGCTCTTTCCTCCCATCCCCATCACTATCCTCATACCTCGGTATCTTGATTCCCCTTGCCTTCTCCTGTTCTGTACTCGCAAAAGTGCAAACCTGCAAATCGTCATGTATATACCCCCAATCACTAAAATGATGCAGTTCCTGCGGCTGCAGCAACATAGCAGCAGCCAGCGAATGGACAGGCGCATCACCCCATCTCTCATAGTAAAACCCACCGTCACGGTCTAGATAGTCAAAGACAGCACGATACGCATCCCCACGGAAGAAATCCATATCCGCAATCTCGAAATTCGACCAAAAGTGACACATATTCCACAAATCACCCCGTTCATCTCTATTGCGCAGCGCAGCCAGCATGCGACGAAAAGGCCACGGCATCCAGCTTGCGTCGATCATGGCGGTCCAGAGCGTGGAGGTGGGGAGGCGGTATTCGTTCTTGAAGAGGGAGAGTTTGCGGAAGAGCGAGGGGACGGTTTGGCCGCGCTCCCAGAGGGCGGTTGTGTAGCCGTAGCGTTTTTTGTGGCGCGCCATTTCGACAAAGGGGTCGTAGGTTATGGCGCAGGTGAAGGAGATGCTGGGTTCGACGCGCCAGTAGTATTTGTAGGGGAGGAGGGCGGGGTGGTCGTAGAAGAAGCTGTGGGGTTGTTGTCAGTGTTGTGCGCTGAATGTGGGAGAGAGGCTTGGGATGAACGATGCGACGTACCCAGATTGAAAGCGGCACATGTGGTGATAGCTCTCTAATCCGCCGTATTGTATGCCCCGGTTCTTCATATCCTGCATGCTCTTCTTCGCACGGTCTTGGTCGATCCATTCGGGATACCCCCACATCTCCTTGGGTATGACTTCGAACTTGACGTCTGCGCCTTCTCCAACTGCCTTGCCCACCTTCCGTTTAAAGTCTTCAGTCCATTCCTCATCGTTTAGGAAAACCCAGGGATAGCCGAAGTTGTCGTTGAACTGCTCCTGCACACTTCTCACGCTCGAAACTGCACCCTTGACTTCCGAGTTGCGCGCGAGCATCATGAACACGGCGGATTCGCGCGCAGTCGTGTTTAGGACGGGGTCCTGACATCCTGTGTAGAAGGGCGCATCGAGGGGCGGCGACGGGCGGGGGACATCGTATTTGTGTACGTGGACGTATGCTTCGACGAGCAACAAAGAAGCGATAGCCAAGATCAACTTCCAGTGCGACTGCGCTGTGCGCGATAGTGAACGTAGCGGATGGCTCCCTGGTCGCGTAAGAAGTTTGGGCATAGCGACGAATCCATAGTGTTTAACAGGAAGCCGAGAGAGGACACCGTGCGAAAACGCGACGAGACTGCCCAGCCCATTCCTTCTTCACGGGTGGCTGCATGATAGCCATCATAGTTGCTGCGCCCGTCCTCTAAGGCCAGATACGGCCTAATTGTCCGCCTGAACAGGGCCGTTCTAGCCGTTTGATTGATGCATCCCCGGACCCCATGGGCGTTAGCAATCGACGGTCAGAGGAACAAACACACGCTTGGGTCTGCCCTTTCTCTAGGGCGAGACGAGGATGATAGGGACACATGAATATCAATGAATGATGTCAATTAGATGTCCGGCATAAAGTCCAGGTGCTGCTCAGTGTGGTACGGTGATGGCAGTACCAACTTAACAGCCAAGGGACCTCGGAAGTAGATGCATGGCTGCCTAGCCATGTCAGGTTAGCCCAGGGCTGTCAGGGGGCCTAAACTCGAAAGAGACATACATGTGCTTATGTGCAAATGGCGATTGAGACAGCTTTCTTGAATATGTGTGATTGATTACGATGCTCTAGAATGGTATGGGGATAGTGCGGCCTTCTGGGCTTGCGAAGTGCTGTAGCTGCTTGCGACTATGCTTTGCCTCGTGCGACCACATCTATAGGAACATGTCGGAGATCAATGTCTACGGCAACACGGACATCGAGCTGTAGAATGGTTGCATCGAAGGTTCATTTGGTCACTGCATTATTAAAGCAATATCTTTGTGCCATCTAGAAGAACATAAAGTAGTAGGCTATTCGGCGCGCAATGGAGACAGAGACGTGAGTTCAAGAGAGGAGCCTCATCAACATCACCCAGCAAGAAGAGGCTTAACAATTCACCGATCGGCACGATGTTCGTCTTGATCACCAAGAAGAGAAGAATACGAAGCGGGTGTTGCAAATTACTCAAAGGGGCAAAGCATACATACGGAAGCTGAACAGGGTATCGGGTCGTGCAACAGCGATCCACAATGACGTACAACAGGCGGTGGTTCGCAGCAATACGCATCAATCCAAAAGAAGCAGTCCAAAGTGTCACAAACAACACGAGAAGGGTACGGCATCCGAAGCAAACTGAGACATGCGCAAAACGAGACGTGGGTATTCCCAAAAGCAAAGGGTTCTGCAAAACGCAACCAAAACGCCGTGAGCCGTGAGGCTTTTCAATCTCTCAGGTATCCTCCAGTGTTTTCCATGCCGTGAGGCTTTCCATTCTTAGTAGGTATAGTGTGGGTATCCGTGGGGACGAGGTATGTCTGTTCGTGGTGGTAAAGGAGTGTAGGTAGGTTGGTGGGTGTAAGGTAGCTTGTAGTACTGGGAGGTGCCGGTCCAGCGTACTGGAATGCGTTCATATCCGGCGGTCTAGACGGTCGACGCGCGACTTGAAGCCCTTGACAATCTCTCCAATGCGACGGACTTTGTCGAATTCTACTTGGAGCTCGTCGATTTCTCGGAGGATGGCACGGAAGCGGGCGATTTCAGCGTCGGCCATTTGCATGGCGTTGCCGGCGCGGTCGTACTGTATTTGGGTTGCTGTTTGTGTCTGCTGGGTGAGCTGGCCATTGTCAGTACTACACCACCAACAATCGACACCGTGCGAAGCTATGAACATGACAACTCACATACTGCCAGCGCTGCTGGATGGAGTACATCAGACGGTCAAAGTGGGCGCTGAGCGCCTGCAAACTAGAAGGATCCAGGAGGAGACGGCCTTGGCTGGAGGCGTGAGAGGCAGCGCGCGAGGAATTGGAGCCTTGCTGCGAGGCGGCGATTTGCTGCTGGAGATATCTGCTCTCGCTCGAGTTGAGGCCCAGGTCAGACACTGGGATGGCGGACATGTGCACATAACTATCTTAAGAACATGGTCGATCGGGAAGTCTGCGCCCTGGCTTCCGCGTGTGTGACGGCTGGAGAGGATGCGGGCGGAGCAATTGTTACTAGTGGGCTACGACTGCTGGGAAACGTTACAGCAGGCCTGCGTGGAGGAGGAAGGGGAAATATGCACGCTGATGTGGTTTGGGATGAAAGGGCGAGTGAGATGCGCCAAGCGGCCAGTCCGGCTCCCAAACCCTCTCACCAAAAAGCAAAGGCCTGCGAACGCCCATCTATCCCACACCCTCATCTCCTCTTAGCCGGCTGCAGCCCTATGTACTGCCGTCCCCATGCGCCCGTACGCAGCCGCCCTGAGCTGTCGCCCAAGCTGCACATGCTGACATCCGCGACGCAGCGCGTATCGCACCGGGCGAGCAGGCGGTCAGCGCATTCACTCACTGCGACATGCTGCTGAACCACGACTGCTTGCTTTTGCGCCCGTACGACCATAGCGCTGTGCCGTACTCGAACTTGTCACGCCCATTAAAGCGCGGGATAGTGTCTCCGCACCCACACCCTCTCCACAATCAGCGACAAGGATGCATTGATTGTGCCGCGAGGTTCATGGGTGAATGTTGACCCCACCAGCTCGCATCAGGAGGGGTAGGGTACTCCTGGCAGGCCGTGGGCGAACCAGATGCAGAAGGTGACAATGGTATGAGAGCGTGACGACCATGTGCCGCTGGAGGAGCACTCCAAGTATCAAGCCTCCATGTTCCTACTGCCCGTGGTATGGCACGCGGTGCTTCGCCATGGCGTTGGTGGATGTCGTCTTGCCGAGGCTGAATGCATGCCAGGCAATGCTAGCACAATGTCTCCTGAACGCGTACATTCCGTGTCAGATTTTATGCAAACTCTCTGGAGTCAATGTAGCAAACTTAGTTCTTCGTTGAGACAGAGTAAGCTGATCTGTGGATTATTCTAGACTCAAACCCAACACATGCGCTGTAAAAGAAGTCTTTGTATCATCTAATACAGATAGTTGTAACACTCGAAGAAACTATGCAACATACAATACAGCCCTTTCGTGGCTGCATTGTCTGTTAGGAGGCGTCTTCGCATGTTACAACCACTGGCCAAGATGTTATTCGATAGTCTCTAGCTGCGACAGATACTAACGTCGTCGATCATCGTACAGATACAGAGGTATAAAAGGAAAAGAAAAGAAAGGGGGTATATACACCAAGCCGTCCAAACGCTATGCACAAATGAAGGTAAAGAAAAGTACACCCACGCCCTATAAGGCGTAGTTCTCGGCGTGGAGGAAAATCTCATCGCGCCCACTGTCACTCCACACACTCCTTTGGAGTTGCGCAATCGTCTCACTCACACTAACGCGCATGGTGGGGGGTCCGCAAACGAACACACACGTTCTGCGCCCAAAGTTCTTGCTCAGTCCCTTGAGCAGATATGGTATATCCGGGCGTCCGTACTCGGTGCTCCAGCCATCCTTCTTCTTGACGGCCGCAGGTAGAAATGCGAAGCGCATGAGGTTCTTTTGGAACTCAGTGGGTGTCGACGGGAAACCGAAGTCGAAACCCTGCCCGCCTTCGGTAGGGTTGTGGGAGATGTCCGGATTAATCGCGCCGGAACCCGAAGAGACGGCTTGACTGATGTCGAGGGACAAGTTGCGTTCTTGACGTCGGGCAGCAAGGCCGCGTGGCGCAGGCGCTATTAGATCGGGGTTCGAGCTATGTGCTGATTCGGCAGAGTTTCGCCCGCTGTTGTAACTTGGTCGTGGTGGTGCGAGGTGGCCCCGATTGATGGGGACCATGTGCGCTTGTGGAAGCGCTGTGATGCTGTCTTCGTTCTCGCGACGCAGTTCAGACTCCTTCTCTGGGTCTCCCTGTGCTTCGTCGCGGATAAGAGCCGAGTGTCGTTTTGAGGAAATACCGGAAACACCGGAAAGGCGGTGGTCGGCGATGTTCTGGAAAGCATCGTTGACTTTGTCGTGAAAGAACATCGACACGGGACGGGTGGGCGTCTTTGCGCTGACAAGTCCGCCGTGTGGGTTGCGCTTCGCGGTGGTAATGTAGAATTGGCACTCGACCGTCTCGGGAGGCGCATACTCGCGGCAGATGCGCAGTTCTTCTTTGAACCACTCCATGGTTTCGGGACGTTTGAGGGCCCAGATCACATGGATCTTTCGGGTAACAGCTTTGCCATCGCGCATCTTCTTGATAAGAGACAGCAACTGCGAGACGATGGCAGTAATACCGCTGCCTCCAGCAATGAGTACGACGTCATCAAACGCCTCAATACGCCTCTGCATGCCTCCATACGGACCATCGACAAATGCACGATATGTGTGCCATGGGCCGTGATCGAGAGCGTTGTTGAGGACCTTCCTCGTGAAGCCTCCGAATGGGCGGAAGACGAGGACCATGTCGCGGTAGCCCTCGCCGTACTCCGAAGGGAAGTCCTCGCTGCATAGCGAAGCGATGGTGAAGGGGTGGTTTTCGAAGACCGAGATTCCAGGCATGCGGAGATAGACGTACTGTCCAGGTCTCCACCGCATCTTGGTTGGGATGGTGATCTTGATGGCGTTTTCGGGCATGAGCGTCACGGCGGCCTCATCGCCAATGAGCCAGGATAGCTGGCCTGGGCGAGTCCAGTTCAGATAGAACAGGCGCATGAAGTAGGAGAGAAGCCAGATTCCCAGAGTAGACAGTAAGTAGTGCCATGACGTTAGGTAATTGTTGCAATGCCAGAACATCATTCCGAGGAAGACAATGGCAACGGGTACGTGCAGAGCCACGAACAGTTCGTACATTCGGTGGCGGAGAGGCGCAATGGAGTGCGTACATAGGAAGCACAGTGGCACGAGTGCTGCAATACCTGAAAATTGTCAGTACTTGATCCGTCATTGGGGAGGGTAGTCGTACCAGTTCCGTAAATGTACATCCCGCTCTGTTGCTGAAGCAGCTGCTGGAACGCTTGCTGCGCACCCTTCTCCCAGACGGGCGTGACATAGAAGGGGACAGTGTGCAAGATGCTCAGCAACAGGCAGATGTACGCCGCCCATCTGTGCAACACATTCAATCGCTCATGGCTAATGCCAGTGATCATTGAGATGAGATTCGCCTTGGTCGCAAGCGCAACGATCCATGGCATCAGTGCCACGGCCATCATGCCTGAGCGAACGGCCAATGGAGGCGAACCATAAGCGATACTGTCCCAGAACAGCGGCTGCGGAAGGGTGCAGTATAGAACTCCAAGGATCAGAGCTAAGAACACTATCACGACGATAGCCAAAGATGGGAACACGATTGGCCTCCATCCCTTCTTGACCCTGATCTGTGGGATTGGCCGGTAGAAGATGAACCGGAAGAACGCCACCAGGTTGTTGATCGGCCCGACAGAAGAAACGCTGGATTGTTGTTTTGGCGCGCTGGGTAGCGGGCCTTCGCGAGGAAAGAACTTCATGGTGGACTTGTCAGTATCAAGTACCGACATTTCGTAATCTGTGTCGGGAGAGGATGTCGTCGAGGACTGTAATACCTCTTCTTGGTGTAGTGCTGTCCGGATCTTGTCCGTGAATAGATGATAGTATCGCATCAAGGCTGCGATGACAAGCAGAGGTATGCAAAAGTAGACATATGCGAGCGCATATTTACCACTTCTGTTCCACGGGTCCACGGTGTTGGCTTCTATGAGACCAGCTGGGCTTGTGCTGTTGAAAGGTATGTTCACACGTCGAAGCAATGCCGAGACGGACTCGACAATCTCTCTTTCTGTGTGCGACACTACCACGCCCAGCTGCTCCATGGCCACACCCGTCCGCTCCACGAGAGCTTCCCGAAGGACCGGCATATTCGCGTCGTTGGGTTTGTTTTCGCAACAATTGGCGTGGTGGTCGTGAAACACTTCTGCCAGCAGAAGCCGGAATACTGCGGGAATGCGTCCTAGGCCAACGGATATTGATTTGGGGTAGCAGAGGCTTAATGAACATCCGGGGGTCCGTTCCTACATGGGTACCGAGATGTAGGATTTGCTGTGACAATGCGTGCAAGGTGCAGCGGAACCTGGATCCGGGGGTGTGTCCTACAGTGGCGCAGAGGTTCCCGTGTAGCGACGACTTATCCACCGCTTAATCCGACATACAATGCGATAATGGCGATTAAAGATGTTCGGTATAGACGCAAACGGGTACGAACAAACAAAAAAAAGGCGTAACAGCGAAATGCTTATGTTCAGATACCGTGCGCGAGCAGCAGTCCGGTTCCTTAAGTTCCATGCGCAAGTGGAGTGCGGGTGACTCGCAAGGGTAAGAACCGTCGTATCGTGGCAGCAAATGGTAAATGATATTCAACCGCTCACCAGAACCCGCGCTATTGGGCCAAGATGTGATAGCAAGTCAAACAGGGGTCCCTAAAAGAGAAATGACGGATCTAAAGCGCCGTCACATTCGCGGGCTGCAGCAATACACATTAAATTATCGGAGGGCTGCTATCGCCTCGCTGCGCACTGCGCATCATGCAGGATCAGCGCTGTGACTGGCGAGTGGCGGTCCGTCATGGAAGCGGACCGGCCTTGGTCATCCTTTTCGGGCGGGAGGCGCTCTCGGTTGCAGCGGACATCGCCATTCGATCTGTGCCCGTTTCTTACATGCTGTTCATCTCCAGAACGTCCTGGAGGTGTTGCACTGCATCAACGTCCCAACCCCCTCCTTACCGAGTTTCCATCTGATGTGAGACAACTCGTCATCGTAGGGCCATAGCATAACCCGCTCAACAACCTAGTGTCATAGCGTGTTAGTATAGGTACCAAGACGCACCTCGCAACCGTATCACAGACTTCAGGGTTCCCGCCCCTCGGTAGCTCAGTTCCATCTGGTGGACCTGAATGGGCTGGCCTTTCGTTCGCATGACCACAGATTGGGCGAATTGGGCGACCGAAGCCCCGAGGCCAGCAGCCCTGCTGGAGAGACTTGCAGCGAATGCATGGGAAAAAGCAGGCCGGTGGAGCGGGGTGCATTTGTGATGCGAAGCTTTGACTGGGTATCGATCTAGGTTTTAAGCGCTGACGATCCGAATCGAGATTAGCGCAAAGCCAAGCTTTCGACGAGGACACCGCGCTCGGTCCTCGTTGGTTGGAACAATTCATCCGACACTTCACACCACGAAGGACACTACAGCACGAGCGTTGAAGCTCGGTAGATCGCTGGAAAAGCTCATGAAAAGAGTCGGTCAAGTCGGTCAAGGGTCTGATCGCACGGCGTGGGTCGGTCCACCCTTCTTCCCGTTCCATCTCTGGGCAGGAGTGGGTCCTCTCTATCGCGAAGTTCTGCCACGACTCGGTTCTGATCTCAGATTCGCCAAACGACAAGATGCGGTCACAGCCCGGCATCAGTAAGGTCCACCCTTCCTTGAAAAGAGATTGTCACCGTGATACAGTCATACCTTCATACTCAGACTCTTTCCCCTGCATGACCTTCAGAGTGCTCAAGCGGACCAGAGCAGACCAGTCGCATATCTCTGCTTGCAAACACACAAACACAGACTCCAGCATCTTGCAGCCTTTAGGCGCCCAAAGACCACCTTGCCGGCCGCCCCGCATGTTGACGTACATGGACGATGCGTAGCCGCCAGCCCTACAACCCTCAGCTTACCCAATGCGATCAGATTAGTGTGAGAACCGATAATCCAAATTGCCGGATCTTCAGGTACCGCTATGCTTCCAGATTGTCTACGCGCTCAACTACGTGTGGTGGGGTTGGTGGCTGCAACTCTAATCGAACGTGTCAAGTTGCCACGATGTAGCAAGCCCGACGTCTTGGGTGGCATGCAGTCTGAGCGCTTGGATGATGTCGTGGGCGTCTCGATGGGCCTGTTGGCGCTTCAAGCGTCTTCGAGAAGTGTGGCGATGTAGATCTTGCTCGGTATATGTTGACGTGCAGCAGACAATGTGGGCTCAGCCGAACCGAGCGCGTGTATCTTCAGTTGAGTACAGTGTTATCTTGTCGAAGCGCCCCAGTAAGATGATGTCAGTTAAACTCATGGAAAGGTATTGAACTGCCAACATCCGGCAATGTCGGACGCTGTCGCACTGGGTGTCCCGTATGACTACACTGGAACGTGCTGCAGGTTTCAACTTTGCCTCCCTTACGCAACTCTAGCGTTTCCCGAGCTGAGCATCATTGACTCTTCTGATTTAGAACTTGCGCCCCGCGTGCACATCGGTGTCGCTTGAGCGCGGCAATTTATCCTATCTTACATGCAGGACATGTTTCGAAACATCCGCCCAATCGTAAAGCTGCATCGGAGCGAGCGAACGTGGTCTAACGGTGCTGTGCATGCATACTCATATATTTCCACTCGCCTGGGTTCCTATCACGTATCACGATCTTCAGACGCTGCTCGTGGATTCTGGACGGGTTTTATCGCTTGTTCAGGCCACGTCGTGCTGTGTCACGACCATCACAGCAATCTAATTATGGCCGACGTCCTTTCTCAATGATATCCCTGGAATAAGAGCATATGATTAGTGTACTTCAAGGAGCCGAGGACACTCCTCAGCTCTGGAGCAAGGGTTGATGATGTGTCCTGTTCTGCATGTCTGGATGCGGCTGGGAGTTTCAATGCGGCACAGCAAAGCCGAAATTTAGGATGAATATGGAATGCAGTATGATCATTGTCGATAAGCTGACACTGGCATGAGCATCGAACTTCTCTTGAGCTCTACAACCCGCTACAGTTACATCTCCGCATGCGTCGCAATGCCCCACTTCTCCAATAAGTTATGCCTATGCCAGTAGCTGCGGTACTGCTTTCCCCAGAAGAAGAATACAGGGGTCGTGATGATCATGGCTCCAG
>Ga0265798_10010458_pt1 | contig 11445 bp, 8 predicted proteins | sample P3T30metagenome_FD_192430 | JGI IMG/M metagenome (GOLD analysis project Ga0265798, IMG submission 192430) | Plant litter microbial communities from East Loma Ridge, Irvine, California - P3 T30 | ecosystem: Environmental > Terrestrial > Plant litter > Unclassified | place: USA: California... | reverse complement strand
GCCTCACGCTATCTGCCGAATTACCTGGGATGGCGTCGGGCGCTCGACGGTCAGCGCATTGCTACCGTTGAACAATTGTTTTGTGTCGCAATCAGACCCATCAATAGCTTACGGTGACAGCGCCTTTCCAGATGGCTTTGCAAGCTAGCTTGAACGCGCTCCGGATCCGGGTGCATGAACGCCCCGGCTTCGGGTTCACAGCACCAGGTTCTGACGCACCTCTAAACCCAGGAGATCCTTAGTGGCAAACACGCTTTCGTCTGTCGTTTCACAGATACAAAACGGCATTACCTGATTCTCGACGGTCTGCGCGGCGTGGCCGCGTTGCTGGTCGTGGCCTTTCACCTGTTCGAGGCGCATGCCGCGACCCGGTTCGTGCAGATCATCAACCACGGCTATCTGGCCGTGGATTTCTTCTTCGTGCTGTCCGGCTTCGTCATTGGCTACGCGTATGACGACCGCTGGAACACGATGTCGACCACCGAATTCTTCAAGCGCCGCCTGATCCGCCTGCATCCGATGATCGTGATCTCGATGGTGATCGGCGCCGTCATGTTCGACTTCCAGGCCTGTGCGACCTTCCCCAAGGTCGCCGACACGCCGCTGTGGATGCTGTTGGTGGTGATGGTGATCGGCATGACCCTGATCCCGGTCGGCGCCGCGCTCGACATCCGCGGCTGGGGCGAGATGCATCCGCTCAATGGCCCGGGCTGGTCGCTGTTCTATGAGTATGTCGGCAATATCCTGTACGCGCTGTTCGTGCGTAACTTTTCCAAGCTATTGCTCCCTCTGTTCGTGTTCGCCACCGGCGCCGTGCTGCTGCACTGGTGCCTCACCAGCCAGTATGGCGACCTGATCGGCGGCTGGTCGGTGGCGCCGGACCAGGTGCGCATCGGACTGACGCGCCTGCTGTATCCGTTCTTCGCCGGCCTGCTGCTGTCGCGCGTGCTTCCTGGGTGAAATCTCGTACCCGATCTACATCGTCCATTTCCCGTTCGTCTACACCTGCACCGCCTGGGTCCACCACAACAAGATCCCGGTGGCGCAGGGCTGGCCGGTCGCCATTTCGACCCTGGTGTTCTGCGTGCTGCTGGCCTACCTGTGCCTGAAGTTCCACGACATCCCAGTGCGGCGCTGGCTGACCGCGCGCTACATGAAGAAGGGCGGCGCGGCCGCGGTGGCGCAGCCGGTGGCGCGACGCCGGGCGTCCGTAAAATAGCCTCGTAGAGTTGGAATCGGCAGAGCCGGGCGCTTGTAGCGGGCCCGGCTCTTTTGGTCTCAAGCTGGTCTCCGGCGCCGGATTGGCGACACCGGATTCGGCCGATCGGCACAAAATCTCGATGCGCGTGTTGATACAGGTTTGATATTGACATCGGCTATCCATCGTCAATACTCCTGGTGCCGCGAGGTTCAACCGACTGGAGCCGCCCATGCGCCCTTACCGACCCGACGAAATCAATCAGTCCGTCTCCGCATCCGCGCGCCCCGGCGCCGATGAATTGCGTTGCGACGCGCGCCAGTGCGACATCGTGGCCTGCGGCATTGCGCTGCTGCGCGAGAGCGGCGTCATGACTGCCGTCGAATACCTGAAGTCGCACGCGATCCGCCCGCACGTGATCGAACGCGTTTTGCTGGAACCACAGCGGCGCCGCGCACCACGCTGAATCGTCGATTACTTGCCCGTCGTAAGCGGCCGGCGCTGCCCGATATGCACAAAGATTGCTCCAAATTTATTTGCAGTGCATACTAGGCTGACTTGATCCAAGCAAGACAAGTGCGCATAAGCCCTTGATTTTCAGGGTTGCCGGGATTGCCTTCCCATTAGGCAAATTGTTGAAACCCGCACGGATGGCTGCATCCAGCGTGTCAAGCCCCCGCTTTTCCACATACTTATTCACAGACTTTGTGGATATCCGGAAAACTTCAAACGGATCCGTGAGTTAGCCGCGACTGTTCAAGTCATGGCTGATGTCATCGCGGGGTCCACATGACGGCGTCACGCCAGCGCTGCATTTTTTGCTTGCCCGGCCTTACTGGATAAATGTACAGTATGGCATTTCCAGCTCCTGCGCATCATGTCCGCCGTCGCCACCCCAGCAGTCATAGAAGACCCGTTCGCCGCGCTCAACGACGAGCAGCGCGCCGCGGTCGAGCACGACATCGGCGTGGATATGCCGCGTCCGCTGCTGGTGGTGGCCGGCGCCGGTTCCGGCAAGACCAATACGCTGGCGCACCGGGTAGCGCGCCTGATGCAGGCCGGCGCCGATCCGCAGCGCATCCTTTTGCTGACGTTTTCGCGCCGCGCCGCCACCGAGATGGGGCACCGCGCCAGCGCCGTACTGCAGCGCCTGCTGGGAAGGAACGGGTCCCAAGCACCGGTGGCGTTGCCCTGGGCCGGCACCTTCCACAGCATCGGCGCACGCCTGCTGCGCCAGTACGCCGGCCGCATCGGCCTGGACGAAGCCTTCACCATCCACGACCGCGGCGATTCCGAAGATCTGATGGGCCTGGTACGCCACGAGATCGGCCTGACCGGCACCGAGAAGCGCTTTCCGCTGAAAGGCACCTGCCTGGCGATCTATTCGCGCGTGGTCAACAGCCGCGACCCGTTGGACGCTGTGCTGCAGTCGACCTTCCCGTGGTGCAGCGAGTGGGAAGAGCAATTGAAACGGCTGTTCGGCGCCTACGTCGACGCCAAGCAGGAGCAGAACGTGCTCGACTACGACGACCTGCTGCTGTTCTGGGCCGAGATGGCGGCCGACCCGGTGCTGGGGGCAGAGCTGGGCGCGCGTTTCGACCACGTGCTGGTGGACGAATACCAGGACACCAACCGCCTGCAGGCCGCCATCCTCACCGGCATGAAGCCCGACGGCCAGGGCGTGATGGTGGTCGGCGACGACGCCCAGTCGATCTATGGTTTTCGCGGCGCCACGGTGCGCAACATCCTCGACTTTCCGAAACAGTTCACACAGCCGGCGCGCCTGATCACGCTGGAGCGCAACTACCGCTCGACCCAGCCGATCCTGGACGCTTCGAATGCCGTCATCGCGGCCGCACTCGAGCGCCACGCCAAGACGCTGTGGACCGATAAGACGTCCAGCATCAAGCCGCAGATGGTGTTGATTCCCGACGAAGCCGAGCAGGCGCGCTGGGTCTGCAGCCGCGTCCTCGAAGAGCGCGAGGCCGGCGTGACGCTGAAGAGCCAGGCGGTGCTGTTTCGCGCCGCCAGCCACAGCGCGGCGCTGGAGCTGGAGCTGATGCGGCGCAACGTCCCGTTCGTGAAGTTCGGCGGCCTCAAGTTCCTGGAAGCGGCGCACATCAAGGACGTGCTGGCGCTGCTGCGCTTTGCCCAGAACCCGAGCGGCCGCATCGCCGGCTTCCGCGTGCTGCAGCTGCTGCCGGGAATCGGCCCGGCCAGCGCCACCCGCCTGCTCGATGCGGCAGGGGAGAGTGTCGACGCGGCGGGCGCGCTGGAAGCGGCCGGGGCGCGCCTGCGCGGCGGCGAGGACTGGTCGGCGTTCTGCGCCCTGTACCGGCGCCTGCGCACGCCCGGCCTGCGCTGGCCGATGGACCTGGAGCTGGCGATCGAGTGGTACCAGCCGCATCTGGAACGCAAGCACGACGACGCCGAGGTGCGCGCGGCCGACCTGGCGCAATTGCTGGCGCTGTCGGCCGGCCACGCCAACCGCGAAAGTTTTCTGGCCGAGATCACGCTTGATCCGCCGGAAGCGACCAGCGACCGCGCCGGCGCGCCGCTGCTCGACGAAGACTACCTGATCCTGTCGACCATCCATTCGGCCAAGGGGCAGGAGTGGAAGAGCGTGCACGTGCTGAACGTGGTCGATGGTTGCATCCCGTCGGATATGTCCACCGGCAACCAGGACGATATCGAAGAAGAGCGGCGCCTGCTGTACGTGGCCATGACGCGCGCGCGCGACAACCTGCACCTGGTCGTGCCGAACCGCTTCTTCGTGAAGCAGCAGGCGCAACTGGGCGACCGCCACATGTACGCGGCGCGCACCCGCTTCATCACGCCGGCCATGCTCAAGCATTTCGAGGAAAGCGCCTGGCTGAGCGCGGACAAACGGGAGAACCGCACCCCGATGCCGGACAGCGTGCGCATGCTGGTGCGCGAGCGCGCCCGGAACGCATGGAAATGACGACAAATGGCGGCACGTTGGCGACTTATCCCCTGTGCACCGCCTTTGTAGGAATATGCCGCACATATTCTTGCTGCACATTTGGAGTGCATGTGCAACTCGTTGATTTGTAAGGGAAGATTTTCTGCCCGTCGAACGGGCATTTTATTGAAACCCGCATCCCTGCTGCGCTTGCGGCTTGTCAAGAGCCGCTTGTCCACACAGTTATCCACATTTCTTGTGGATAGACCAAAAGGCTGAATAAAATCAGCCACTTAGTGCTGGGAAATTGATTCATATCAACCTTCCCACAGCCTGAGATCAGGTGGCCAGTTCCACCGCTTTCCACACATTTTCGGCCTCAGCTCGGCAGGGTGCATACCTGCCGTTCCAGCCCATGCTCAGCAGTGATCTGGAAAATTCACTAATATGTAAGCTGTCGAACATTCAAGATCGACCATGTTCCTTATCCTGTGACAAGGTTTCCGGCCACTCGCAGCACCTGCTGCCGCCGGCTTGCTTACCGCCTTCGCAATGGCACGGGGGTGACAGCGCTTGCCGCGCTCTCATGTCCGCGTCGTCCATTTCCAAGAAAGATAGGTCCTCATGTCTTCAGCCATTCCCGCAACACCTTCCCCGGCGTCTACGCCTGCCACACCGCCCGACACCAAGGAAAGCCGCTTCGTCTTCAAGGTCGCCATCGCCGCCACCATGGGCGCGCTGGCCTTCGGCTACGACACCGGCGTGATCTCGGGCGCCTTGCCCTTCATGAGTTTGCCACCCGCGAGCGGCGGCCTCGGCCTCGATCCGGTCACCGAAGGCATCGTTACCTCGTCGCTGGTGTTCGGCGCCGCGCTCGGTTCGCTGATGGCCGGCGGCTTGTCGGACCGTTTCGGCCGCCGCACTACGCTGATGGGGCTGTCGTTCGTGTTCATGATCGGCGTGCTCGGTTCGGTGCTGGCGCCGTCGGTGGCGGTGATGGTGGCGATGCGCTTCATCCTCGGCATGGCGGTCGGCGGCGCCTCGTCGACGGTGCCGGTGTTCATCGCCGAGATGGCCGGGCCCAGCCGGCGCGCGCGCCTGGTCAGCCAGAACGAGCTGATGATCGTCAGCGGCCAGCTGGCGGCGTATGTCTTGAATGCCTTGCTGGCGTACTTCTCGGATTCGCCCTCGGTGTGGCGCACCATGCTGGCGATTTCCGCGGTGCCGGCGATCCTGCTCGGCATCGGCATGCTGATGGTGCCGGCGTCGCCGCGCTGGCTGGCCAGCAAGGGCCGCATGAAAGAAGCGCGCGCCGTGCTGGAACAGATCCGTTCCAGCGACAAGCAGATCGAGCTGGAAATGGCCGAGATGAACAAGCTCAACGCCGTCGAGCATGAGCAGGCCGGCTGGTCGGCCGTATTTGGCACGCCATGGATCCGCAAGCTGCTGTGGATCGGCATCGGCTTGGGCTTCATGGCCCAGTTCACCGGCATCAACGCCTTCATGTATTTCACCCCGATCATCCTGACCTCGACCGGCCTCGGCACCAACGCGGCGCTGACCGCCACCATCGGCAACGGCGTGGTGTCGGTGATCGCCACCATGATCGGCATCTGGCTGATTGGCCGTCATGGCCGCCGGCCGATGCTGATGACCGGCCTGTCCGGCGTGATCGCCACCCAGGCCGCGCTCGGCGCCGTGCTGCTGTGGATGCCGGAAGGGATGCTGCGTAGCTACGCCGCGCTGGGCTGCATCCTGTGCTTCCTGCTGTGCATGCAGATGCTGATCGCGCCGGTGTACTGGCTGTTGATGTCGGAACTGTTCCCGATGCACGTGCGCGGCGTGCTGACCGGCACCGCGGTGGCGTGCCAGTGGGTGTTCAACGCGCTGGTGGCGCTGCTGTTCCCGATCGCGCTGCATCAGCTCGGCAGTGCGACTTTCTTCGTATTCGCCGGGATCAATATCGCGTCGCTGCTGTTCGTGGCCACCTGCGTGCCCGAGACCCACGGCAAGTCGCTGGAAGGGCTGGAACGCCATCTGCAGAAAGAACTGAGCGCGCCGGCCTGACGCGCCTGAGCATCCGGCGGCTGGTTCAGGCCGCCGGACTGACCGCGGCCTTGAGCCGCTCCAGCTGTTCCAGAAAGCGCTCGCACGCCACGCCCGGGGGCCACGGCTCCCACGGCGTGCAGCCGTAATGCTGCGCCAGCGGATCCTCCGTCAGCACCTCGGAACGGATCTTGAGCGTGCGCCGCACTTCTTCGCGCGACCATCCCGCCACGTGCACCGCCTCGCTGGCCGCCGCCACGCGGTCGGCGCGTTTATGGGCCGCGTGCGCTTTCGCATCCCAGGCCGGCAGGCCGTAGCGCAAGAAAACCATGTGCTCCAGCCGCTTGGTGAGGGCGCGGAAGGCCTCGCCCAGAAATGGCTTGATCACCGAGATCGCGTCGAAGCCGAGCAAGCCTTCCTCGGCGTCGTGCAGCAGTTCGCGTAGCTCATCCAGCGGCGTGATGCCGGGCGTTGCGGCGCGCCGCAGCAGCATCACGCTGATCGAGTGCTGGGCCACCGACAGCGGCAGCGGCCAGGCCGAGTGGCCGCCCCAGCGGTAAGTACGGGCCAGGCCAAGCGCCAGGTCGGCGTCGTCCCAGTCGAACGGTGTCGGATCGAGCAGGTCGAGGCGGCGCCCGGACGGCATGCGGACCCATGCGCGCGTTTGGGCATGGACGTTGATGAGTGCGGAATTCGGAGATGTCAGCATGTGGCGATTTTACACACCGCTCGGCGCATTCCCGGCATGATTGACGCAGGCAGAGCCAGACGCCGGGGCGTCTGCCTACACTGGATCGGATGGCGCCGTGCCGCGCCGGGGAGGTAGGTGATGGCTGAGACGATGGAGTGCGACCTGCTGGTGGTCGGCGGCGGCATCAACGGCGTGGGTATCGCGCGCGACGCCGCCGGGCGCGGCCTGCGGGTGGTGCTGTGCGAGAAGGACGACCTGGGCGCACATACCTCGTCCGCTTCCAGCAAGCTGGTGCATGGCGGCCTGCGCTACCTGGAGCACCGCGAATTCGGCCTGGTGCGCAAGGCGCTGCGCGAGCGCGAAATCCTGCTGCGCAGTGCGCCGCACATCATGCGCCCGCTGCGTTTCGTGATGCCGCATGTCGCGAGCCAGCGCTCCGCCTGGCTGATCCGCGCCGGCCTGTTCCTGTACGACCGGCTGGCGCCGCGCGCCTTCCTGCCCGCCTCGGAAGCGTTCGAACTGGCCGGGCACCGCGCCGGGCTGCCCCTGAAACCCGAGTTTACGCGCGCGTTTGCCTATTCCGACGGCTGGGTCGACGATGCGCGGCTGGTGGTCCTGAATGCCGTCGACGCGCGCGAACGGGGCGCGCTGGTGCTGCCGCGCACGCGCTGCGACAGCGTCACGCGGCGCGCGCATCACTGGCAGGCAAGGTTGCGGGGCGCCGAATCGTCGTCCGTGCTGGAGGTGAGGGCGCGGGCGCTGGTGAATGCGGCCGGTCCGTGGGCGGCGCGGCTGGCGGGAGAAGTCGCCGGGCCGGGCCCGCGCCGCACGCTGCGCCTGGTGAAGGGCAGCCACATCGTCGTGCCGCGCCTGTTCGATCACACCTGCGCCTATCTGTTGCAGCATGCCGACGGCCGGGTGGTGTTTGCGGTGCCGTACGAAGGCGCCTTCACGCTGATCGGCACCACCGACGTTGAGTTCGACGGCAATCCGGATGCGCCGTCGATCGGCGCCGACGAGACGCGCTACCTGTGCGAACTGGCCAACCGTCACTTCCGGCGCCAGATCGCGCCGCATGACGTGGTGTGGAGCTATTCGGGCGTGCGCCCGCTGCTCGAGGATGCACCGAGCCAGGGCAGGGCGAAGGCGGCCGCCGTGACGCGCGACTACTTTCTCGAACGCGATACCGCCGGGCCACCGCTGTTGTCGGTGTTGGGCGGGAAGATCACCACCTACCGCAAGCTGGCCGAAGAGGCGCTGGATTGGCTGGCGCCGCTGCTGGGCAGCATGGCGCCGGCGTGGACGGCCGATACCGTGCTGCCCGGGGGCGACCTGTTCGGGGCAGCGCCGGATGCGCGCGGGGTGCTGCAGTTCGATCGCTGGGTGACGGCGCTGCGGCGCCGGCATGAGTGGTTGCCGGCGTTGCTGGCGTTGCGCTATGCGCGGGCGTATGGGACGCGGGTCGAGCGGGTGCTGGAGGGGTGTGGGTCGCTCGGGGATCTGGGGACGGAGGTGGCGCCGGGGTTGTACGAGGCCGAGCTGCGGTATCTGGTGGAGCAGGAGTGGGCGGCGTGCGCGGAGGACGTATTGTGGCGGCGGACCAAGCTGGGGTTGCATCTGCGGCCCGGTGTGGCGCGCGATATCGACGCGTGGATCGTGCGCTCACGCGAGGCACGAACCGGCGCCATCGCGTAGGGTTGGCGGCTGTGCCGCCGACGCGTCCAGCAGACGTTCGCAAACCGTTCAACGCATCGAAAGCTGGTTGAACGCGTCGGCGGCGTAGTCGCCAACCTGACGTTAGCGTACGCGCTTGTACCACGCCCCATCGTCGAACAGCGGCTGATAATCCGCCGCTCCCGCATCGGTCCCATCCAGCACCCGATCCAGCCCCAGCACCCCGAACAAGGCCAGGCTGTCGCGGAACAAGCGCAGCACCCGCTGCCTCAGCACCGGCCCGAAATCCGGCAGCGCGCGGCAGCACAGGATCGCGTGAAACTCATTGAACGACCCATCCGTCACCAGGCAATACTGCAGCCAGGTGATCCGCTCGCGCAGCCGTGGCAACAGGCGTGCACGCCCGTCGCTGACTTCGAAATAATCGGCCAGCCGCCCCGCGCCGCCGCTGGCTTCGTAGCCCGGCTGGGCGTCGAGCAGCTGCGCCGCCGGCAGCGTGGCCTCGCGCACCTCGAACAGCAGGTCGTCGCTGGCCAGCGTCGCGAACACCTCGGTGCGGGCGTACAGCTTTTCCTCGGCCAGCAGGATCGCCAGCGTCCATGCTTCGCCCACGCCGGCCGCCTCGGGCAGCCAGACCTTGGGCAGGGCGGTGGGGCGCAGGCTGGTGGACAGTGCGTTGCGCTGCTGGCGCGCCCAGTCGGGACGGTCGAACAGCGACGCCGCCGGCACCGCCAGCGCGCGCGTCACGTCGAGCGCGGCGCCCGGCGCGTGCAGCACCTGTTCCTGCAGGCGCGACATGGTCGCCAGCTCGCGCCGCGCCACCACCTCTTGCAGCCGGCGCCGCAGCAGCGCGCGGTCGTGGCTGCGGTAATCCAGTCCGTGGCGCTGGTACAGGGCTTCGAGCAGCAGGTCGATCTCGAGGTCCTCCAGCGCCGGGTCGGCGGGAAGACCCGCGGCCGTCGCTACGGTGAATGCGTTCATCGAACAGTCACCGCCCCCGTCAGTTGAGCCAGACCCGCATCATCGACAGCAGCTGCGCCACGTCGACCGGCTTAGTGATGTAGTCCGAGGCGCCGGCGGCAATGCACTTGTCGCGGTCGCCCTTCATCGCTTTCGCGGTCAGGGTGATGATCGGCAGCGAACGGAATTTCGGGATGCGGCGGATCGCGCGCATCGTGTCGTAGCCGTCCATCTCCGGCATCATGATGTCCATCAGGACGATCTCGATGGTCGGATCCTTTTCCAGCACCTCGATGCCGTCGCGGCCGTTTTCGGCGAACAGCACCTGCATCTGCTGGCGCTCCAAGAGCGTCGACAGGGCGAAGATGTTGCGCAGGTCGTCGTCGACGATCAGCACCTTGCGTCCGGCCAGGCCGCCGTCCAGGGCGTGAATTTCTTCCAGCATGCGGCGCTGGGTCTCGGGCAGGCTGGCCTGCGAGCGGTGCAGGAACAGTGCTGTTTCGTCGAGCAGGCGCTCGGGCGAGCGCGCGTCCTTGATCACGATGGTCTTGGCATAGCGCTTGAGCTTCGTGACTTCCTTGCGATTGAGTTCCTGGGCCGTGTAGATCACCACCGGCAGGTCGCGCAGGCGTTCGTTGGCGCCGATCTGGTCGAGCAGGTCGAAGCCCGAGATGTCCGGCAGCGTCAGGTCCAGCACCATGCAGTCAAACTGCGACGACTGCAGCGCCTCCAGTGCGCTCTTGCCGTCTTCGACGGTGACGATGTGGATGTCGTTATTGCCGATCAGGGACACGATCGACTCGCGCTGGGCCGGGTCGTCATCGACCACCAGCAGGCTGCGTTTGCCGCCCATCAGGAACTTCTGGATACGCTTGAATTCTTCCTGCAGCTGCTCGCGCGCCACCGGCTTGTTGATGTACGAGATGGCGCCGCCACGCAGTGCGCGTTCGCGCTCGCGCAGCGCCGACATCACGTGCACCGGGATGTGGCGCGTGCTCGGATCGCGCTTGAGGCGGTCGAGCACCGTGAAGCCATCGATGTCGGGCAGGTCGATGTCGAGCAGGATCGCCGACGGCAGGTAGTCGCGCGCCAGCGACAAGGTGGAATCGCCGCGTTGCGTCACGATCGCCTTGAAGTTTTTTTCACGCGCGAAGTCGAGCAGCACCTTGGCGAAGCGCTCGTCGTCCTCGACGATCAGCACCGACGGGTCGCCCGGCGTCACCAGGCCGCGGTCGTCGAGCACGCTGGCGTATTCGACCACCGCGCCGTTGGCGTCGGTCAGTTCGAAGGTGGCCACTTCACGCTGCTCCTGCAGCACCGGCATCAAGGGGGCGGCGACGTTCTGCGGCGGCGCCAGGCGCGCCGGCTGCGGCTGGCGGGTCTGCTCGTAGTTGACGAAGCCGGCGCGGTTGTACGGCAGGTACAGGGTGAAGATGGAGCCGGCGCCGACGGTCGATTCGACGCGGATTTCGCCGCCCAGCAGGCGCGCCAGCTCGCGCGAGATCGACAGGCCCAGGCCCGTGCCGCCGTACTTGCGCGCGGTCGAGCCGTCGGCCTGCTGGAAGGCCTCGAAGATCAGCTGCAGCTTGTCGGCCGGGATGCCGACGCCGGTGTCGTGCACCGAGAACGCCAGCACCGCGTCGGCGTGCTCCAGGTTCGGGTGGTCCGAGGTCCAGCCGCTGGTCGCCAGGCTGATGCCAAGCGACACCTGGCCGTGGCTGGTGAACTTGAAGGCGTTCGACAGCAGGTTTTTCAAGACCTGCTGCAAGCGCGTGGTATCGGTCATCACCGCCGTCGGCAGGTTCTCGGCCAGGTCGACCTGGAAGCCCAGGTGCTTGGCTTCGGCCATGTGGCGGAAGGTGCGGTCGACGTAGTTGCGCAGGTTCGAGAAGCGGTATTCCGACACGTCCAGCGTGACGGTGCCCGACTCGATCTTGGACAGGTCGAGAATGT
>Ga0265798_10010457_pt1 | contig 11448 bp, 6 predicted proteins | sample P3T30metagenome_FD_192430 | JGI IMG/M metagenome (GOLD analysis project Ga0265798, IMG submission 192430) | Plant litter microbial communities from East Loma Ridge, Irvine, California - P3 T30 | ecosystem: Environmental > Terrestrial > Plant litter > Unclassified | place: USA: California... | reverse complement strand
CGTGCGGAGATGAATCCAACTGTTGCAACTGAGTTTTTGGACAAAAGCGTTCCCTTCCTATACGAAAAAAAACTGATACACTCAATCCCTACCTGAGGGCGTTCCCTGTCCAGATTATGCGCTAGGAGGTACTTCGTCTTTCGTCGTGCACAACTCTACAGCCACGCATTCTCTTTATTCGCGACCCATCACATCATCTTCTCCGATCTTTTGTGCATATTTAGAATGTGATAACGGCATAGATTGAGCATGGATTGGCTGTACCACGAGCCTTGGAGTGGACGGTTACGTTTCAGCCGCACGACCGACTATCGGTCGCATCTTGCGCCGCGCCCACTTGTCGAGCCGTGAGCTTTCCAAACAGACCTCAGGCGCTTCGTGACATCGAGAAGAGCACCCAGATGTGAGTAGGACGGCAGTAGCACACAGTAGTAAGCACTTTGTAGGGGTTCGTAAAGTGTGGGTCGGTACTTCGTAGCGCTCAGAACTGGGGTTCAGCCCGCCGGCCGCCAGCCAAACGGGCTGTCTCGGTCGCGCGGCCCCTCAGATCGCTTGCTTTGAGGTACCAGCAGGAATGATTGCGATCCCTGCAAGGAGCCCGCGCCATGACCTGTTCAAGACCCTGCTGGCTGCAGGTCTGCCGTTGAGACGTGGAGAATGTAGCAATGTCTACATATCTCGACGACGTGCGAAGCGCTGGTAGCGTGTAAGATCGCTTCTCCCTTGTGTTATGCTCAGTGGCAGATGAGACTCGCTCACTTTGAGAAGTAGTTGCACGACCGACACGCGCATCAAATGGGGCGTCATTATACTCTAGGGGAGCGCAATGTCTTGGAGAAGCTATTGCAATCCACCATAAATAAAGAAAATGCGTTGTCGTGGAGCGGTGCGTGTGCAAAGTGAAAGTACCTGTTAGCGTGAAATCTGGTTAGGGAGCCCTGTTGGGTAGGGACTGAGTGTAACCTTCATCATCGACACATAAAGGAAGTACATGTGTTTCATTATAGATGATACTAACGAAACTCCAACGAAAGACAATTGTGCTATTACTCAATCTAGTATCACGATGTATACGCTCCAACTATCGACTGGCGATATCGTCCCCTTCGATTAACAAGAATGAGAGAACTATAGTCATCATCACTGATAATCCTTTCAACCGCAGGTCTAACCATATGGATTAGCGTTATCAGATGCAGAATTTGCATACAACAAGGCGATACTGACATCTTTCGCCCACACCCCGACACTAGGTATCATAACCATCTGTCTTATAGTATATAAGGCATCTGATTTGTCGGGTCGACCTCCGTAGAGCTCTTTCTGTTTTATTCTCGAAATACATATAACTTAGACCTTTCCTATCTTCCCCTTATATCTCTAAGCCCTATCACCTACTATTTCTAACCGCCTCCTATTATATCCTGACCCTCCCCTATCATGATAACTTAATCGACTTATATCCCTCTTATACTAATTTATTACTTAGATAGAGAGGTGAGGTCGCCCCCGGCGCAATATTGAAACAACGCTGAAAAGAAAGTTATTGAAATGAATCCGCCTACTGTAAGTTGACTAAAGTTAACTTATGGAGTCGCTACGCGAGATATTATCAACTACTACGATAATATAGAGCACACAGTGAACGATACACTATCGATGTTGGTCGATGTGATCTTTACAGGGTGTAGAACGCATTTTTACGTTCATGCTTCTTTATGGAAAAGTCTGTTGTATTAGGTATGAAGATTGGAAAATTGTTTTCGGGGCAACGTGTTCTTGTTTCTCATCGATCGAAGATTTGACTCTAAAGAAATGGAACGATGTTCCCTACTCTCATACAACAATTTACATCTTCTCAGGTGCCTTTCTGATCTACAAATTACTCTCACCTTCCGTAAATATGTTACCACTCTTCTGCGGGCATTTGTCAAGATGTCTGCACATGAGTTAGCGCCGCAGTAACTTAGTCTTTCATCACTTGTAATCAATAACTTACCGCTTCAAGACGTCAACACGACTGTATAGCTTGCTGCAATTCTCACATTTATATGGCTTCAAATTGCTAGTGTCGTGTACCTAAGAATAATCAGCGAAATTCTGGGAACGGCTATCCAAACATTCATGTTACTTTCAGGTGTCTATCTTCATCCGTACGCCGTTTGAAAGCTTTGCTACATACGCCGCACTTGTATGGTTTCGGTTCGCGGTCTTTATTCTTCCTATACCCTCGATGAATGCGGCTACCAAAGACGGTTTTCTTACGTGTGTCGCAATCATATCGAGCAGGCCGTGCCTCTAGCGAAGGTTTCGTGCTGATTTTCGATAACAAAGGGACGGTGTCTCGCTCATTTCGCTCATCTCCACGTAGTCCTATGCTTTCACAAAATTCCCGGAACGAGGGTAATCTCAACGTGGCCATCGATTTCCAGCTCGATACGAACACGGAGGCAGGAGGCTTCTGTTACTAGTGTTTAGGACAAGAACGTGCTGCTCTGGTCTGAACTGGTATCGTAAGTATGCAAGGTTCTTGAGATACTCGTGCTCAAAGTAAATCGTACTGCTCGGCCTATATGTACCTTCGTTGACTCCCTTGCAAGTCATGTGGGTTGAATCAGCGTTTGGAAATAGCCGACCCCCTGACTGGCTTCGAGGCACCTCTCGTCGGGCGTTTGTGACACTCAGTCGACTTAGTGTTGAGTTCCAGAAGTCACTAGAGTGGCAGAACCGATCACCAATCTCAAGGGCCACAGATAAAAGGTCCGTATACAACGTCTAGACTCAGTGGAGCTAGCGAATTTTTTGTTGAGGTGCTCACACTTTGGGCTACGTATGATATAGTCATCGATAGGTGAAGTATAGATCCTCGAATACCCTCACACATCGGCCCGTGCGTCGGAACTTCGTAAGACGCCAGTATAAAACAAGCAAGGAGGCAATACGAGTCTTCATCTCTATTCCTATTCATTCTCAACTACGGACCTTCAAATATTACGAATCACTAGGTGCGACAGCAAATGGCGTCCGCTCTTCGTCATCGAGTCCCGCGAGAGGAGCCAAAGGCGCGCCAAAACGGATCCGCGTCGGGAGAAGCAGAATGTCCAGAGCTTCTCTCGTTCAACAAGATGCCGTTGTGGTTTCAAGAAGGCAACAGTGAATGGGTTGTTGGTGGTTACCGGCACATATCAGACTCGGTTCGGGAGTCGTTCCGCAGTTGGTGGTACCTTCACAACGAGACGGTCAACATCTATTCTCACCTCATTCCGGCCATTGTCTTCCTCCTCGGCGAGTGATATATTTTACGGTACCTTGCTAGTGAACATTCTGGAGTCACTAGCACCGATTTCGCGGCTTTCTCATGCTTCGGGCTGACGGCAACCATTTGCTTTGCATCTTCGGCTCTCTATCATACTCTGATGAATCACTCTCGCACCGTGGAGCGTATCTGTCACCGACTCGATATGGCTGGTATAGGGATCTTCATAACCGGGGACATTGTCTTGGGAGTAAACATAATCTTTTGGTGTGAAAACAGGTTGCGCAATATCCACTGGTCGATGGTCAGTTAATCCGACTACAATCGACTATTCCTGCTGAAGACTGACAGTCCGAGCTAACACCGTCTTCATCGCCTTATAGGTTTTGGTTTGCGGTGCATTGACGGTCATAACGAACAGCCACCCTAAGCTCCAGGGCCACAAGTATCGCTTCATGCGAACCTCAAGGTTCGTGGCGGCTGGGATGTACGTTCTGGCGCCTTTGATTCACGGGATTAGGATATTCGGGCTGGACCTGATGAAAAAGAAAGCCTTCACCTATACTCTGGTGGCAAAAATAGGCTGTCTTCTACCTGGAACAGTACTTTATGCAGTGAGTCTCCCACTTTCCCATATAGGAAAGAACATGATTCTAATACACACGATTCGAAAGATGCGGTTTCCCGAAAGCCGGTGGCCTGAAAGATTTGACATGTGCGGCTCTCACTCACTCATGCACATCCTGGTAGTCTTCGCCGCTGTTATCCAGATGAAAGGGTATCTGGAAGCCTTCAACTATATCTACTCAGGAACGACCTGCTCGGCCTCTTGAGTCACTGCCTGTTGTAAAGCTCCTCATCATCAAGTCGGACGGCAACCCCCCAAACATGATGGCGAAGTTTCCGTGGCCGCGCAGGAAATCGAATGATCGAGTTGATAGCAGCAAGCCATAGCCAGTAAACACTGTTCTGAGATGAGTCATAGTCAGTCTGATATAGGCTCTCTCACATTGATACTCCAAGCCGTGACGCTCTCTTTGAACCCTACAAGAAGACTTTCTCATCTAACGATGCCGATGCTATCATGCTATCATGCTATCATCGGGCGAGGATTTTAGAACAGTGAATGTGTCTGAGTGGCCTTCAACTATGCACGAAAGCCTTGCGTGGGTAGCTTTTGGCGTATATTGCACCCCGAAGGCTCGGATGTTGTCACCGACTGTAGTGGCGGTGCGTTCGCTGCGGCTAGCAATATTCCTCTCACGCAGCGAGCTTGGCCGAACCATATCGCATAGTTGAGTTCTTTGAAACGTTCGGCGCGAGGTGCCATAATTCGCACTGAGAGGACCGCCGGGCTTTGTGAAGGTTGGTTGAGCAGTCATCCTCGGAACAACGCTGGAAAACGTTTTTGGGGTAAGACTTATACAAACGCTCCTTATGTCAAACGCATGGCGGTTTGCCTAAAAGCGTCTTTAAACTGCATCCCCAGCTTACGGAGAACCCTAGCTAGCGGACTTTGACTTTGGTACTTCCACTTCGCACGAACATCGTACCCTCAACACAGCTGGGCCGTGGAGAATAGGACTTGAGTTGCATCAAAGGGATCACCAGCTATCGAATGCATCACGTTGGAGCTGATTTTCTTCTGTTTTGACCTACTGGTAGGCGAGGGAAGCGCAGAGGTCGGCATACGCGTTATCCACAGGACCGTCTTACTGAACATATTACTCACGCGTGAATACTCAATCGGCGCCAAAACACAGTTTGTAACACTATATAGACCCTTGCCGATGACCTGCAGCCAGCCGCTCAGCCTGAATGATCGTGGTGATCATCTTTACAGGGATGGTAGCGTGAAGGGTCGGTACTTCGAGAGGACTGACAGGGGCGCGGGGCTGACGCACGCTCCGATCTTCGGCGCGTACAGCTCGGCTCGGCTTGCAGCCTTGCGATTGCAGCTGGAGCGCAGCACCTCGGGACTCGATGCACAAGCCAGATGTGGCGGGGCTCCGCTTACACAGTGGCGGTACTATCCTGTCACTGTACAGTCACGTGCAGCTCGGGGTTCTTCCGGAAATCTAAGATGAGCTGTAGCACTCCTCAAAAGTCCATCCCTGCAGCGTGCTCCATACATCCAACCTGGTAACACGATCAGGACGCCTATCGTGACGATCAGAACGCCTATCGTGAGCTAAGTAGGTAGGTCATAGTGGTATCGATATCGAAAGACCATAATCACAAATACAGGCTTTATGAAGACTGGTACTGTACAGATCTGTAGGATACACTATGTCACTTCGTCTTCCGCTTCCGCAACAAATTGCTGGGCTTTCTTCTTTCAACCTCCTTGTCGCCTCCAACTACTAAAGATGTACTATAGGTGGGGTGTTTGGTTCTTTGTGACCGCCGTGGCAGAGGTTTCTCTAGCTCTGCTATCGATCCCGTCGCACTTGGGAAAACAGCTCCATGATCATCCACTTGACCGGAGGGTTATGAGTCGACCCTCTCGAGCTGCCTGTATGCCTGATGTGCCTTGGCGAGCACGTACTGCGAGGTCAGTCGGTGGGGATGGTCTTCCGCCTGTACTCGCTCATGGATCGCCACCACGTGCTCCAGCAGCCGAACCGCATCCTTGACCTGCCCATTGGCCTGGTATGCACTGGCGAGCACCTGCTGCGAGGTCAGTCGGTCGGGATGGTCTTCCGCCAGCACTCGCTTGTGGATCGCCAACACGTGCTCCAGCAGCCGCACCGCATCCTTGACCTGCCCGTTGGCCTGGCATGCACTGGCTAGCACGTGCTGCGAGGCAAGTCGGGAGGGATGATCTTCCGTCAGCACTCGCTCATTGATCGCCACCACGTGCTCCAGCAGCCGCACGGCATCCTTGACCTGCCCGTTGTCCTGGTATGCACTGGCGAGCACCTGCTGCGTCAGTAGCCTGTCAGAGTGGTCCTCTGAGAGACCCGCTCGCAGGTCACGTGACTCTTCAAGCCAGCCTACTGCCTCCCGTATTCGTCCGTCGACTCGCAAGCAGCGTCCGACCTGGAGACACAGTTTTCCTCGAACGTCAGTGTGTCCACCTGCCTTGACGTCCCTGATCCGAACGGCATGCGGGATGTACTCTCTCCAAACTTCTCGGTTCTCGTAATCATCCGATGGGAAGATATTGGAGAGATGCTCGAGCGTCCTCTTCTGCGTTTCTACCATCAGGCCCTTCTGCTGAAGCCAGACTCGTGCTGCTACGTGCACCAGCCGATGCATATCGTATGTCTGGCTATCGTTTCTCGTACTGATGAACGAGTAGGACCAGAGTGTGCCGATAGCAGTTGTCATCCGTGCTTCGGGCTCTATCACAGGCAGGATGGAACGCGGGATCGCCTTCCACTCTATGCACGACATGTGTCGCAGCAAGTCGGCCGCGTCGGCGTCCTGCCGGACGATCTGCTCGAAAGACACAAGCCATGTCTTGGCCACGGCGTTCGCTGTGTGCTTGTATCGTGTACGGTCGCGCATCTCTTTGCTCATAATAAAGATGAGGTCCCGTTCCGTGCTTCTCAGAAGGCCGAGGTATCCTTCGACAGATATTGGGTTGCAATTGACGTAAGCAGCGGCCTGAGTGATCGCCAGTGGAAGGCGATCGAGCTCTTGGAGGAGCTCATCGATGACCGTCCCGTCGAACACGAGATCTTTTCGCGTCAACATCTTCTTGAACAGGTGTGATGCCTTCGCAAGGTCCAGCTTTTCCACATCCACGATACTGCTGCTTGCAAGCGCGTCGGCCGTCTGCTTGTCCCGTGTCGTAAACACCGTCAAGCCCGACTCGCTCTCAGGCAGGTAGTCGAGGATACCCTTCTCGCCGTCAGATCCCTCGAGAACATCCGTGTCGTCTGCATTGTCCACGATAAGCATCCACCTGCCTGCTCTCTCTGCACCCAGGTGTCGCTGGACCAGCTCTTTGACATCTTCCTTGTCGTTCTCTGTACCGACAAGCCCAAGCACACTCGCAATTTCTCTACACGCCTGCTCGAATGTCTCGAGGCTCAGTGCATGTACCCAGAAGATAGAGACATCCGCATGCTTTTCAAGAACCGAGTACGCGAACTGGAGGGCCACCTGCGTCTTGCCGACACCTCCCAGTCCGACGACGGCGATCTTTTGACAGTGTTGCTCAACGATAAGCTTTCGCTCGAGCTCATCAATCTCTTCTGTTCGACCGATGAAGTTTTTGTTTTTGGAGAAGGGCAAGTATCTTGAAGGCTTGGAAAATTGGCCTACTAGCGTATCAGTTTCGAGATGCTCAGGAAGCGGCCGAACCAGGTATCATATAGGGAGTACACAGTCAAAGAGTGTAGACTGGAGGAGTGTCTGATATGATCCTGAACTACTCACTGGCTTGAACCTCGCCTCCAAAGTAGCCAGATCTAGTCCGTAACTGAAGCGCTTGTGGGGCTTCCGCTGCCATTCTTCGGAGCTTTCCGACTGTCGACCTATACCGCACGTCCCGGGAGTGCTCAAACCTGACCAGACCTCTATGGTTGGCCTGACTGGGCAAGTGCTCCATATCGCGAACGAGGCGTCCGACCCTTTCTGCAGAGGCATCGGTGACCATGAACTCCTTTGGACCTTTCGTTGCATAACGCCCATCACCCAACGCCTGCTGCATGTCAGTTACTGGAGTACGACTTTATCGGGGTCACGCTGGGCATACTTACCACTATCGTCGGGCTGCTCACAGTCTCGTAGTATGAGATGATATCGAACGGCAGGCTCCGTCGTCTGTCGAGATCCGCGAATTCTCTCGTCAAGTACTTTAGGAACTGCGATGCTTGTCCGTCTGACTTCACTAAGAGGTCCTTGATGAAAGCCTCGTTGGCCTGACCCCTAACCACAGTCTCAAGCTGACTGTGCCTCAGACCAAGGTTGGGTACGCCCATGAAGACGAGCCCATAAGTCACCTTCACCACTTCCAGCCAGTCTTTCTGTTTCGGCTCAGTCGCTTTACTCGACATGACTAACGCCTCTTTCAGCACAACTCCGCCGAGACTGTGACAGACGAAAAGCAGTGAGCGTTGCTGCGTCTGCGTGCTCCGGCGGAATTCGGTCAGTTCATCCAAAAGCGTGTGCGCAAGCTCGCGGATGCCCTGGTTGCTGTCGCTCGCAACGACAGCAGTATCGTACCCGTACGTGATGAACCGTGCTCGTGGGACGTCTTCGGGCGCAAAGTCTCGCAGCCAGACGGACGTGCCATCAGCGGAGCGGAAGGACCCTAGGGCATGCCCGCCCAGCCCCGTGACGGCGACGATGTCCACGTTTGCACCGTCCGGGTCGCTCAGCGGGGTGAAGCCGATGAAGTCCTTGTCCACTCGCCAGCTGCGGTTGCTCGGTTTCCGGCACTCGTGGCTCGTGAGCGTTGCGCATAGTGTCCGTTCGCCGTCCGCCGCTAGGCTGAAACCCTGACCTTCCGATATCGCTACCTCTTTCGTCTGTGACAGCAGCCACTCCGTAGCAGCTTCTCTTTCGCTGATCTTGATGTTCTGTATGCGCCAGAATGCGGGTTTTGCAGACGACGCGGGTGACGGGGATGTCATGTTGGGGGTTGGCAAGCTGAAGCACCTCGGCTCGGTGGATCGAGTTGGCCGCGGCGGCCCTTCGATTTGGAGACGATGTGAGGCGTAAGTAGATCTGCTAAAGTATAGTCTGGAGTATGCCACTCCTACACCTTCATAATCATATGAGAATGTGTTTCGTTCAGCCAACGAAGCCTGCGACGACGTGATGGTGGTTCGAGGTCGCGCCACCAGATGCGCCACGGCATCGCCGCCTCACGTGCGCGACACAGCCCGGCGGATGTGTGATCGAGGTGCGCATAAGACTTGGATCGTCCTTGACATGTGCTGCACTGCGTCTGGTCCGGTCAATTTGCCGTCCTTTGTTTCCCGGCAACGTCTGCAATGAACACACTGGAAAACGGCCTCAACGTGACTGAAATCGTTCAAAGGGCCACGCTTTTACCCCCCTTCGCGTATGACTGTCAGCCCGTGGCGAGCCAGGGCGCAGAGAACATTCCTCTCGGCGATCTCGTAAAAGAGCAGAGTCGACTACGAAGGATTCTTCGCGATGAAGTGCTGGAATCGATGCACAAACAGCTCTGGTACGCTGGCAGAAAGGGCAATGTCAGCCCGTTACACCACCAAAAGGTGATTCGCAGGGATGTCATCCTCACTGAAAGGGCACGACTCCACCTCGTGTGGTTCGACAAGGCAATATATGTCAAGCGCTTCGATGACGAATTTCTGGACTGGGTGTACTTCTCAAGGGTTGTGTGTGGTGACGAAGCAGTCCACCGGGCGGCATCCGGCTTTTTGCTGTCCTACGCACGTCTGATCGAATATTCCTCCGACCTCGAGATTGCAAAGACCCATGGACTTGTCAACAAAAATTTTGACTGGAAAAGGTGGCAGATCTTCCGAACCAGTGTTCTGCACCACCTCACCGACCGTGACGTCCACGACCGCTACGAGTACGGGGAACTTCGCCTCGGACGACTCAACCAGATATACCGCATGAAGTTCCTGGGATTGTCATACTTCAACGTCCATCGCGACTACTCGAGCTACTTTGGCGACAACTACATGACACTTGTCGCATTGTTTGCGTTGGTTTCCGTCGCCCTTTCGGCGATGCAAGTCATGACAAGCGTCAATGGTGCACCGGCGGCGGTATTTGTCACATCGTACCGATTCGCGATCGCGACGCTGGTTGCGCTGGCTGGAAGTTGTGCTGCTTTGCTCGTGCTATACATTGCGCTCTACGTGTGGAACTGGCTGTTGATCTTTATGAGACGTCGTTCACAACAGAGGCTACGTTAAGGATGGGGCGAGCTACTGAGTTACTGCACAGTCATACGATCAAGTATTATCCCCTTTATAGTATGGAGAAACGCCTCGATGTCTTTCATTCCTTCACCTTGCGCGAAAAAGTGACCGCTATGGGTTTATGCGTGACAGTATAGTCGAAATCAAGCAAAGCACAAGACAGTACAGTACTCCGAGAACTCCGAAGATGCGATTTGCCGCTCCGCAATCTCCAATTCGACTTGGTGAGAAGGCTTCTTCGGAGATACAGGAAGAGGTTTAGCAGCGCCCTTCTGCTTTCGGGGCTTCCGACTGGTCGCCTTCACCGCGTTTTCATTCCGCCTCGCCTTTGCCTGTACGATGTCTTCGTAACTCATGATCTTCGCCGTTCCTACCTTTGTCGCCTTGGTCGACTTCCGGATCTTCTTCTCCTTGTTTTGCACGACCAGAACTCGGTTCTCCTCCTGCAGAAGTGCGCAGCTCGTTAGCGACTGTTCGGCAGCGTTGACGATCTTTTGGATGTGCAGTCTAGACTCGTTTTCATCAATAGCGCCGAGGATCTGGTCAAGCTTTTGTCGCATCACGTCTAGCCCGCTGGCACTGGTGGGAGTCTTCGGCGGCAAATGCGGGGTCTCAGCCTGAGACGGAGCGTGCGCTTGTGGGTGGGCTTGGCCCGCTTCGTCCGGGGGCTTAGCCAGGCCTCTGAGGACCCTGTCAGGATTGAACGGGAAAAGACCAGCTTTCGACCATCCAGAACGGATGTTGCGGGCAGTCATAGCAGCCTCACGCGCGTGACTGTAGAGTAAAGTAAAATGCTGCTTTCCAATCGTATCTGCGCCTCCTCGAAACAGTCGCTCGACTTGCTCACGATAGGCCGTCTTGAGGGGTCCGAACACCGCTACATCCCAAGGTTGCAACTTGTGGGAGGTGTGAGAAGGCAGACGGCAAAGGGTGATGTTGTTCTCGAAACAGAAGGTCATCACCTCAAGCGATTCGTGAGAAGCAAAGCCATCGCTGATCAACACGCGCGGCTTACCTTCAGCGCGAGCTTTTGTGAGTGGGTCAAACACATTGCGGATCCGATACAAGGCAATGTTAGAGTTGGAGTACCCGGTGTCGCTACAAGCATAATGCCAGCCGGGTGTGGGATGCGTAGTCCACGTGCTTCGGTGCGTGGCGGCTGGCCAGATTACGAGAGGCTCGAGACACCTACCGTCTCCAGAGATGCATTCAATTGCGGTAATCAAGGTCCGCTTGGAGCCCACACCTCTGTAGTTTCGCAGGTCATCTCGGCCGACAAGGACCTTCAGCGCTCCAAGCACACTCAGAAGCACCCCC
>Ga0265798_10010456_pt1 | contig 11449 bp, 8 predicted proteins | sample P3T30metagenome_FD_192430 | JGI IMG/M metagenome (GOLD analysis project Ga0265798, IMG submission 192430) | Plant litter microbial communities from East Loma Ridge, Irvine, California - P3 T30 | ecosystem: Environmental > Terrestrial > Plant litter > Unclassified | place: USA: California... | reverse complement strand
CAAATGATAACCCACGCGACGAGATTTGCGCGAATAGACGAAGTCCCGAAGTAAAGTCTGAGAGAACTGGTGGCCGGTATTGCGATGTTCTTCGCGCCTGGGTATCAATCGCAGAGGATTGGAGTTCCTGCCTGGCGACTCGTCGTCGTAGACTGGCTTGTGTGACTACTCGTAAAGCGATGCATCCACTTCCATCCAAATCGTTCGTTCCAGAAGATGGCAGTACCTCGACATGAGGCCATGGATCGGCTTTGAGCTCAATCGCGTCTGGCAATCTTTCTTGCGGTGTCGAGGCGACCCAGCTCGAAGGCCTCTTCCCTCGACAACACATTCCAAAGTCGGTCCTTCGCGACCTTGGCTTGATGTCTCTCAGTGATGAGCAACTCTACAGCTTCCGCCTCCATATTGATTTGTTTCCAAAGGGCTGTGCGGGCTCTGAATAAGTACGGGAAGCTTGTAGAAGGATTGGAGTATAATGTTGTCTCGATATCAAAGCTTCAAATAGTATAAGATATGTTGGAAAGTACAAGATAAAAATCGTAACAATCGTTGTTCAAACCGCTCTTTACTTGGCGCGCTGTGGGTCGTTCACTGGGTTCGGGTATGCGTGACGTGGTTTGCGTGAACGCAATTTCGCGTAGGCCACATATATCGGTAAGACCCAGGTTCACGTTCTTCGTACGCACTGGAAGCGGTTGAGGTGGTATTCGATCGCGAGGACGCGACGCGAATTTACGTTGGGGAGCCAAGAGTTTTACCGTTGGCGCATTTACTGATTACGTCATGCGTCATCCAACTTGCGGGGGCCACTAGCTGGTTCTGGGATCCTGAAACTCAATTCACAGCTCCTTCAGTTCCCCCCCTTTCCATCGACATATTGCCAATTAATGTGAATCAAAGCATTGAGATGTTGTAGAGAGTCCATCTGTTACCAGTTCTACTTCTGTACACACGATCAATTCGTCTCTACTGGTAACTTGAGCTACCTGGGTATCCTCCTCGGGCCACGTCCATCTGCAGCTAGTCATCCCTTGCTCCTCCCAGGTCATGCGAAAAGAACGCAAGATCTAACCCCGCCATTTCTCTATAACCAACCATCAAACATGCAATTATCAACACCACCAAGCGTGCGTCGGGGGTAGGTCCGTGTCTTCCGGAGACTACTCCCGCCGTTGACGCTTAGTCTCCATCCTCCGTCCAGCTTCAAACCCAAAGTCCAGATGCTCATCTTTATCTAGCTGAATCTGCAGCTGCTTCTTCTCCGCTCGCACGCGATCTTTCTCTTCTTTTAAGTCGCCCTGTCGGTTGCCAATCGTGTTGATGTCCGCTTGTAGCCCCGCTACTTGGTCCGCAATACGTACACGCTCCGTCTCCATGTCGCTGATCCTACTATCAAGATCTTCTTCCCGGGCTTTGAGCGCAATGTACTGATCCATCATCGTCTCGCGGTCGATGTCGTCCGGGCGCGCGCCGTCGGCTGGTTGTACTTGATCTGCTTTGTTGTTGTTACTAACAGAAAGGTCTCGCATCTCTTCATCTCCCGGGCGCTCGTGAAGGGAAGGCTGAACAGTCGCGAGGAACGGGGAAGGTGGTCGAGAATAAGATGAGAAGTTGCTAGATTCCTCGCGAGGAGCGCTGCGCTTTTCTGTCTCAGGCTGAGGGTCGTGATCTGTCCCTGAACTGTGTCGGCGCTTGCGAGTGTCCATACTGCTCATGCTCTTGGGACGGGATGGCGCGCGCGAGACCGGTCTTGATGGCGCTAACGAAGCTGCATACGAAGGTTCTCGTGGGTCTTGGTATTGCGAAACAACACTCTGATCGCGACCTCCAGTAGGCATGACCGATGAACGCCGGCTTGCTGCCTTGTTGGCTTGCGTCTCGTTGTATATGGCTTTGTAGTGCTGACAGACGCGCATAAGGGCCTCTTTGAACGGGCCAGACGACACCGGATACTGCAATTGCATATCGATACCTTTACGGATAAAGAAGTACTTCGCGATAGCTGCGACCGCATCTTGATCTTTCGCATGCTTGAAAGGCGCTGAAGCTAATGCGACGTTCTGGACTGAACCCGGACGCACGCCCGCCTCATGGCCTTTGGCGCCTTCGATGGTCTGGAAGGTTATCATCCGGTAGTCGTGGTGGCTCTTCTTCTTGTTGTGGTAGTTGAGGGTCCAGTAGATCCAGAGCGAGCCTTTGCTCTCCATCATGTCGCCATAGAGGAGTCGCTCGGGCGCTGCTTCGGCGATTTCGTTCTGCGGCTCGAAAGTGGCGCGCTTGTAGGGGAGAAAGTTGAGGAGAGGCGCGTCGTCGCCCAGGTCGCGCTTGAGTTTGGCGTAAGAAGGGCTGTCGTCAGGTTGGGGTGATGGAGCAAACATAGTGGCGAGAGTCGCAATGTCTTTGACGGGTTTGCACGCTTGGGTGTGGTAAAGCTGAGCGTGCGGATGCAGATGCGGTGCCTACTGCAATGATTAAACGAGGCAGTCATATACTCAGCGAGGTACGCTAATTACGAGAGTGTATTGCTTCTGGATCATTCACTACCTAATAATTATCTATTGCCGTTGAATTATTAGAAGATAGGTCAACGGCACAACGAGGAGTCTCTTTTCTGTGTAATCCTAGCCTACGGCTGAGATCGGTACCCCAGAAGTATACAGTACATTAAGGTCTACAAGTTATACAAGTAAGACACTATGTAGCCTCCAGGGTAGGCTTTGCTGCCCAAGTGTTCAAGTGTGTGACTGACAATACAGGACGTCAAGACCTCCATCAAGCGACTTCAACCGAGCTTTCGGCGCTTCTCCTCGCGCTCCATCTGCCCGCCTAACTTGAATGCGTCCATCAAGCTCATGCCCTTGAATACAAGTTCGCGGCGAGCGTTTATCTCGGCCTGCTTCTCTTTATTGACGCGACACCGCTGTTCCAACGCCCTCTTTTCTGTATCCAGAGCACTGTTGGAAGCTTGGAGCTCGCCCTCGTCGTCGCGGACCGCAAGGAGGGTTTCGAGTCGCTCAACGTTGATATCATGAGTCTGTTGACGTTAGTATCGATATAAGAATATATTGTTTTGTTCTTTCGGGTACTTACGGGAACGGAGGATACCTCGGCAGTGATTATTGAGGTTGCCTTGACTGGCTGAGTAGGCTCAAGAAGGTCTTCTGGAGGATCACTGAGGACGCTGTCATGGTCATCGACGAGCGTTACTGATGGTGAGCGCGACGATCTCTCTTTCGCTTCCTCGAATTCCCGACAAACGCCTCTCAAGCTGTCGACGAAGGTGCGAGTAATCGGTATAGATATCTCCAGCTCGCTAGCGCCTCCCGCCTCCCTTGATACGAGAGCCTTTAGGTAGTAGTACTTGGCTAGCGCCACGTGCTTGCCCTTCGCTGCTTTCTTCGGGTTGTTGAACGCGCTAGCGAGTGCGGAGACTGTGGTGCTGATGTTGCTGTCATCGTGCTTGGTGAAAACATTCGTATCGGGGTCGAATGAGTGGAATTGCATCTCGGGATGCCGGCCTTCCTTAGTGGGTGGGTAGAAGAGGACCCAGATTTCTTGCGGTCTCTTGCTGTATTTGTCGACGATATAGCCAAACCTGATCATGAAGGATATAGCGCGAGGATCATAATACTGCGAGGCGGTGACTATCTGGTCGTACGGCGCGTGATCGAGTAAGCTAGCGTCGCCGATTTCCGTGTAGAGTTGGGCCAGATTGGCCTTAACGACAGACATCTCGGGCGTGGTTACCGTATACGTGGTGCTGCAGTCTGTGATGAGATCGGTATGTATCTGTAGGGCCAGGGGACTGCAACCGGTGTGGCGATTGTGTGGGTTGTAGGCGGGAGTACGTGTATACTGCAACAAAAATTAGTCACGGTCGTTGTTTTGATGGACGCGTTCTGTTTACGTGACGTGGACTGCCTATCTAGGTAGCAAACGCTCGACTTGGACGCGCTAAGGTGCAAAGACGCGGTGAAGACGAGATAACGACAACGGGAAATTGGTACGAAACACGTGTTACACTGTTAGTCTCTTGTTACACATCTCATATCAAAGCAAATACAGCGTGATGTCCAAGAAGCCAAAGACCATGCCCACAGCACCCGCTCTCTCGCCACCCTGAAAAGCAACGTCTTGTGCAAGCCCAGTCATCCTCCTTCAAATCGACTCAAAGACTCCTCTTCCCATAGGAATACAATTATCACTACAACAATCTCAAAAACTTCGACTTGTTGCTATCGTCAGCATCGTTCTCCTTGTCCTTCCGGCGCATCGTCTCCGCGTCTTCAAGACGCTTCTCCTCATCTTCACGGCGCTTTGCTTCTACCATCTCCGCCTTCACACTTGTTTGAAGCTGTCGAAGTTTCTTCAGTTTGATGTAGTCATCCCCGATATCATGAAGTGTCTTTTCGATGCGACTATCGATGACCTTCTTTTGACGCTGAAGCAATGAAGGCGACACGACCCGATCGAAAGTCGAGCTGGAGCGGCGGTTAGCGATCGAGTTGCGAGATCGCTCTGCTTTCCTCGATGTGCGGCGCTCACGACGATCTTTATCTACTCCCGGAAGAGAAGCAGTCGCAGTACGGAACGCTCTCCACTCCACATCATGAGAATGTCCATCAGGGATAGGCTCCGTCATCGCAATGTGCGTCAAGCTCGCGCACTCTCCACCGCGCTTCGCGGTGTGCTGATCCGAGAACGAGTAAATGGAGTTGTCTGTACCACCAAACAAGCTGCCCTGGTCGCGGTTCGAAAAATGGTCCATGTCTTCGTAACCAGAGTACACCGAGCTTTGTGACGACAATCCTCGCAGCGGCCAGTCGGTTGCATCCGACATGGATTCATTGGTCTTCAGCTCCCGCCTTTTTCCTGATCGTGCCTTGGTAGGTAGAGCATCTGGATGCAGGTTTAGCTCTTCAGCCATTCTTTTCAACCACGAAGAGATGGCATTGCGCGGAGAAGTCGAGCCGCGAACTAAAGCTTCTTCGCCTCGATTGAGGGGACGTGGTAGGGCTGATCGATAGTTGCTTGAGAAGGCAGTGATAGGTTTGCGCCGTGGTTGAGCTGAGACATGCGAAGATGGCTCGGCTGCGAAACCTGGCATTCGAGAAGCTTGCTTCTCATATCTTGACCGTTGCAGACTGGCAGACTCGCTGTCTGCATTGTTATTGTCGCTCTTGCCTGGGTCAAATTCGGATGCGTCGATGCTGACTTGCGGAAACTGATGGACCTTTGCTACACCCAGCTCTTTCTCATAACCTGGGGGACGCCGTCGATCAAGCTTCGTGGGATATCGTGGAGGTGGCTCCTCATCGTATGTATATCCCTCAGTGGAATGCGTCGGTGTCCGAAGATCTGGTACATAATGTAGGCATAAGCTGGTCAGGTGCTGGACGAAGGACCTGTTCAATGGGATGAAGTCATGGTGAACGTTCTCTACTCCCGCCTCCACCGCCAACAGGAAGTAGTACTTAACCACGGCATACAGTTCGTCTTTTGTTGCAGCTTGTTTGAAGGGAAGTTTGGTTGCGACCCTCTGCTCAAATATGTCCTCATACCATGTAACTTCCACAACGTCATGTCCTCCATATCCGTGTCTTTCATCGACCTCCATAACAAACTTGGGACCGATTGAGGAATTCGCATTCGGACTGAGGTACGCATACACAGGGTTGCCCCACTTCTTCAGGGATCTTTCAGTGTAGGTTCCAAGTAGCAAGCGCAGATTCGCTGTAGACAATGGCTTGCTATGTCTTGAGAACTCCATGTCACTCAAATCGGGAAGCTTTGCAAGGAGAGCGACCGAGATGTGCTTTCGGAGTGCAGCGATTACATCAGGACCTGGAGGGATAGTCTCAAAGTGATCGACGGGGTCCATGTCAGGTAGAGATGATTCCTTGGACAAAGGTGTAGATTCCTCATCCGATTGCGAGTCTCGGCCCTTTAGTATGAAGCAAGTGTCTTCTCGAGCTTGGTGAGCTGTGCGATGCGAACGAAGAACTGGCCCATAGCCCACGTCCTCGTCGGGATATATGAGGTGATCGAGAGACACATCGCCGGCGCCCGGTTGGCAATCAGAGTGGCGATTGTGGAGATTTCCATTCTGACGTTTGTTGTAGTTGGAGCTGTTTGCATGCAGGGGCTTCCGACGTAGTGGTCTGACTGGCTCGGAGCCAGAACTGCTGGCTATCTCTGGAAGTCGTCCTGGTGTGTTGGAAGGAGACATCGAGGCTGGAATGCGTATGCGCAGTGATACGGACGAATTTGATTTGCTGTAATCTGCAGAAGTTTGGTGGAGCGTCGTCTGATTTGGGGTTCGAGATAAGATATCGCTAGTAGCAATGACGTTGTGGTTTCGCTGTTAAGGATGGGCCGGAGGGTACAAGCTGAGAAGGAGGCTTCTAGGCCTAATGACCGTTGAAGAGATTTCCTTATGGCTTCCGGGAAGAGGTGTAAGGGTAACTGCGAACAGTCAAGCTTGTTATGGGGGTGTGCGACTGGTTTCTGGCGAGTCGGAAACGCTGTTGACTTTACGTTATCAGCTTGACTTACAACACGAGAGGGAAAGAGGGGTTATATAAGGAGCGAAGAGTCTGAGCCAAGTGCGCAAGACGCCTTCATTGAGCTGGAAACGGCGAGAGTCGCCACAAAAAAATCTCTTTCTTTCCACTTTCGGGTTGCACCCCAAGTCTCGAGTGCAGGGGAGAAGCCCTACAAGGTCCGTGTTACTCACACTAGACTGAACCCTGCGGGTGCCTAGAGCCCGCGCTGCGTCAAAAAGCTCATGCGAACTTGCGATGCGATGCTAGCACGCGTCTCGGGGAGTGCTCTCGTCACTGCTGCCATGAGTCACGAGTTAATCAGGGCCTTGGATGACATGGTCATCCCGGAGGTGACGAAGACAATGATCTGGGAAGAAGATGCGCTCTTCGGATTGGGGGATGCGGGAGATCATACTGTGAAGAGAGCAAGCTCCGAAAAGCTCGCTATTCGATGCAGCGATATGCACACGCAGGATATCTGGGTTGAATAGAGCCTCCGTCGTCTGCGTCTCCTGGGACGAGGTACGATTTACGTTTTCCTTGATAATGGAGAGTCTTCCATACGCTCGAAGGATATATTGGACCTCCGCTGAGAGCAGCGAGAGTTTGCAGACCAGTGTAGTTCCCGTACGAATGCTCGGAGTATCCAAGTGGTTATCCGTGCCGTGATGACGACCATAGCTTCCAGGAATAACTCTTCCAAGGAGTACATGCGACTTGCGCTCTCTCCTGCTCATGTGTACTAAGCCTTCATATCATTTCGTTTTAAGAGCTTATGTCGTGATTTCGCCTTGGTACTGCTCCATTTGAGGGACGCTCGAATGACTGAGATGGTGGAGGGTGACCCATGTTAGTCGGTGTCTGAGACCGGGTTGCGCGGCTGAGATGGCAGAATACTTCGGAATGTTGGAGGAGATCAGGAGGCCCCGCATAGCGACGATTGAATGCAGCGTGTGAGCTTCGTTGGGGGCTGGGGAAAGTTCGTCCGATCAGACTCCTGGCACGTGCACAAAATAATGGCAACAAAGTGCAAAAACATACAACAGCAGGACCACCTAACTACTAAGCCGCCGGTAACATGCTTGTATTTGGCTGTACCTCATACAAGAAAACAAAAATGAACAGGCCTGCAGACTACATTAAGACAAAGACCTGCGAAGTGGGTAGCCTAACGTTAACGTAGGCTCTAGGGTGTTTAATTTTTTCCTAGGTTAGCGTGGCTAAGCGGACGGGAAGCCAGTGCGGGGTGGAAGTAGGATGTACCGTGGATGATGACGTGTTTCAGCTTCAACAACCAACGGCTTCTTAGCGACAATAACGACGAGGACAGAACACAATGTATGACGATGCAAAGATGCAATAGCAAGGTATCAGGTAGTTGGCGTTGGGAGCGCCGAGCTCATAATCCGTTGAGTGTAAGAGTGATGAGTTGAACCTTGGAAGTATCTAATGCTACCTATCCATCGCCAGAACCCCAAACATTAAGAAGACTATAGACCGAGAAGAAGAAAGAACCCCAAACATGACCGAACAAGACGCCAACCTCAGCTAGCTGGAGTCATATCAGCGTCCTCAAAGGCTCGGAGAAGCCAACCCAACAGGGCTTTCCTGATCGACTGCGTTTGTATGTGCCACCCTCGCGAATCCTCCCTCTCTTCTACCCAGACCAGCCTCGCCTTCTTCCCAATCCTCCTCGCACTGTTGGTCTTGTTCTCGAGCTGGAAAAAGTAAAAAAGCAGCAGATCGTCCCAGTTGAACAGGGCGACGTGTTTGCACCCGCTGGTTACTGCGTAGGCTGAGATCTGTTTGGTAAATATGTCGCCGTTGCGTTTGAGTAGTCCTTCTGCGCTCGAGCCTTTCTCTTTAACCAGCGCCCCCTCAAAATCCCTGTACACTAAGTATTCTTTTCTCTTGAACTCGAGTACTGCAATGGTCCTCCCGCCTTGGCGCTTGAGGAAGACGGCGTCAAAACGCACACCGTTTTTCGGCTTGCCGTCCCCATCATCTTCCTTTTCGATGGTAGGGCTCAACTCGGTTGTGTACTCAAAGGTGTCCCCGTACTTGTGATTCAACACCTCGAGGATCGGCGCGATGACATACAAATGGATGGTGTTGCTGATGTCGCCTTCGGAATTCTGACAGAGCTGAGGTAGGGTTGAGAGCATCGACCTGGTTCCAAGTTCCGTGGGCTGGAGTTCTTTGAGGACGGCATTGGCTTGCGCTATTCGAGGATCGACTGAGGTATCTTGTAGCGTGTCTGGTGCCTTGGCATGTTTGGTGGTGTTTCCAGATGCCGAGACTATTCAGTAGCGGGTGGTTGAAGAGGGGCTGAGGACTGGGAGGTCCTTTCCGAAGCATTCAATCCAGTCAACGAGCTCATTGTAGCACGTGGGATGGTTGGAGATGAGAATTGTTGCTGAAATGTATGGGGGAGAAGTGATGGATGGTGTGAAGGGCTGGGTCGAGTATAGAGAGATTGGTGAGGGAAGGAGAGCCTGGTGAAGGAAGGAGGGCTTAGTGAAGGTTGTGTTGTAGATAGGTAGTGTGTTGCTAAGGAAACAAGTCAGTATCGAAGTGGGTTTGAGGCGTCTACACTGGCTGCATCTGGGTTGGATGTGCCTTTGTTGAGATTACGAACTGATTTATTGATAACCTGCCTGAGAAGAATGACAACTATTCAAATTCATCTACCTACCTCTCCACGCTATGAACTTCATTGAATTCAGTAGCTTTCTGCTGACGGTGGCGTGGGAGTGCCGGATTGGCGTTCACGGAAGGGTCTGGGTCACTGGTGGTCTGCCTTTTCCGAGGGGGCTACTTGCTCAAACGGGCGCTTGGGAGATTGATGGTGCAGCGTTTGGGGAGTGTGAGGATTGCGATGTCTCTCATTTGATGAGGAGTACCTTTTGCGTATGTGGTGGTTATGTATTTCGGGAGTCATGTGTGGCTTGTCTCGCTCGCAGCAGTGTTTGGGGAAGCCGGGCACGATTTGGGCAATGACGATGGGGTCTGTTCGTGATTTGTTGGAAAGGGAAGGGCTTCGAGGACGCGGCGGCCGGCGGGGATTACTTCGCGGCCGATACGGTCGCTGGGGATGAGGCCTAGGGGTCAATGACGCACAGCGCCTTTCCTCTTACGTACTAGCTCGTCCCGGCCGCACATGTGCTTTCCGCCTTCTCTAGGGCTTGCATCGACATCCTGCCTGCGCCAACCCAATTGTTATTGTTCCTCATGAGGCACTAATATGCGCATACGCTCCGTCTATACACGTCACATCGAATTTCGGAAGGTCTCACATGATATATGATTATAAGTCGCTATAAACACTGCGCACGTACCACAGGTTAACCTTCCAATAACGCCACCTGCAGCTTCCCTCTTACATTCGTTCTGCTCAACACCAACACCAGCCGCATCAAATGGCAATCAGACGACCGCGATCTCCGCGTGGAGCTTCTCATCTTTTTCCATAGCCGCCGATGCCGCTGCCGGATCTTGCAATGCATGCGGTACTAATTGATCGCCAAACAGCTCGTCCATCTGTTCTAAGGTCTTGCCTTTGGTCTCCGGATAGAAGAACCAATAGCACAAGAAAGCAACAATGTTGAAGCAGAAGAAGACATAGAAGTACTTGAACTCAATCGTGCTGAGTGCTTGGGGGGAGAACTGGGCGAAGATGAGGTTCACAACCCAGTTTGTAAAAGTCGTGATGGCGTTGCCAAGAGCGCGGCATTCGATGGGGAAAATCTCCGCAGGGTAAACCCACGAGATGATGCCAAGAGGTGTGTAAAAGAAGGAGAAGAGGAAGTTCATGGCTACCATACTGCGCAGCTGCGCGCCATTGTTGTGGTCGAAGTATTGCCCTTGTACTGCGTTGACGAGAAGAGCAGCCGCTAGGCCCGCTGCCGATATGAGAAGGGGCTTGATACGTCCAAACTTGTCGACTAGTGCCAATCCGATGGTACACCACACGATTGAGAGAGCACCGCTGATACCAATGATCATGAGCGACTCTTGTGTCGATATCCCAAGGATCTCGTAGATGCGCGGGCCGTAGTAGTTGATAACGTTGATACCGGAAAGCGGACCAAATGCTTGCACACCACAACCCAGCAAGAGACGCTTGCGCCAGGAGGTTTTCGTGATGATTGAGAACCAACTGATATTGCCCAGAGCACGGTCTGCGATGATGACATCACGGATTTCGCGGAACTCTAGATCGATTGTCTCAGCGTCGTGGCCCCTTCGGAGCATGTTGAGTGAGGCCATGGCGTCTTCATGTCGATCTTTCTCCATGAGCCAACGAGGAGACTCCTGCAGGAAGAAAATGCCAGCAAGCAAGACGAGACCAGGTACATTCTGGAATGCAAGAGGAAAGCGCCCTAAGACATGTTAGCAGGAAAAGACAGCGACCCATGTCTAGGTCGACTTACATGAGAACTGAGTGCTGTTGAAGGAGCAGCCATAGCCGAGCCATTGAGCGACGAAGAACCCCCAGCTCAGCATCCACTGCAGCAAACCAGAGAGAGTGCCACGGTATCTCGCCTCGGACAGCTCACCGGCGTACATAGGGATAGTCGAAGTGAGCTGACCTACTGCGACTCCGCCGATGAAGCGACCGATGATGAGCATAGCCATGTTAACAGCACCTGCTTGAAGAGAACTGCCCAAGATGGAGATGACCGCTCCTACGAAGATAGTCCAGCGACGGCCTAGCATATCCGCGAACAGCATGTTGAAGATGGTCCCGGCGATGGCACCACCTTGAAAGGCGGACACGATACCGCCGACAACATCGTCCGAAGGATCGTTAAAGTACTCTTTGAAGGTAGGAAGGGCGATGGTCGAGGTGATGATACCAGAGTCATATCCGAAAAGGAAACCTGTAGATGAATCAGTACACA
>Ga0265798_10010455_pt1 | contig 11450 bp, 11 predicted proteins | sample P3T30metagenome_FD_192430 | JGI IMG/M metagenome (GOLD analysis project Ga0265798, IMG submission 192430) | Plant litter microbial communities from East Loma Ridge, Irvine, California - P3 T30 | ecosystem: Environmental > Terrestrial > Plant litter > Unclassified | place: USA: California... | reverse complement strand
ATTGCATTAAAAAGTTTTGGTTTTTCATTGGGTGCTAAGCAACTACACAACAACAACACAACAACAACCCATTGTTTAATCAAAAGAATTAAAAGGTATGATTCCTAACGTTATTAAAGAAATCATCGATCTGGGAGATGGAAGAAGCATCTCGATCGAAACCGGTAAGCTTGCCAAGCAGGCAGATGGTGCAGTAGTAGTACAAATGGGCAATGCAATGTTGCTTGCCACTGTAGTATCTGCACGTACTGCCAGCCCGGGTATAGACTTTTTACCACTTACGCTGGATTACCGTGAAAAATTTGCCGCTGCGGGTCGTTTCCCGGGGGGCTTTTTTAAGCGTGAAGCCAGGCCAAGCGATGGCGAGGTATTAACCATGAGGTTAGTAGACCGCGTATTGCGCCCTCTTTTCCCTAAAGATTATCATGCAGAAACGCAGGTAATGATACAGCTTATGAGCCATGACGACGATGTTATGCCAGATGCGCTTGCCGGCCTTGCCGCCTCTGCTGCACTTGCAATATCTGACATCCCGTTTGCAACACTTATATCTGAAGTACGCGTGGCAAGGATAGACGGCCAGTTTATCATTAACCCGAGTAAAGCACAGCTTGAACAGTCTGACATTGATATGATGATTGGAGCCTCTACAGACTCTATTGCCATGGTGGAAGGCGAGATGAAAGAAATATCTGAACTTGAAATGATCGAGGCAATTAAATTTGCTCACGAAGCTATCAAAGTACAGATCGCTGCACAGGAAAGACTACAGGCTGCTGTTGGCAAAAAAGAAGTAAGAACGTACGAGCAGGAAAAAAGCGACGAAACCGTATTGGCTAAGGTTCGCGAACTTTCTTACGATAAATATTTTGCAATAGCCAGCGAAGGTTCTGCAAAACATGAGCGTTCAGAAAAATTTGCTTCAGTAAAAGAAGAAGTAAAAGCGTTATTTACAGATGATGAGCTTCTTGAAAATGGCGACCTTATAAGTAAATACCTTTCTAAAACAAATAAAGAAGCTGTTCGTAACGTAATCCTTGACAATGGCACACGCCTTGACGGCAGGAAAACTAACGAAATTCGCCCTATATGGTGTGAGGTAGATTACCTTCCATCTACACACGGGTCGGCTTTATTTACAAGGGGAGAAACTCAGGCACTTGCTACAGTTACCCTTGGTACATCGCGTGAGGCTAACATTATCGACCGTCCTACAGAGCAGGGAGAAGAGCGTTTTTACCTGCACTACAACTTCCCTCCTTTTTCTACCGGCGAAGCTAAACCGCTACGTGGTACATCAAGGCGTGAGGTAGGCCACGGCAACCTTGCACAACGTGCCCTTAAAAACATGCTTCCTCTGGACAACCCGTACACAGTACGTATAGTTTCTGAAGTATTAGAATCTAACGGTTCGTCATCTATGGCTACCGTATGCGCGGGTACACTTGCGCTAATGGATGCCGGTATACAGATGATCAAACCGGTTTCTGGTATTGCAATGGGACTAATATCTGATGATGAGACAGGCCGTTGGGCTGTACTATCGGATATCCTTGGCGACGAAGACCACTTAGGCGATATGGACTTTAAAGTAACCGGTACTGCCGATGGTATTACGGCATGCCAGATGGACATAAAAATTAAAGGACTTAAGTATGAAATCATGGAGAAGGCTCTTGAGCAGGCCCGTGATGGCCGTCTTCATATCCTTGAAAAACTTGTAGAGGTTATAGATACTCCAAGGGCAGAGGTGAAACGCCACTCTCCTAAAATTATTAAAGTTACTATTCCTGGTGCATTTATAGGTGCGCTTATTGGCCCGGGTGGTAAAGTTATACAAGAACTTCAAAAAGCTACAGGTACAACTATCGTTATTAACGAGGTTGATGAGCAGGGCGAAGTAGAAATTCTTGGTACAAACCCAGAAGGTATACAGGCGGTCCTTAGCAAAATTGACTCTATTATATTTAAACCACAGGTTGGTGAGACTTATAGCGTTAAGGTTATAAAAATGCTTGACTTTGGTGCAGTGGTAGAATATCTTAATGCTCCTGGAGCCGAGGTACTACTTCACGTATCTGAACTGGCTTGGGAACGTACAGAAAACGTAACCGATGTGGTAAACATGGGCGATGTTTTTGATGTTAAGTACATTGGTATAGATCCTAAAACACGTAAAGAAAAAGTATCGCGTAAGGCGTTGCTTCCACGTCCTCCAAGGGATGAGAATTATGTTCCAAGAGAGCGTGACGACCGCCCAAGAGATAACGACCGTGGTGGTTACCGCGATAATAACAGGGACAACCGTGGTCGTGATAACCGCGGACCGGGAAGAGACGACAGAAACTCTCGTGACCGTGCCCCAAGAGAAGAACGCCGTAATGACGACGCTCCGCAATCATCTGAAAACAATGAGCCTACAGACTCATAAATTATAAGGTGTTAATTCATAAAGAACCTGCTGCTGAAAAGTGGCAGGTTTTTTAATTTATAGCAAGTGGCAGTACTTTAAATACATTAATCATGGCTGTAAGTACAAGTGTATGAATTTTTCAATATCTTTAAAATTCTAAAAACCAGCCACATCCATGAAATCAAGATTACTTCTTCTATTACTTTTCGTTACTGCTTTTACCGCAATTGCAAAGCCTGTCATTATTAAAGGTAAAATAATTGGTAAGCTGCCAGAAAAACTACTATACACGGCACAGGTAAATGGCGCTTCGGGCTTTGACTTATATTACACCACTAAAGTTGATGCCGCAGGTACCTTCGAGATAACGGCCGATATAAATGAAGTTAGCTTTATAGACATACACTACAATTACCTCACAGCAGGTCACATTATAGCAGTACCCAGCGGGCAGTATGGCATTATTATTACTGAAAAAGACGGTAAAGTTGCAAGCCAGATTACCGGCACTGATGCAGGTTTGCAGAAACAATATAATATCCTGGTGCCCGATTACCGGGTGAGTTTAGTACATGAACTGGGTGGTGAAGGATCAAAAATTGAATCACCTGATGATTTTAAAGCCTTCTTTGATTCAAAGTTGCAGGCCGATATTAAAGCTCTAAACGCCGTAAGCCCAAAAAACATGCCGATAGATGACTGGCTTACCGTAATACACGAGCGAGAATATTTTTATGCAACAGCAATGAGCCTCGGCATATACTTTAAGCATAGTAATGTAAAGTATAATGCCGGCCTACCTGTTCCTGCGGCATTTAATGCATTATGGAAAGATGTTTATTTAAAGGCAGCACCAGATAAGGCTCTTGTGCAAAAACTGCCCCTAGGCTACTGGTTCCTTATGGGTTATGAGTTTTTTAAACAAAATGAAGCCGTGGGATTTGACATCAAAAAAATTATAGAAAACAATGATCAAAATACTGAGCAAAAGCGAAAGAAACGCCTTCTTTACATCCCTGCCCAAAATGCAGAATATTATCTTGCTGTAATACAGCATAACAATGTATTTGAAGGCCAGATGGAAAAGTATGCGCTGGACGGGTATATTGATTTTAAAAAAACATATCCTGCCAGCAGCTATACAAAATACCTGGAGCCCGAGATGGCGCCCCTTATTGCCTTTTTTGCCCAGAGTGGCAACCTGCCACAGGGTGCTGCTTACGTAGATAACTATGTCAACATTAACTCGCTGGAGGAGTTGATTAAGAAATTTCCCGGCAAAAAACTGTACATAGATGTATGGGCCACCTGGTGCGGGCCATGCCGTGACGAATTTAAGTACAAAGACGCCCTATACAAGCTGCTTGCCGCAAATAACATCACAGTAGTATATATATCTATAGATCAGGACACCCGCGATGAGGGCTGGAGGAAAATGATAAGCTACTACGGCCTGCAGGGCTACCACATACGGACGAACAAAGCGTTAGCCAGTAGTGTGAGCCACCACTTTAGTGGCACCGAAAGCATCTCTATACCCTGGTACATACTTATAGGCAGCAAGGGAGAAATAGCCGTTAAATATGCTGCACCACCATCTGAAATGGGTAAATTGGAAAAAGAGATCAGTAAGCTATAGCTTATTGATCTCTTTTTAAAATGGTAATAGATGCGCTTTCGTTTTTCTTTAAATCAGAGAGTACTTCGAAGGTACGGTCACCGTCTATAAGCCTAATCATTGCAGTATTAGGAGCTATGGTGCCTTCATTTACCGCGACGATTTTAAATACATTTTTCTTAGCAAGGTTAACGGTTATAACCTTCTTTTTAGTGCTTACGGCATAATTTCTTAAAATAAGTTCGTCATTCTGAAATACGTTGATAATATCACCGTCCTCTTTACCATTATCCCAAATCTCTAAATCGACTTTTTTTGATTCAGCAAATATCGTAAGAGTTTGCTCTTTTATTAGCTTATTGACCTTTAAGCTGTCCAGCAGCGCCACAGGATTTGCTTTTGCCTTAACTTCTGTACTTATCCTGTTAGTTTTCTGAATTCTATCGTTTAATTTATTTAGCTTTTTGTACAGATTGTCAGACCCTATTAATATTAATTTGCCATCAATACATTTCTGCTTATTTTTAAAAAGCCCTTTAAAATCACCTTCAATCTTACTGTTCTGGTTTATTAGTTTTACTTTACCATTAAAATTTATAAAACAAAACATATCATCGTTTACAGGCGACTTGGTATACAGCACACCCTCCTCTTTAAAAATAAATTCTTTAGTCTTACTGTTATACGTACCCTTAATATTGTTCTTTGTTTCATGTGGCCCCCCAAGGTCTGTGACAGAATAACCATTTGTGATCCCGTTTGTGACGGTAAAGACCAGTCGGTACGATATAATGGTATGCATATCTCCATTAAGAACAACCGTGCCGTAATAGTCATATTTCTCCTGAGAAAATAACGCACTGGTTAAAAATAAAAGTGTTAAAATAAATTTGGTTTTCACTATTTTAATGTTATATATTTGGTGCAAACTTAAAATTTTATATATGAAATTAAAATTATTATTTTCGTTAATTGCATTAATGGTAGGTTCATTAACTACATGCTATGCATCGTTTCCGGTACAAAGAGCAACAACTAACAACATTACTGTTGTTGAGGAAGATCATTCTGAAACTGCATTAGTATCTCCTGCTGCTGCCGGTGGTAAGAGTCAGGTAGTTGCGCTTCTGCTTTGTGTATTTGTTGGTATAATAGGTATTCACCGTTTTTACCTTGGTTACATCTGGCAGGGAATTGTTCAGATTTTAACCCTTGGTGGTTTAGGTATCTGGACACTGATAGATCTTGTAAGGATCATAACAGGCGATCTTCAGCCTAAAGATGGCAGCTATACCAAGACTCTATAGTAGCCTTATAATAACATTATGAGCATCCCCATACTACTCGTAGCATGGGGATGCTTTCATTACAGAGCATCCGGAAAATTAGCACTTGGTATATATTGACTTATCTTTGCTATAAAATTAAATGTATAAATGTCATCGAAAGCTGCCACTACACGCTTAAACATTCTTCAAAAAGCTTTTGCACTGGTGTACCAAAATGGATACCGGACTACCAGCGTAGATGATATTATAGCCACTACGCAGGTTACTAAAGGTGCCTTTTTTTACCATTTTAAGAACAAGGACGATATGGGACTTTCTATGATAAATGAGGTAATGTACCCTGGTATGCATGATGCTCTGGTTAGCCCAATATCTAAATCAGGAGACCCTGCCGCCGAACTCTACGCGATGATGCGTGGCCTGCTTTTAGAAAATACTTTTTTTATAGTTAAATACGGTTGTCCTGCAATTAACCTAATCGAAGAAATGGCGTCCTATAATCCAGATTTTAATAGTGCGCTTAAAAAACTTACTATACAGTGGCAGGAGGCAATTATAAATTGCATAGAAAATGGCAAAAGCGCCGGGAAAATAAACGCTAAAACAGATGGCTTGCAGGTGGCTTTGTTTATCATGTCGGGGTATGGAGGTATACGCAACCTTGGTAAATTATATGGTAAGGTCTGCTATACACCTTACCTAGCAGAGCTAAAAAATTACCTTCAGAAACTCTAAAATATTTTTTTCTATAAAAACATACCAATTAGTATGTTTTGGAATATCTTTGTGGTCATCAATCAAAGAGTCACAGTTATGTATAGTATTCTTTTAACGGCGCATTCAATCATAAGATGGTTGGTATTGCTGAGCCTAATTTTCGCAATTTATAGGAGTTGGCATAGTTACTACTACAAATCTATATTCACAAGAAAAGACGATGCCATTAGACATTGGACTGCTACAATTGCACATGTTCAGCTTATGCTGGGCATAATTTTGTACAGCCAGAGTTCCATGGTCAAATACTACTTTTCAACTGGAGGACTATCGTCAGGCGAACCTTTTTTCTTTGGGGTAATCCACATTCTGCTAATGCTCATAGCTATTGTTGTAATTACTTTAGGATCGGCAAAAGCCAAAAGGAAAATAATCGATACTGAAAAATTCAGGACAATGCTTATATGGTACAGTATAGCTTTAGTAATCATATTAATTGCAATACCCTGGCCATTTTCACCTCTTTCTCACCGCCCATTACTCCGTTTTTAATTATGATACATTTATTTAAAACCAATATTGGCCGCCTCAGGATCATTGGGTTCCTGGAAGGCGTTTCATTACTCGTACTTTTATTTATTGCCACGCCTTTAAAACATTACTATAACAATCCTACATTAGTCAAAATATTAGGTCCCATTCATGGAGCATTGTTTCTTCTTTATATTTTTAATACTATAAGTGTAGGTACCGACCAGCAGTGGAAATTTACAGATACAACATGGAAAGTACTGTCGGCCTGTTTAATACCTTTCGGTACATTTTATATAGATCATAAAATACTTGCTCCGGCAAATCATAAACCGAATAATTAATCTTCCATTATCTTCCCATCGTCTTAAAGTTTACATTCTTACGCGACCTTTTTGTTTTTATAATGACTATAGGGTATAACATAAAATTGCTCATCATGAAAACGAAAATTTATTTACTAATGCTTGCCGGCATTACGCTCGCCTCTTGTAACGACGAAGATGCTGTAACTACAGATACACTTGCAACAGAACTCACATTACAAAGGGTTGAAAAATTTAGCCCATCTTTAGAACTGTACACTGCCGGAGCCGCAGAAAGTTTTAAGAATGTAAAGTATTACAGTAATAATCGTGTAGTGGCCGATACTACTTTTGACGCATCGGGCAATGTGACACAAACGCAAACTTATCTATATACCGGCAGTAATCTTACAACCAAATTTATCTATCACATAAGCAGCTATTTAAAATATCAGTTTGCATATGACGCCGATAACCGCTTAAAGGACCAAAAAGTATATGGAAACAATGGCTCGGGCATTGAACAATATATAGAACACAGCATTAGCACCTACGGGGATGACAATTCTATAACCCTTAAAGCCATGAGCACCTTTGATGAAACGATTGTAATACCTCAAACCGAAATTACTTATTTGCTAAATAGCCAGGGTTATATAAATAGCGCATCATCTTATGGATACTCTACAAGTATAAACTATGAAGGAAATAAGCCTACACAATACACAGAAACTTATGGTGACGAAGAATCTTATGTATTAGATTATAGTTTTTATGCTACACCAATGCCTGCTAATTTAGTTGCTCCTAATGCAGCTTTTAACAACACGATAATTAAAGGCGCACGCTACATGCCCCAAATAGATCTCGCGCAAAATTGCAGTTATTATATAAACAAATTACAGGACAATAACGGCCAACTGGTTACCTTCGATAAAACGTTTAATGAACTCAACTATGTTACTTACAGTAAAGCAACCGGTTATATGAACCAGCAGGTATACAACAGCGAAACATTTTATTACTACAACTAAAAAGTAATTAAAAAATAAATCACACCCTTACGCAACCTTTTTATAAAGGTCAGGACTATTAGAGTGTGACTAAACTAAAATGCTATGAAAACTAACCTTTTACTACTATTTATCGCTGCCGTATTAACATCATGTTCTGCAGAGAATATATCTGAAAATACGATTCCTGTAGAGAACCAGCTTACTTTAAGAAAGGTTGAAACTTATAGTCCGTCTAAAGCGGTTTATGATTCTGTAACCGAGGCAGCGTGGGCCACAAAGAAAGTACAGCATTTTCAGGGTGGCCTCATAGTAGCAGACAGCACTTACAATCATTCTAATGAGTTATTAGCAACTTCGGTACGTACTTACGGTGTTAATACAGCATCTATAATAAGCTATGGCTTAAATAGCAATACTACACTGTTTACATATGATGATATTGGCCGTATTATCGAGTTATCGGTAAGTTCTTCCGAGATGAACTATCGCAAAACTATGAACTATACAGCAGATGGTTCATGTACTGTTACGAATTATTATTATGAAAACGAGGAAGGCGAAGTTTGGGGTATCTACACCGCTAACGACGACGGCATATTTTATGCACACAACTCTCCTACCCAAAATGAGTCACTACTATTTGAAGACGGAAAACCCATAATTTACAGACAGGAGACCGCAGATAACATTACATCTTTAAGTATGGTGTATTACAATATACCCATGCCTGCTAACCGATTAAAAACGGCAACACAAATTAACAATATAACATTAACAGGCCTCTTTTCAGAATCTGTTGCACAAAACTGCAACTACTATTTAAAAACGTTAGAAAATAGTTACGAATACGACAGTACCTTTAACGACCTCAATTATATTACGCATTCTTTTCTATTTACTATGCCCAATCAAAGTACACTGGAGACGTTCTACTACTATAATGAGTAAGATCAAGTTACGAAAAATCCAAACATCAACCAACTAAACCCCTCCTTGAACCACGAACAACTTATAAAAGGCTGCATAAAGAATAACTCCCGCTCTCAGGAGGAGCTCTATCTTTTGTATAAAGACACGCTTTTTATGCTGAGTTTAAAATATTGCCGTAATGAGGCCGAAGCCGAGGATAACCTGCACAACGCCTTTATAGAAATTTTTACAAGTATTGCCAAATACAAGAATTCTGGCTCATTTGAAGGGTGGATGAAACGTATTACTATAAATAAGGCCATAGACAGCTTTAAAAAAACACTGCAGCTTGTTCCTGTCAAAGATGATGATATTCGGGACGATGCTACAGTTACTGACGACGAAATGAATCTTCCTGCAGATTATATATTACAGCTTGTGCAACAATTACCAGACCAGTACCGCTTAGTTTTTAGCTTATATGAGCTGGATGATTATTCTCATAAAGAAATTGCAGAGATGCTTCAAATTTCTGAAAGTACTTCTAAATCTAACCTGCACCGCGCTAAGGCTATCTTAAAAGAAAAAATTACTAACAGGCACTCCTATTCTAATTACAGCTTGAGCCATGGAAAACAATAAAGACATAGGGAAAGCATTTCGCGATAAGCTGGACGGTCTGCAAAAACAGCCCGGTACTGCGGTATGGGATGCCATTAAAAAAGACCTGCCGAAAAAAAAACCGGGATTTTTACTATTATTCTGGAGTGAGGCGTCAAATACCCTAAAAACGATCATCGTAACTTTATTAACAGTTCTATTTTTAATATCGTGCTTCTTTTTTATAGAAAGCAAACAACATGACGATACTATTAATTCTACAAAAATCATTACCCAAGGTAAAAGTAACAGTACTAAAGGCAGCTCTATAAACACAACCACGAAGCATAGTATAGATAGTAAAGTTGATGACGGAGGGAGTACAGCAGGCAAAGATTTAAATAGCATCAACAACACTTCTCAGGGCTTTAAAGATGAAGAACACCCTGAAAACAGTTATGGCAACAATGTAAAGGGAGTAAATACATTACGTGCTAATAAAAAAAACAGCAGGCCCTCTCAATTATACAATGGCACTTCTCAAGATGGATACAAAAATAGGTCCCATGGATTATCTACCAAGTTTGATACTGCTCCGGATAAAAGAAGTACTTCAAAAGGTAGTAGGACTAAGAAGAATAAATCATGGAATGCGAACAGCATTAAAACACACACAGCGCAATCAAATTCGGCAACAAATAGAAACCTCCAGCTTAATAACGGTAACTCTCGTTCTGGAAATAGGAAAAACAACAATGGAGGGCTGAGCAAAATAACAAGTACCGCTACAAACACAGGCAGCACCAATACAAATGTAGGTTTTAGCGGCAATATCGACGTTACTAACCCTGGCACGAGTACGACAAATGGTAGTAACAGTAATGGTCCGGGATTAAATCGAACAACGTCTGAGATTGCTTTAGTACTAACAGATACCGTTTCTCAAATTTGTGACAGCCTGAGCGATATTGCCTTACAAGAAGATTTAATTTTTTGTAAAGACACAGTTGAAACAAATTCCATAAAGAGCAATGAAGCCGATGCTAAAAACATTAAGCGCTTTCATATTTTTGCTTATGCCGCATCTGCAAGTTTTAAACTTAAAAATAATATTATACAGGACTCAACTCTTGCAGGTAATACTACGACTACAAAAGTCGATTATAATTATGGAGCATACATTGGTTATAACTTCAGTGAGAAGTGGAGCGTACGAGCAGGGATTAACCTGACAGGTTTACAGCATACCACTAAAAACGCCTTTATTCAGAACACTTATGCAGTTGTACCGGGAACAGAAAACAACCCGGCCAATTATGTACATGTTTTTGCTCCACAAAATTATACCGGTATTAATTATACCCGCAATGGCTCTAACGCGGCAGTGGTGCAAAATCTGGGCAACCCTGATGGGCAGGCTACTGTAAACATTATTCAGAAGGTAGAATTCGTTGAGGTACCGGTAGAAGTTTCCTATAAGTTATTTGGCAACAAACTTGGCGCAGGCATATCCGGTGGTCTTAGCACCATTTTTACTACAAAGAACATAGTATACGCACAAAACGACAAAGGAACGTTATGGCTGGGAAACAATAAGCATATAAAAGATATAGGCTTAGCTACAATGATAGGCCTTCATCTTTACTACAGGCCCCTTCCGTATTTGCAAATTAATACTGAGCCTGTATTTAAGTATTACTTAAACACATTTAACAACAGTCGGCCCTATTCTTTTGGTATACAGGCAGGGTTACAATTTAATTTCAATTTATTTAAGTCTAAAAAGTAAGTTTAGTTAGTTGATTATTAGGTACCGCCATATTAGTTTATGGCGATACTTTTGTTAAAGTTTCTCTTTAACACTTTGGTTTTGTAACTTTTTTATTGTTCGCTACGTATAACTAACTGAATACTTAAATTAACTCAGGAATTTTTACATGAGACAATTAAAAATTACCAAGCAGGTTACTAACAGGGAAACTGCTTCATTAGACAAATACCTTCAGGAAATTGGAAAAGTAGATCTTATCACAGCAGATGAGGAGGTAGAGT
>Ga0265798_10010454_pt1 | contig 11452 bp, 6 predicted proteins | sample P3T30metagenome_FD_192430 | JGI IMG/M metagenome (GOLD analysis project Ga0265798, IMG submission 192430) | Plant litter microbial communities from East Loma Ridge, Irvine, California - P3 T30 | ecosystem: Environmental > Terrestrial > Plant litter > Unclassified | place: USA: California... | reverse complement strand
CCGGGGATGGCGCCTACCGGTGGGATATCTGGCTCCAGACGGACAAGGAAACGGTATTCTTCGACTACGCCTGACCTGGAGAGCACCATGACCATGTCGATCTTCGACAAATTGCTTGCCTCACCGAACATGATGGCAGTGTTCGACGACGCCGCCATCGTGGCGGCGATGCTGGATTTCGAAGCGGCGCTGGCCGCCGCACAAGCCGAAGAAGGGGTCGTGCCCCTGACGGCGGCGCAGGCCATCGCAGCGGCCTGCGACGCCGCCGCTTACGACATTCCGGCACTGGTCACGGCCGGCCGCCGTGCCGGCACGCTGGCCATCCCCCTGGTCAAGGCGCTGACGGTCCGGGTGGCGGAGCAGGACGCCGACGCGGCGCTGCACGTGCACTGGGGCAGCACGAGCCAGGATGTGCAGGACACGGCGATGGTGCTCGTCACGCGCCGGGCGCTGCACCTGCTCGACCGCATGCTGGACAGCCTGTGCGGACGCGTGCTCGGGCTCGCGCAACAGCATCTCGGCACGCCGGTCCTCGCACGTACGCTGCTGCAGCCGGCCCAGGTTACGAGCTTCGGCTTCAAGATCGTCAACTGGGCCGCGCCATTGCTGCGGGCCCGGCAGCGCCTGCGCGGCGCGGCGGCGGCGGCACTCCAGCTCCAGCTCGGCGGCGCGGTCGGTACGCTGGCAGTGATGGACGAGCGCGGCCCCGCCGTGGCACGCGCCATGGCCCGCCGCCTCGGCCTGCAGGCCCCGGCCGGCGCCTGGCATACGCAGCGCGACGAATGGGTCGGACTTGGCCTCGAAGTCGCGCTCCTGACCGGCAGTCTTGGCAAACTGGCGGCCGACCTTGCGCTCATGGCCCAGGGCGAGGTCGGCGAGCTGGCCGAACCGTCGGGCGAGGGCCGCGGCGGATCGTCGGCGATGCCGCACAAGCGCAACCCGGTCTCGAGCATGATCGGCCTGGCGGCGGCGACGCGCATGCCCCAGCAAGCGGCAACCCTGCTCGCCGCCATGGGCCAGCAGCACGAGCGCGGCCTGGGCAACTGGCAGGCCGAGCTGGCCGCCTGGCCCGACTTGTTCGTGTCCGCGCACGGTGCCTTGCAGGCGCTGGATGACGCGTTCGCCGGCCTGCGCGTCGACCCCGTCCGCATGCGCGCCAACATCGACGCGCTGCATGGACTGGTGTTCGCCGAGGCCGTCTCGATCCGGCTGGCCGGCGCGATCGGCCGGCCGCAGGCGCACGCCCTGGTCGAACGCCTGGCCCGGCAGGCCGCAAGCGAGGATCGCCCGCTCGAAGATGTCGTCCGGGCAGCCGTCGAGGGTGACGCCGGGCTGGGCACGAAGGTCGACCTGCAGCAATTGCATGCCCTGTTCGACCCGGCCGCGGCCGCCGGGCCGGGTGCGCGGCTTGCGCAAGCCCGCCTCGACGAGCTGCGCGCCGCCCACGCGGCATTCGGCCCCTTCCCTCACTCCGCACAAGGCACAGCATGAGTTTCGATCCGCTTGACCACGACCTTCTTCGCGGCCTCGACCAACGCCGCAGTGTCCTCGGCGACGCCTGGGTCGAACGCTCCCTGGCGAATGCGAACAGCTTCACCGCCGATTTCCAGAACCTGATCACGCGCTATGCCTGGCACGACATCTGGGGCCGGCCCGGCCTGCCGCACAAGACAAGGCGCAGCATCGTGCTGGCGATCACGATTGCCCTCGGACGCTGGGAGGAATACGAGCTGCACGTACGCGCCGCCCTGCTCGGCGATGCCGATAGCGGCCTCACACCCGACGAGCTGAAGGAAGTGCTGATGCAGTCGGCCATTTATGCGGGCGTACCTGCCGCGAACACGGCGTTCGCGCACGCCACCGCCATCCTGCGCGAGCTCGGGCCGCAGATCGGCTATACCCTGGCGCCGGCCTCGCCCCTGGCCGCGGTTCACCCTGGCGTGGGGCGCGAAGGCCGCACTGCCAGCAGCCCCGTCCTGCACTACGGCGTGCGCGAAGCACGCAACGGCAAGCGGCCGCGTCACACGGTCGTGCTGAGCCATGCGCTCGGTTGCGACATGAGCATGTGGGATGCACTCGCGAATCTGCTTGCGCTCGACTGCCGCGTGATCGTCTACGACCATCGCGGTCACGGCAGCAGCGATGCCCCGGCTGGCGCCTACGCCATGGCCGACCTGGCCGAGGATGCCGCGCGCCTGTTGCGCGAACTCGATACAGGGCCGGTCGTCTGGATCGGCCTGTCCATGGGCGGCATGGTGGGCCAGGAACTGGCCCTGCGCCATCCGGGCCTGGTGGGGGCACTGGTCCTGGCGAACACCACCTCCGGCTATCCGGACGAGGCACGTGCTGCCTGGGCCGGGCGCATCGATACCGTACGCGACGCCGGCATCGAAGCGATCGCCGACGCGGTGATGGCGCGTTATTTCCATGAGGGCTACCGCAGCGAGCATGGCGGCAACGTGGCGTCCTTCCGGCAGCGCCTGGTGACGACCGATGCGGCAGGCTACCTGGGCTGCTGTGGCGCGGTGGCGTCGGTGGATACCACGGCGCGCCTGCACGGGATTGCCGTGCCGGTACTGGTGATCGCGGGTGAGCTCGACCAGGGCACGCCGGTCGCGATGGCGGCCCGGCTGGCGGACGCCATCCCCGGTGCACGCCTGGAGGTGCTGGCCGAGGCCTCGCACCTGAGCGCCATCGAGCAGCCCGGCGCCTTCGCGGCCGCCGTGCTGGCATTCATGAGCGCCTTGTAACGGCGGCCAGGCGGCCTGCCGCGTAAGCGCAACAGACACGAAATAAGGCAGCCGACGCCAATCGTGCTCGCATCGCGGTTCGCTACACTTGGTTACCAAACAAGGAAAACTTATGACCACGCAAACGAATAATGTTTCGCAAGCAGCGAAAGTCTGGCTTTACGTACTGGGCGCAGTCATCGCGCTGGCCGGCCTGTATTTTGCCATCGGCGGCGGCTGGCTGGTCCGGCTCGGCGGCAGCTTCTACTTCCTGCTTGCGGGAATCGCGCTGGTCGTGTCGGGTGTCCTGATCGTCCGCCGCAAGCCGGCAGGTGCGCAGCTGTTCGGTTTGGTGTTCGTGCTGACCTTGCTCTGGTCGCTGTGGGATGCGGGACTCGCATTCTGGCCGCTGATCTCGCGACTCCTTGCACTCACGGTCGGAGCAGTCGTCGTGGCGCTGTCCTATCCGCTGCTGCGCCGCGCCGCCGGACAGCCGCCGGACAGGCGGCCGGCTTTCGCTGTCGCGGCCGTTCTCGCGCTGGCGTCCGCTGCCGGGTTCGCCGGCATGTTCGTGCCGCACCCCTCGGTTGCCTTTACCGGCGTGCCGGCGCCGCTGGTACCGGTCGATCCGGCCGCCCCGCTGCCGAACTGGGCAGCGTATGGCAACTCGGCCGGCGGCAACCGTTTCGTGGCGCTCGCCCAAGTCACACGCGACAATGTGCAAAACCTGAAACCGGCCTGGGTCTACCATACCGGCGACGTGCCGGTCAGCCCGGGCGGCAATGGTGCCGAGGACCAGGATACGCCGCTGCAAGTGGGCAATACCCTATTTATCTGTACGCCGCACAATAACGTCATCGCACTCGAAGCGGATACCGGCAAGGAAAAATGGAAGACACTCATCAACGCCAGGTCCTCGGTCTGGATGCGTTGCCGCGGCCTGGCCTATTTCGATGCCGCCGCCCCGATCCAGCAGCCCACCCTGGCGGGCGCCACCCCGGTGACCGCCGTCCAGCTGGCGCCGGACGCGCCCTGCCAGCGCCGCATCCTGATGAATACCATCACCGCCCAGCTGGTCGCGCTGGATGCCGACACCGGCAAATTCTGCACCGGCTTCGGCAAGGATGGACGGGTCGACCTGACGGCCGGCCTCGGCAATGCGCCCGATCCGCAATACCAGGTCACTGCCGCGCCCACGCTGGCCGGCACCACGATCGTGGTCGGCGGCCGCATCGCCGACAACCTGCAGGTCGACATGCCGGGCGGGGTGATGCGCGGCTTCGACGTGATCACCGGGCAGCTGCGCTGGGCCTTCGACCCCGGCAATCCACAGATCACGGGCATGCCCGCGCCAGGACAGAGCTATACGCGATCGACGCCCAACGTCTGGTCGTCGATGTCCTACGATGCGGCGTCGAATACCGTCTTCATGCCCGTGGGCAGCCCATCGGTCGATCTCTACGGCGTGACGCGCACGGCGCTCGACCACAGGTACGGCGCGTCCATCCTGGCGCTCGACGCCTCGACCGGCAAGGAGAAATGGGTATACCAGACGGTCCACAACGACCTGTGGGACTATGACATCCCCATGCAGCCCAGCTTCATCGACTTCCCCCTGGCAGATGGCAAGACCGTGCCTGCCCTCGTGGTCGGCACCAAGGCCGGCCAGCTGTACGTGCTGGAACGTGCAAGCGGCAAGCCGCTCACCAGGGTCGTCGACGTGAAAGTGAAGCGGGCAAACATCCCGAAAGAACCCTATTCCCCGACCCAGCCGGTATCGGTCGGCATGCCGCAGATCGGGGTCGGTCCCCTGACGGAAGCGGACATGTGGGGCGCGACGCCCTTCGACCAGCTGCTGTGCCGCATTGCCTTCAAGGGCATGCGCTATGAAGGGCTGTACACGGCGCCGGGTACCGACAAGTCGCTCGCCTTCCCGGGGTCGCTGGGCGGCATGAACTGGGGTGGACTGTCCGTCGACCCTACCAGCAACACGATCTTCGTCAACGACATGCGGCTGGGCCTGTGGGTCCAGATGTTCACCCTGGACGAACATGCGCAGGCCATCAACGTCACCGCCGGCGAAGCCACCAATACTGGCATGGGCAGCGTGCCGATGAAGGGAACACCTTACTCGGTGACGAAAGACCGCTTCCTGTCCGCCCTGGGCATCCCCTGCCAGAAACCGCCGTTCGGCACGCTGAGCGCCATCGACATGAAAACGCGCGCCATCAAGTGGGAGGTCCCGGTCGGTACGGTACGCGACACCGGGCCGCACGGCATCCGCATGGGCCTGCCGATTCCGATCGGCCTGCCGACGCTGGGCGGCACCCTGGTCACCCAGGGCGGCCTGGTGTTCATCGCCGGCACCCAGGATTTCTACTTGCGCGCATTCAGTGCGGCGACCGGCGAGGAACTCTGGAAAGCGCGCCTGCCCGTCGGCAGCCAGGGCGGCCCGATCAGCTACAAGTCTGCCAGGAGCGGCAAGCAGTACGTGGTCGTCACCGCCGGCGGCGCACGCCAGTCGGATGACCGCGGCGACTATGTGATCGCCTACGCACTGCCATGAGAACCTGCAAGCGGGCACAGGCCGCGACCCGGCCTTGCCTGCCCCCACGCAGGCGCACGTCGAGGTCCATTGGATGCGCCGCGGTGCTGGCGGCCGTCGCACTGGGCGCGGCCGATACGCGCGCGGGCGATGCGGGAGCGGCCGGTGCACCTGCCGGCGCCGCTACCCTCACCGGCGACTGGAACGGCGAGAGGACGCGCCTTGCGGCGGCCGGCGTCGCCTTCCGGGGCGACTACGTCTCCGAGACCTTCGCCAATGTCAGCGGCGGCCTCGAGCGCGGCAGTGCCTACACCCAGCAGCTTCGCCTGGGCGTGGATCTCGACATGGCGCGCATCGCGGGCTGGTCCGGCGCGACCCTGCACCTGACCATCAACGACCGCCGCGGCACCGGCCTCTCGTCGGACTACATCGGCAACCGGCTGCCGGTGCAGGAAGCCTATGGCGGACAGTACACGCGGCTGAGCGAAGCCAGTTACGAGCAAGACCTGGCGGACGGGCGCCTCAACCTGCGCTTTGGTTTTTTTGCCATGGGCAATGACCTTGGAGGCATGGTGCTGGGCTGCCAGTTGGTCAACGCGGCTTTTTGCGCGCACCCGCTCTCGCTTTCGGGCAATAGTGGATGGTACAACTACCCCAATGCACGCTGGGGCGCCGCTGTCCGCTACAAGCTGCGGCCCGAACTGCTGATTCGCACGGGACTGTACCAGGTCAACCCGCGCCTTGGTGAAGAGGAAAACGCCTTCAGGCCGTTTGCGGCCGGAACCGGCGGCGTGCTGCTGCCGCTCGAAGTGGAATATGCGCCGGGTAGCGCGCCCGGCAGTACGGCGCTGCCCGGCCACTACAAGGCCGGTATCTATTACGACACTGCACGAGCCGCACGTCAGGGCGACGCCGGCAGCGTCAGCGGGCGCTATGGCATCTACCTGCTGGCAGACCAGACGATATGGCGTGATGGCGCCGGCGGCCGGGGACTTGCGGTCTTCGGCCAATTCGCTGCCAACCCGCGCCAGTCCGCGCAGATCACGCGCTGGTACGCCGCAGGCCTGGTCAAGACGGGCACCTTCCCGGGCCGGGACACCGATACGATGGCGCTGGGCATGGTCCACGCACAAGTCAATCCGCGGCTGCGCCGCGCCGAAGCTGCCTCCGCCCCGGACACCGGCAGCTATGTGTCGATGCCTGCGGGCGAGACCGTGGTCGAACTGAGCTATGGGTGGCAGCCTCGGCGCTGGCTGGGTATCCGGGCCGACGTCCAATACATCGTCGATCCGGGCGCCTTCAGCTATCGCTCCACCAGCAATGCGCTCGCCGTCGGCGGGCAGGTCAAGATTGTGTTCTGAGCCGCCCGCCTGCAGACAGCACGGCAAGGATGTCGCATCCGCCGCTCAGAAATGGTGGCGCAGGCCCACCATGACGCCATTCTGCGACAGTCCGGTACCGACCGTGCCGCCGGCATCGAGCGCAACCGCCGAGTTCCCATCGTTGGCGATGTGCCCGATCGACGTATACAAGTAGGTCCGCTTCGACAGCGCGTAGGTCAGGCGTGCGACCAGCATCGTCACGTCGGCGTTCGAATGCCTGGTGTCCCGGCGCGACCACTGCGCGTCCGCGGTGAACGGGCCAAACGGACGGGTAGCACCCAGATAGTACAGATCCGACTCGGTCTGGCCGGTCGCGGCGCGCGTGTCGCGGTCGAGCACGCCAGCGCCGATCTTGGTCGCGCCCACCATTACGTAGGCATTGATCACGGTGCGGGTATCGGTATTGTCGCTGCTCGCCAGGCCCCCTGCCGCGCCGGTGTTGCCGTACATCCGGTCATACGCGACGTTCAGGCCCCACTCCTTCTTCTCGTAGCCCAGGAGGCCGGTGTACTGGCGGCAGGCCCTGGAATTCCCCGGCACTTCGCCGGCGCAGTTGGTGGCCGGCGGACCGCCCGCGTTCGAGGCGTCGCGGCCGAAGCTGTAGGTTGCACCGACCACGACGTTGCCGAAGTTGCCCATGTAGCCGATTGCATTGTCGCTGCGCGCATTTGGCAGGTAAGGGTCGATGCTGCCGATCGCGAAAATGCCCGGCCCGAGCACGTCTGCCTTCAACAAGGAGATGTACGTCATGTTCAGCTGGCGGCCCAGCGTCAGCGTGCCCCATGCGCCCTTCAATCCCACCTGCGCGAGGCGCCCGAACAGCCGGTTGCCCTGCTGGGCAGTACCGGTATCGATGGCCACGCCGTTTTCGAGCGCGAAGAATGCCTGCAGCCCATTGCCGAGATCCTCGGTACCACGAAAGCCGATACGGGAGGGGAACTCGCCCGTAATCGACGGCATTTTTGTAATGGAATGGCCGGCCGCGTCGGCGTTGCTGACGTGGACAATGCCGGTATCGAGAATGCCGTAGATCTGCACGGTGGTCTGGGCGTGGACGCCAGGCGCTGTCAGGATGCAAGCGATTGCGGCGGCACTGCAGGCATGTTTTTTCATGTTGTCTCCTTTATTTTATTGGGTTTGTCATTGGCAAGTGAAGTTGGCGGCCTGTTCGATATCGCCGCTTCCCTTGTACCTGGCGACCTTCGGATAGGCGCACAGCGGACGGCTGCGCGAGGCCGACCAGGACGCGGGGACGTCGGCATTCGCGCCGCCGGCATTGCCTGCACCGCGGGCACTGGCCACGATCGATTCGGGGGCCTGACCCTTCTCGACCCAGTTGACCAGAGGGGTCAGCGCATCGAACTGGTCGGTCGATGGACCGCCGGAGCAATGGTTCATGCCGGGCACGCGGAAAAAGCGCGAAAAGTTCGACGCATCCCCCTTGTTGGCGGCGCGCAGCGATTCGTACCAGGCGGTGGTATCGTCGCTCGAGAAGATCGGGTCGCTGGTGCCGTGGTAGACCAGCATCTTGGCGCCGCGGTTTTTGAGTTTTGCCAGGTTGGCCGCGTCGGGCGGGAGCATGAAGGACAATGCGGACTCGGTGTACACGCCATTGGTCGCGCCCACCCGCACCAGCAAGGTCGACAGATTGGCGTTCAAAGCGAATGCGCGGCCGTTGAAGCCTGTCGGGTTCTCCGGCGGCACCGACCAGATCAGGGCTACCGCGCCGGGATCGCGATCGAGCGCTGCGCTGAACTTCCAGCTCGCCCAGCCGTTCGTGGCCAGGCCGGCATCCCAGGGGAAGCTGGCGTAGATCCTCGTGCCCGTCTCGGTCGTGGCGCCGGCGAACAAGGCCCCTATGCCGGTCTTCTGCGCCGCGCTCAGGCAACTGCCGTCGCGCGCGCCGCTGCAGGTGGGCAGGTCGCGGTTGATGTCGAAGGCTTTCTGGCAAGCAGCGGTATCCTGCACCAGGCCATCGCTGGCGCCGTCGAGTGCATCGCACTTCCCCAGTACCGCAGTCGACACCAGTGCGCGCTCGGCCGGGGTGAACCCGGTGCCGATGTCGCTCTCCGAACTTGCCAGCGATGCATACGTCTTCGCACCGGCGATGTTGGCGATGGCTGCCAGCGGCAGGCGGAATCCCGGGTCGCCTGCCAGGAACCCGTCGTACTGGTCGGCGTAGCGCGACGCTGCGACCATGGTATGGCGGCCGCCGTTGGAGCAACCACCGATATACGAACGGTCAGGGGCTTTGCCGTAAGCGTTACGGATCAGGCTCTTTGCCATCGGTGTCAGCTTCCCCACCGCCTGATAACCATAGTCCAGCCTGGCCTGGAAGTCGATACCGAAGTCCGGCGTCGGACCAGCGTGGCCCGCGTCCGAGCTGATGACCGCAAAACCTTGGTTCAAGGCATTGTCCAATGGACCGCCGCCGCCCACCGGCCCAAGTGCGCTCGCAACGCTGCCGTCGGTGCCGCCATTGGCCTGGTAAAAGAAGCGACCATTCCATGCGAGCGGCAGCCGCATTTCGAAGCCAATCGCATAGGACTTCCCGTCGCTGGGACTGACACGACGGAACATCTCCCCCAGCACCTGGCAATGCGCGTCGACCGGTTTGCCGCCCACCTTCAGTACACCGGCGGCAATCGGGTTGATGGCCGTGATCGTCGTGTCGGGATAGGAAAGGCGCGCAGCCAGCTCGCTGCACGAACCCAGGGTCGCGCCGACGGCGGCAGCCAGTTGCGGCAGCTGCTGGGATGCCTCCCCGGGCACCGGCATATCGTCGTCGCCACCGCAGCCGGCCAATCCAAGCGCTATCAAAGCGGCTGCCATACCACTGATTCCTTGCATGTTCATTGATGTTCTCCTGTGCAGATACGGGTTGAATCCACTATGTCGGGACGAGCCGGTCCGGGTGCGGCCCAGGGAGGGCTGCACCGGCACCGCGGTGGAACGGGAACGGATCAGTCGGGGTGGACCTGTCCGCCAAGGTCGGAAGAATGGTTTTTCATCTGCATGCTGTCTCCTGTCGTGAAGGCTGGGGACGCTTCTTGCAGGGCGCGAGGCGCTCGACGCCACCGGATGGTGGGCAGTCGTGCGCATCGGCTGGCCGAATGGCATCGAACATCAGAGGTCTCCTCCGTGAACCGGACCGCCGTACGCAGGTGCGCAGTCGTCCTGGTCTTCATTGTTATTTTGCTGGGGTGCGGGTCTGAGCGCCACCGCTGCTGGCTGCCACCGGGTGCACTCGCATTCAGGCTTATATCAACTTACCTGATATACAATTTATACTATACCGATGGCCTGGGCATGACAAGCGGCTTTTGTGATCGCAGAACAAATTGTCGGGGCGGCGCTACGGTGGCCTGGAGCCGGGCAAAGCGAAGCTGACAAGGCCTGACAGGGGAGCCCGGCAAGCGCGTGACTGGCGCCCGACGCCGGGCCCTTGCGGGAAGCCGCGCGACAAGCGCACCGGGCCGATGGCGGCCAGGTGCGGTCGGCGTCATGCCGCCGTCTCTGCCTGGCTGGCGTACATATCGTCGATGAGTCCGGCACGCCGAGCCAGCACTGCGGCCTGGTTGATCGACCCCTTGTCGGTCAGCTCACGGTGATCGATCGAAGGCGGCTCTGCCAGCAGGCGCAGGTGCTCGATGCGGTTCGAGGACCCGCTGGCGCCGGCATTCAGCTCCGCCACGAGCTGGTCGAAAAACTGTCGTACCGGTGAACTCGCCAGCACCTGTTCCGGCGCACTCCCGGCCGGCAAGCCCGACAAGGCAAGGCAGTTCTCGATGCGGGGAAATATCAGCAAACCGATGGCATCGCGGTTGATCCCTGTGACGACCGCATCCATTACATACGGTGCGCCCATGCTGATCACGCGCGCGCGCAAAGGTCCGACGCTGACGAAGGTGCCGGACGACAGCTTGAAGTCCTCGGCGATGCGTCCGTCGAACACGAAGCCGAGTTTGGGGCGCGCGTCATCGTAGAAGCGCAGTGCATCGCCTGTCCGGTAGTAGCCATCCTCGTCGAAGGCTTCCGTGGTCAGTTGCGGTGCGCGCCAATAGCCTGGCATCACATGCGGGCCGGCGAACCTGGCCTCGAACTTGCCGTCGGCCGGGACCAGCTTGACGCGGCAACCGGGCGCCGGCACGCCGACGTAGCCCGCCTGGACAATGTCGCCCGTGCCGAAGGTGCACGAGGGCGACGTTTCCGTCATGCCCAGGCCGGTCATGATGCGGATCGACTCGCCGCAGTGCGCGATCGCGACGGCGTCCAGCCGGTCCCAGGCTGCCTGCGAGAGGCCGGCACCTGCGCAGTAGAAGAGCTTCACCCGCGAAAAGAACACGTCGCGCAGGCCGGCATCCCTTTCCAGGGCTTCGGTAAGCAGCTCGAAACCCTTGGGAATATTGAAGTAGACGGTAGGCGCGATTTCGTGCAGGTTGTCCAGCGTTGCCTTGAAGTCCTTCGGCGTCGGCTTGCCGTCGTCGAGATACACGGTTCCGCCGTTATAGAGCGCGATCCCGACGTTGTGGCTGCCGCCAAAGCAGTGGTTCCAGGGGAGCCAGTCCACCAGCACCGGCGGCTCCTTGGCAAGGAAGGGAAAGGTCTGCAGCAACATCTGCTGGTTACTGCACAGCATGCCATGCGTCGTGATGACGGCCTTGGGCTTCCTGGTCGAACCCGAGGTGAACAAGAACTTCAGGATGGTATCCGGGGTCACTGCGGCATTGGCCTCGTCGACATCGCGTGGCGTGGTCTCCAGCAGGCTGGAAAAGCGGGTGACCGGAGGGCTTCCC
>Ga0265798_10010453_pt1 | contig 11455 bp, 11 predicted proteins | sample P3T30metagenome_FD_192430 | JGI IMG/M metagenome (GOLD analysis project Ga0265798, IMG submission 192430) | Plant litter microbial communities from East Loma Ridge, Irvine, California - P3 T30 | ecosystem: Environmental > Terrestrial > Plant litter > Unclassified | place: USA: California... | reverse complement strand
TCGCGTGCCTGCCTTGTGGGTCAAGGGTGATGTTTGTTGGAAAGCGTGGCTCTGAAACTTTGACTTCGTGCAAGTCTTCGCGATACTAGGAGATCTTCATCATCTTCGACTTTGAGATTGTTATCTCCCTGTTTGGGAGTGCATCGCGAAGTCTGGGCGTCGGCTTCCTGCCGAGAAGCCATTTAGCCGGGCAGATCGGCTCCTTTTTTTACAAAGCATGGAGGCGGCAGGAGCCATACTTCGCGCTACCGGGCGACTGCCCGTGCTGGCTCGCCTACCTTGTTGCTCCTTCGTTGACTGCATGGGTGATGAGTCGAGCAGCATCTTAAGTAATCTTGGCCCCCAAACAGCGAGTGACTAAGACGACGGTGGACGAATATGTACCTCCACTTTGACAGGAGCACGTAAGATATGGAGCACTTGTGTTCGATCTCATGCTACAATGTCACAAACTGATCTCCGCTGCCGCCAAACGACCTGGAGGTTGCCAAGACAGGTGATGAGCCATCTGTAGCCTTGATGTCCTTGAGCTAGGACTCGACGGTACTGCCAATGCATCTTGTGGTGTCGAAATTTATGGCAGACTGGCCGGTTTCGAAGTGGCAGAGTGGCAATTTACTAACCCAAACCATGGTCCCTCCACCAAGTATGCAAGTTGACCGTTGGAAACACTGTGTCCTCGACTATGTGCCCTCGGAAATACCTCGAACTACGCCAGATTTGGGCGACATCAAGGAATCCGCCATGACAGAATCGGGTTGGCTAAGATAGGTACCATAACTGTTTCGCCTTCCCAACGTTCACCTATCTGTGCTGGACCTAGCACGGTAAGGAGAGCCGTCGCTTCGAGGGATCTCCGTCGTTGGAAAGATTCCTTTCCGGCCGTAAATCCACAAGCCACTCTCATTCATTCTTCCTGGCATCCCGAGCCCTCACGAGACTTGCATCGTCTCAAGGCAAGATCTCGCACAGGAAGGCGGGTAGGCAGGAAAAACGCAAACGCACCACGCTCGCAGAGACTGCCAAAGTAAGGTAGGAAACACATCTGCGACACACTGAAGGGTGCGAGGCACTTTGCTAGCTGCAACTTATCTTCCTTCCCCCAGACTTGTCCAATCAACAGGACATACCGATCTTCCCGCGAAGGATGCCTCCGATTCCGAGAGCAAGGGAGAATGGCTCATGTCGTGTCAATCTCTAACCTCAGCGCTTGTTGGCGGAACAAACCGCGCACTCGTTGGAATGTTGGACCCTCAAGGGTCGCGACATGATCAGGAGTTCGTCCGCTGCCAGCTCTGTTGAAGACGTGACCAAGCTTACGACGACGCCAACTTACCGACTGCCACTTCCCGGGAGGTAGCGGTGCGGCACCCGTCAGTCCAGCCATCAGACCCGATACGTAGACAATCACTTCCCAGTGATGCTATCCATGTCGGGATTCGACCCGGTCCAAGCGCGATCTGTTGGTGTGGTGGACCCTCGTCGTCAAACGTGCTCGGTCTTGGACACAATGCACCACAGCATGCATCAATCCCTCTCGCACCGCATCTTCGTTACTATTCCAGGCGACTCCATGATACAAGAACGAGGCCATGGGGTGTAGATCCGACTCTGCAGTGGTCAAGCGAGACACGGCAAGAGGCGAGACGTTGCCAACGAGAAACATGTCTCCAGTAGTCTATAATGCTTAGCGGACGTTGGAAGTGAGGTTGTGCGGCCAGACGAGCGATTTGTTACCGGGCGGGCCTTCCTAGAGCCGATTCTCCATGTCTGTGTTGCTAAAGTAAGAACAGCTTGTATACTGTGGTTCGCGGTGTTAGTGTAGTTGAATGATATGAAACATGACGTCCCGCACGGTGACCATGCACCCGACGGCAAGGGTACCCACTTTTCTCAAGGCATCAAGATTCGGGAACAATTCATAGGCCATGGGGATCAGTGGACCATAATCATTCTGGGGGCTCGGGCACACTACGGCGATGGCGGCGGACACCTGTTGGCACTGGTGCGGTGGCCACGGGTGGTTCCAACGGACTCTGTAGCGAGTATGTTTCTCCTTGATCATCGTTGCTCTGCAGGTCTGGGTATTGACGGTGCGAGGAGATGTAGAGATCTCTCGTCGCCGTGAGGTTTGCAGCTCTACTCCCATCTACAAGTCCCAGGCCAGTGGTGGTGTGAAACGTTGACTCCAGGGACACTGACTAGCATCACATTGAAGTATTTTCCAAATAATATCATATCATACACTTTGATAGACATCTAGGATAGCCCCACTAATGTGCTAGCGGTCCATCGCCTCTAGCCTATTTGGGACCTCATGCGCGAAGTGACCAGACTTCACGGCAGTCTGGCTACAGTGCCGACACACCCCCAACGCTCGCTTGCAGGGAGTTTGCATGGTTCTTGGGGTGCTAGAGAAGTCGACTGATGCGTGCAAAGCTTTTCTCCTGCTCCCTAGTGATATCGACGCACCGCCGGATGTATGATTAGATCCAGCCTCTCATTCTACGAATCACTAATGGCTTCGTGCCCCTGCTGCCATGTCCGGATTTAGTTTGGGATGATTAAGACACCATATTGTGGGGGCGGCAGGTAGCTGAACCGTTGGTGGCTTGGAGGATCATTCCATGCACCACTCGCACGATGGTCCTATGCAGGCATGATTATACGCGGGCGGAGCAACTTTTATGTACCATGACCGTTGATACGGAACCAGATGTGAAGGTCTCTAGACTGCACGTTTAATTAGTCGTTGCTTGTGTGTTTCGAGGGATTTAGAGTATATTAGCCTACCTTCCTCCTGATGATGGCCATGTGAGTACGTCTCTATATCTCTTCCAAGCAGACGTTGTTCTTCTTCAGCATATACCCAAGATCTTCAAAGCCATGGAGCCGATCAGAAGGAAGCGAGCTTTTCTTCCCAAGGTGAAGACCGGATGTCGAACTTGCAAGACGCGCAAGGTAAGTGTCAAGCGCATCCAAGTGTTTTACCAATACTAATCGACTCCCTGAACAGGTGAAATGCGACGAAGCAAAGCCATTCTGTCGACGATGTACTGCGACTGGCCGAAAGTGTGAAGGCTACAACCGCGAAAGCAGCCCAACTACCACAACACCTCCAAGACTTGGGGACCTCAACTCCGAACATCAACTATCTACCGGCATGGAGTCGTGGCTGGACTCCGAGAACGAGCGTCGGAGCTTCCATTTCTTCCTCACACATGCTGGCATTAAGCTCGGCGGATACTTCCCAACGCCCTTCTGGTCGAGAGAAGTCTTACAAGCAGCAATACACTATCCAGCGATACGGCACCTTGTCGTCGCACTAGGAAGCGCATACGAACAGTTCGAAGCGCGACAAATGGATCAAAAGTCGATGCAGTTTGCTTTGCAACAATCGAATCAATCCATTCGACATCTTACACACGCTTCATCCGCCAACCTGGTCAAGCAGTCGATTGAAACATCGAGCGCGTTGATCACAGCGTCGCTACTCTTTACGGTGTTATCCAGCATACAAGGCCACATGGGAGAAGCTATGGACCACATCCTGTCGGGCTTGAGGATGCTGCAAAATCTAGAACAGGATCAGATCAACCTCGACGACTGCAGCAGCATAAGCTCGGGCTCATCACGAGGCTCGCCTCCTGCATCATCATACCCCGTATCGCTTGCACGGCTTCGATCACTTTTGACAAGTCTGTATCTGCAATGCAGAGTCATGCTCAGCGACGCAGACCTCAAATCATGGCACAAGGACCCTCTCGTCACCGAAATCGAGTTTCCCACATCCTTTGCGTCACTCATCGATGCGCAAGATCACGTTGAAGCATTATTCGGAAATCAACTTACTTTCTTCCAAGACACAGCCTCGCGATATCCACTGTCAGACGAGGAGAGCATAGAAGTCCTGGCTCGACAAGATACACTGCTCTATGCTTTAGACTGCAGTCGCACCGCCCTCGACGCATTCGTCGCCCGACAACCACTGGACTGCGACCCTGCTGACGAGTCAGCCATCAAAGTCCTGCGACTTTACCACTTGTACCTTGGTATCAGGTTGGGCGTTGGAATCTTACGGGACGACGCTCGAGAGTTCGCCTTCGATGAGTTCGAGACGCATTTTGAGGATATGCTGGCGTATTGCAAAGACCTTCTCGGCGACGGAGAACCGCTGCAGCCCACCTGTTCGTCCGGTCTTGGGGTTGTCATTCCACTACATATGATAGGCCATCGATGTCGCAATCCATTGATTCGGCAAGAGGCCGTAGATCTTCTGCTCGTAGCGTCAAGACGAGAAGGTTTATGGGATAGCACGATCATCGGAAGAATAGCGGCAACGACCTCACGACTCGAACAGGATGAGGAAATGATGAAACAATGGAGGGTACGAGAAGTCAAAACGCAGTTCATGAGCGACCGGCGAGCAAGACTAGTGTTCATCACTGGCGACTCTGCAAGCAATCAACGGCGATATTACAGAGAGATAGATTGGTAGCTTGTGCAGATACTGCCGCCTCAACACAAGATTATCTGTACGAAACGAGGATTCTCGACCAGAGTATGCCCTAGATCCCTCGATCTGCAGTAGAGTGCGATACTGCCTGCAGTTCCCTCTCGTGTGTCGCATCTACAGTGCTCGGGAATCCTCGCATTAGATCGCGGCCCATGGTTGTTCGTGATGGTAACATAGACAGTTGTTCCACCATGATTGTGGCAAGATCGGATTCCGTCAGCACTCGAAGATATGTCTAGTTGTAGCTATAGGACGTCCCACACGGTTCCGTCCGCGATCCACGACGAACACATCCTCGTTGTTATTTGCCATACTATCGTGGATCGTCTTCTTCAGCTTCTTAGCTTCGTACGACTTCTCGAACGCAGCGCGCACTTCTTTGTGTGTTGCAGTCGAGCTGATTGAATCCTCTACCTAGTAGAGGTTAGTGATCCCTAGAGCATCTAGACAGGTGTTCGACATGCGCAGTATCGACATCGTCCGTCCCTATGTGGACGGCAGGGCGGGATAGGGGACTCAAACCCGATGTGCAAGGTCTGCACTTCCATACGTAACAGCTTGCCCAGTCACTTATCAGGACAGTGTCTTTCAACTACAAAGAGCATTGCGTAAGGTGTGGGCTCCAGACCTTTTGTGAGTGAATGTGATGGAAGTGAAGCTGAGACACTAGTATGAAATTCATTTGGCGTCTTACATGGAAGCCCGTCATTGGCCCAAGCATACATGTGACTTTCAACGTTCACTGCCTGTACTTCATTAGGCCGCGAGTCCCGAGATACCAAGTCATCCGCTAGAGGCGTACAGCCTTCGGTAGGCGGCGACGCACCTGGATCGTCGACGAGAGGAGAATTCGAGAAGGAGACCCACTTCACCATGGCAAGCGGAATGCGAGATTCCGTCGAACAGAACGGTCTGTCCTGGGAAGAGGAAGGTCTGGATCTCCTTCCCGTCTGGGAATTAGAGCCCGACGTCTCACTCATCACCTCGCTGGCGAAGCAACATCTGGAGACGCAGGCGAAGGGAGGAAAAGTGACTGTGACGTATTTGACGAGCGGTTCCTTCAACAAGATATACGACGTGCGCCTCGAGGACGAGGAATTCGCAAGATATGTATTCCGAGTCGCACTACCTGTTGACCCAATCTACAAGACCGAGAGCGAGATCGCAACGTTGCACTTTGTGAAGACACAGACAACGATCCCGGTTGCAAGTGTGGTGGCATACGACAGCTCGACAAAAAATAGTATCGGCTTCGAGTGGATCTTGATGGAGAAACTTCCCGGCGCCCGCCTCGTTGATTGCTGGTCAAGGATGTCGTTCGAAGCTAAGGAGTCACTCACGAAGGACCTGGCTGGCATGGTCATGTCCCTCCAGACTTGTCGTTTTGATCGTATTGGCAGCCTTTATTACGGTCCGAGCACGGAGGTGGCGTCAAACGAGGATGAGCTGTCGACAACAATCCAAGCACCCGTAACAAGCGGAGCAGATATAGCACCACAAACTAGACGCGGAGAGTACGTGGTAGGCCGTCTGGTTGAGAGGAACTTCTTTCGCGGCAAGCGAGTCTTCCTTGAGGTTGATCGAGGACCGTACGAATCGTGCCAAAGCTTTATCGAGGCCAGCGTCGATATGGAGATCAGCAATCTTGTACACTTATCGGACCCTTCCATCAGAGAGGATCTTACCGCACTCGACGAGACTATCAAGGAGAATCTCGAGTTCTCCTTCGACAGAGAAGAAGACACGTCCGGAAATGTCAGCCGCGCCATCGACATGTGTCGGCAGCTTCGAGAACAAGCGCACAAGACCTTCGGACATGGTACCACGCACTCGAAGGAGTTGCTTAGTCCAGAGCAGGAGGAGATCCAGCCCGATGTCTGCAATACGGACAAACCTTACGTCTTGATGCACGTCGATCTTTCCGCGAAGAACATCCTGGTTGATCCCGAGACCTTCAAGATCACGGGAATAATCGACTGGGAATTCGCCGCAACACAGCCGCTCTGGAAAGCGGTCGTGTACTCGTATTGCATCGACGACCAGGAATGCGAGCTTGAGGATCTCCGAGGATGCGACGAAGACATGTTGAAAGAGCGGACAGAGTACTACGAGCTCACACAGCTTCGCAAACTATACAATCGAGCGTTTCTTCGCGCAGGGATCCCTACGCCGGAGAGCATGAACCGAAGCCTAGAGTGTCGTCGGATGCGCCAATTCCTAGACGCGCTCTCCGATGTCGAAGAGAACGGCCACAAGCCGCTTGAACACTTTCTTTCCAACTCTGATGAGTACTGGGTTACCCGCGAGCGATTCGATACGGGTCTGTATGTTTCCAGCTGGCCAGAAGAAGGTGCTAGCTAAGGTAGCAATAAATTCGACCAACAGGCAGCACAACGCGATCGATGGGTTTCTTCCAGAGACATGTATCCAGTTCATGCTATCAGCGTCTACGCATGCCCGAGCACGAAGCGAGCACCAGGTATCGTGGGAAGTACCTTATCCTGAGGAATTCAATGAGAGAGCAAGCTAAAGCCTGCGCCAATGGCTCGATTTTCGGGCCTTCGGCATTGAGGCGGCGGAGGTCACGCATGTTGCCAGGCTCTTCTGGTCTGTTGTGTGAGACATCGTGAGGACAGGTTGCGGAGTATAGTCCTGACATGCTGGTGGGCAGTTGTGGTGACCAGTGTCTTTCCCAGTGTACCAACGACCATTTGCGTCAATACCTTGAGAGCTTGCACTTAAAGAAGGGCTCGACTCCGTCTTTCCAACAAGACCCTGTGCTTGAGTCGTCCCCATATACTTGCACCTAAAATGAGGCCAAGCCGCACTTCCACGAATTCTGCCAGGTTGCGATCGATCGGGAGGACTCTCGCGAAAGCGCGTCCGAACATAAGTAAGCAGTGTTGATGGTAATTGGCTTCGTGGTGATATTCCGGCCTGGACAATGTTGATTACCGATGAGATGGAGTCCAGCAAGAACTTGAAGGTGGAACTGTAGCGGTCCAATTCCGCGACGAAAGTCCAATAAAGCCTAGATGCAAGCTACAGCATAATGTCAGGTACCGTCCTTTCAGTCGTGAAGTGCGTTTTGTGATAACACATATGATGGGTGATCCGTCTCTCTATACTTACGACTCGCCACTTAAAGGCTACGGAGGCCTGAAGCCGCTGTCGGAGTAAACACACCCATTGCCTGTATACCAGACCAGCTATACGTGCTGACTGAGCTGGTGTGACCAGGGAGAAAGCCGCCGACGGCAAATCGTTTGTGAACCCTCCGGCGGAGTCCAGGAGCGAGGCATATTCCAGGTTCTCGCAGCCAATTACCAACGACATCCGCGGAGGATTCGACATCCACATCTATTTCCTACAATCGAATGAATTCGAGTCCAAGTTCGCTCACGAGCTACACGAGAGGATCAGGCGAGAGTGTATGCTTCCACGGATGCTGAGAGGTACCTTCGCAACGTCGCTGACTAGGGTAGTTCCGGAGCTGCGCATATATAAGGTCTGGGATAGACCGATCGGGCCGCATCCGCTGGGCATGTGAGTAAATGCAGGTCGAACATTGTTGCTCTGGAGAAGTCTGAGATATGCACTTACTACTCCGGACACCTCCATCCAGGCAATGGACGGGGAAGCAAGACCGCTTTGAATCGGCTGCAGTAGATGAAAATGACATACTGACTCTGAGTTCTCGCAGGTTCGAGGTACACAACAGCGCCGCTCTGGTCTTTTCATTCTCCTTGTCGCTGACATCTTGCTGCAGGTGAATCTATTCACTCCTGAACAGTTTGGAGCCTTCGTACCCTGGTTAGTGATCAATAGAGGCCCGCTGAGTGCTTTGGTCCATCCGAACACCGGTGACGATGTCCGAGACCACTCGCAGAGGGCAACGTGGTGAGTTCGACTATTCATATGGGAAGCACAACGCATCCCTACTAATTTCAATCTCGTCTGTCATCAGGATGGGTCAGCCGTTACCGCTCAATCTAGGAGGTCTGCGCGAGGCTTTGAAGAAGCGTAAGGAGACAGAGGAAGCAAACGTGTAGCACAGGACTGCTGATACCGTGTACTTGTTCTCGTCAATCATAAACGCCATTTCTCCCTTTAATCCGCGGGGTATCACTCGTCAATCAACCATGAACGCCATCATCGTAAACAAGTATCACATTCGTCCAGATCCGAATCCAATTTGCCGTTGAACACTTACGTGCTATACTGCGGGATGCAGCCGGCGATAGCCGCCATCAACAACACGTAGACTGTGCCGCAAACAGCCCACTCGCGCGAGCACATAAGCATCCGGATGCGTGTCGTTGCAGCCACCAGGAAGGCACCGCCCGCGATCAGCAAGGTGACCAGCAGCCTGCCGCCGAGGGTGGGTATGAGGGAGAAAAGCAGCAGTGGTAGCATCAGAGCCACCGGTAGGTATGCCAGTGCTACATGCTTACCTGGTCGTTCCCGCTCAACAACTTGCGCCGGCAGTATCAGATCATTCTGTCGGTCCAAGTATCTCGTCTCCACTTCATGAATAGGCTTGTGCTTGATTACCCAATGCCTGTATGACTCCACGAGCCCTGGTTCAGCTGAGGCTGCGTCCCGCGACATGGATGTGTAGGAGGACATTGCACGATTGTATTGCTCGATCTTCAAGAAGATGCGACCAAGCAGCTCCGTGCGTCTGTGGTGAAAATCGTGTCCGTTCCAAGCTTCGCCCCGGCGAGACGACGGCTGCTCTTCTCCGCTGGCAGAGTCTATGTGCATTTGAGCGATCACTTCGTCCATTTGACGAAGTTGATCTTCGAGCTCGCAGATTTCGTCCTGTAGATGTAGCAAGATGCGGTGGTTGAGGTACTCGAACTTACGATAGATGGGCTTGACACTTGACTTGGGGTCGCTAAGCTCAAGCGCCATCAGTTCGTAGCCCAGAAGTGTCCGTTTGGATAGATCAGGGGCGGCAGGTGCCTCGGGCTTGTCCACATGCGTTATGTTGCCATTGGCGTCGGGTGGAGCGACTGCAGCTGCAGCATATGCGGTGCCTGGAGGAGGCGATGGCCATTGAAAATGCTGGATGGCCATATGCTGTTGATACGGAGAAGGTTCAGCATGCACAGGCGACGGAGATTGCGTTCGCTGGACAGCATAGGCTGGATCGACGTACTGTCCTCCTTGCTGAACGTACGCCATATGCTGGCGCATGGCTTCTTCTTGGTAGAGCCATCGCTCACTTGGACGGCGCGAGGATCGAGTAGAAGATTGGGAGGAAGATCTAGGGCGCGGCGCTGGCTGGACCTCTGACCCTGAAATCGCAGTAGCCGTATCCTCTTCGCCGTGCTCTGGGATGTCCTCCACGGAGGGGCGGTGTCGCATGCTCAACAACGATGGGTCCGGGCTTCGACTACTACTACGCACCGAGTATGAAGAGGCAGCATAATCCTTGTCATATTTCGCGCGGATCTCAGAGCCACTTAAACGGCGGATCGAGGGTGGGGACGGAAGTGTAGATTGCGACGACGGTGTCTCGGGTGCCTGACTGGAGCCAGCGTCGGAAGGTACATAATGCGACGAAGGTCCAGATGATGCGACGGAGTGAGTATCCTCGACATCGACAGTAGAGGACGTCTCAATGAAGTCGAAGACGTTTGCCTTGCTCGACTCGGGCGGGACAACGGCCTTCTCCGGCTCGTCCATTCGGTCTCGATCATAGGAGTCTTGGGTGATGGTAGAGCCACTGCCACTTGACTTATCAGACAGCCCTGTAGCAGTAGACGCAACTGACAGCAAGGATGGGTTGATCTTGAACGACTTCTCCGGCCTTCGTTGTACTCTGTATCTGGGTGGTCTGCTTGTGCTTGACTCTCTTGGTATTGGGTGCGTGATGGGACTTCTGTCCCGCTGCCGTCTGCGGTGTGAGCTCCGCGTGCTAGATCTTTGGCTCGTGGATGCCGACTCGACGTTCTCCGATATGCGTCCCAGTCGTGGTAGAAATCGGCCAAGGCTGCTTGTAGAGCCTCGCTCGTTGTCTGACTGACCGAGAGATGGTTGGCCGCGCCTTGATGGCCTCTTCGATCGTCGCCGGCGGGGTGGAGACTCTTCGACGTCGCTCCACTCTGACGAAGATGTCCTGCCGTGCTCTTTGCTTTCGGTCCTCCTTCTGGGTCGTCGGTGCCGCACACTGGCGTCCGGCACTTCAATAGGTCTCGACACGACGAGTCTGGGGGCTGCTCGCACTGACGACTCAGGCTACGGCGAACACATGGCAGACATTAGTCTCCTGCAGTATGTCTTGCATGAAGCGAGCCCCAGCCGGCCACGCGGTACTAAGAGAGATTCCAACTCACCATATCGCCAACGCTAGCCCACGGCGCAGGTCTCTGCTACGGTGACACGGTAGAGGGAGAGGAGCGGGCTCAGTCAATGCAGAATATTCGTGCGCGGCTCACAGCAGCGCATCGCGCTGCAGCCGTCCGGAAACAGAAGATGCAGTCCCAGGTGGAAGAAGTCGGGCAGCAGCATATTCCAACGCGACACGGAGCAATAGAAGAGGGCAAAGGAAAAGGGTGCGGATACACGACAGGGACGCGGTGCAAGGCTCGCGAGCCGTTTCAGGGGGCTGACCTACTGGGCAGACGTGGGAGAGGGAACAGGGTTGTTGTTAGGCTTCGTTGGACATGTTGCGACGTGTGCCGTGTTGTGTTCAGACCGCGCCAGCACATTGGTGGAGCGCGTCTGCATTGCATATTGCTGCAGTCAAAGGATGGCGAGCGAGCGTGTTGGAAGATGAGCCTCGCTGCGCCCGTTTCGCCACGCGACTGAGCAGTATAGAATGGTGGTGAAGTCGCTCAGGAGGCGTGCCCGCATTCCACGGATGACGAGTTGGTGGGATGAAGGATGCGATGCCGTCTCTAATTCGATACACGACCGGCATGACCCCTG
>Ga0265798_10010452_pt1 | contig 11455 bp, 10 predicted proteins | sample P3T30metagenome_FD_192430 | JGI IMG/M metagenome (GOLD analysis project Ga0265798, IMG submission 192430) | Plant litter microbial communities from East Loma Ridge, Irvine, California - P3 T30 | ecosystem: Environmental > Terrestrial > Plant litter > Unclassified | place: USA: California... | reverse complement strand
GTAAGCTTAGAAAGCTCAGAAGACCATACGTTTGTAGTAAGTATCCTTTCTTGTGGAATCCAGTTTGCATATACATCAACAAGAGCCTGGATAGCCTCCTGCCCATCGGCATCGGTTTCTCCACCTATAAGCACCCTGTCCGGCGCTAAAAGGTCTTCTATTGCAGTGCCTTCAGCAAGAAATTCAGGGTTAGAAAGTATCTGGAATTTTACACCATTACCGGTATTATCCAGTATACTCCTGATAGCCTCAGCAGTCCTTACCGGTAGTGTAGATTTTTCTACAACAATTTTATCAGATTTTGCAACAGAGGCAATTTGCCTTGCACAAAGCTCAATAAACTTTAAATCAGCTGCTTTACCCTTACCTAAACCATAAGTTTTTGTAGGTGTATTTACAGATATAAATATCATTTCTGCCTCATCAATAGCCTTATCAACGTCTGTACTAAAAAACAGATTACGCCCGCGCGCCTCAGCTACAATCTTGTCAAGTCCCGGTTCGTAAACCGGCAAATTATCAAGATTTTCGTCGTTCCAGGCTGCAATTCGGGCAGCATTCAGGTCCACTATAGTCACTTTTATATCAGGGCATTTGGCTGCAATAACAGCCATGGTTGGCCCACCTACATAACCTGCCCCTATACAGCAGATACTTTTTATCTTACTCATCAGCTTATTAAAATATTTATACGCAAACTTACATTATTTTTTTTAACAGTTACAGGCCTCCTGTGGCTTTATTGCCTAAAACGCCTTTAACATCATATACTATACTTTTAGGCTTTTGCAGGGCCTCAAAGTTTAATGTATCAAATTCTTTATGTGCCACACCCAGTATTACCGCATCATATTGATCTTTAGGCACACTGGTTACCGTTTCAAGGCCATATTCTGCATGTACTTCATCGGGGCTGGCCCAGGGATCATAAATGTTAACCTCCATACCATAATCGCACAATGCCTTTATAACATCTACAATTTTTGTATTGCGAACATCCGGACAATTTTCTTTAAAAGTTATGCCCAGCATAAGCAATTTGGCGCCGTTTACAATTACCCCATTTTTAATCATGAGCTTTACCACCTGGCTGGCTACATATTCGCCCATACTATCATTTACACGTCGTCCTGCCAGTATAATTTCAGGATGGTATCCTGCTTCCTGAGCTTTTTGGGCCAGATAATATGGGTCTACCCCTATACAGTGCCCACCCACAAGACCGGGCTTAAAAGGAAGAAAATTCCATTTTGTACCCGCCGCTTCAAGCACCGCTTTAGTATCTATATCCAGCAGGTTAAAAATCTTGGCCAGCTCATTTACAAATGCGATGTTTATATCGCGTTGTGAGTTTTCTATAACCTTAGCCGCTTCGGCCACTTTTATAGATGGTGCTTTATGGGTACCTGCCTCAATTACTGAACGGTATAAGGCATCTACCTTTTCGGCAGCCTCGGGTGTTGATCCCGATGTAATTTTTATAATCTTATCAACTGTATGCAGTTTATCGCCGGGGTTAATCCTCTCGGGCGAATAGCCTGCAAAAAAATCTTCGTTAAATTTTAATCCGCTAACCTGCTCCAGTACCGGTACACATTCATCTTCGGTAACACCTGGGTAAACAGTAGATTCATACACAACAATATCGCCCTTTTTAAGCACGCTGCCCACCACCTTACTGGCACTTATAAGCGCCCCCAGGTTTGGCCGGTTGTTTTTATCTACAGGCGTAGGCACGGTAATTATATAGTAATTGCAATCTGTAAGATCTTTAGCGCTCGATGTGCAGTAAAGTCCGAAACCTTGCTGCCCGCCGGTAACTAAAACCTCTTTCAGTTCATTACTGCTTACCTCAAGGGTAACATCATTACCATCATTAAGTTCCTGTATGCGGTTTGCTTTTATATCAAAGCCTGTAACGGGATATTTTTTTGCAAGAAGCACTGCCAGTGGCAATCCTACATATCCCAGTCCTATGATTGCTATCTTCATTATTTTGCCTCCACAATGGGTTTTAAATTCTCCCAGTACCAGTCTATGGCTTCTTTAAGCCCTTGACCAAGCGAATATTTAGGCGCATAGCCCAGCAATTCTTTTGCTTTATCGATACTTGCCAATGAATGGGGTATATCGCCTGCCCTGCCATCTCCATGTATTACATTTACATTAGCAATTTCAGCATCATATACTGAGAGGTATTCTTTTAAATATGCCACAAGCTCATTAAGCGTTGTGCGTTCGCCATAAGCAGTATTATATACTGTATTGATAGCGCTTATATTATCTGTAAACAGTGCAAGTTCATTCATTTGCACCACATTATCTATGTATGTAAAATCTCTGCTGTAGTTACCATCGCCGTTAATAACCGGACTTTGGTGCTCCATAAGCTGCATTACAAATTTAGGTATTACTGCGGCATAAGCCCCATTAGGATCCTGCCTTTTGCCAAAAACATTAAAATAGCGCAGCCCTATGGTTTCAAGACCGTAAGTGCGGCTAAAAATATCCGCATACAGCTCATTAACATACTTTGTAATAGCATACGGAGACAAAGGTTTGCCAATCTTGTCTTCTACCTTTGGCAGTGCCTCGCTATCGCCATAGGTGCTTGAGCTGGCTGCATATACAAACCTTTTAACACCCGCGTCGCGGCTGGCTGTAAGCATATTTAAAAAGCCACCTATATTAACATCATTAGTAGTAATAGGATCTTGTATGGAGCGCGGAACAGAACCCAGCGCTGCCTGATGCAATACATAGTCAGCCCCTTGCACCGCATTTTGGCAATCAGACAAATTGCGTATGTCGCCTTCAATAAAATTAAAATCAGGATGATCCAAAAGATGGCCTATATTCTTCTTATGCCCGGTAGCAAGATTATCAAAACACACCACCTTAAAGCCCTTGCTGATAAAGTGTTCGCATAAAGACGAACCTATAAAGCCTGCGCCGCCAGTGATAAGAATTTTTATGTTTTGCCCGTTTTGCATTGAAAAAGACCGTTTGAGGATATGGTTTTTACCATTTTGCATGCAAATATACTTACTTATATTTTAAGTAAGCGTTAATTGTAGGCTTTGTTAAGTCTTTTTAGGATTCCACAATAGAAATGCGGTAATTTTAAACAATATTAAAATTTAACCCCAACTACAACGTATCCGCATTAGCAGATAAGTATCATATTAGATGTTTTTCAGAGAATTTTCAAATGGAACACGGTGCAATATACTACGTCCTAATGTTACCTCATCTGCAAATTCAAGCTCATCGCCTATAGCTATCCCCCTTGCAATGGCAGATGTAATGATGTTATAGTCTTTTACCTGCCTGTAAATGTAAAAGTTTGTAGTATCGCCCTCCATAGTACTGCTCAGGGCAAAAATAAGTTCTTTTACACCCCCTTGTTTTACTTTATTAACCAAGGACACTACAGTAAGCTGGCTAGGCCCTACACCATCTATAGGCGATATTTTGCCACCCAAAACATGATACACACCTTTAAAAAGGCCTGTGTTTTCTATAGCCATTACATCGCGTATATCTTCAACTACACATATTATTGAGGCATCCCTAAGCGGATTGGCGCATATATGGCACACCTCTGCGTCGCTAATATTGTGGCATTTGTGACAAAATATAATATCCTCGCGCATTTTTTGCAGCGCTTCGGCAAGGTGCTGCGTTTGCTCCACCGGCTGCTTGAGCAGGTGCAGCGCAAGCCTTAAAGCGGTACGTTTGCCTATACCCGGTAGTTGAGAGATTTCGGCTACGGCCCTTTCCAGTAATTTCGACGACATTTCCATAGTACTGCAAAGATATAAAAATGACAGGCATACGTTATTAAAAAAAAAATTGCTTGCTTTGTAGTACAAACACAAAACGCATGACCCCTGTAACCATACTTACCATTATAATAATTTATTTCGGCGCGCTTATACTCATATCCCGCCTTGTGAGCCATAAAGACAGCAGCAACGATACTTTTTTTAAAGCCAATAAAAATAGTAAGTGGTACCTGGTGGCCTTTGGTATGATAGGTACAGCCTTATCGGGCGTTACCTTTATATCGGTTCCCGGAGAGGTAGGCGCACCCAGTGGCGAGCAGTTTAAGTATTTTCAGTTTATACTGGGTAATGCTTTGGGCTTTATTATTATCGCCAAAGTATTATTGCCTTTATATTACAGGCTTAACCTTACGTCTATATACAGCTATATAGAAGGCAGGCTGGGCTACATGAGCTATAAAACATCGGCCATGATTTTCCTGATAAGCCGCACCATCGGGTCGGCATTCAGGCTTTATTTAGTGGTTATCGTATTGCAACGTTATGTTTTTGATAATCTTAAAGTATTTGGCGATACAGGCTTTCCGTTTTGGGCTACGGTGCTTATTTCGCTACTGCTTATTTTTGCCTACACTTATAAAGGCGGACTTAAAACGATTATTATTACCGATACCTTGCAGACATTCTTTCTGGTATCATCGGTATTCCTTACCATTTACTTTATTTGCGACAGCCTTGATTTGGGCCTTGTGCAAGCCTTTGAAACCGTAAAGCAAAGTAACTACAGTAAAATATTTTTCTTTGAAGACTTTATAGGCAGCAGGTTCCATTTTGTAAAACAGGTTATTGGCGGTATGTTTGTTACCATTGCTATGGTAGGGCTTGACCAGGACCTGATGCAAAAAAACCTGAGCTGCAAGAACATTGGCGAAGCACAAAAGAACATGTTTACCTTTACCGGAACCTTTGTGGTTATCAACCTGTTCTTTTTAGGGGTTGGGGCATTGCTGTATATTTATGCAAGTAAGTACAGTATTGCAATACCTACCGTAGACGGAGCGCCCCGCACCGACCTGCTTTTCCCTGAAATTGCCTTTAAACATCTTACCATAATACCTGCAGTGGTGTTTTTACTGGGTCTTACCGCAGCCACCTTTGCTACTACCGACTCGGCGCTTACTGCATTAACTACTTCATTTTGTGTAGACTTTTTAGGCATGGATAAAGCCGAAAACCTGGCCAAGGCAGGTAATGTGCGCACCCGCCATTGGGTGCACATATCATTTTCTATACTGATGTTTTTGGTGATAATTGTATTTAACACCCTTAATGACAAATCAGTAGTAAGCATGATTTTCAGGATTGCAGGCTATACGTATGGACCGCTGCTTGGATTGTACAGCTTTGGCCTCTTTATGAAAAAACTTACCGTGCGCGATACTTTAGTGCCGTTTGTATGCATACTTTCTCCAGCTCTGACGTATTTTATATCAGCCTACTCAAAAGAATGGCTGGGCGGATACGTATTTGATAGTGAATTAATTATCATAAACGGCCTGATAACCTTTTTACTGCTGCTGGGCATCAGTAAAAAAGCTCCTGCTAATATTGGTTAATAGAAAGCATAACCAGTGTGCAGCCTACCTCTATCTCAATATTATTTTCGCGCAAGAGAGAATATAAATCGGGGTTTTCGGTACCGGGGTTAAATATTACCCGCTTTGGTTTTAAACCTATTATATAGTCGTAGTACTGCTTTTGATTCATGGGGTTAAGGTATAGGGTAACTGTATCTACACCATCAAAAGGTGCTGCGCCCTTTTCTACCTTAATACCATCAATATCATCTTCTCTCTTGCCCATAGCCACCACCGGATGGCCAAAACGGGTAAGCATTTTTACAGCTTTATAAGCATATCGGCTGGGCTCATTACTTGCACCCATAACCAGTGTTTTTTTAGTTGGCATGGCATTATTTTTAAGTAAATATAGCAAGAAGACCGCTTTTTTGCGTCTATTTTATGGTAACTATAACATTAGTCTGTAGGTTTATACTCGTAGTCATCGGGCAGCAGGTCGCCCGCCCTCAGGCCGGCCATATATCCACCAAATACAATCGCGGTTATGGGAGAAAACAAGCCTTTTTCATCAATATAGAACTTGCTGTCGTTAAAGTTAAGCACTGTCTGGTCTGCTTTATTAAAGAGCACCAGGTATTTAGTGCGTGTAAAGTCGCGTTTTAAAGGACCATTAAGTGCCTGTGGGCCGGCTACAAAGTTCATCCCCTTTACTTCGGGCACCGGCAATGCCTTTAATACCACTTTTTTATAATTAAGGCTATCTGTCATTGCAAAACAGATATCCGGCTCAACAGGCAGCTTATCTACATATAAATCAAAACCTTCTTTTTGCCACGTGTTGTTATACATGGCTTTCATAAGATGCGCTGTAGACCCCCTATACGACTGCCTGCGCTTTTTATCTGCTGATCCGTTAGTCGATACATCTTTAAAGAAAGTAGTTCCGGCATAAAAACTCATTGCTATTTCATTCTCGTCAAGGCTTTGTTTATAATACCCTACCTGAAATTCAGCCAGTTCAAAATCTATGTTATACTTCAGCCTTTTATTGATAATGCGTAAGGGCTTTTTAGATTCAGCATGCAAGGTGTTGGTCTGCCTGTCATAATATAAAACAATATCTCCCTCATTTTCAATACTGCACGAAGACCCCGCAGATGATGCACCTAAAAATTGCTTCCTGAAGGCCTTAAGCATTTGCTTTCGGGTAAAAACGGTACTTTTTTGTATAACAACTTCTTCAATACTTTCTGCCTCCTGCCTTAGCATTACCTTAACCTGGTGCTCATAACTGTACGGGTCTGTCAGGATAAACTTTTCGTAGCCTACGCTGCTTACCACCATTTGGGTATTATACTTTTGCGGAGTTACAATTTTAAAAAAACCTTTGTCATCTGTAGCCGCCGAAAAAGTTGTGCCGTCAAGGTACACAAAAGCACCTTCCAATGGGTAGTTGCCCTCGGCGTCATACACATATCCTGAAATTGTCTGGCTGTAAGCCAATGAAGAACAAAGGAATATAAACAGCAGTAGGAGTTTTTTCATTTCAGGGAGATGTCGGTTAAAAAGTATCAATCTAAGCCATGGCGGCGTGTACCGCTAAAGTAGCAGAAGTTTTTAAAACGCAGGGGGATCTTTATGTTAAAGATTATTTTTGAGATGCGTCGTGTAGGGCGTATGGAATAGATATACTTAATTTTCCTTCTCTATACTAACGCCTAATGCAAGCACATTAGGAATGTATTCGCCGTTAAACTTATTCAGTATAACCAGTTTATATTCACCTTTCACTAAGTTCAAATGCTCTTTTACAGGTATAATAAACTCGCAAATATCCCCCGTGCAATCGCTCAGGCTGTTGCCCCTGGCATCTTCAAGCTTAAGGTTAAGCAAAACATGTTCTTGCTTGCCTCCCGGATCCTGCAACACCGCGGCGACCGGAACTTCTTTATATTGGGGTTCAAATACATGAGAAAAATGCAAGTAAACACCCGCATCCTGAACATCCTCTTTAATACTTATATTAAAAATCTTAGTATCGTTAAGGGCCCAGCGATTATCCGGGAAGTTTTTTTCAGTTTCAGTAAAAACTACATCTTTTTTATTGCACGATGCCAAAACAACCAGCAGTAACAGCACTAATATTTTATTCATACGAGAGATTGGATTATTATAACGGACATCTACTTAACACGTTTACCCCTAAATGAGGAGTCGAACAAATTTAGACGAAAATTTAAAACAACTACAATGCCACACTAAAAAATCGATTCAGCGCTACTTTAAAGGTGAGACAATGGAAAAACTAACTATGCATCATAACAGTAGAGGATTAAATAAATAATTTAGAATGGTAATTTTAATATGACCAAGCAGCAGACATCATAAAAATCTTACCTTTACATCACAAACCAAGCCTATGGAACTTTTTACCTACGTTTTTGCCGCCTTGTTTTCAGTAATCAACCCGCTTGGCGCGGTGCCCATTTTTGTGGCACTTACGCAAAACGACACCGTTAAAGAACGGCAGCGCATCTCCTTTTGGGCAGCGGTTAACGTGTTCATTATCCTGGTAATATCTTTTTTCATTGGCCAATATGTGCTTGATTTCTTTGGCATAAAAATAGAAGCCCTGCGCATAGCCGGAGGTTTTATCATTGTAAACTCCGGCTTTGCACTACTTAACAGCCGCTTTAGTAAAGGCCGCGGCGTAAACAAAGCCGTTGAAGCCGATGCCCAAAAACGTAACGACATTGCCCTTACTCCTTTAGCCATACCCATGCTGGCAGGCCCTGGATCTATATCCTTCTTAATAGCTATGTACCAGGATCTTAAATCAATACCGGATCAAATTATTGCCGTAGGTGCCATGGCTGCCGTTGCACTTACCATCTACGTTATTATGAGGAGCGCACATTACCTCTCACGCATTTTGGGGGCATCAGGCATCGTGGCTATTTCGCGCATCATAGGCTTTATCATCATAGCCATTGGTGTTCAATACATTATAAGCGCTATATTGGTAATTTTAGAAGGAATTAATTTTAAATAGCCTTCTTTTGGGCAGCTGCTTACGTAATATTAGGTGATTTAGATATCCATAGCGGGAGCTTTCCAGTTCGAGACCGCTTCACAAAGCCTTAGTATACAGCGGGTAAAGTATTTTCAGTAGTTTTACAGTACATTTACAGCACCTGCAAAGGGCACATCAGTACTTTTGATTAACGCTAATGAACAACATGCAGGCTTTTTACACACTAAAACAAGCGATACTCGATAAATACCGGGTCAATTTTCCTTATTACACCGGTGATATACAAGGGTTTGGCAATAAGGAAATAGCTCAGCTAATAGACCTTATTGAAGAAAACTGCCATGAACGCGTTAGCGAAAAATGGGTGTACACACATCTTAAACCTTTAGAAAACAACAAATTACCAAGGCGCGATATGCTCGATATTTTTAGCAAATGGGTGGGCTACGCCGGCTGGGAAGAATTTTTGTTTAAAAACAGGAGAAATGAGGGCCATGTTATTGAAAATGAGCGGCAAACAATCACTAAACCAACTACAAATAAGGCATATATAGCAGTAGGGATAATGATGTTTTCAGCTTTTATATCCATGTCTGTAGCACTGTTTGTATCACTTAAAAAAGATAAGGCAACCCTGTGCTTAAAGGATCGTTACACCCAAAAATATGTTGATAATGAAAAGGTTACGCTGTTTTTAGTAAAAGATGGCAAATCCGAAAAACTTACTGGGAAGGAAGGATGTTATGACCTGAAGTTTAAAGGAGATACCGCTATAGTGGCTGTTCACAGTGCCTATTATAAGCCTGACACCCTTACAGTTACTTCGGAATCAGAACGTTATGAGTTTGACCTTCAGCCCGACGATTACGCCATGATGCTACGCGCCTATATGAACGGCAATGTAGCCGACTGGCAAAAACGACGAAAACAATTATCCGGGATTATTAGCGAAGATGCTGTGATACAAGAGATTATGTTTGACGATATAGGTGTGGAATTCCTTAATAAAGAGGAGTTTATAGCCAAGGTAACAACCCCTATAAAAGCTATAAAAACCCTTGAGGTTGTTGAAGTTAAATATGAAGGCGATAAAATAATTTCGCTTAAATACATACAAAAATAAAATGAAATACCTGATAATCATAATTTTAGCCATTACCGCACAGGTCACCGCACAAGACGCACAGCAAAGCCCGGCTCCTATTTCGGCAAAGAAAAATGCTGCCTACGAGGCCAAGGCACAAAGCAGGGTGGTGGAATTTTATAGCTATCTGGAACTACTTACCGACCCTAAGGGCAATGCTGAAATAAAGCAACAGGCTCTGGAATCTGCCAATAAACTGTTCATTGCCAACACGATATGCGATAATGTTTTCGAAACTAAGGCTTCCGGTATACCTATAGCATCGGTATTGAAGGCGGCGATGGCGCAGCAAAAAAAACATACTTTTGAAGTTCAGGGCTTTAACATCGAAGTTCTTAGCGATACCGCTGCCAGAAAGGAGTGGCAACTGACCTACAAACTCCTAAAAAATGGCAAACCACTAAATATCAGCCAGTTATTTTTCATAGTTCAGGAAGACAAAAAGTTTGGGAATACCACAAAAAGGGTGACTAATACTTACTTGGGAGCCATCACTATAAAATAAGATTTATCTTACCTTGTGTATGAATTTTAACGCTAATTCTTCACAATCGGACTTCAGAATCGCCTATTTTTTACATTAAAACACAAAGGTAGTACTACTTAAAAAAAACTCCTGTACCGGATGGTACAGGAGTTTTTTTTAAGTATTCGGAAAGTGAACTTATCTCCCCACAAATCCTACGGCAACCGTGTTATTAGTTTGCGTGTCGATCAGTATAAAGGCACCATTACCCCTGTTAACCGCAAAGCTGTCTAAAAATACCGGTGCGGCAGTTTTAATCTGCACTTGTGCAATGTCATTCAGGGTAAGCGATGCCGATTCATATACCGCTGCAGGATTCTCCGGCGGAATAATGGCATCAATGCCCTGCAGCTTGCAAACGGCCGTACGTGTACCTGCCTGAATAAGGTAGCGGCCACCCACCTGCGCGGGCTTCTCGTCCATCCAAACTACCGTGGCAGCAATATCTTTAGTAAGCAACTGCTCATCCGGCTGTTTAACCAGCATCATGCCGCGGCTAACATCAATGTTATCTTTAAGTCTTACCTGTATTGAGGCACCGGCCTGCGCCGAAGGCAGTGTATTAGTAAACTTGCGTATTTCCACTACCTCACTGCTCAGGCCACTGGGCAGTATTGTAACGGTATCTCCTACTGCCAGTGCACCGCTTATAATGCGGCCGGCATAGGCCCTATAATCTGTAAACTCCTGGTTTTGCACATGCAGCACCTGCTGTACATCCATCCTGAAATCGGTCTCTGTAGCCACACTCGGCGCAATGCTGTGCAATATGCCACTTAAACTCTCGCCGTTGTACCATGGTGTATTTTGAGAGGTATGAACCACATTGTCGCCTTTAAGCGAACTGATGGGCAGCACATACAAATCTGGCGTATAGCCAAAACCCGCTGTCATTTTATTGATATCGGCAGCAATGGTAAGGAAAACATCTTCGCTATAGTCCACCAGGTCCATTTTATTGATACAAAAGACAACCGTTTGCAGCCTTAACAGCGAACTTATAAAATAGTGCCTGTGCGTTTGCTCCAGCAATCCCTTACGGGCATCAATCAATATAATCGATACCTCGCTGTTGCTGGCACCCGTAACCATATTACGGGTATACTCCACATGGCCGGGGCTATCGGCAATAATAAATTTGCGCGTGTCGCTGCTAAAGTAAATATGGGCCACATCAATAGTAATGCCCTGCTCACGCTCGGCAATAAGTCCATCGGTTATAACCGAAAAATCCAAATCGGCCAGGCCTTTCTCGCGTGTTTTGCGTTCAATAAGCGCTTCCTGCTCAATGGTCAGTGCGTGGCTGTCATTCAAAAAACGCCCTATCAGCGTGCTTTTGCCGTCGTCTACACTGCCGGCAGTATTTATGCGTAGTAAATCCAT
>Ga0265798_10010450_pt1 | contig 11456 bp, 10 predicted proteins | sample P3T30metagenome_FD_192430 | JGI IMG/M metagenome (GOLD analysis project Ga0265798, IMG submission 192430) | Plant litter microbial communities from East Loma Ridge, Irvine, California - P3 T30 | ecosystem: Environmental > Terrestrial > Plant litter > Unclassified | place: USA: California... | reverse complement strand
GAGCGGTGGCCGGTTCAATGGGTAACGCACTTTCTTCTCCCTCTCCCCGCTTGCGGGGAGAGGGCAAGCGAGGCGCAGCTGAAGCGCGAGAGAGGGGCAGTACAGAGAGGTCGCTCTGCTGTACTGCCCCTCTCCCCGGCCCTCTCCCCGCAAGCGGGGAGAGGGAGAAGTGAAAACCGCCCTCCAAACCGCCGCCGCAATCCGCGCCGGTGAAACCACCGCGCTCGCGGAATGCGAAGCCGCCATCACCCGCATCGAGTCCGGCGACACCACCATAAACGCCATAGTCGTCAGAGACTTCGACCGAGCCCGCGAAGCCGCCCACGCCATCGACGCCAGCCCCAAGGACGACGCCCGCCCGCTCCTCGGCGTCCCCATGACCGTCAAGGAAAGCTTCGACGTCGCCGGTCTCGTCACCTGCTGGGGCTTCGAAGAACACGCCGACTTCACAGCAACCGAAGACGCCGTCCAGGTCACCCGCCTCAAAAACGCAGGCGCAGTGATCCTAGGCAAGACCAACGTCCCCGTCGCGCTCGCCGACCTGCAAACCAACAACCCGGTCTACGGCCGCACCCGCAACCCGCTCGACCAGACCCGAGTCCCCGGCGGCTCCTCGGGCGGTGCGGCAGCGGCGCTGGCGGCAGGGTTCGTGCCGATCGAAATCGGCTCGGATATCGGCGGATCGATCCGCCTCCCCGCGGCCTTCTGCGGCGTATGGGGCCACAAGCCGACTTACAACGCGCTCCAATCTTTCGGTCATAACTTCCCGAGAACACAGAGTTGTGGCGTCGCGCTCAATGTCGTCGGCCCACTCGCCCGCGACCCCGACGACCTCGAAGCGCTATTCGGTGTCATGGGCGGCGATACACTCGGCAGACCCGCCCCGCGCAGCCCCGGCGACTGGCGGATCCTGCTCCTCCCCGAGCATCCGCTCGCCAAATCGCAAGCCGCAATCCAGTCCGCGATTGCCGACTTCGGCAGCGCCTTCCGAGCAAAGGGCGCGCAGGTCGACGACGCCAGCCCGCTTCTGCCCGATCTCGTCGCGCAGCACGGTGCCTATATCGACATGCTCGTCGTCGCGATGGCGCGCGGCGCGCCGATGGAAGGCGGGCAACCGCTCGCGCTCCCCGACTGGTTCACGCTGATCGACGCGCAAGCCAAGTGCCGCCGCGACTGGGCGCGGCTGTTCACCCAATACGATGCGGTGATCGCGCCGATCTGGGGCACCACCGCCTACCCCCACGACGACACCCCGCTGATGACGCGGATCACCGCGATCGACGGGCTCGACACCCCCGCCGGGCTCCAGATGGCCTATCCCGGTCTCGCCACCTTCCCGATGCTCCCCGCGACGAGCGTCCGGATCGGGACCGACCCGGACGGCCTGCCGATCGGGGTGCAGGTGATCGCCGACTATAACCGCGACCATACCGCCATCGCGGTGGCGCGCGCCGCGCATGATTTGATGAGGAGTTGATCCGATGACCGACACGCTCGACACCTTCCGTACCGAAACCCGCGCCTGGCTCGAGGCGCATTGCCCGCCCGAGATGCGCGCGCCCGTCCGTTCCGAGAAGGACGCCTGCTGGGGCGGCCGCAACCCGGATTTCCAGCCCGGCCAGAAGGAATGGATGGACGCGATGGCGTCGCGCGGCTGGACCGTCCCCGACTGGCCTGCGGCCTATGGCGGCGGTGGCCTGTCGCCCGCCGAGACCAAGGTTCTTCGCGAAGAAATGGCCGCAATCAAGGCGCGGAACCCGCTCAATTCGTTCGGCATTTCCATGCTCGGGCCGGCACTGCTCAAATATGGCACCGAGGAGCAGAAGCTCGACTATCTCCCCAAGATCGCGCGCGGAGAAATCCGCTGGTGTCAGGGGTATAGCGAGCCCAACGCCGGCTCCGATCTAGCCTCGCTCGCCACCTCGGCAGAGGATGCAGGCGACCATTATGTGATCAACGGCCAGAAGGTCTGGACCTCCTACGCCGACAAGGCTGACTGGATCTTCTGCCTCGTCCGCACCTCGAAGGAGTGCAAACAGGGCGGGATCAGCTTCGTGCTGTTCGACATGGCGAGCGAAGGCGTCTCGACGAAGCCGATCCTGCTGATCTCGGGCTATTCGCCGTTCTGCGAAACATTCTTCGACAATGTGAAGGTCCCCAAGTCCCAGCGCATCCACGACGAGAACAAGGGCTGGGATGTCGCCAAGTATCTGCTGGGCCACGAACGCGAGATGATCTCCGGCATGGGCCTCGCAAGTTCCGGCGGCAACCCACTGATCGAAGGCGCAATTGCAACCGTTGGCCTCGACCACGAAGGCCGCCTTGCCGACCCGCTCCTACGTGCAACGATCGCCATGTTCGAAGTCCGCGCGAAGGCCTTTGGGGCGATGTCCGAACGCTTCATCGACGAACTCAAGGCAGGCCGCGCCCACCCCGCGCAGCCCTCGATGATGAAATACTACGGCACCGAGCTCAACAAGAGCCGCCACGAACTCCAGATGGCGGCCGGCGGCTCCGACGCGCTCGAATGGGAGAGCGAAGCCTCGGGAGGCGGCCGCGAAGCGCGCGCCTGGCTGCGCACCAAGGCGAACTCGATCGAGGGCGGGACGAGCGAGGTCCAGCTCAACATCATCGCCAAGCGCATCCTCGAACTGCCGGCCTAACTTCTCCCTCTCCCGCTCCGCGGGAGAGGGTGGCCGAGCGAAGCGAAGGTCGGGAGAGGGCAGACACGCGGACGGTAGCGTCCGGAACAGCCCCTCTCCCCGACCCTCTCCCCAGCGGGGAGAGGGAGAAGAAGGAAGAACAATGCCGCTGTATCTCAATGACGACCAAACCGCCCTTCAGGACACGATCCGCGATTTCGTCGCGGAGCAGGCCCCCGTCAGCCACATGCGCGGCTTGCGCGACGCAGACGACGCGACCGGCTTCAGCCGCGACTTGTGGCGCAGCTTTGCCGAAATGGGCTTCACCGGCATCCTGATCGACGAGGCGGATGGCGGCCTCGGCCTCGGCCATGTCGAGGCGGGCGTCGTGCTCGAGGAGATCGGCCGCAACCTGTCGCCCTCGCCCTTCCTCACGACCGCGGTCGCTGCGGTCGCTGCGCTCAAGGGCAGCGCGCACGCCGCGCGCTGGTTCCCCGGCATCCTGAGCGGCGAAACCGTCGCCGCGCTCGCAATCGACGAGGGCGCGAAGCACCGCGACACCGTCACGCTGACCGCGGAACGATCGGGCAACGGCTTCAAGCTGTCGGGCAGGAAGCAGTTCGTCACGCACGGCCACGTCGCCGACCTGCTGATCGTCGCCGCGCGCACCGCGGGCAGCGTTTCCGATGCGGAGGGAGTAACGCTGTTCGCGATCTCCAAGGACGCCGCGAACCTGACCACCACCCCCGAACGCCTCGCCGACGCCAGCATCGCCGCACGGCTCGAGTTCGACGGCGTCGAGGTCGATGCCGACGCGGTGATCGGCGATGTCGACGGCGGGCGCACCTCGCTCGACCGTCTCCTGCGCGCCGGACGAACGGGCGCGTCGGCCGAGTTGCTCGGCGTCGGCGGGGGCGCGATGGACATGACCGTCGGATATCTTAAGGAGCGCAAGCAGTTCGGCACGCTGATCGGCAGCTTCCAGGCGCTCCAGCACCGCGCGGCGCATCTCTATTCGGAAATGGAAGTCGCGCGCGCAGCGGTACTCAAGGCGCAGCAATTGCTCGATGCGAGCAGCGCGCACGCTGACGAGGCGGTGTCGGTCGCCAAGGCGATGACCGCGCTCGCCACCACGCTGTCGGTGCAGGAAGGCGTCCAGATGCACGGCGGGATCGGGATGACCGACGAATATGACATTGGCTTCTACATGAAACGCGCGCGCGTGCTGGCCGAGATGTTCGGCGACGCGAATTTTCACGCGGACCGGATCGCGCGCGCGGCGGGATACTGAGCGCGCCCCTTGCCAAAGTGTTCTTCCCCGGCGAAGGCCGGGGCCCAGTCGAGAGCGGGTGATGGCGCGCGTTAGCCCTCGATGACACTGGCCACCGCGACTGGGCCCCGGCCTTCGCCGGGGAAGCGCAAGAGAGTGAAGACTTGGAATGACCGACCCTATCCCCGCCCGGCTTGCCCAGGATCTGATCGACCTGCTCGATGTCGAGGAGATCGACACCGACCTGTACCGTGGCCCCAAAGGGAATGACGGGTTCGGGCGCGTGTTCGGCGGACAGGTGATTGCGCAGGCGCTTCAGGCGGCGCAGCGGTCGACCGATGCGCCCAAGGCCGCGCATTCGCTCCACGCCTATTTCATGCGCCCCGGCGCTGAAGATCACCCGATCCTGTACCGCGTGGTCCGCGACTTCGACGGCAAGAGCTTCTCGACCCGCCGCGTGATCGCGACCCAGCGCGGCGTGCCGATCCTCAACCTCGCCTGTTCGCTGCAAATCCCCGAGGATGGGCTGGCGCATCAGGATGCGATGCCCGACGTCCCCCCGCCCGAGGACCTGACCAACGACCGCGACTTGCGGCTCGCGATGATCGACCGGATCCCCGAACGCTATCGCACAATGTTCCTGCGCCCGCGGATGGTCGAGATCCGCCCGGTTTCCCCGCGCAGCTGGCTCGATCCGGTTCCGCACGCGCCATTCCAGAACAGCTGGTTCCGCGTCGTCGCGCCGATCGGCGACGACCCCGCGATGCACCGCGCGATCCTGGCCTATGCGTCCGACATGTCGCTGCTCGGCACCGCGACGCTGCCGCACGGCGTCAACTGGATGATGAACAAGCTCCAGACTGCGAGCCTCGACCATTCCCTATGGCTTCACGAGGATTTCCGCGCGGACGAGTGGCTGCTCTACGCCTGTGACAGCCCGTGGGCGGGCCATGCACGCGGGTTCAACCGCGGCAAGATCTTCGCGCGCGACGGACGGCTGGTGGCGAGCGTCGCGCAGGAAGGGCTGATCCGACTTCGGGAATAGAGGGGGGCATAAGGGGGCGGAACACCGAACGGATCGGCAGGTTATCATCGGCATACCGTTGTATGGAGTATCCGATGTCCGAAGCGCTCAAGCCCCCCGTCGCCTTCTCCCCCAATGTCGAGACGACCACCGAAGACGAGAGCGAAACGTCGCAGGGCCTCAACAAGGCGCTGCACGACATCCTCGAGACAACGTCCGAAAATTACGGTCATGCCGTTCGGTCGGTCCATGCGAAAAGCCACGGGCTCCTCGAAGGCACGCTGACGATCCACGACAATCTGCCCGCAGAACTCGCACAGGGCGTGTTCGCCAAGGCGGGCGAGCATCCCGTCGTGATGCGCTTTTCGACCAACCCAGGCGATATCCTGGACGATTCGATCTCCGTGCCGCGCGGGCTTGCGTTCAAGCTGCTCGACGTTGCGGGCGAGCGACTGCCGGGCTCGGAGAGCGAGACGACGCAGGATTTCATCATGATCAACGGCCCCGCGTTCGCGACCCCCAACGCCAAGCCGTTCCTTGCGAACCTGAAGCTGCTCGCCAAGACGACCGACAAGGCAGAAGGTGCGAAGAAGGTCCTGTCTGCGGTCCTGCGCGGAACCGAAGCGGCGCTGGAGGCGATCGGCTTGCCCAGCCCTGCGCTGCAAACGCTTGGCGGTGCGCCCAACATCCATCCGCTTGGCGAGACCTATTACAGCGCAACGCCATTCCGCTTCGGTACGTATATCGCCAAATTCTCGCTGGCCCCAGTGTCGGGCAACCTGACCGCGCACACCAAGGAGAAGGTCGACACGCACAACCGCCCAGATGCGTTGCGCGAGGAAATCAACGCTGTGATGACGGCCGGCGACGCCATGTGGGAGCTTCGCGTGCAATTGTGCCGCGACCTCGAAACCATGCCGATCGAGAAAGCCGATGCGGTCTGGGACGAGGCGGAAAGCCCGTTCACCACGGTCGCGACGATCCGCGTCGCCGCGCAGCCAAGCTGGACCGCCGATCGCGCCAAGGCGATCGACGACGGGATGCGGTTCAGCGTGTGGACCGGGCTTGCCGCACACCAGCCGCTCGGGCAGATCAACCGAGTGCGCAAATCGGCGTATCAGATGTCGTCCGACTTCCGCGCCGACTTCAACCGCTGCCCGATCCACGAACCTAAGGCGCTGCCCGCGCTCGACTGATCAGACCGCGGTCTTGCCATATTCCTGCTTGGTGACGGGGTGGCTGCTCGACAGCCCCCCGTCGACCGCAATCGCCTGACCGTTGACGTAGCTCGCGGCATCCGACGCTAGGAACGCCGCGACCTCGGCAAGTTCCTCGGGTTGGGCACCGCGACGCAGCGGGTTGAGCCGCCCGACCCTGTCGATCTTCCCCGCCTCGCGTGCATAATCGAACGTGGGCTTGGTCATCCCGGTTTCGGTAAGCCCCGGGCAGATCGCGTTCACCCGCACGTTCGATCCCGACAATTGCTGCGCGGATACCATCGCGAGGTTGATGACCCCGGCCTTGGACGCCGAATAAGCCGGTGACCCCGCCCCCGACCGGATACCAGCAACGCTAGCGGTCAGCACGATCGCGCCGCCGCCACGCTCCGCGATCCTGGGGGCGGCATGTTTGATCGCCAGGAACGGACCGATCAGGTTCACCCGCAAGACCTCGGTGATGAGCGCGACGTCGGTATCGAACAGGTTCGCCATGCCGCCCGATATCCCGGCGTTGGCGAACATGATGTCGAGCCCGCCGTAATATTCGCACGCTACCTGCACCGCGCGGACGACATCCGCTTCGTCGCCCGCATCGATCTGGATCGCGTGCGCCGTGCCCCCGGCCTGGTCGATCAGCGCCGCGGTCTCATGCACCGTATCGCTTCGATCGGCGACTAGCACCGATCCCCCCTCGCGCGCGAACAGCAAGGCGCTCGCGCGGCCGATGCCGGACCCTGCCCCCGTGACGATGATCGACTTGCCCGTGAAACGCTGTGTCATGTGCTGCTCCCCCTAAATCGTCACGCCGCCGTCGAGCACGATCGTCTGCCCGGTCATGAAGCTGCTCGCCTGGCTGGCGAGGAAGACGACCGCGCCCGCGATCTCCTTCGGTTCGCCGATCCGCCGCAGCGGTACGGTCTTGTTCGCGGCTTCGATCCGCTCGGGATCTTCCCACAAGGCGCGCGCGAAATCGGTCTTGATCAGCCCCGGCGCGATGCAATTGACGCGAACGTTATCGGGGCCGAATTCATGCGCGAGATTGCGCGCAAGCTGCATGTCGGCAGCCTTGGAGATGCAATAGGCCCCGATCAGCGTCGACCCCCGCAAGCCACCGATCGACGAGACGATGATGATCGATCCGGCGCGCCGTTCGCGCATTTCGGGGGCGACCATCGTGATCAGCCAGTGGTTGGAGACGATGTTGTTGTCGAGGATCTTGCGAAACTGATCGTCCGCGATGCCGGCTTGCGGACCGTAATAGGGGTTGGAGGCGGCATTGCAGACGAGCACGTCGATCTGCCCGAACGTGGCGCGCGTCGCATCAACCAGATGTTGCAGCCCCGCCTTGTCGGAGATGTTCGCCGCCACCGCGATCGCGGTGCCCTCGCCGAAGCGCGTGTTGATCTCAGCGGCGACCGCATCGCACGCGTCCTGCTTGCGGCTGGAAATCACGACTTTCGCGCCATGTTCCGCGAGTTCGAAGGCACTCGCCTTGCCGATCCCGCGGGACGAGCCGGTCACGACGGCGACTTTGCCGGTCAAATCGAATTGCGACATTGCGTTTCTTCCCCCTCCCGCTTGCGGGAGGGGTCGGGGGAGGGCCTGTCCGCAAGCCGCTCCGCCAATCCCCTCCCCTGACCACTCCCGCAAGCGGGAGGGGAATAAGTGCTAAGCCCCTGCCTTCACCGCGAATTCCCACGCTGCATCGGCAAGACGATACACCCCCGCTGCCGACTTCTCGGCCTGCGCGCTCGAAGCCGTACCCTCGACGATCCGCTTCTTGATGCCCTGCACGATGCCGGTCAGTCGGAAGAGATTGTACGAGAAATACCAGTTGAGATCGGGCACCCCATCCCGCCCGGTCGCGGCACAATAGCGCGCGACCATCTCGTCGATCGTCGGGATGCCCGTCGCAGGCCCGGTATGGCCAAGCACGCCCGAACGCCCCTCGGGCGCGGTCACCCAGCTCATCAGGAAATAGCTGAAGTCAGCGAGTGGATCGCCGAGCGTCGAGAGCTCCCAGTCGAGCAATGCGATCACGCGCGGCTCGGTCTGGTGGAAGATCATGTTGTCGATGCGGTAATCACCGTGGACGATCGACGTCCGCGTCTGCGGCGGCACGGTACGCCCGAGATAGTCGATCAGACGCTCGACCGTCTCCATCCGCTCGGTCTCCGACGCGCGATATTGCTTGGTCCAGCGCGCGACTTGGCGCTCGAAGTAATTGCCGGGGCGTCCGTAATCGCCGAGGCCCGCGGCCTCGTGATCGGTCGTGTGCAGCGCCGCCAGCGTGTCGCACATCGCATTGTAGATGCCGGTCCGTTCGGCGGGCGCAAAATCGGGAAGCGTCCCGTCCCACAGATTTCGCCCATCGGCGAACCCCATGACGTAGAAGTCGGTCCCGATCACTGCCGGATCGGTGCACAGCCCATAAGGCCGCGCGACCGGAAAGCCGGTCGGGTACAGTCCGGCGATCACGCGATATTCGCGGTCGACCGCATGCGCGGACGGAAGCAGATTGCCCAACGGCTTGCGCCGCAGAACATAGTCGCCCGAGGCAGCGGTGATCTTGAAAGTCGGATTGGATTGCCCGCCCGAGAATTTGGCATAGGTCAACGGGCCTTCGAACCCGCTCACGTTCGCCACCATCCACGCGGTCATCCGATCCTCGTCGAGCCGGTCCTTGTCGGGAACCGCCATCGTCTGCGGGGCAAAGTCGGTCATGCGAATTCGATCACCGAGCGAACGGTGTCCCCGCTGCGCAGCTTGCCCAGCGCGTCGTTGACGTCCTCCAGCCGGATCCGTTCGGCGACCATCGTGTCCAAGTCGAGCTTGCCGTCGAGATACAGCCGGACGAGCCGCGGCATGTCGATCGGGAAGCGCGTCGATCCGAGCAGCGAGCCTTGCAGCTTCTTGCCGGTCAGGAAGGTCGGCCCGGGGATCTTCACCTCGTTGCCCGGCGCGATCATGCCGAGGATCGTCGCGGTCCCGCCGCGCCGCAGGATCGTCCAGGCGAGTTCAGCGGTGTTGGACCGCCCGACCGCCTCGATCGCATAGTGCACCCCGCCCCCGGTCAACGCGGCGACCTGCTTTGCCAGATCCGGCGCATTTGCATCGAAGCTGTGCGTCGCGCCGAGTTTCTCCGCCAACGCGCGCTTCTCGGCGACCGGGTCGATCGCGAGGATCATGCCCGCACCCGCGATCTTCGCGGCGTTGATCGCCGCCAGCCCGATCCCACCGCACCCGATCACCGCGACAGTTTCGCCGGGCCGCAACTGGCTGTCGTTGAAGATCGATCCCGCCCCGGTAATCACCGCACAACCGAGCAGCGCGGCACGGTCGAGCGGCATCGCCTTGTCGATCGCGACGCAGGCGTTTTCGTGGACCAGCATCATCTCGGCAAAGGCGGACAGGTTGAGGAACGGCGCGAGCGGTGTCCCGTCCGCGAGGCTCAACCGCGGGTCCGCACCCTTGGGCCGCCGAGTCGACGGATCGACACATAACGAAGGGCGTCCGGTCACGCACATCTCGCACGCTCCGCAGAACACCGTGAAGAAGGTGACGACGTGATCCCCCACTTTCAGATGCGCGACGTCCGATCCGACCGCCTCGACGATCCCGGCGGCTTCATGGCCGGGAACCGTCGGCATCGGATGCGGGAAGGCGCCATCGACGAAGTGCAGGTCGGACCGGCACACCCCGCACGCGACGGTGCGGATCAGCACTTCGCGCGGCGCCGGGTCGGCGACGCGAATATCCTCGATCACGAGGTCGGTGTTGGGGGCGTGGAGGACGGCGGCTTTCATGTCTTCTCCCTCTCCCGGTTGCGGGAGAGAGCCGGGGAGAGGGCAGTCTCTCGTCACCGGCCCAAGCTGTTTTGATCGCGGACTGCCCCTCTCCCCTGCCCTCTCCCCGCTGGCGGGGAGAGGGAGTACGCTAGCGCCGCATCGCTTCCTTCGCCGTCACCGCTGCCGGCAGATCGGCGTATTTGCCGAACTCGTTGCGCGCGATCGCCCGGTTGTGGACTTCGTCCGGGCCGTCGGCGAACCGCAGAGTGCGCAGCGCGGCCCAATCATGCGCAAGGTGGAAGTCGCCCGACACCCCGCCGCCGCCATGCGCCTGGACAGCATCGTCGAGGATCTGGAGCGCCATGTTGGGGGCCTGCACCTTGATCATCGCGATCTCGAGCTGCGCGGACTTGTTGCCCGCCTTGTCCATCATGTCCGCAGCCTTGAGACACAGCAGCCGTGTCATCTCGATGTCGATCCGCGCCTTGGCGATGCGCTGCTCCCACACCGACTGATCGGCGATCCGCTTGCCGAACGCAACGCGGCTGAGCAGCCGCTTGGCCATGGCTTCGATCCCGGTCTCGGCAACGCCGATCGTGCGCATGCAGTGATGGATCCGGCCCGGCCCGAGCCGCCCCTGCGCGATCTCGAACCCGCGGCCTTCGCCGAGCAGGATGTTCTCGGCGGGCACGCGGACATTCTCGAGCACCACTTCGCCGTGCCCGTGCGGTGCGTGGTCATAGCCATAGACCGACAGCATCCGCTTGATCGTCACACCCGGCGTATCCATCGGTACCAAAATCATGCTTTGCTGGCTGTGACGCGAGGCTTGCGGGTTGGTCTTGCCCATCGTGATCGCAACCTTGCAGCGCGGATCACCCACGCCGGACGACCACCATTTGGTGCCGTTGATGACATAGTCGTCCCCGTCACGGACGATCGACGTCTCGATGTTGGTCGCATCCGAAGACGCAACGGCCGGTTCGGTCATCAGGAAGGCCGAGCGGATCTCGCCGTGCATCAGCGGCCGCAGCCAGCGATCCTTCTGCTCACGCGTACCGTAGCGATGGAACACTTCCATGTTGCCGGTGTCCGGTGCCGAACAGTTGAAACACTCGCTCGCCCAGCCGACCTTGCCCATCTCCTCGGCGCATAACGCATATTCAAGATTGCTGAGCTGGGTGCCTTCGAACTCGAACGTGTCGTCGACGTGATTCTGCCCGGAATGCGGGGGCATGAAGAAATTCCACAGGCCGGCAGCCTTGGTCTTCTCCTTCATCTCCTCGATCACCGGAATAACCTTCCAGCGCTCGCCTTCATGCGCCTGCGCGTCATATTCGGACTGGCGCGGGCGGATCTGTTCGTCGATGAAGCTCTTCACGCGGTCCCGGAAATAGGTTTCGCGTTCGGTGAAGCTGAAGTCCATCGCGTCTCTCCAAGGGTGGCCGTTTGCGGCCTTCACCGGCGTTGGGTATACCGTACCGGGTTTTCGGTAAAGCCGCTTCGAGCGGG
>Ga0265798_10010448_pt1 | contig 11457 bp, 8 predicted proteins | sample P3T30metagenome_FD_192430 | JGI IMG/M metagenome (GOLD analysis project Ga0265798, IMG submission 192430) | Plant litter microbial communities from East Loma Ridge, Irvine, California - P3 T30 | ecosystem: Environmental > Terrestrial > Plant litter > Unclassified | place: USA: California... | reverse complement strand
ACGGCGACGGCTTCTTGGCCGGTGGACAGATGGCAGAAACCCCGAATCTTCTTCTCCTTGTAGAGCCTGTCGGCGGCCATTTCCATGCGTCTGTTGCATGTTAGACGCTGATCGTGTTTGAATCCTAGGATAGTGGGTTTTCCTACCGTACGGCGACCATGTCGTAGTACATCTTCTTGAGCTCCTTCTTGGTGACGTCCATTGTGTATGGCGGCGGGTCGAGCTCGTACGTCTCAAAGGCCTCGTCGGAGAGGCGGATCTCGAACGGCTTGTCGTCCTCCTACAGACAGTCAACGGTCCGTCGCTTGCTCCACAGCCACACGGCTGGCTTTCTGCGTGTCCTCTTACCGATGGCACATTGGCCGGGTCCGTGTGCGATGAGGCCGCATCCGTCGTCACGAACCTGAAGGCGGGTCGCGCAGCTGAGGCCACGGCATTGCGCCGGAAGGGCGACGCAATGCTCCGCCTGATTGTCCTGGACAGCATTGTGAGGTGTGGGGGGAAGCAGCCGAGGGGGAGGCGTGGGTATGCCGTGAGGTTCAGAGGGTGTTGATTCGAAAAGTTGCTCAGCTCCCGCCAGCTCGGGGATCCGCTTTGGCGCTAAGCCGTTCCCGTCCGCCAACGCCAATCTCAGCACATCCCGATCCTCTCCGACTCAACACCTCTCGACGCACCGCAACTTCCGCCACTCGCTGCACCCGAGCATACAACTAAACCGTGTAGCTATCCTCATACAGGACACTTGGTCGCTAAGCGCCAAAACACCCAAGTTTGTAAGAGCGTGTAACAACCTTCAAACTTCCTGGCGCTTGATAATACCTAGGTAGCGCGTGATTGTCTCGAGACATGTACAGAACCAATGAGGGACTTCGTTTTTGATTGCGATGTCCTGTTCTCAGACTTCAGCTCATCCGCCGCTCATAACAGCATGCGCGCAATGCAGCCTACTCAGACAAGAGGCGCATACGCGCTGTCGAAAAGAGATATATAGACCTAGTCGACGTTGCTGTAGTCTCAAATATTCCAAAGTTTCGCTCATCGGCATCATCTACGTCGTTGAAGAATAGCTTATGCCAGCGTGCACGCAAAAGCCATGGTCGCGGCAAGTCTACAGAAATCGTCACGTACTTCCCGCCCTACTTCCTTCAACCACGAGCCACTCGACTACAGGAGGGGCGCAATCAGGTTACTCCGAATCCTCCCGCTCCTTTCGGCTGATGGACTCATACAGTGTGAAATCTGGCATGACAGTGTCGAGGCGAGCTACACCTGCCTTTCCTACGTCTGGGGATCAGAAAAGATACAACGGCAGATCCTCGTCAATGGCAAACTTTTCCTCGTTCGAGAGAACCTTTACGACTTCATGCGCGTCGCTCAATCGAAATACGCAAACCCAGCACGAGCCTTTTGGATCGACGCTCTGTGTATCGACCAAGATTCTGTTCACGAAAAGAACCACCAAGTCGCTCAGATGGGCCCCATCTACGCGAATGCTGTCGAGGTGTTTTCTTGGCTTGGGCTCAGTCAAACTATCGGTCGCGCATTCACTTTCGGGCTACAATTAGGAGTCGATGTCGATATGTACAGCTTCGATATTAGAGCGCCGACATGGGAAGATTTGCACCAGAAATGGATCGAGCGGAACAATCAAACCCATGGGCAGCTCGCGAAGGATTGGCTCACCGTTGTGCGAGATCGATACTGGACGCGCGCATGGATCACACAAGAGATCTTACTCGCAAGACAAGTCAAACTCCTTGTCAATGATCTTGAGATTGATCCCATACAAATTTCTTCATGCGCCTCAGGGAGGCCTAGATATATCAACGACCTCAAAAGAAACTTATGGTCAGATCATGAAAAATGGGACACTGACACGCATGTTTTCTCCTGCTACTTCGGCTGGATCTGTGGAAGAAGAGAGTTACGCTTCCAAGAAAAGAAACTCATCAATTTCTTTGATAGCGTCCCGGGTCGGCAGAGCTACTACGTCCACGACAGAGTCTACTCGCTACTTTCCCTTGCTTCGGATACGTCAAGTATCAAGGTCGACTATCGAATCTCCCCATCAGATCTCCTTCGTCAGGTCATGAACCTCTACAAGAAAAATATGTGCATATGTGCATGGTTCTTCATGGCAAACATGATGGACTGTTACCACGTGCCTAACGACAAAAGCCGTGATGGTGGAGCGGGCAGATCTCCGATCTTCAGACTGCCGATGAAGCCAGTCCAAACAGACTTTATCATGAGCGCTGCCAATTCGAAAAACTGGCACAACGCTTGTTCCGAATGTGGCATGAAAATGCCACATTTTGAGAAACAAGTACACACAACCTTTTGTATCCAGTCTCTTTGTGAAAATATCCGTCCTGGGCATCTATACGTCTACAAAAACAAGCACGGCAACTATGAAATTAGTCGAAAAGGTGATACTACTAGCTACGAAGTTGTACACTTCCAGCCTGGAAACCCGGGCTCCAGAGACGACATCGACCTTGGGTGGGGTAGTATGCCTGGCCTGTACGACGCCTACCTTACAGGCGACGTTCTGATGAAGTTGTTTCTATACCCAGAGCGGAGTGTGAGGCAGACATTGCCGATGGAAATCTGCCGAAGAGCTCAAGGCCACTCGGCAAACATGGAATTTTGTTAGAAAATGTCTGGGGCGTGGCACACATGTCACCCTATTAAAATCCAGAATGAGGTAATACAAGGGTGTATGAAATTTGCGTGTTCCACGTATGTTGCTTGCAATCGATCATGGCCCAGCTTCCGCACTTCCTTTGGCTTTATACCATTGGTGCCGGACCAAGCCATGATGTACCAGATAATGAGTGTATGATGATAGAAAAAAGCTGTTGCGCCGAGTATCTCTTTCTTGATTTGTGATTCTTTCTTTCTCCGACCCCCTTGGACACACGCATGAAACCTCGAAATGATAACGCACCCATATATTACGAACACCCGATCCTTCACAATTACGCATGGAATAGTGTGGTGTAGAAAAAGTGTCAGGCTCACTCTGGGTGATCAAAAGACAAGTACCGTCTATTGTACAGAACGAAGCGTAGTTAAGATATCGATTTGGGGCACCCGGCGTCATTGGGTCCGGACAGAAAATGTATGAGAGTCCTTAGCGTATGTGATCCACTCTTGATGCTAGAGCAAAGTTAGAGAAAAGAAGGTAAAATTGCAGAACATGTACTTGCCTTTGCGATTGCATAGCCCAGTCTCAATACCCTCTCCATGCGGTGTTTGACTGTACTCGCCAACTCCAAATATCGCTCCTCTTCGTCATGCTCTCTCTCAAACCACTTGATAGGAAAATAATCGTCTGCCCAGATCAAGCCTCGCACAAGATAATCCTCAGGCAACGGCAGTTCGTCGCCCCTCTCGCCCTCCCCAGGGAATACACCGGAAGCCAGTAATGCATCGATATTGTGCGTATGGCTTTGTGAATGACTCTGGATCTGGTTCTCCGTCTTCACCAACGTATTAAGGAAAGCAACGAGTTCGGCCCAAGGCGCGTCTTCAATGAGATCAGAAACGTATGTACTGGAAGCAAAGCTGGAAAGGAAAGCGAGCATGATGTGTACGTGAGGAAGCACATTCTTGTCGCCGATGCGGCGGAGTACGAGAGCGAACGTCTCCCTCGTGATCGATTTTGCGTTGATGAAGGTATGAAGGACTTTGAACTTGTCCATTGCCTTCTTAATATCCTGCTCAATATCTTCGGGCTTACTCGAGGCAATCAAAGGCTTCATTGGATTCTGTTGGTCAGCCGGAGATGCACTCCGAACCTTGTCTTCGGTCGCCTTTTGAGGATCTTCTGCTCTCCCCCAGATCGGAAGCAGCAAAATCTGGCGAAGAAGGTTGTCGTTTTTCCCGTATTCAAACCAGCCGGCAATATTGGTAACCGCGATGTATACACCCTGCTCTTTCCATTTCGCTGTCACACGGCCAATATGGTTGTCCAGGTTTCCGATGAATTCCGCCTTCGCGCTCATGAACTCGGCCATGTACTGTTGTCGCTGACCCTGAGGCCTGTCCACACCAGACTCGTCGAACTGCAGACCATGTGCCTTGATAAAATTGGTGTCGATTGGGAGAGCATGAGTGAGAGGTGATCCTGAACGGCCAAGAATAGGGTCCAATAAAGTCAAGATCGATTCCCGCGCACTCTGGAATGGCTTGACGCAGGTCAGAGACCTGGAGTAGTAGTACATCTGCTGAAGAGCATTAGGTCGCGCTAAAATAGCCAAGTGATGGTAGAGCCGGCCCACGGTAGGGTTCTTATCAGCGGCCTTTGTATACCATGATCGGGCGACACCTGCCCAGGTTTCTCGGTCTCGGACATCTTCATCCTCAATAGCCATCCGATATCGGCCGAGATCCCCAAGGCACTCGATCCATGTGTCCTCGAAAGCTGGAACGGTCTCGAACAACAGAGCCATCATTTGATACGCCAAATAGATGAACGCCAACATGTAGTCGATACTGTCAGGAAGACGCCTTCGAAGTAACTCCAAAAAAGAATGAATCCCGTGCTTCCACATACGTGCAGGCATTGAGTACTTAGCCGCGAGACGCCGGAGAGCCGGTGAAGCGGAAGGGTGCTGACTGGCTAAGAAAAAGTCGTGATGCTCATGTAAAAGAGTACGATGCAGAGCTATTAAGGCCTGCCAATGATCGGACGCGAGCTTAGTATCACCATCTTGAGCAGCGGCGGCTTGTGCACGATCCACGTGTATACACTTGGTCTCTACCATTGTTAATCCTGCGTAAATAGATTTTACTTCTGATGCGAGTTGTTCCTGCGAGATGGGTCGACTATCAGGCTGCAACAGTAGACCGGGAAATCGAGAATCATAGCGTTGGAGTTCAATAAGGCCTGGTTGGCGTTGATGTTGCTGGGGTTTAGGAGTGGTCCGTTGCGGCGTACGAGTAGGAGACTGAGGTTGCGGTGACTGGAACTGACTCATCTTCGTAGCTTCGGTTGACCACTCACTAGAGGGCTCGGGTGTTGTCTGATATGGAGATGAAGTAGGCTTGGCGTTTTGTTTAGGGTCGAAAAGGCGTACATCCTGTGGTCTTGACCGTGTCCGATCCGAAACAACAGTATGCGGAATTTGCCTCGAGTATTCCGGATCAACCACTTCCACATGAGACGGACCCTTTCCTCGAGGGCTGGTAAACTCATGTTCCGCCGGTCGCTTCCTGCCAGAGGGCGGTGAGTTCTGCCTGGAAGCATTCCCAGAATTTATAGTAAGACCCGCGATATCAGGCGCTGACCGGTCTCCTACGGTTGCAGCTGACGAGTGATCAGATCTGCTGACCTGGTTAAACGCTGATCTAGCAGATGCCTGCACAGCAGCATAGTTTGCACTCACCTGAACTTCAGGCTTAGCTGTTGAAACTTCTCTCTTGCCTGCCGGGGAGACAAGCCTTCAAAGTCGTCGCGATGGTCTATCTTGCCGTGATTATATAGCTGGTCGGCACTCGGAAAGACACGTCCCTCATGACCGGGGTAAGGGCACGTGTGGGCCTTAGTGGTTGGGCTCTGAGTTTTCAGTGCCTGCGCGAATTTCGTCTGGACGAGTTCACCGGTGTCCATGATGCGGCTGAATGTCTCAGGTGTAAGATTCGCGTTCGTATTCAGATCTCCGTATTTGGCGTGGGGAGCGATGTGATCTGATTGGATGAAGTTTTGAAGCGCACATACCCACTCGTGCGCGCACACCCAGCCTCAGCGTGGATTGTATCTTGATGTCCCGGTCTATGCAGTCTCTAATAAGATCTGGCAACCTCTGCGCTCAAGTCCAAGGGGTCGAACTGCGTACGTCGACGAGGTAGTGCGAAGCTTCCGGTTTGGCTAGATGCGACGTTTGGGACGACAGGGACAGCAACTTCGCGCACGACGGAACGCAGAAATCGAAGAAAGAAGCTGTGTGACGTGTAATCTCTAACTCGAAGGCTGAGAGTGCATTTTGGGGATGCCCCTCCAGGTGGGCATTTACACCATATAGCATGCGGCTCTGCGTGGTTCGCCTACTAGGCAACAAGGCAAAAGCAGGCAAACGTCCCTGAGCACCGGATCTGATTCCATGCACGCCACCGTTTTACTAGCGTCAAGAGCGTCAAGAGCGTCAGCCTCGGTATTAAAACATCGCCTACTCGTAATCGTAAGAGATGTCCTTTGCAATCTGGTGGGCGGTCGTTGCCTACTTATTCTTTTTTAGCGTTTGCGGCTCTGCTACCTACGTTGGCCTTCATGGGGGCCATTCGAGCCCCACATCTTCGCCCGCTCCATGGAGGTTAGCGTTCGGCACACCGAAAAAGCAGCAGCGATCCTACCCGTACACCATTTATTCGACAAATACTATCGCTTATTATCAGAAACATGTCTATCGAACGGAGTACATGTCGAAGCCCTTCACCTACAGCATTTTTTGCTGTGTAGACCATAGTCCTTCCCATTTTCGCCTTACACCGGTAGGCTACATGTACCTGTGTGTCTGGGCACCATGTATGCCTCCATTACACGCTAGGCAATGTATGTAAAGCGAACAAAGGTCATACGGACGGCTGAAGCCGATCTCATGCCTTGATGGTGGCTTTATCTCCTCAAATCGAATCCCGCTTGCTTGTCCCAGCTCATTCACAACAGTCTCGTTGGCCATAACGCAGCCGCAAAGCCAATACTAACGCTGCGGCGACAACGTTACGTCTTGTCAGCTTGCCAGTCTTCGTCCCTTCGAACATGACGCTAGTTTGCTAGACGAAAGACCTCGTGACGGTGGTCAAAAGCCGGAGCCAGACAGTGTCCAAGAAGCATGATCTGCTCTGATCCTACGAAGAAGAATGGGATTTCCGAGGTCCACATCAAGCGTCTTTGGCCCTTCCAAAATGCAAGGTGTGGCCTTGTGCGTAGCAGTTCTGCCAACGAAGTGGAAGCGTCATCTGTTTGCCTGCGCCAGGTGTCACATGCACGCCATGTATGTTGTGTCCGTACTAGGTAATTTCCGGTAGTCCGCTCGGACGACTCGACAATTGCGGCTGCTACAAAGGCTTGCACACCATGATAATAGTTCCACACACGGATGCGTGGTCAAAAGGTGCCGAGTCCCTGATAATCTCTGCGGTATTGGCACGAGGACAAACGGGGCCAATTGCGCCCTCTCACCAAACAACACGCACGAGGCATCGCCCGCGATACGGCTTCACTGCTGGCAAGCGCATGGTGAAGGCTGCTAAGAGACATTTGAGCCTTCATATCCCTAAAGCTAGTGCTTTCATTTAAAGGGTACGAGCACCTTCAAATTATCGTCGTCACTGGTATGCATCAGTGCCCAAGCAGATAGAGACATGCGATTGGTTGAATAACCAAATCATATCACTATCAACAACGATACCCTTGCCTTGAGCCTTGATAAGCTGGCTTGAAAAAAACAGCAAATCTTTCCAGGTCCGGTCAGGCATCACTCGAGGAGCGATCCAGCTGTAGACGCGACTTCAAAAGCAGCCGTTTCTGGAGTCGTTCCACAGTCTCAAGAGGCACACTGCGCACAGCGAGCTTCAACCGGTCAACTGCACTACACATGTGCCATAGACTACTAATATATGTGCATGTACTCGGGCAAGTCATGATGGTGGCTTAAACTAAAGCTTATCTTCTCTCTGTACGCATGTTGGCTTACCGTAAGATAGAGCACGAACCGGCGTGGCCATCATCTCGCAACGGAATACCAGTAGCGGCCAGGAAGTTATGATCACGAGCCATAATCACCGAGCCAGCGTTCAAATTTCAGCTAACCGTCGCAGACTCAGCGGTATGAGCTGAACGATACCAAGCTTACTTGCTTCTGCGCGGAGGCGGCCTGGTATGGCTACATCGTCGTGTGAAAGGGGCCGTTGTCAAAAGTAAAACGTTATCTATGAACTCCGATTATGTCTTGCATCGACAAGCAGGGAAACCTGAAGGGACTTACTTAGCATGCTGTGCTATACATCAAGGACTCGGTGATTGTCGTGCGTAAGGCTATCTTGGATGAGAACAATCAGGCTCGATGACTGCTAACATGGACATAACTACCATGTGAATAAAGTTTCCATATACGCGATAAATCCACCATGCTCTTGCATGCAATTCATTGCCTAATAAACACTATGCCTTTAGCGTTGCGTCTCAAACGGTGTGTACGCGCATTGGTCGCCGAGCAAGCCAATCCAAGCGATGCTTCGTCGTTTCGGGCATTTAAGTATGCCACCTTATCATCCCAGACTTCCGTGACCTTCTCTCGTGCACGCAGCAACGAGTCCTGTGCTTACATAGAATCAACTCTGATGCCAGAGTTTCAACTGCTTGCTTTTGTGTTACAAAGGTCCCATCTCTGTACTGAGCGATGATCATCTAGGCAAAAAGCACAAACATCTAGAGACGATAAAAGGCAGAAGAGGTCGCTTCGACGGCCGTTCCAACACAGCAGCGCGGCGTGGTATGTGATAGTGACCGATCGGCTGGATTGCTCTCAACCTTTAGCAATAGTCACACAGAACCCAGAGAACTGGAACACTTGGACAGGGTTATGTACGCAAGGCGGGGTAACATCTGCCTACTGCAGATACACGGCCCAGTTTCAACACACGACACTCATCTCCTCTTTCCGAAACCTGTAAAGTAGCGACCCGTGTCGCGACATAAATCGTATGCCAATGATGACTATCATGATTGGCAAGCCTTTTCCGGCGATGTTGAGAGGCTGACTTCCTGCGTGCTGACGAAGGAAGCAGAGACCTGGGGTTCATTACCAAACGCTGTCGATTGCGATGCACGAGATGACGAAATGAGCGGTTCAGGTATATTAAGGATCTATCGAGGACCAATTGAAAGTTTCTGGAAGGGCAATTGAAACAAGGCTGACCCAGGAATGAGTTGAAGACGTGGAAGAGGAATGGAGCAGGGCCATGTTCTCGCACCTATATCTCCATCAAGCGACAGCCCTTGCCAAGTCAATTCTCATCGCACAACCATGGAAACGTCAATCCACCCCGTTTTGCTGCTCGGACTAAGCACCACAAAGTCCTGTGGAGACCTATCCTAAACAGCACACGGTTTGAGAAGCATGTGTCTATTGATTACGAGTGCGACTCGATCACCATAGGAACAATAGCCCCACACCGTGATGGAGCCTTGTTTTCACGAGGTCCAGAAGTTGCATATGTTAGTGTTTATGTCGCCCGCTGCAAGGTCTCGGAAAAGTTCGCAATCCCTACGTACTATATTATGTGCTGATATACCTTGCATTCCGTGCCCCGCATGTCATCCCTAAAGCCCAGTGAAGGACAAAGAGTAAATACCCGATCATTAACTGCTATTACCGACTTGTAGCGCAGAACCTTGGACGGCTACACCCGATGCTCGTCTGCGAGGTGCACTATACAGGATTCTAAGATGCCAGAAGCAAGTAATGGAAGGATGGTGCAGTCAAAAGGTAACACAACCTCGCACGACCTCAAGTGCTCCCTTCTAGATGGATATAATGGTGTACCGCCGATCATCGGACTAGAAGCGCAAAGGTGTGAGCCGCGTGGCGTCGACTTTGAGGCAACAAAGTGTATAGAGATGTTGATCAGACTTTGTCGCAGTCCCTCTGATTTGTAAAAACTCTCTGGACACAATCTCATGATGGAGCCTATGGTGGTGCACACCCGGACAGTCCACAGCTGTAGGAATACCTAACTTTCCAACCTTCGAAGGTTGCTATTGATCGGTTTACCAGGAACTACCCATAGACTGGATTCTCTCGAGGAGGCGAGGTCGTAGCGATCGCGAAACTAGAGGACTTCGATAAAGTTGTAAGCAATAATGTTGGGGGCTGAAACGAGTGGCGTATACATGGCAAGGCTGAAGGACTTCGATGTCTGTAAAGTGCGCACCTACCTAGGTAGCCAAGCCATAACCTCAACTCAGAACTCGCCTCACCATGCAGAAGCAGTGGTTCGCATTGAGGCAAACCAAGTCTTCATCAAATACGTCCCGAGGTCGCTTCGTAATAAGACGCTCATCCCGCATGAACTATCGATGACCTTCATGTCGTCATCCAAGATGGATCTCAGCTGCCGAGATACTTCACCCGCTGACTTTGACCGGGATGGAAAAAGTCAGTGTTGTCGGTTATGCACGGTCTTTCGGAACAAACCCCGAAACGCGGAAAGAAGCATGTAAAAGCTGGCACGAGCATGGCTACAGACGGCTGATGAACATGTCAGGCCCACTATTCGCCGCAAAGATTACCGACCAGTTTTAGGCAACAAAACCTGTACAAGTGACATCTGACTGATGCTTACTGGGCTGAGGGCTGAGATCAGACTGGTATGCAGTGTTCAAGGTGTGGACTAACGACGGACGACACTACAGTCCTTGTTCCGGCGCCTCTATGCGCAGGAAGGGACTTATCAGGCAGGTGGTGTTCACCGGAAGGCACTTAGGTACCAAAGAAAGGGGCCGGAACAGGCCTAAAGTTCAGACATTTCGACGTGAGACTGGAGCTAAGCTTCTTCAGACGACCTCGGGGTTAAGATTTTTGTGCTATAACCCTCAGAGAACAGTAAGCCCCCTATGGCTTCTGACGAAGTTAACACGCCATGGTTTTACAGGAAGTAAACTCCACGTCGCTTGAGTTCCTGCATATGCAGGACCTCTTGCTGCGACCGATGCTATCAGAGCATCACAGTTGTCTTGAGGTCGGTCACGTATCGCCAAATTCCATCTCTGGCCTCTTGTCGCTTGAAACGTTGGTTGCGATTGGAGTCTTGCAGGGTCTTTGGTAGAAAGTACCTAGGTCCAAGAACTCATTAGCCGAAGGCCAAAATTCATCAGTGAATTAGGAGATGCATATAAGAGGAATGTTCGAACGGACGTATTAGTGTATAACTTGGGAACTCGAGCACATGGCGTGATATTGGTTCGTGGACGGTCGCACAGCGCAGCAATGCCGCGGAAACGGTGGTGCGGTTCCAATGACATCATCGGCGTGCGACAAATGGACCCCAGGAGGCGAACTTTCAAGTTCGGGCTTGAAAACTCCACGGAAAAGAGCTTTGGACGTTACAAAGGCGCCTCCACATGGCGCATGTATCCTGTACACCATCTTGATACTCGGAGCTTGTGAGACGACATCGCGGCCGCACAGGTATCCGGCGAGGTCTGCAGGGTTCTCCGTGGGCGATGCGACCAGCGTGGAGGGCACCATCGACAACCACAAAAGCCATCGCAAGCCATGTCATTATCAGAACTCACCGAGCAGCAACGAGCAACTATCGGCGATCGCGCGCGAGTATGGGAAGTCCGACGCTTCTGCCAGGTGCTGCCATCTGTCGTTAAATACGTGCGTGGTTCGGACGCTGGCCTCACGAGCAGGCCATTGGAGCCACACGGCAGATACGTCAAGAATG
>Ga0265798_10010447_pt1 | contig 11457 bp, 12 predicted proteins | sample P3T30metagenome_FD_192430 | JGI IMG/M metagenome (GOLD analysis project Ga0265798, IMG submission 192430) | Plant litter microbial communities from East Loma Ridge, Irvine, California - P3 T30 | ecosystem: Environmental > Terrestrial > Plant litter > Unclassified | place: USA: California... | reverse complement strand
CAGTATGTGACATAACAAGAATATGTTTTCTTTGTAAAAAAGCCATAAAAATCCCGGAACAGCTGCTCCGGGATTTAAAATCTAAAGAAGTAACCAAGAAAAATTATGAATCGTAATTAGTTTTTACGGTTGTAAGCAGTGCCACGACAATCTCAAATAATCCTATTATAAGGTGCGGCAAAAATTCTTTATCCTGAAAGCCAAACAGCCAGGGGGATGCAGCGAGCACTATTCCTGATACTACATCGAGGGTAAGGTGCAGCCCCATAGGGATTACATTTAAAAGGCCAAATTCGTATTTGGTAATAAGGCTGTATAAAATTGCTGCAACTCCTAAAATTATAAAAATGCGTCCGGCAATTGCACCTATATCATAATTTAGCATATAGGGCATGGCTAAAAGTAAAAATGCTGTTATATAATCAAGAACGCCATGTATTTTAGTACTTAAAAGTTTCATGATTCAATGTAGTTTTAATCCCCCGCTTTTAATCATCTTTAGTTATATCAAAGGTCTATTATATAACTTAAAAAGTGATTACATCTTTTTTCGGCATTGTTGCATGATTCTAAGTTATTTACGGTAGGTCTTGCTATCTATATTGTCCTGCCATTGTTTACCGATGGCCGAAAGGTATTCGGAATAATTCCACGTATCAAAATCAGTGTTCAGTCCCTTATCTTTATAGCAAACATAGGTTTCATCTTCCGGTACAGCTGCAACTGCAAAACCGCAGCTCCTAAGCATAGAGATTATGCATTGGTGGTTGGGGGCCCACCAGTTTGTATAATCGCCCATAAGGCTTTTTTCTATAAATGCCATTACAGGATAGCCCGGAGCTTGCATTATTTCGCGGCTTTGAAAGGGTATATCTTCAGGTACTTTAAGCTCCTCTTTTCCCGGCATGGATAACGTTTGAAAAACCATAAGCTGCTTTACCTTTTGCGATACAATATCTAACGCAAGCATGGGGTAACGAAGGTGGTAAAAAACACCCATAAACCATACTAAATCAAAAGTTTCATTGATGTGCGCAAGGTCATAAACCTGCATTTTCTTAAAGTTAATGCGGTCTTGCAGCCCAAACTGCTTTGCTACCCACCTGCCCTGCTTTAAATAATGCTCATCTAAATCTATAGCAAGAACTTCGGCGCCACGCTTTGCAAGCTCCACAGCATAAAATCCGGCGTTACACCCTATATCAAGCACTTTCCAGCCCGATAAATCGGCAGGTATGCTATCCTTTATATTTGCCCATTTAAAGCTGGGAAAATCTCCCAAAAAATGATTTGGGAATGTTTGGGTACCATCGGGTAAATGTATGTTATGAAACCAGGGGCCTAACCGGGTTATTTCGTCTTGTAATGCGTTTTTGGTCATCCAATAAAATCTAAATTAATACACAGGCAAAGGCCTACTTATCCTTATTTACCAACTTGAAAAAACGGCTGGTGCTACCGTCCTTAGTGTTTTCTTGGTATAAAAACTTAAGATCGTTTTCATCAAAGATCTCAAAAAATTCATCCCACGAAATCTCTTCAAGATTGTCTTCGGCATATCCGGGAAAGTTTATCCTTAAGAGCCCTCCCCCATTTTTATGGGTTGATTTTACAACAGATGGCTTGCCATCGCGCTCTTCTGCCCATTTACGTATCTCGTCATGGTTTACGGTAGATTTAGATTCGTTATTTGCCATAATCGTGTGATTTATTAAATAGGTAACTAACCAATTAATTTGTTTACATAAATGTACGCACATATAAAAAAACTGCGTTACATGGTTTTTATAAAACCTTACATAATAATGCCATACATTATATCTTAATAAATTGTAAAAGTTTGGTATAAAGATGTAAAAATACAGTGGATACGATTTTAGATTTTTGTGATAATAGCATTATTCTTTTTTGCTAAATTCTTTTAGTACCTTTGGCTACAGACTCATCACCTTATGGCTAAAAATAAAAACCACGATACCGAATCTTCAATTAGCTTTCCTGTTGTAGGCGTTGGCGCTTCTGCGGGCGGACTTAACGCGTTCAAAAAATTCCTGCAGCGCATACCAAAAAAATCAGGTATGGCCTATGTTCTTGTGCAGCACCTGGCACCGGCTTATGAAAGCCTGCTGCCGGAAATACTTACCCGTGAAACCGAAGTACCCGTACACGAAATTACCGATGACATTAATTTGTTAGCCGATAATATCTATATAATTCCTGAAAATAAGATACTTACCGTTTATGATGGTAAGTTAAAGCTGGACCCACGTGAAACAAGTGGAAAAAACATGGCTATCGATATTTTTTTTAATTCGCTGGCCGAAGTACACAAAGGCTTTTCGCGCGGTGTAGTACTTTCGGGTACCGGTTTTGATGGCACACAGGGGCTTAAAACTATAAAAGAACGCGGTGGCTCTACGTTTGTGCAAAACCCGGACTCGGCAGATTTTGACAGTATGCCACTAAGCGCTATTAAGGCCGGTGCGGCTGATTTTGTGTTAGAAGTAGAAGAAATACCGGCACAGCTGCAACAAATAGACGCAGCTTATGAAACCAGCCATGCATATGGCGACCAGGAACTTACAAAAACAGATGACGACATCTATGTTCATATAATACGATTGCTAAGGCTGCGTACCGGCAACGACTTTTCGCACTATAAGCAGCCCACCATTCGCCGCAGGATAGCCCGCAGGATGGTAATAACCAAAAAGAAAGATCCGCAATCGTACCTTAACCTGCTTAGGGAGGATAAGACCGAACAGGATGCTTTATTCAACGATATACTTATACCTGTAAGTTACTTTTTTAGGGATTCGAAAATTTTTAGTGCCCTTAGCGAAGAGGTTTTTCCGCGTATCCTTAAAAATAAAACGGGTAAAGAAGGTATAAGGATGTGGGTTGCAGGATGCTCTACCGGCGAAGAAGCCTACTCACTGGCCATAGCTATGCACGAGTACCTTAGCGAGAGCAACGTTGAGATTAAAGTGCAAATATTTGCATCGGATATATCAGAGCAGGTAATTGGCAAAGCGCGTACAGGCGCCTACAACCAGCAGGAGGTACAAAATGTGCCCGAAGCAAGGCTGCGCAACTACTTTACTAAAATAGAGGGTGTATACCATATTAATAAAGAAATAAGGGATATGTGCGTATTTGCCGTGCATAACTTTGTTAAAGATCCCCCTTTTGCTAAGATGGACCTTATTTCCTGCCGTAACGTAATGATATACCTTGACCCTTTTTTACAAAAAAAAGCGCTTAACACCTTTCATTATGCGCTGCGGCCGCAGGGTATTTTATTTTTAGGTAAATCAGAAACCGCTGTTAGCGTACCCTCTTTATTTGAGCCGCTGGTTAAAAGCCAAAAGATATATCTAAGGAAAAATTCCGGCGACAATTTTGTAAGCATGGGTGTAGAACGGTATGAAAATGTTTCCATTGGCAAACCGCAGGCTGCACTAAAAAAACATGATACAGAACCCGACTATTACAAACAGGCAAACGAACTGCTTTTTTCGCAATACACACCGGCCGGGGTTATTATAAATGAGCAGAAGGAAATACTGCACTTTCATGCTAATACCGAGCCGTTTTTGTTTCAGCCGCCCGGGAAACCCAATTTTAATATTTTTAAAATGCTTCGCGAAGGGCTTGCGTTCGACCTTCGTAATGCGTTAGTTAAGGTTAAGAACAGCCAGCAAAAGGTTTCTAAGGAAAACATTGTAATTAAGGGTAAAGACTACGTTGTAAATTTTGAGGTAATACCGTTAAATACAAGCAGTGTAGAAACCTACTACCTGATACTTTTTTACCAGGTGCCATTAACCGCCGAGGAAAAGAAACGAGGTGGCCAGCGTAAAGGCGATGTTGAGCGCATTAAACAGCTGGAAGCAGAACTGGAGCAAATGCGTGAAGACATAAGGCGTGTTACCGAAGACCAGGAAGTAAGCAACGAAGAATTGCAAAGCGCTAACGAAGAACTGCTTAGTAATAGCGAAGAGCTGCAAACGCTTAATGAAGAACTGGAAACATCGGCCGAAGAGCTGCAATCTAACAACGAGGAGCTTATTACTGTTAATGATGAGCTGATGGACAGGCAGGAGCAGCTTGTTATGGCGCGCCTGTACTCTGAGGCTATAATTGAAACAATACGTGAGCCACTTATCGTGCTCAACAAAGAAATGCGGGTTAAAAGTGCCAATGCATCATTTTACCGCTATTTTAGGGCAACAGAGGCTGATATTGAAGGAAAGGTAATTTTTGATATCTTTTCCGGACAATGGAATATTGATACGTTTAAGGAACAATTATCGCGCGTGTTGCCGGACAGGCTAAAACTGGACGATATTGAAATTGTTACTAACCTGCCTGAGCTGGGCGAAAGGCGGATGCTATTAAATATAAGGCCCATTATAAATGATAATCTTGGGGAGCACCTTATATTACTCGCTATAGAGGATATAACACAGGTACTGGCCTCTAACATTATACTGCAACAAAACAACAGGGAGCTGGAAGAAAATAATAAGGAGCTTACATCATTCAGCTATATTGCAAGCCACGATTTGCAGGAGCCGCTGCGCAAAATATATGCATTTAGCAAACTTGTTTGCGATGACGAAGAAACAAGCCTCTCTGAAGATTCATCGGCTTACCTGGAACGTATTTTGGTATCTACCAAACGCATGCAGCGCCTTATAGACGATTTACTGCACTACTCGCATATTAGTAAAGTGAATGATGAGGAGCTGGAAGAAACGGATATCAGCCAGGTAATTCATGAAGTATCTGAAGAACTTAACGACCTTATTGAACAAAAAGATGTAGTGCTAAAGGTAGCTTCTATCCCTTCTCTAAACGTAGTACACTCACTGGTTTACCAGTTGTTTACCAACCTTATAGGCAATGCCATAAAATACAGCAAGGCAGATGTGCAGCCCTCTATTAAAATAAGCTATAAAATTGTGAACGGTACCGAACTTACTGTTAAAGGCGCCAACAATACCGTGAGCTATTGCAAAATATCGGTGGCAGATAACGGTATTGGATTTTTGACAGAACAGGCAGAACGGATATTTGAGCCGTTCCAGAGGCTGCATGCAAAAGATAAATATGAAGGCACCGGTATAGGCCTGGCCATCTGTAAAAAGATAATGATAAAACACAAAGGTTATATTACCGCCGAAAGCGTGCCGGGTTCAGGCTCAGTGTTTAATTTGTATTTTCCCTTAAACCTATAGAAATGCTAAATGTGCTACTGATTGATGATGACGCTGATGACCGGTTTTTATTTAGTAAATCGCTGCAGAAAACAGGATTAGAGATACATTATTTAGAAGCCGACGGTTGCGATGCAGCCATACAACTAATGGGTGAAAATAAGTATCCTGATGTTATATTTCTTGATATTAATATGCCCGGTGGAAATGGCTATGACTGCCTTAAAAAAATTAAAAGTAACGCTGTATGGCGCCATATTCCTATAATAATATACTCTACATCGGGCAATCCGGATGATGTACAAAAAGCAGCAAACAGCAAAACAGCCGGTTATTTAAAAAAACCCGACGATGTAGCCATACTTTCTTTAAAACTAAAGGATTTGTTGCGAACCTTTATTATACAAAGATAATTTTATGCTAATAATTAAGCATAAAATTATCTTTGTTTAACCCGTCGGTCATGTACTGCCAGTTAATATAAATAACCTCCTGCAATATCTTTTTAAGATCTTCGGGTTCATTAGGCTTACGTATAAAAACGTTTGCGCCTTGCAGCAAAGCTTCCTCGCCAACAGTGGGAGATTTTAAGCTCGTGTAAATGGCTATAGATAAATCGGCATACCGTTGGTTAGCACGTAGCTCCTTTAAACACTCCATTCCATTCTTACCCGGCATGTTTAAATCCAGGAACAATATATGGGGTAACGGTTCAACTGTATTTAAGTAATCCATCAGTGCCAGGCCATCTTCGCAAACGGTAAGCTTATTATCAATCTTTAATCCTTTAAACGCATTTTTAAAAAAGAGGCGGTCGTCTCTGTCGTCCTCCGCTAATACTATGTGCAGTTCGTCTATCTTCATAAAAAGTAATTTTAGTTATACATTTACCCTGGTTTTTCGTTTACCGGTAGCTATTTTTTGAAAAGCACTTGGTGTTAAGCCGGTTGTGTTTTTAAATTGGTTAGAAAGGTGCGCCACACTGCTGTATTGCAGCTTATGAGAAATCTCAGTAAGGGATAAATTTTCGTTAAGCAGCAGCTGCTTAACAATTTCTGTTTTACGAAGTATAATAAAACTTTCTATAGACATATGGCAAACTTCTGTAAAAACCTGGGATAGTACCCTATAGTTTTCATTAAGGTTGTCCGAAAGGAATGAGGATATTTTTACCAGTGGTAAAGAACTATCGGGCGTAAGCATGGTGGTAATAAGCCGCTTGATCTTTTGTACCAGGATCGTTTTTTGGTCGGTTACAACCTCAATGCCGTATTTTTCAAGTTCCAGCTTAAGTTCCTGAAATTTTTGAGCGCAAATTTTACGCGGAAAAAATACTGTGCCCGAACTGGTAATTTGATACTCTACATTGAGTGCACTAACTTTATCATGCAGGACTGACCTACAGAGTTGCTCTATATTGTATTTTAAAGTAATGTTCATTGTAAGGATGTGGTGGTTTAATAGCTAATTTATAGCTTTTATTTTTAAGTTAAAACTATCACAATCTCTTTGGGAAAATTATAACAAAAACTGTTAAAATTATTGTAAAATGTTTAACATATTATTCGCAAATATTTTTAAATTATTAAGTAACAGCTTATTAAAAAAAGTTTAAATCAAACAAAGAGGTGTAAACAAATCTTAAAATTTTATAAGTTGTTCATTTAATAAAAAGGTAACTTTGCAAATTAATTTTTTTAAAAAAATGGCAAAACCGGGAACCGTTATTCTTGTTGAAGATGATATTGACGACAAGCGATTTTTTGAAGATACGCTAAAAGAGATAGGATTAAATTATGACATAGCATGGTTTGAAACTACGTATGATGCGCTGGAATTTTTAAGGACAACTAAAAAACCCATTTTTTTAATCTTCTCGGATATTAACCTGCCCGGCAAGAATGGCCTGGAATTTAAACGAACTATAGACGAAGACCCAAAACTGCGCAAAAAAAGTATACCCTTTGTTTTTTATTCAACATCGGCCTACCAGCAGGACGTAAACGAAGCCTACACAAAAATGACAGTTCAGGGATTTTTTAAAAAAGGAAACGACCTTACAGAAACCGCCCACACACTAAAGTTGATATTTGATTACTGGACGCTGTGTAAACACCCTAACGCCCGCTAATAAAAATACTGCCACAACGCAAAAAGATGCATCGTGGCAGTATGGCATGGACTCAAATCAAATTAATTAAATACAAAAAATTATTAACGCAATGGCATTACACCATTGTTATTACTGATTGGTATTGGTTCCTGTACCGGTACCGTTTGTACTACCGCCTGAACCTGAAGTACCTGAGCCTGAACTACCAGAGCCCGATGTACCGGAACCCGATGTTCCTGAGCCTGATGTGCCGGAACCCGAAGTACCTGAGCCTGAAGTGCTGGAACCCGACGTACCGGAACCTGAAGTACCGGAACCCGATGTGCCTGAGCCCGATGTACCGGAACCCGATGTGCCTGAACCTGATGTGCCTGAACCGTTTGCACCTTCTGCATCTACTGCCTGTGCATTTTGGGCTCCCTCGTTTTCTCCCGTATTATTTTGTGAGGCGTTCTCTGCCGGGGTGTTGGTGCCTTCGTTCTGGCTGCCTTCCCTGCACGATTGCATTACACTAAATGCTGTTGCTGCTACTGCTACTGACAATAAATTAGCTGTGGTCTTTTTCATGATTATACGTTTTAAATTATAATTTAAAGTTCCTCATAATAAACCATCAGGCTTTTATATCGTTTTGTAGATAGTTTGCATAATTTCCGCTTTTTCCGGCTTCCTCAAGATACGATACCAGTTCGGCAGCCCTTGTTGCCGCTGTATGGTATTGCAGTACTTTTTGGCGTGCCTTGGTTCCAATGGCGCGGTAATGGGTTTCGTGATACGATAAAAACTCCAGCACATCGTTATGATCTTTAGCTATAAGAATTTCTGTACCTTCATCAAAAAACGAGGTTAGCCCCTCCCAGTAGTCAGAAATAATGGGCACACCGCAGGCAGCAGCCTCAAACAGCCGCACGCTTGGCGAATAGCCTGCCGCTATCATATCAGCCCGCGTTACATTCAGGGTATATTTTTGCGAATTGTAAAAATCACGGTGCATAGCGGGTGGCAGGTGCTCTATGCGCTGCACATTAACCGGCCAGTTAATTTGATTGGGATACTGTGGCCCAGCTACAACAAAGCTTGAATTAGGCAGCAATGCAGCCGGCCTGCAAAGCAACTTATCAACGGTAGGCTGCCTGTCTGTACTATACGTGCCCAGATAACCAAGCTCCCAGTCTTTCTCCTTACTCTCAGGGTAGTACTGCTCAGGATCAACAGAGCAATACAGTGCCCTGGCAGCAGGCGAACCATAATGTTGTTCCAAATGCTCTAACACAGGCCCACCCGTAAACGACAGGTACATATCGTACTTAGCAATTAAAGACGGGGTAATGTACTCATAGTCGTTTTTCTGGAGCTTGGCAAGGGTAACAGGGGTATCTATATCATAAAAAGCCTTTATGCCGCGTGCTATTTTAACAACCCACTCTCCTACCTCAACACCCTGCTGCACATAAGAGCCTACAATAACGGCATCGGCACCGGCTACCTCATGGTTATAATCCTGCCAAAGCTCCTCGTTGGTTTTGTAAAGTCCAAGGTGGCAAAAATCGGGCTGGGGTAAATCGCGGTGTGGCGCATACCAGGGAACGTCTTTTTCAAGAAAAAGAACGTCGTGCCCAAGCTTAGACAATTCTTTAACAAGGCCTCTGTAAGTGGTTGCATGGCCATTTCCCCAAGACGATGTGATGGATAAACCTATAATTACAATTTTCATGGCTATAAAGTGTTGATTTCAGATTCCGAAAGTGAAATATCAAACACTTTTTGCAGCAATTGAGCCCTATGTTTGTAAGTATGTTCTGATATAACTTTTTTATACGCAGCCCTGCCAATTTCGGCAGCTTTCTCAGGAGTGAGCTGCTTTAGTATTTCAGCTACCTCATCGCCATCTTTCGCTACTAAAATTTCTTTAGCGGGCTCAAAGAAAAAGTCGATACCCTCCCAGTAATCTGTTATAATACAGGCACCTGCACCGGCAGCTTCAAACACCCTGGTAGCCGGCGAAAAGCCATATTTAGCCATGCTATCACGGCTTATATTTAATACTGCTAATGGCGTGGTATTAAATGTATTATGATCGGCTGTATACACATGGCCCACAAAGTTTACATTGGCAGGCATCGGCTTATCGTCCCAGCCGCTTCCCCCTAAAACAAACTGTATATCAGTAAGTTGTGTAGCAGGTTTTAAAAAAAACTCCTCAACCCTCGCCTCCCTGTCGGGAAGGCGGTTCCCTAAAAATGCCAGTGTACTGGTAAAGCGTTCATCGGCAGGTACTGGGTGATGCGTATCGGTATCCAACGCATTGTAAATCGGGATGCATTTTTGTGCGCCGTTGCGCATATAAGCCTGTATAACAGGCTCTCCGCCGCCATAAGTAAGAATGTAGTCGTACAGTGGTATAAGTGTATTAAACGGGTCGTTAGCGTTGCTTTCTATCCTGTCGAGTGTTGCAGGAGCGTCTACATCCCAAAAGATAACCAGGTTGTTATCCCTCTTAAGTTTGGTAACCTCAGCTTCTAAAAATTCATCAAAAGCTCCTACCCCGCTCGCTTTTATAATCACATCTGCATCAGCGGCTTGCTGCAATAGCGTATTGATTTCGGTTTCATCAGCCTGGTAAACAACTACTTTGCAGTAATCCGGGTCGGCAATATCCCTGTTTTTTTGCCTGTCGTAAATATCAGGTTCGTAAAATGTTACGGTGTGGCCTAACGTATTCAGCGCTTTTACGATGCCCCTGTAATAGGTTGCGGCACCATTCCAATAGGCCGATACAATACTCGACCCAAAAAATGCTATGTTTAATGTATCTTTCATACTTCAGTCGATTTAATTTTTACCGGATGGATAAGGCGGTCTGCAAAACCTAATTCATCAAATATGCCCTCAAGCTCATCTACGCGATGCGAGCAGGTATGTCGGTTTAAGATAGTTCGCCTGGCATTTTCGGCAAGCTCATTGGCAAATACCTCATTATCAAGCACTTTTTGCAATTGCTCTTTCATCTCTTCACCGTTATTTGCAACTAAAAAATCTTTGCCCGGTGTAAAAAGATTTTCAGCATCCTGCCAGGGAGCTGATATAAGCGGTATGCCACAGGCCATAGCCTCAAACGGGCGGATTGTTGGGATACCCGGAAGCCATTTTACATAGGGTCCGCGCGGTACATGCACCGTAACCTTATACTTTGCAAAAACTTCAGGAGCGTTGTAATTCGGTAGCCACCCGCCATATCCTATACCGGCATCTTTAAGGGCAGCCAGTGCATGATCCGGGTACCGAACACCATAAACTTTGGCCTTAAGCCCTAACTCTTTTACGGGGCGAATAAGAAATTCCATAAGTTCTTCTGTACGTTCGCCATCCCCCCAATTGCCTATCCATACAAGGTCGCCTTCTTTTTCAACTTCGGGGCGTGGCCTGAAAAGCGTAGTATCAGCAGCCTCGTGCCATGACCAAACTTTATCGATCCAATTATTTTTCTGATAGATATTTTTCAAGACATCGCCAAAGACCAGCGCTCCATCATAGTTACTGAAGTCGTATTGCGACATGCTTTCAGGATCGGAAACTGCGCGGTGGTGCGTATCATGAAACAACAGCTTATAACCGTAACGTTCTTTAAGGCTTCCGATTTTAGCCACCAGATCATGTTTATTCCACTCATGTACAATTACCAGATAGGCACTCATAAGCATTTCGTCATAGTCAGGATTTTCAGGGTCATAGAACGCGGTAGTAAGCGTTGGATAGTACTGCATGTATTCGTCTGCTTTCTCTTTTCCGTTATCCTGAATAAGATTACTCAGGCTCCAGCCATTTTCGGGCTCATATACTTTTACATCGTGTCCCCTCTCAAGGAGCTCTGTAACAATGCCGCGCAAAAAGTGGGCATTGCCATGGTTCCAGTCGGAGGCCAGCGAGTGATAAAACATTACAATTTTCATAGTTTGAAGGGTTTAATTTTTTAGATGAGGCTGTTATACAAGCTGAAATAGGCTGTTGCCATTTTCTCTGCTGTATATTCCTTTGAGCGCTGCTGCGCCTTTAACGACATTTGCATCCGCAAATCAGGGTCGTTTATCAAACGTGTTGCAGCGTTTAAAGCAGCGTGTTCAT
>Ga0265798_10010444_pt1 | contig 11459 bp, 9 predicted proteins | sample P3T30metagenome_FD_192430 | JGI IMG/M metagenome (GOLD analysis project Ga0265798, IMG submission 192430) | Plant litter microbial communities from East Loma Ridge, Irvine, California - P3 T30 | ecosystem: Environmental > Terrestrial > Plant litter > Unclassified | place: USA: California... | reverse complement strand
AGACCGCTTGCACCCGTCACCGACCGAGACCGCCCCGCGTGCGCCTGATCCAGATCACCCACCACGACCTCGACGGCTACGGCGCCGCCACGGTCGCCGCAGCCTGCACGGCGGTCGAGCGCGTCGTCCACGTACCCCGCTACAGCGATGTCGGCCCCGTCTTCGAGGACGAGACCAAACGCCTGGCCCGGGCGGGCGAGGGCGAGATCCTGCTCATGACCGACCTCGGCCTGGAGGAGCAGACTATCGCGGGCCTGAAGAAGTTCGCGGCCATGAACCGCCGCCGCGAGGACGGAAGGAAGCATAAGCTCGTGGTCCTCGACCACCACGCCTCCTCGCTGGACCAGTTGCGCCGCCAGGGACTGGAGCCCGTGGCCGATCCCGAACGTCCGGGCTTGAGCCGGATCGATCTCGGCGATCCGGATTGCGTCGTGCTGATCGACGAAAACGTCTGCGCCACCCGGATGACCTTCGATCACCGGGCCCTGTTCGCCACCCACGAGCCCGAGACCGACCTCTCCGCCCTGGTGGCGGCGATCGATGCGGTGGACCTCTGGCGCAAGGACAGCCCAGCCTTCCCGGGGGGCCTGGCACTGGACGAGCTGTTCTGGGAGAGCGTGTCGAGCTTCGTGCCCGTCGGCCATCCCTGGCATGAGGCCTTCATGTCCGGGCTGCTGCGTGCGGCCGCCGTTTCCCTGCGCGAGGGCGCCACCCCGGCCGACCTGGAGCGGCGTGCCCTGGCGATCCGCTCCGAGGTGGTCGAGACCCTCCTGCGCGACGCGCCGGACGACGACCGGGCGCTCACAACGCGCATGCGTCTCGCCCGGGCGCTCGCCCGCTCGGACGCGCTGTTCCGCCCGCTCAAGGATGGCACGCTCCTGTCCTTCGCCCTCGATTCGGGCACGTTCCAGCGGGTCTCGGACCTGATCATGGATGCCGGCCGGGCCAAGCGCGTCGTCAACGTACAGCGGATGGGCACCATGTCGTTCCGCTCGAACGACGGCACGGCCCTCGACGGCGCCCGCCTGTTCCGCGGCGGCGGCCATCGCGACGCCGCCGGCGGCCGGCTCCAGAGTGGATCCGTCTTCTCGATGGCGGACGCCATCGCGCAGGTCGAGCCGGTGCTGAACCCGGACAAGCCCCCGGAGGCCGATAGCCCGTTCGCGGCGCTGAAGAACTGGAAGGGGTGATTGGCTTCGGAGCGGAGCAGGACCGTCGCGGATCTGCTCCGCGTCCGAGCATCATGTCCAGGCTGTCAGAGCCTGAAATCCTCGCCGAGATACAGCCGCCGGGCGTCGGGGTTCGCCACGATCTCCTCCGGGGTCCCCTCCGTGAGGATGCGGCCGGAATGGGCGATGTAGGCGCGGTCGATCAGGCCCAGGGTCTCGCGGACGTTGTGGTCGGTGATCAGCACGCCGATACCGCGCTGCTTGAGGTGCTTCACCAGATCCTGGATGTCGCCCACCGCGATCGGGTCGATGCCGGCGAACGGCTCGTCGAGCAGCATGAAGGTCGGCGACGAGGCCAGCGCCCGGGCGATCTCGCAGCGCCGCCGCTCACCGCCCGACAGGGCGATCGAGGGCGACTTGCGCAGCCGCGCGATGTCGAACTCCTCGAGCAGGGAATCGAGCTTGCGGGCCCGCGCCTTGCGGTCGGGCTCGGCCACTTCGAGCACCGCGCGGATGTTGTCCTCGACGGTCAGCCCGCGGAAGATCGAGGCTTCCTGCGGCAGGTAGCCGATGCCGAGGCGCGCCCGCTGATACATCGGCAGATGGGTGATCGGCAGGCCATCCAGGGTGATGTGGCCGCGATCGGCCACCACCAGACCGGTGATCATGTAGAAGATCGTGGTCTTGCCGGCGCCGTTGGGCCCGAGCAGCCCGACCGCCTCGCCGGTGCGGACCGTGAGCCCGGCCTCGTGCACGACGGTGCGGGCGCCGTAGCTCTTGCGCAGGCCGCGCACGCTGAGGATGCCGGGTCCGCCCTCTTCCGCGGCGGCGACTTCGTCGGCATCCGCGACAGGCGGGCTCGCGCGACGGCCGAACAGGCGACCGAGCAGTGTCGGGCGGCCCGCCGCGTCCTGCGGCTCCGCCCGGAACGCAACCGCGCCGCTCAATTGACCTGCGCCCGCGGCTTGACCGGCGGCTGAGCGCAGCCCTTCCCCTTGCCATCCTTGGCGTCGGCCTTCTCGCCGGGCACGAACAGCGCCGAGACGCGGCCGCCAGCCACCGGATCCATGTTCGCGCGCCCGGTGCCCATGTCGTAGACCAGCCGCTGGCCGCGGGTGACGTTCTGGCATTGGCTCAGCACGACGTTGCCGGTGAGCACGATGCGCTTGGCGTCCTGATCGAACACCGCGTGATCGCCGGTGGCGACCTGGTCCTTCTGGACCACCGTGACCGGACCGGCGCAATCGACCTTCTGAATGCCGTTCTCGGCCGGATTCTTCGGCGCCGGCGCCTCGTCGGCGGTGTCCGCAGCCTTGCCGTCCGCATCCTTGCTCGCGGAGGCCTTGCCGGCGCCGTCCTTGCCGCGCTTGTAGTAGACCGTCATGGTCGAGCAGCGGATCGTGCTCTCCCCCTGCACGGCCACGACGTTGCCGACGAACACCGCCCGGTTCTCCCGGTCGAACACGTCGAGGCGGTCGGCGTCGATCTTGATCGGATCCTTGCCGCCGCCGCCGATATTGCCGAAGGGCGAGTCCTTCTTGGACGGCTTCTCGGCCAGCGCGGGGCCGGCGAGTGCCAGGCAACCGGCCAGGGCCACGCAGAGGGCTGCACGCGCGCTCATCGGCCGGTTTCCGCGGGCTCGGCGTTCGAGGTCAGGATGCGCGGGGGCGCCTTGTCGGCCGGGTCGTCGTTCGCGATTACGACATGCACGTTCCCGACGAAGGAGATCCGCTTGCCGTTCTCGACCACGTCGAGGGCGTTGGCGTTCACGGTGGCGCGCGGGGTCGAGACGGTGACCGGCTCCTGGGAGCTCACCGAGCCGGTCTTGAACACCACGGCGGCCGAGCGCAGGCGCGCTTCCTCGCCCTTGTCGGTCCAAATGCGGATGTCGTCTTTGAGGTCGAGCGCCTCGCGGGCGGTGTCGAACAGGCCAGAGGCCGCCGAGAGTCGGGCGACGCCGCCCTGATCGTCGGTGGCGAGGTGGCCGCGCATCCGCTCCAGCTCGATCAGGCTCGGCTTGCGCACATCCTGCAGGGCAGCATCGGCCGTTACCTCGTACCCGCGGTTGCCCTGGCGGAAGCCCGCGAGCCGGGGGTTCTCCATGCGGACCTTGGAGCCGGCCACCGTCACGGGGCCGACCGAGACTCCCGGCAGGCTCGTCCCGAACGGATTGAACAGGTACGCGAGCAGCAGCGCCACCGCGCCGCCCGCAGCGACCGGGATGAGTCGGCGCATCGTGCGCACGCGGCCGCTGTGGCGGTACGCCCGGGCGTGAGCCCGCGTGCGTGCCGCCAAGACCGCCTGTCCGTTGCCGGCTTGAGCCTCGACCGGGTTCATGCAGCGTCCGTGAGGCGCGCAGGCCGCGCGCGAGTGAGGAATCGGCTCAGACGCCTGCGGCCCCCACCGCGCCCGCGCCTCCGGTCGGGAAATGGTCCCGACCAGTGGCGAAGTTATGGCTCGCCCGTTTCGGAATGATCAACCGAACTTAGAAACTTTCGACGCCGATGTGCGTGAGCACACACGCACATCGTGAAGCATCGTGGGCGCGAAGAGCCCGGCGCCGCGGCTCGGGCGGATGCCGGGCCGCGACCGGACCGTCAGCGCGAAGTGCTTCGGGCTGCGGCCAGCGCCGCCGCGATGGTCCGGGCGAAGGCCGCCGGATCGCGGGGGCTGTCGCCGTCCTGGATCCGGGCGAGATCAAGCAGCGTGCCCGCTTCCTGGGGGATCTCCGATTCGGCAGAGGCCGCAAGCGCCCGGATCAACGGATGACGCGGGTTGATCTCCAGCACCGGCTGCCCGGCACCGCCGCGGCCGGCCCGGCGCATCAGCCGCTGCATCTGCAGGTCGGGTCCAGCAGTACCGGCCGAGAGCACCACGGCCGAGTCCACCAGCCGGTCGGTGGTGCGCACGTCCGAGACCTCACCGGCCAGCGCCACCTTCACAGCCGCCACGAAGGCGTCGATGCCTTCCGGCGCCTCCGGCTGCTCACCCTCGGGTGCGAATTTCGACAGGTCGAGGCCGCCCTTGGTGATCGACTTGAGCGGCTTCTCCTCGAAGTTGCCGAGTTGGTCGGGCCAGAAGGCATCGACGTGGTCGGAGAGCAGCAGCACCTCCAGGCCCCGGGCCCTGAAGCCTTCGAGCTGCGGCGACAATTTCAGCGCCTCGGCATCGTCGGCCACGAGGTAGTAGATCGCCTCCTGGCCGTCCTTCATGCGGGCCACGTAGTCCGGCAGGGAGGTCCAGCCGTCCTCGGCCGAGGAGCGGAAGCGCAGGAGGGGCGCGATCTCGCCGCGGCGCTCGAAATCCTCGTAGATGCCCTCCTTGAGCACCGCGCCGAAATTCTCCCAGAAGTTCTGGTAGCTCTCGGCATCCTTGGCGCGGGTGGTCAGCTCGGACACGACGCGGCCCGTGACGGCGCGTCGGATCCGGGCGAGCGCCGGCGTCGATTGCAGCATCTCACGGGAGACGTTGAGCGGCAGGTCCTCGGTGTCGACGACGCCCTGGACGAAGCGCAGCCACGGCGGCAGCAACTCGGCCTCGTCGGTGATGAACATCCGGCGGACGTGGAGGCGGACCTTGCTCTGCCGGTCGTTCTCCAGCGCCTGGAACGGCTTAGCGCCGGGCACGAACAACAGCGCAGAGAATTCCAGCTGGCCCTCGGCGCGCCAGTGCAGGGTCGCCCACGGCTTGTCGAAGTTCATCCCGAGGGCGTGGTAGAACGCCTCGTACTGTTCCTCGGTCACCTCGGATTTCGGCTTGCGCCAGAGCGCGGTGCCCTGGTTGGCCGATTCGTCCTTGCCATCCCGCGCAATGGCGATCGGCACGGTGATGAAGTCGGCCCATTTCCGCACCAAGTGGTCGAGGCGGTAGGGTTCGAGGTACTCGTCGGCGTCCGCCTTGAGATGCAGCACGATGTCGGTGCCGGGCTCAGGCCGATCGGCGAGCTCCAGGGTGTAGCTGCCCTGGCCCTCGGACGCCCAAGTCCAGGCCTCGTCGCTGCCGGCCCGGCGCGACGTGACCGTGACCCGGTCGGCGACCATGAAGGCCGAGTAGAAGCCGACGCCGAACTGGCCGATCAGGCTCGGACGATCCTCGGCCTTGGCCGCATCCAGCGTCTGCGAGAAGGCCCGCGTCCCGGAGCGGGCGATGGTGCCGAGGTTGGACGCCAGATCCTCCTTGGTCATGCCGATGCCGGCATCCGAGACGGTCAGGGTGCGCGCCTCCTTGTCGGGCACGATCCGGACCTTGGCGTCCGGCGGCAGGGCGCTCGCCGCCGAGGTCAGCGCCTCGAACCGGCGCCGGTCCATGGCGTCGGCGGCGTTGGCGACGAGTTCGCGCAGGAAGATCTCGCGGTCGGAATAGAGCGCGTGCACGACGAGGTCGAGGAGCCGACCCACCTCCGCCCCGAATTCGTGCCGCTCAATCGTCTCGCTCACGGGCAATGCCTCCGCATAGGGGAAAATGCGGTGGCGATATGCCCGCCCGGCCGGCCGTTTTCAATGAGGCGGCGACGGGTTCGGCGGGACGCGCGCGGCTCAGATCTCGATTTCTGTTCCCACTTCCACGATCTGCCGGGTCGGCAGGCAGAAATGGGCGCCGGTGCGCTCGGCGTTGCGCTTCAGGAAGGCGAACAGCCCCTGGCGCCACAGCGCCATGCCGGGCTTGGCCGACGGGATGACCACCTCGTGGCCGACGAAGAAGGTCAGGTCCTCTAGGTATTCCGGCGGGAGCAGGCCGCTCCTCACGGCGCATTGCAGGCCTTCGGGGATCGAGGCGGTCTGCATGAAGCCGTAGCGCAGCACGACGCGTTCCATCCCGGGGGTGTATTGCGAGATCGCCTTGCGGATGCCTTGCGCGACCAGAGTCACCTGCGCCCGCTCCTCGGCGGGGATCATCGGCGCCTCCTCGTAGATCACGGTGATCAGCAGGATGCGCTCGTGCAGGCATCGGCTGCGTTCGACCAGCCGGCCCAGGGCCATGGGGATGCCCTCGGTGGCTGCGGTGAGGAAGGCCGCTGTTCCCGGCAGCGTGACCGGAGGGTGCGACGCGAGGCGGGCCAAGAACGTCGCCTCAGGCTGGCGCATGGTCTCGCGCACCGCCTCGAGGACGTGGTTGCCCTTCATCCAGGTCAGCATCAGGAACGCGACCGCCGCGGCCAGCACCAGGGGAAACCAGCCGCCCTCGAATAGCTTCACGCTGTTGGCGGCGAAGAACAAAGCGTCGATGGCCAGGAAGAAGCCGTTGACCGCCACGACCAGGATCGGGTTGTAACCCCAACGCAGGGCGATCAGGGCGGCCAGCAGGGTGGTGATGCCCATCAGCGCCGAGACCGCGATGCCGTAGGCGCCGGCCAGCGCATCGGAGGAGCCGAACACCACCACGGCCGTGAGGGTGCCGATGGCGAGCAGCCAGTTCACCGCCGGCACGTAGATCTGGCCGCGCTCGTCCTGATCGGTGTGGACCACCCGCATCATCGGCATGAAGCCGAGCTGGATCGATTGCTGGGTCAGCGAGTAGACGCCCGAGATCACCGCCTGCGAGGCGATGACGGTGGCCATCGTGGCCAGCGCCACCAGCGGGTAATGCGCCCAGTCGGGGGCCAGCAGGTAGAACGGGTTCTCGATCGCGCCCGGGTCGGCGATCAGCAGGGCGCCCTGGCCGCAATAGTGGATCAGCAGCGCCGGCAGGACCAGGCCGAACCAGGCCGCGCGGATCGCCGGTGCGCCGAAATGGCCGAGATCGGCGTACATCGCCTCGCCGCCGGTGACCGCCAGGAAGGCCGCGCCCAGCATCATGAAACTCACGTGCCAGCCGGCATGGGCCAGGAAGTCCACGGCCCGCCAGGGATTGACCGCCCCGAGGATCTCCGGCGCCCGCAGGATGCTGGGGATCGCCAGCAGGACCAGCACCGTGAACCAGACGAGCATCACCGGACCGAACACCCGGCCAATCGCCGCCACGCCCTTGTGCTGCACGGCGAACAGCGCGACCAGGATCACCAAGGTGATCGGCACCACGAACGGTGTCAGCACCGGCGCATCGATCTTCAGCCCCTCGATCGCCGAGAGCACCGAGATCGCCGGGGTGATCGCGCCGTCGCCGTAGAGCAAAGCCGCGCCGACGAGGCCGACCACCAGTAGCACGGCCTTCCACGTGCCGGGCTGCGCCTGCCGGGCGCCCAGCAGCGCCAGCATGGCGACGATGCCGCCCTCGCCCCGGTTGTCCGCGCGCAGGATCAGCACCGCGTATTCCAGCGACACGATGAGGATCAGCGACCACAGGATCAGCGACACGGCCCCGAGCGCCGCAGCCGGCACCGCGGCGCCTCCGGCGGTGGCCGCCTTCACGGCCTCCTTGAAGGCGTAGAGCGGGCTGGTGCCGATATCCCCGTAGACGACGCCGAGCGCCCCCATCATCAGCGCGGGCCCGGGCCCGTGCCGAACGGCGCCCGGCTTTCGCGCCACCGGCGCAGCAGGCAGAACGACCGCAGGACCAGCCGCGGGACTGAAGACTTGGCGCACGGGCGTATCCAGTCGAGGGCGGCACTGACGTGCGCGACCTTAGCAAGCCGGATGCGGTGCGAAAGACTTGATCCGTCGCCGCCACCAACACGGTGAAGACTTGTCACCCAAACGTGATGACGGCCGCATGAAGCGCGCGGCCCCCTCCCCCGCACATCGGGAGAGGGTTCTGTCGATCAGGCGGCGTCCAGCCCCAGGTCGATGATCGCCGCCGAGTGGGTGATCCAGCCGCAGGAGATCAGGTCCACGCCCGAGGCCGCGACCGCGCCCACGGTCTCGCGGGTGATGCGGCCGGAGGCTTCCGAGAGGGCACGGCCGTCGATCATCGCCACCGCACGGGTCAGCAGGTCCGGGCCCATATTGTCGAGCAAGACGGCATCGACCCCGACCGAGAGCGCCTCTTCCAACTGGTCGAGGCTGTCGACCTCGCACTCGATTTTCACGAGGTGGCCGGCCCGTGCGCGGGCCCGCTGGATCGCCGGCACGATGCCGCCGGCCACCGCAACGTGGTTGTCCTTGATCAACACCGCATCGTCGAGGCCGAAGCGGTGGTTCGAACCGCCCCCGGCCCGCACGGCGTGCTTCTCCAGCGCGCGCAGGCCCGGCGTCGTCTTGCGGGTGCAGACGATCGAGGCCTTGCCGTGCGGGCGAGCCGCCTCCACGAGGCCGTTCGTCGCCGTCGCGACCCCCGACATCCGGCAGAGCAGGTTCAGGGCGACGCGCTCGGCGGTCAGGATCGCCCGGGCCGGGCCGTCGAGGCGCAACACCACGTCGCCGGGCGCGACCCGGGCCCCGTCGCCGCGCTCGACCGTCACGGTCACGGCCGGGTCGATGAGCGCGAACGCGATCGCGGCGGCGTCGGTGCCGGAGATTACCCCGTCCTGGCGGGACGCGATGACGCCGCGCATCCGTTGCCCGGGCGGCACGATCGCGTCGGTGGTAATGTCGCCGGCCCGGCCGAGATCCTCGATCAGGGCGGCACGCACCACCGGCTCCACCAGGAGCCGCGGCAAGGGCAGGATCTCTTCGGTCAGGACCGATTGCGTCATGATGCCAACTCCGTCCCGGCGGTCGTGGTCTCGCGGTACGCGGCGTTCAGCGTGGCGAGCGTCGTGTCCGTGTGGGCTGCCGGGGCGACATGCGGAAAGTCGCTGCGCCAGTGGGCGCCGCGGCTCTCCCGGCGGGTGAGCGCTCCGCGGGCGATCATCAGCGCCACCAGGGCGGCGTCGCAGGTCTCGCTGTGAGCTTCGAGCGTGGCGACCGCCTGCTCGAGGCCGGCGGCATCGCGGACCACGCCGACCTGGGCCTCCATGAGCCTGCGGATCGACGACAGATCCGCGACCGAACGGGGAGTTATCGTCTCGGGTGCGACCGCGCCTGGAAGCGGCACGTCGAGGGCGTCGGCGATGAAGCCGGCATAGGCGAGCCCTTCCAGCAGGGAATTGCTCGCGAGCCGGTTCGCACCGTGGAGGCCCGTGGAGGAGACCTCGCCGCAGGCATAGAGGCCCGGCACCGACGTGGCTCCGTGCGCATCCACCTTCACGCCGCCCATGTGGTAGTGCGCCGCCGGGCGGACCGGGATCGGCTGAACGGCGGGATCGATGCCGGCGGCGGCACACAGGCCGGCCACCGTCGGGAACCGCTTCGGCATCGCGGCCCCGAGGGCGCCGCGGGCATCGAGATAGACCGTGCGGCCGCGTTGGAGCGCCTGGAAGATGCCCCGGGCAACCACGTCGCGCGGGGCGAGGTCGCCGCCGGTGATTCCGGCCATGACCGCTTCGCCGGCCCCGTCGATCAGCCGGGCGCCCTCCCCGCGCAACGCCTCGGTGGCCAGCGGCATCGGATCGGCCCCGGCCGCGATCGCGGTGGGGTGGAACTGCACGAACTCCATGTCGCGCATCACCGCCCCGGCCCGCGCGGCCAGCGCGAGCCCCCCGCCGACGGCGCCGGGCGGGTTCGTGGTCGCCGCGTAGAGGGCGCCGACGCCGCCGGTGGCCAGCACCACGGCGCGCGCCAAGATGCGGAACCGGGCGCCGTCGCGCTCGGCCACGATGCCGGCGACCGCGCCGCGCGTGTCCCGCAGCAGGTCGCAGGCACGGGCTTCGACCACCTCCACAGACGGCGCGGCCAGGACCGCGCGCACCAATCCTTCGAGGACGCGGGCCCCGGTGGCATCACCGCCCGAGCGGACGATGCGGCGGCGGCCATGCGCCGCCTCCAGGCCGAGCGCCAGGGCGCCATCCTCGGTGCGATCGAACGGGACGCCGATCCGCACCAGCCAGTCGATCAGCCCCGGGCCCGCCTGGGCGACCCGGAGCGCCACGTCGGGCTCGGTCAGCCCGGCGCCCGCGGCTACGGTATCGGCGGCGTGGAGAGACGCCGCGTCGTCGGCGCCGACTGAGGCGGCGATGCCGCCCTGGGCCCAGCCGGTAGCGGTGCCGAGGCCCAGGGCCGAAGCAGTGATCAGCGTCACGGGGCGCGGCGCGAGCCGCAACGCGACGCTGAGGCCGGCGACGCCGCCGCCGACCACGACGATGCGGTCGGCCATGTTGGGAGTGACGGCGTTCATCGTCAGCGCACCAGCAGCATGCGCTCGACCGCAGCCCGGGCGCGGTCGGCCAAGGCGGGATCGACGGTGACCTCGTGGGTCAACGTCTCCAGGGCCCTGCGGATGTTGCTCAGGCTCATCCGCTTCATGTGCGGGCACATGTTGCAGGGCTTGATGAACTCGATGTCCGGGTTTGCCGCCGCGATGTTGTCGGCCATGGAGCACTCGGTCACCAAGACGACCTGGCTCGGGCGCTTCTGCAGCACGAAATCCATCATCATCGCGGTGGAACCGGAGAAGTCCGATTCGGCCACGACGTCGGGCGGGCATTCCGGGTGCGCGATCACCGTGACGCCGGGATAGCTGTCCCGCACGTCGCGGATGTCGGCGGGCGTGAAGCGCTCGTGCACCTCGCAATGGCCAGCCCAGGTCAGGATTTCGACCTCGGGAACCTCGGCCTGGACGTTCTGGGCCAGGAACTCGTCCGGGATCATCAGGACCCGGGGCGCGTTCAGCGACCGCACGACGGCCACGGCGTTGCCGCTCGTACAGCACAGGTCCGATTCGGCCTTCACGGCGGCCGACGTGTTCACGTAGGTCACGATCGGCACGCCCGGGTATTTGGCCCGCAGGCCGCGCACGTCGGCGGCCGTGATCGAATCGGCCAGCGAGCAGCCCGCGCCCATGTCGGGGATCAGAACGGTCTTGCTCGGATTCAGGAGCTTGGCGGTCTCAGCCATGAAGTGGACGCCGGCCAACACGATCACGTCGGCATCGACATTCACCGCCTCGCGCGCCAGCGCCAGGCTGTCGCCGACGATGTCGGCCACCGTGTGGAAGATCTCCGGCGCCTGGTAATTGTGCGCCAGGATCACCGCGTTGCGCTCGCGCTTCAGCCGCAGGATCGCCTCGATATCGGGGGCGAGCGCCGGCCATTCGATTGCTGGAACGTGACGGCTGACACGGGCGTAGAGTTCCGGCAGCGGCAGGCCTGGAACCAACGTACGAGAGACGGGTGACACGGTCGCCGTCATGGCGTCCTCCATTATGCTCAGTTTGAGCATTGTGCCGTCTAACTTATGGGCGCCGCACCCGTCTGTCTAGATATGCTAGCCTTGAGCATAAATCTTTTGCGGCGCAGTGTTATGCTGCGGCGCAAAAGGGCTCGTGCGCTCAGCAGAAGGTCGCAGGATCGGGCCCGATCCGCCCGTCGGGCCGGTC
>Ga0265798_10010443_pt1 | contig 11459 bp, 10 predicted proteins | sample P3T30metagenome_FD_192430 | JGI IMG/M metagenome (GOLD analysis project Ga0265798, IMG submission 192430) | Plant litter microbial communities from East Loma Ridge, Irvine, California - P3 T30 | ecosystem: Environmental > Terrestrial > Plant litter > Unclassified | place: USA: California... | reverse complement strand
CGTCCGAAGACGATGGAACATGGTGGTTGCCAAAGTCGGGCTCGAAGAAGGAATTGTGCTCATTTGCGCTATAGTCGTACGTCTGCGGTGCTACTGTAGTGCTCGTCGCCGCCGTGGTTGCTGGAGGAAGTGGGGGTTTTTCTTGTGGTGGTGTGTTGACCATCAACATGAAGCTCTCCTGCAAGCAAGAAAGCTGGATCAGCACGTGTGTCGCCCAGTATCCGCCAGTCGCAATCTTACCTCTGTGGCCGGAAGCTTGGAGATGTAATGCTCTGGGTGAGCGCGGCGGATGTGCTCTTGCATGGACCGAAAGCGCTTCTCCTACACATGGCGTGTTAGTCTGGCTGCACCCAGGAGCCTCGTAGCTTGTCATGAGGTGCGTCAGCTATGGTGATGACTTACGCCAGTGCAGCGCTTTCGACAGGCCGAGCTGTCATGGTTGCGCAGCGGGCAAACGACGACATTGTTCTCGTCGCTGACGGAGAAGGAGCTTGTGAGCGGTGCTGCGCGCGAAGGAGGCATGGCTGTGAGCATCAACGACAAGAGCTTCCAGGCAAGGCTATGGCGCGCAAAGCGCTAGAAGGACAGGTTAAGAAGCTTCTGTGTGAGCTCGGGCAGCTTTGGAAGGCGGCGAAAACTATGGTAGGGGCCGCAGCGTTGGCTACCCAGGAATGTCTGGGTGAAGAAGCTCTGGGCTGAAGTTGCTGCTACTGCGGATAGACGTAACTGGATGCGGGGCAGCTAGGAACGGCCGCGGGGCTTGAGAGAGCGATCAATGATCAAGTAGAGGCTTTGTTCGAATTTCACGATTGAAACCAGGACTGACCAGCGCGACAAAAAAGTGCAATTGTACCGCGCTGCTGCCGTGAAAGCAGAGCTGTGTCGCCACAACGAGCTCGAGCGGATGAGCAATCAGACGGTAGCCCTGCGACGAAGAACCGGATAGCTTGGAGAGCTCTGTGCTGCCCAATGACCTCCTGCTTGAATAGGTTTTTTTGCGCTCCAATCATATGCGGCCGTTGTGGAGGCGACGCAAATCGGCTGCATGGCGCAAGAAGCCTTCTCCCTGCTTCCCAACGCTCAAGTGCCGTGCGCAGCAAAAGCTTCGTTCTTCTAAACGCACTTGGACCAATACCGTCTAAACCCGAGTCCTAGAGACGACTTGAGCAGGACGGCCGGCTATCGCGCCGTGGATATGCCTGGCAAAGATTTTGCTCTCCAAACGCCGAGCTAGAAGCAGCATCGGCCGCCAGGGCTGGGGGTAGCTGCAATTGGCCGCATGCAGTTGCTTCTAGCATATGAATCTGAGCCCGGCTTGGGCTGACCGAGAGCCGTCGAGAAGGGCGAGAGTAAAAGAGAGAGAGATGTAGAGAGAAGACACAGACAAGACCATGTCAAACTGGTCATCATCGACAAACTGGTGGCCCATGTGGCGATACGAACTGGCTGAGGGGCGGGAGAAAGGGCTGCTCAAGCTTCCATGGCTTCTCCATTCGGCAAATGTCACATGCGCCTCGTCTACACCTGCCCGTCCGCCTGCAACTACCATGTTCGCGTCCACCTTCCCATCCCTTTGCTTCTTCCTTCCATTCCAGGGCGTTGGCGTCAGCCATAATCTTGCATCCATGACGGATTAACACAATATCGCACCCCCTGCTATGCCCAAGGCGCATCTCCTGGCCTTCATCTGATGTCCTCCTTCACAGAACCATCGTTGTGCGCATTGCGTACGCGCCTTCGCCTCTGTCCTTCACTGTCATGTCGCTTTCGGTTCAATCATTGAATGGGGACACTTCCTTTCTCCTCACCTTCGATCCACCTGCAGCCCCACTATCCTCACCAGGCTTATTTCCGGGCTCCTTTACCATCCTCGTTGACCGTAAGCCTACCCTACAGTGGACGCGCTCGGAGAACCTTCACTAACCGTTCCTGTTCTTACACAGCGTGGCTGACAGGACCGTCGATCATCCTAAACTCTATCTTCTCGCGATCTGAACAGCGGGCAAAGCCATCCATCTCCAGCCTTGAGGAACTGGACCGCGAACCCGACCTTGTCCTCATCTCCCAGGACAAGCCAGATCATTGCCACGAAGCGACGCTACGTCAGCTCTCGCCGGACTCTGAGTCGACCATTCTCGCCATCCCAGCCGCAGCCAAGAAGATCCGTGCGTGGAAACACTTTCGTCCCGACCTCGTACATACTCTTCCGAGATATGTGCAAGGAGATGGGCGGTCTGTATATCGCATAGTACTACCGCCGCCCACGCCTCGAGGAACATGCGGTGAGGTCACCGTGACCTGGATACCAGCAAAGCGAGATCTTTCCAAAGTACACCATGCTATCGGCATCACATACCGGCCTCCATGTACCGTGCTCTCTTCGCTAAGTCCCATGCACTACATTGATCTCCCCATGAGCCCGCCACTGTCCCCAGCATCAACAATGTCATTTGCCTCCTCGCCTAGCACCATTGTGCCATCGCCAAACAATGATCGTGAGAAGACACTGTCCATCATCTACTCGCCTCATGGCGTTTCCTTTGATGTGCTGCGCCCATACGCAAGCTCCTTTCTTGTCTCGGAATCTGCGCTTCCCCTCACGGCACTTCTACACTCGTTCGACAGCATCGAGAATCCATGGTGGCTCGGCGGCAACATCTCTGCCGGATCACCTGGTGGTACCGAGATCGCCAAGAGTCTGTATGCTAAAGCATGGATATCCGCGCACGATGCGGACAAGGACAATCGCGGATGGGCAGTCAAACTGACGCAGATTGCGCAGCATGCAGTTGATGAGATTAAGAAGATGCTGGACGAGGGCGTAGTCAGAAAGAAGTTGCCTAATACCGAGGTTATTAGCCTGGCCTCTGGTGAACAGTATCGGATTGCTGTAGGCTGATATACTAGGTCATTGATGCTTAGGACAGGTACGAGTACAATGTCCATTGCACGCAATAACTCGCAGCGTCACGCAGTATTGTTGGCTGTGCCGCCAGAACGCATTCGTGTTCGTAGGTCGGATTAAGGAGCCGATATGTGGAGGTTCTCATTGTCCGAGTCGGTGATACTCCGTCCAACGAACCAGCTTACGGCGTCAGCTTCCTGTTTCGACGAGCAATCGATGGGTCGGATAACTTGACCATCTTCTCGTCGTCAGTCGCTCGCTCCTGTCTCTTTATCCAGTGCGAGCCGAGTAACCAGACTCGCAGAGTGGTCAGGGAGAATGACGGGACGTGCATATATATGGTCATCTCATGTAGTACCGAGAGTGTAAATGACAGAAGAACATAGTTATGGGGACATAAAAGACGATCACCGCAATTACGTGTTTCTCCACATTAATTCACTTTCAACCTGCTCCCAATCCAGATTATTTATCCCTTGAGCCATGACTGTGGAGACCGCAAACAGCCACAAAAACAGCCACGACACCACAACGGCAGCCTTCAAACTAAAAAAAAGAAACAGATAGTGTGTACATCAACCAGCTAACGTCTGTTATGATTGCAGAGTAATGTGGTGAAGCAAGAGCAAAAAAAGGACGATGCGGAGGAGATTCGAACTCCTGCGTCCGAAGACATATGATATCGTGCACATTCGAGTCATACCCATTAACCACTCTGGCACCGCACCTCGAGCTTGTGATGCTTGATGAAGAAATTCGACATTATAAAAAATATATACTAAATACTAAAGTGGTAACACGCATCATGAGTACCTTGGTTATGTACAGGCGTTGTGGGCTGTAAAGAGCAGACAGGTTCTGCAAAGTGGGGCAGAGATTCGTAATTCGTATCCAACGATTTCATAGATTTGGATCACAACACACATTAGGAAAGGGCCTCGGCTAATCACTAGTATCAAGAATAACTCTCACCTTCTGTCGTGCCGTGTGTTTATATAGTGATTACAGAGTCTAACGTGTAAATTCATCTTATGTAACAACTGTCTGTCTGTCTTTTTTTGATTGCAAAATCTTATCTTGTTAGAGCAAGTTCAGAGAGGTGCGCTCTGCATCTGTGATGTCTAGCATCCTTACGCTGAATACATAAAACATACTTATGCACCTCGGACCGCTCCATAGCGATTCGTATATCACTAGTGATTCGTATAGACGGCCAATATCGCGCACGAGAAGAATGATAACGAGCTCGGGTGACACTGATACGGGTTCTCATTCTCCAATCCATGTCTAAAATAGATTGGGTTTTCTCAACGCTTTCATGCAGGCACTCTAGAATCGAATGGGCTTGTCTGGTGGCGTGCATACGAGAATGTAAGCACCCGTTCGAGGATATTAGGTACGTTTCCGTTCGTTGCCCTTTCACCCCCGACAAACGTGTTGCCTGGTGCCGAAAGGGTCTTGTCGGGTTCGGGAGGGGCGGGAGATCCACTAGTGGCGCATCTCTTGCTCCGACATCATTGGATTCATGCAGGTCCGCTGTCCGCAACCCCAGAAATAACATCTGACCGAATCGCGCCTCGTGATTGCATCTTCCTAGGTGTTGCGCTTGCTGACCTGTTTGCAACTGTGGATGTTTGCTCGTGCGCCATGTAGAGGAGAAGTGCGACTACTACACCAAGGCTCACAGTCGCCATCATGGACACGATAGCAGTTGCCCCGAAGGCGTCGGCGCTGGCGTCGCCCAAGATCGTAAAGAATGCCAAAGGCAATATTATACAGAGTAGCCAGATGGCTCATATCGAGTACGGTTGTGGTGAGTGCACTGCTTTCGTCTAGCCTTCAACGGGACATTGCTGACGCGAGGCAGAACACATGGGCGAAATGTTTGAGAATGCGCGTAAACAGACCCTCCAGCACTACCGAGCCATCCTCCAGAACATCCACGAGAAACCGAGTATAATAGCGCAGACATACAGTGCGCCAACAGATGCGCGCAATGTCGTGTCTCTCAGACCGCTGTTTCTGTGCCTGCAATGCCCGAGTATCATGACTGAGGTGGATCGCGATTTGCACTTTGAGACCAAGTCGCATTGCTTCTGTGGGTTCGACATGATGTGTTTGGGGCCTGGAGGCTAACATGGAGTAGCTGTAGAGTCGCGGGACGGAAACATCTACTGTGGAAACTGTCAGGATTACATCTACGACGAGGCTCTCGAGATTCTTAGACTACAGAAAGGTTTGTACATGGCACCCCACCCATATTGACCTGATTAGACTGACAGGACCATAGGCAAGAAGCGCAAGTACGAAGACAACACCACCACCGAAGACCACAAGCTTGTTATTAGCAACTCAACCTTCCTTCCGTGTCGAGCGATAGGCCTGCGTGGTCTCTACAACATGGGCCAGACATGCTTCATGAGCGTCATCCTACAAACCCTCGTCCACAACCCCTTCATACGAAACTTTTACCTTTCAGAAGGACACAAGCAGACGGACTGCGAAAAGGAATCGTGCGTCAGCTGTGCGTTGGACGAGATGTTTGTCGAGTTCCATTCGGCTGAGAAAACGGAAGGCTTTGGCGCCGTCAGCATGCTCATGGGGAGCTGGCTAGCAGGAGAAGCTCTGGCGGGATACCAACAGCAAGATGCTCATGAGTATATGCAGTTCATACTCAACACGCTCCATCTGGCGAATGGAGGCTCGACCGATGACTCTGAAGATTGCAAATGCGTGGTGCATCAAACCTTTTGCGGCAAGCTGTCAAGTACAGTAACGTGTGACAATTGCCGGAACGTCACGACCGCGTTGGACCCGTACATGGACCTCAGTCTCGATGTGCGGATTCAGGGAAAGAAGCGGAAGCAGCAGCTTGCAGAAAAAGGAGAAGAGACACCCTTGGATCTGAGAGATTGCCTTGAGCGCTTCACTGTGAAGGAGAAGCTTGGGTCCGCAGAGTACACATGCCGGAACTGCGATAGCCCACAGAACGCAACGAAGCAACTGAGTATCAAGAGACTACCACCAGTCCTCTCCATTCATCTCAAGGTATGTACATGTCACAGTGCGCAGCCCGTCCCAGAGTTCTGCTAATCAATCTCAGCGCTTCGAGCACACAAAATCCACATCGTCAAAGATCGAGACACCCGTTCGATTTCCCGTAAAACTAGACATTCACCCTTACACCACTGCCCACAAAGCCGCCATGCGCGCCGCGAAGACATCTGGTGCGCCCCCTTCGAATCACAATGTGAACAGCCCGACAAACGCTCTTGTATATGAATTAAGCAGTGTTGTTGTACACAAGGGCAAGATTGATTCTGGCCACTATGTCAGCTACAGTAGGGAAGGGAGCGACTGGTTCATGTTTGACGACAGCAAGGTTGTGCTAGTTAGTGAGGCAGAAGTCCTTGCGGCCGAGGCCTATCTTCTTTTCTATATGGTCGGTGGTCTAGAAGTATAAGAAGGGAGAGGGGGTTGGCTTTCTGAGGTGGACTTTTTGTTTCTGTCTTTGGTATATTGTTTCCCTTACATCTTGGGTGTTTTTTTCCTACGGGTGGGTCTGAAGTTTACATGATTCATGCAAGAAACATAGCACTTCTCTCTCTACTAGGAGAGTCTACGGTCAGTGTTCCAGGATTCGCCCTGTCGTCAGAACCGCTACTAGGTGATTGTAATTACTAGAACATCTATCAGATACGAATACTAGTGAATACCTTCACCTGTACCCTCATCCGCGTTGAATCGAGGTGAGGCGAGGCTCATACTTCTCTCCATCTTTACTCTCCAACCCGCCACTCAAGTCATAGTCTTGTTTTCTCGTCTCGTCCCCAAGTATCTCGCGCTTACAACCCAGTGACACCTGTCACTTGAGAGCCGTCTGCTACCGGTACAAATTACAATCAGCATTTGATTTACGCGTCAGGTTAGGCTGCAACGACCCACTCACCGCTACTCCATTGGACGTCCGAGTGACCGTTGTGCAAGGCAACAACTTTTGACAGCCCAGCTAACACTACTCTGATTCCCACCCACGAGTACGTTCGTTCTACCCCACTACACACTCCTACCCACGGCGTTGTTGCGGAAGATACGTACAATACTTAGATAGCCCCTGTTTCTTAATACTGATAAATTATGGTTGGTAACCACGCTTTTACTTACAATGGTCAGACGGCCGCTCAATTGCGCACTTTTACAAGTCGCTCCAGTCAGGTCTCAAACTCACCACCCAGACACACTGGAGCTTTGGTACCAACGCGATCGATAGCACACGGCTCGCAACAACTGCCAGATTGTGACCTTTTTACTACGTTACTGTTTGACCGCCGGAGGGCTTATCAAAGTATATCGAGTGCTTCGTCTGGACAGCGGGCGATATCTGCTTCCGCACCCACAGAGCTAAGTTCACTTGTTCGACCTACACCAGCTCTGAACCTCGATTTCAATATCAATGTACACTCGGCAGGGAAAGAGACACCCAAGAACGACGACATGGGCATATTAGGATTCAGAAATATGCCCAAGGCCCCAGCAATGAGTAGGAAGCGGGAACGACCTACAGAGACACAAACTAAGATGACGACTGTCAAGCCACAAAAGCGTAAACCACCGGTACGCGTCTCACCTAGACTGGCCAAACGTCAGATGACGGGAGCCAATAGCAAGAAAAAGGTGGACAACAAAGGTGGCACCACGGACAAGCGTCGCAACAATGCATTGTTGGATGCCATTATCATATCTTCTGATGAGGAAGATGAGGAAGAGGCTCCTATACTGCCATGTGTTGATGCCGATGTTGAAGAAGATGTCAAACCAATTTTCGCCAATGCCGAACCGATATCTGCAGTCACTGAGAGGATCCCAGGACAAATAGAAACCATCGGCCAGACAGACGCTGAGGGGCTTTCTGACGGCCCATCAGATAGCGATTCCGGTTCTAGACTCACAAAAGACAACCCCCAGCACGAATTGACGCGTATGCAAACGGAACATGCACAAGAAATGCAGCGACTGCGTCAGGAACTTGATGCCGCAAGGACGGAAATCGAAAGAATACAACAGCTGCAAGCAACGGCGGCAAAAGATCGCGAGCTGGAGCATGTACGGGCTAAAAACCTTGCAGAGAGCAGGTATGCAACTACTTTACGCGATCTCGAGAACGAGCGAAAAGAAATAGTTCAGCTCACCGTTGAGAATGAGGGTCTACGTCTTCAAATTGACAACACCGCGGCTGAATGCGACACCTTAAGCAAGGAACTTGCAGATGTAAAAGCAGCGAGAATCAAGGAGAAGAAAGAGCATGAAAGTGTTCTCGAGGAAGTTACAAAAGCCAAGGCAGCGGATACAGTGTCCGCGACCAACAACCTCCTATCAGAAAACCAGCGACTCCGCGCCGAAAACGAACGCCTCAAGATGGCTGTCGAAGCAGCGGCAGCAGCAGCGTCACAATCCTCAACAACAACAACACCATCAACACCACTACCAAACCAGGCACCCCTCTCTCCCATATCCTCCTACTCAATCTTCCCCACACCGCCATCATCCCAACAAACCCACGCACCCATCTCCCCGGCCTTTTCGGCCGTTTTCTCACCCATCACAAAAGCAATGGTTGAATCCCAAAAAGACGACAATATCCGCAAAGTATATACAAAAACCAAACGCCGCTTTGACAACTTGCATTCTGTAGCCATGCATCTGGTACACTGTACCCGAAGCATGGACTTGCTTGCATGGGGCGAGTTCGGGAAATGTCTAGGGAAGCTGCAGGAGATTCTGAGCGAAGATGAGAAGGAGAGGACGAGGAATGGTGGGAGGGGGTGAGAGAAGGGAAGGGAGGGGGGAGGGGGGGTTTCTATCATGGGTACTTGTTTATAGATGATAAGAGTGGAAAGTTGATTACGCGTGTGGTTTGCTGACTGATTGGCCTTTTCTGGATTGCTGCTGTGCGGCCTTAGCGTAGCGTGAGCAATAGGAAGGGTGGGGAGATAGTTTTTTTTGCTTGGACGCTAGCTGGCTGGCTGGCTAGCAGGGCAGGAGCATACGCCGACCATATATTTGCGATATACCTTGAACATGAAATCACACTCACATATTCTCTCCTTCTCCTTCCCTTCCTACAAAGCTACCATGTAGCAAAAACAGACATTCGGACTGCCACATAATCTCAAAACCCAAAGTACACCAAAACATCTACACTTTCAACAATACACTGCCAACCTGGATACCTTGCCCTCGCCCAAACAATCACCTTGTCCCCCATCCGCAACTCCTCCAAAAACCCTTCTCCATCCCCTTTCCCCTCATTCCCCTCACTACTTCCGCCTCTCCCCCAAACGATGCGATACATCTCGCTCTCCGCACTAACCCTATTCCCCTGCAAATACCACGCATACCCGCCTTCCCCCCACTGCGGCCCGTAATGCGCCTCCCCAGGCCTCTGCACCAACTGCCACCCGTCCTTGGCAACGAAGTCATTGTACACTTGCGGGCCATCCCAATACCCGTTCTCTGAACGTTCATCACTTGAATATCCATCCTCTGAGTATCCATCCTCTGAAGATTCATCCTCTAAATATTCGTCCTCTGAAGGTCCGTCTTCTGATTGGATTGTCCCAGTCCCAGTCTCAGTCTCAGGACCCCGCCTCTCCTCCTCCCCACAAGCCTGTGCCATGCGCCTTAAAATCGATACCTCAACCCATGAACTCGTTGCAAAGCCGCCCTGACCACCCTCACTTGTCCACCCCTGATCGCGACTCTGAATCCTAAACTCCATCTTTTTCAACTTGACCGTCTCACCACCGCCACCGCTACTACCCATTTCCCTTACCAGAGGCGCGTTGTAAATGTCCGCGCTTAGACACATGGCCGCTGCTGTGGCGCGGCCGCCACCCGCATTAGCAATGCTGGGCCGCGTGTTGTCGCTCGTGGAAAAAGAAACCTGGACCCAGTATTCGGCGTATTCTAGGATAGCGAGGACGAGTTCTGTGGGGAGGTTGAGAGACTTGAGGAGTATGCGGGCTTGGCAGATGGAGGCGTATGTGGGGGTGAAGGGTGGCTGGTCTTGCGATGTTGTTGGGCACGAGTCGGAGTTGAGAATGCGGCTTATGCCGGGGATTATTTGACGGATAGAATCCAGGAGAGACATTTCGCTTAATAAAGGGTAGAGATTTTTTGACTGTCTTTTGTTGGGGTTGAAGTGAGGAGTAGCTAGACGTGAGGGGTTGTATAGTAGTACAGCAGATCGAGTGCGCTAGTTGAGGCTGTACAGAAGAGAGCGAATTAGAGTTTACTAACGCCTCTACAACACGAAATTGCCATAGCTTAACATGAATAATTTTTAACAGATAAATAAGCTATTCTCAAGTTTTAAATCAAAGTTTTGAAATAAAACTAGAAAAAAATATTAATATCTCTTGCATTAATAGAGTTGAAGCTAAGAAAGAACTGCTTTTAAAAAGCTTAGCATTTCTAGAGTGTTAGATTACGTAGGCCGCTTAGTTGTGGAATACATTGTATAGAATAAGTCAACACATATAGATATAGCTTAAGCGATAGCCCTACCATTGTGAGATATATTGAAATACAGGAAAATCGCCTGGGAGACAACTAAAGTTGTACTTAGGAAGTACTTTATGCTGTCCGCGCACAAACCCTTTTGACGTACAGGTTCAACAGAAAACATACCATCCTCCATAAACTCTTTTAGATGCTACTTGTGCTTGTGTTCTTACGCAAAATTGAGCAACTTATGTTGGCCCGTATTGAGATAATGTACATTTTTTTTGAACCTTCTCGAATGGCATGGAGTTGCAGGCCTCACTTTCAAGGTGATTAAAATAGTAATAATAAGCGTGCAAATTGGCTATTCCAGCTCTAGTTCGGGCAATGATGCTGCTTCTCGATATGAGCCGACAAATTTAGGTGTTGGTTTAGTGCTTGAAGTGTTTTATACTTTTGGTGGCAGAGATGGCACTCGAGCCTAGAGTCGTTCCAACTCTAGTTTGGTGCAATAGTGTGTCAGAGTCGGGGGGAGCGATGAGCAGCCTGTTCGTTAACAAGCCGGTGTAATCGCGGTGATTAACATTTTTGGCTTGTTGGCATGAACCGGTCTCAAAGTGGTGTGCGAAAAGCCGAGGTTAAGTCTGTTTTGCAGAAGGGGCACGCGATATTCTGGCCGCGGAGTCTGCTCGAGTTTATGTGCTTACAATAGTTAGTAGTATTCGGGGCTTATTGGGAAAATACACATCAGCGGTAAGGCGCGTATGAATAGCATACCATTTTCAAGGCATTCTCAGTTTGAAGTACTTTGCTACAAGGACGATAGCAGTGTCCCTTGTAGTGATTAACGGCATCCATATGCTGATCGGCGGATTTTTGGGTATAGAATCTTCTGTAACAGGTCTCGCACTTAAATGGAGGTTCGCGGTGTCCCTGTATCATCCATGTGCTGGTCCACTGACCGCTAAGTAAAGAATGCTCGATCACATGTATCACACATGTAACGTGGGCTCGAATGGTTGAGTGCGCCCATGATTTGTATGGCAGCTTA
>Ga0265798_10010442_pt1 | contig 11460 bp, 15 predicted proteins | sample P3T30metagenome_FD_192430 | JGI IMG/M metagenome (GOLD analysis project Ga0265798, IMG submission 192430) | Plant litter microbial communities from East Loma Ridge, Irvine, California - P3 T30 | ecosystem: Environmental > Terrestrial > Plant litter > Unclassified | place: USA: California... | reverse complement strand
TGGTGCTGGTGAACTTCGTATAGGAATGCTTGCAGGAGGCCCCCTCCTCGTGTTGATGAGATCGACTAGTCGTTAGATATACCCAGACGAGGAGCAGGGGTTTGGAGACGTACCTCAGGGTGATACTGCACCCCCCAAATTGGATATTCCCGATGTCTCAATCCTTGGATAGTAGCCTCTCCCTCGCCGGTCGACCACGCCGTGACCTCAAGTTCGTCAGGCAGGCCTTAATGTCAGCTATCTAAAGGAGCGAATGGTAGATTGATTGATGACTCACTCTCGCGGTCGACAACAAGACTGTTGTAAACTACCACTTCATACGACTCGCCCAGCGGGTCCGTCCATGTGGGCGATGCGAAGAGTCCAATTAGCGGTTGCACGGGTGCAACGTGGACGACTTGACCGTGAGTGATCTTTGGAGCATGTGCGATCTAAGATCAGCTAAATGTCTAGGACCCCAAATCTGCAAGTCACCTTTCCACCGAAAGCTACCCCTATGGCTTGATGACCCAGACAAACGCCCAGGATCGGAACATTGAGGTGATTCGCTCTCAACAATTTGAGAGCAAAGCCGATATCCTACTACATCAGCGTTTCTTCAATGGCTCCGAGAAATAAATTCACCTCTTCCCTATCAGGTCGGCCGGGACCAGGTGACAAGATGATACAGTCGACGTGGGGAAGTACATTGCTCTCAAACTCGTTCCTGCCGGTCAGCGGGTCGCGGTCGAGACTTTGGAAGTACTCACCAAGTGAAAGCGTCCGATTTGATCACCACAACCTTCTCCAATACTTCCTTGTTACTGTACAACTGCGTGAAGAGGGTCAAGAGATTGTTGGTATCTACAATCAGCGACAAGGCATTGGTTGAGCTTGAAAGGAGGGCTTACATGAATCGTAGTAATCCAGAATCACTGTGCGGGGTAGAGGTACCGGGGTGTACCCCATCCTGTGCTATGTATGTATGGTATAGATGGTGTAGATGGTTACCTGGTTATCTGTCTGCAGATCGCTGAAATTTCCGATTAGTTGATCCGATCCGTCTCTCTAATCTCGGCTATCCCGGCCAAGGGATATTTACTAATCTAATTAGTTTAGATTGCTAATTGGATTAGTAATTAATCCTAATCATCAACTCATCAACTAATCAACTCTACCTTATCTCCCCGCTATCACTCTCAACATCAATCAATGTCTGAGGATATGTCTACCCAGACACTATACACACTCAAAGCAGCACTTCGCAAAGCGACGTTGAAGACACTCAGGTCCATCTCAGAGGAAGAGCTGGAACAGCAATGTCAGTGGATCCCCGCCTGATGAAATATGGCTTATAATAGCTAGCCCAGGCTGTTACCCGTTTACTACTTGATCAGCCATATTACAAGAAAGCTAGAAATGTAGCTTGTTACCTATCAATGGCTAGTGGGGAGCTACGTACAGAGGGTATAGTCAAGGACCTACTCGCATCCGGTAAGTCATTCACCAAAACTTGGCTAATGGGAAGGTAAAACGCTATATACACCTTACCTGCCCCCGCCCACATCGACGAGTTCGAAAGCGGAAATGAAGATGCTTCGCCTCTACTCCGAGGAAGATCTTGATCGTTGTCCACTTGATAAATGGGGAATCCTAGATCCGGGAACACATCGACGAGAGCTTGGGAAAGAGCAAGAATCTAGGGAGGACGGTACGTGTCTCCTTCTCAGTCAATTTCATGCTGATGAGTAGTGTTGAATGAATCAGTTCCACCATTAGACTTGATCCTTCTACCTGGAGTCGCATTTGATCACAAGAGTAATAGGGTAACTTGATCATACAAGAAGAGAGCTGATAGGTAGTTAGGAAGGGGTAAAGCGTATTACGACAATTTCCTACATCTCTACACTTCGTCCAGACCGCCACCTTTACTTGGTTAGTCCTCCTAGGTGAGTTCAGCTGATGGTAGTGGCTCTAGCGTTATCGACGCAGATACTTCCACCTGACCAAGAAGTGCCGATGACGGATACGGATTTCCAGCTGGACGGGGTATTATCGCCTGCGGGAATGATATGGCGCAAGGACAACGGGAAGACGGGAGCATCGTGAAGAGCCTGTCATACATACTTATATGACATGCGTAGATCCCTAGCGATGATCTCGAAGAGACCATCGGTCGGTTGCATACAATCACGACAAGACCTCGACTCGAGATCCATCATCTCCGGGACCGCGTACATGTATCGAAACCATATTATGCCCTAATTGATTCACTCCACCTCACCACCCATTATTCACCCACGAGAAGCACAAGCCATGTCCTCATCAGGAACAAGTGATACCTCATATGATCTGAACGTATGCCCTTTGTCAATGTCACTCTACACCAAATACTTCCTAGGCAACGAATAAATCGATCCAAAACCGTGGCTTCAGGTCCTTTCGCAAATCTCGATGAGTAATTCGATTTCGGCGATCTTTCCTGTCGAGGCCTGATAACCAATTAGATGTAACCTCGAGCTCTTTCCGGGCGGATGACTGATAGAATCCGAATATCAGCTCTTATCGGTTTGGTACTGACTCTGTCTCCGGAACTTGGATTTGATTAGATGTAGTCATGTGTGGTGTCCGGATAAATCAATCATCATGCACGAAGAGTGATGGGAGGTACAGAGAATAGTCCATATTGATTATCGAGAAGACTCCATCCTCGCTTCCGAGTCGTATGACTCTCCTTTCACATTACGGGGTCAGGGTGATACTCTCAATTATTCTTTCATCGATCCTTCATCGGACTTCAAGTGGTCAGCACATTCGTGAGCTCCACCAGCTCCGCGTATCAGTGATGCTTAGAGTGAGTATGAGGGTTGAAACGCATTGACATATTCAGCTCGATGACACCGTCTCACTTTACTCCTCACCCTCGTCGTCCTCCTCACTTCCATCATTGATCCTCACTATCTGACTCTTTCCCCCATTAACTTGCTCCACTTCGTCATCGATATCAACAAAGACCCTCCCCGTCCTCTGATCACTTTTCTCCGCTTGACTGCCGTCATCATCTTGACCCTGCTCCAAAGCTTCCTGAACTTCCAACTCGGCTTTCTCCAACATCTCCCTAACTTGCATAGCGACATCCACGCTCTCTGGACTGATATCCCAAGTGACGAAAGCCCTTACTACAGCTTCTGCTAATGCTAATTCATCGGCTTGTTCGGGTGTCAGTTGTGTATCGTATATTTTGTGAAGTTCGAATTTCGATACGCATTCGCTTGATTTCAGCTTTCATCGTTGTCCTGCCAGGTGTAGATAGCTTACGTGACGAATCTCGCTCGGTCGACTATTTCTTTCGGGATTCCGTGGTGTTCCGCACATTCAGCCGCCATTGACGTGAGGCAGATTGTGGGTGATAACCTTTAATCAGCTTCGGCCTAGTAAAGGAGAGAAAAGCTTACTTGTAGAGAAATGTGACACTGGTATCATCGTTCATTGGCGTAATCGTCTTCATATGAGCTTGAACAATCGGTAAATCATCCGGAATCAGCGAGTTGGCGAATAATTCACTATCATCAGCCTAGTTCTGAGAGAGGGGATATACTGGAAATGAGTCAGGATAATCGTCCTGGGCCTAACTTCCTCAATCAGGAAATCGATTACTCCAGCCAGTAATCCAGCTCCATCTGCTGAGGTTGTTCCTTTTCCAAATTCATCTAATATGATGAGTGATTGAGAGGTGGCTCCTCGTAAAGCGAGTGAGACCTGAGCTAGATCAATCATGAATGCCGATGCTGGCTACTTATAAGCTCGGCACGAATGATTCATCGGAGCTGACCTTGGATGCGGATTCCCTTGTTCGGACCCGGGTGTAAACTTCCATCAGTCCCTCATCATGGCTTTCATCAGGATACTCACTCTTATCGACGATCCCAATAGTAGCATTCGTAGCAGGGACGAAACTTCCTATCTGAGCCATAAACGCAATAAGAGCGACTTGCTTCCCATATGCAGATTTCCCCGATCCATTCGCACCAGTCACGATCATCTACTCATCTGCTTCATCCTTCTCATTTGACATCAAGATAATAGTATCACGTACCATACTATTCAACCCACTTTCATCCTCTTGATGACCACCTTGTAGGAGCGTATCATTCGTCACGTAGGTATGAACCATTTGCTCCTGAATCAAATGTCTTCCTTCGTTGATCTCCAAAACTGGGCGATCAGTCATAATAGGTTTGACCAGGTGATATTGCCTCGAAGCATTTGCCAGTGCTAACAAACTATCATCAGCACTTGTAGTAAGATGGAAAGGGGACATACCAGTCCAGCTCGGCAATAGCTTCTACAGCGCCATTGATAGTCCCCTCAACTTGCTTTACGGCTTCTGCCATCCTATCCGCATATTCAGTTTCTTTATCTACTCATCAGCCGAATCAAGACTAGACATACCAATGATCTTAGTATGTATATCCCCAAAATGTTCATCCATGTTCTTCATTTCAGGAGTTTTGAAATACTGTTGATCTCCAGTAGTAAACTACCATCAACATCTTTCTGATCGACTAACCGGTGGACTTACTCTCAACTCCCATTCAAGATGAGCAGGGAACTCGATGGACATATTCCTATTAGTAAGGACAGCCAAATGGCCAAGTTGAGGGAAATAGACGGCATTAACGTCTGACCCCATATGATATTTGACCACAGTAGGCTGAAGGACAGCCATAGTGATTTTCATCAATACACTATCGAGCGCTACGAGTCAGCTGAGCAAAACGTGACTGACAGCTGAGTCGAATGTAGAGGAACATACAGGCATAATCATTCCTCCATTGATCTAGCTCCGGATCGATTCCTGCTCGTATACAGATCCTGTCGTCGGATGCTGACGAGTCAAAGTCGATCTTATCGTCAGCCTTAACGAGTACGGGGACATACAATCTGAGAGATAAAGGTGAGGAAGAGCTGGATATCATCATTGACGTGGGTATGGACCTACCATCAGTCCCCAGTCCTATGAGCTAAGCAGACAACTCACTCGTTCCACGATCGGCAGATTGGTCCCTACCCCAACCTCGCACAATTTCTCCCTGACTTCCATCGTAGCCAGTAAAGCCTGATCATCAGCCACTCCCATACAAAACAAGGATGGAGAACGTACATCCATAATCCTCCTCCAATCCCTCCAAGTACCTCTATTCTTCCTGATCTTCATACATATACCCCCAACATTTCCAATCTGCTTCATAGCCCTCCTCATGTGGTCTACTGGAAATTGATTTGCGGGGAACACTAACATATCGATAGCATCGTGGCGGGCAGCTATTGCCCCGATATCTGTCAGGGGGCGGAGATGCCATGTATGAAGTAGTTTCTTGCCCATTGGGGTAACGCATGTGTTTAAGAGACCTGTCATCAGCTTATCCAAGAGATCCGAGGGATATTTAGCTTACCGAATAAAGTCATTGATTGCTTTTGAGCCTGATTATGCATAAGGGCGTGGGACTCTGTACCGAGTATAGCGAGTGATCTGGAGTCAGTACCTGACCTTGTTACTTCAGTATAAGCGTACGTTAGTGCATCTTGATTAATGAGCATATGTTGATCCCTTTCGTTAGACATGTCAGTAGATAGGAGCTTACAGCGACATGGTCTGTATACCATGAAGTTCAAGGGTCTTGTTTCCGCCTTGAACGTAATAGATCAAAGCTCCAGTTACACATACCTACCATCAGCTCTATCCGAGAGTTTCGGGAAGTCAGAGCTGACAGTATTGGGAGCATCCAAATTGACCCTACATCCCATTTTGACTAATGCCATACTAACGCGTCCCATCCCCGCATCTTCATCCTTCCTCAGTTGCATATCACTCGAAGTAGCTGTACCATCAGAAGAATGGTTAAACATCCAATGTTTGAACGCCTCTGGATCGGGGAGTTTGAGGGTGGTGATAGCCCACATTGCGTGAGATCGATTGAAGACATTCGAAGATTGGATGGAAATCACTTCTTCCGGGTCCATTGCTCTTTCTTGGCCTACTATTCAGCTCATACTGCCCTATCGATGCGGTAAAAATAGCTCACACCAGGAGGTAACCATTTCAATTAAAGCTTCGGGAGCTTTACTGCTCATGATAACTACATCCGGTTGGATCTGCTCCAATACTGTTATCAGCTGACGGATCAAGAATTTGATAGCTTACAAAGAGTAGCAAGATCCCATCCCCAAGTATCTTTAGTATCCTCCAATACATGTATCTTCCTTTCCTCCTGATCAAAATACGCAGCGGAAAATTGATTCGCATAAGGCGCATATAACGCTAATACCTGGATATGAGCTGCGGCTGGCGAACATCAGCTCACTTTGGGATACTTCTTGACTTCTGCTTCTTCATCAGGTACTTGAGGTGTATAATCGGGTAAAGGAGGAGGACTTGATCTTGGACTTGAGGAATTTTGGAATCGAGCTTGTTTTCGGGATTGGTTTCTTGAAGGTTGATCAGCATCGCTGTCAGAGTCAGATCTCTTTCTTTGTTTGGTTCTAGGCATCTTCTTGATCTTGTAATTGCCTATATGAGGTTTATTGTAGAGTCGGAAGATAGAGAAGGAAGAGAACATGAGAAAGAGTCTGTGCAGCACAAGAAGTTGACGCGACTTTACTTTCCCACGCTGCTTTCAATCGTGTGACCGCAAATGCATATATGTTCTGTTCTTAGCTACAGCTACAGTCAATGATAGTATACAGTCCACACTTGAGATGTCTATCCTGCGGATTGATGATTTGAGGGACGTTCGTTGTCCACTACCGAATTGAATTTGATATGATTTTATACTTTGTTCCCAAGCCACAATGGCTTCACATGGTGCTATGTCGATGAAACGCCATTCAACACCACCTTCCCATCCCCGTCTTGTCCATTCCCGTTACCATTACTTGTAGGAGCATCCGTCGTGACACCATTAGCAGCACTAGCGAATGATGACATGGCAGCTGCCGATAACGGTGCCATCCCTTGAATGGCGGGTGGTGGTTCGACATTCGTTGCAACTTCTGAACCATTTGTTGAGGGGGGTAATGGGTCTCCTCCCGCTGTTACTGGCAATGAAGCTGCATCGGCGCCATTTGTGGTCGCTGTTGATGGACCGTCTCCTCGTTCTGCTAGGTTCTCAATTTCCGTTGATGGTGGGACGGATTCGGACCTAGTTGTCAACCGTGCCCAACGGCTCAGTGAGGGGAGACATACTTTGCTTTCTTGCTCGGCCCAGGCCCTTCTGTACCATCCTCGGCTCCAAGCTCGGATGCAGTCTATGATCAGCTTCGTCCTCAAATCGTGGCGACCAGCTTACAGTCTGTTGAACCCTCTTTCCCTTCTTCTTCTTAGGTAATCCATCAGGGAAACAGTAATGTGGTAATTCAGATCTAATCATCAGCTTCACGTAGACGCGCTTGTGGAAGCTGTACCTCTTGACGGGTTTCAATATCACACTCATTTCTTGTTCATCGTATCGATCCCATTGTTGACATCCACCACAGAATCGTTTACTAGGGTAAAAGAGGTTCAACACTCTACCTCCAGATCCATCTTCTGTTTCATCAGCTATATCCTTCTTGCCTTAACGAATCAGCTTACTTGGTTTCTTCTCAATTTCGAGACCGATAAAGAAGTTCTTGGTGTACACGCGCTTATGGTCTTTATCCTTGAAATCCTCGTCTTTCCGCAACATTGCCTCCATACTCAGTTCTCCCTGGGATGCACCAGCCTGCTCCTCGTCGGAAAGGCAGATGAAGGAATTATTGATGGTGATGGTTGATGGATGGGCGATTACAATGTTATCGGTGTTCTCCAAATCTAGTACCAAATGACGTATACGCGATTCGACCATACCGCTCCTGATTCATCAGCACCGCCGTGAAATTGCTAACAGAGCACGTACCATCCCTTGATCCCATCTGACGTTGATGCGGAGGCGATCACCTGGACATAGGTCTTGTACTGGCTAAAAAAATCGACTTTCTCAAACAATTCTGACCAAGATGATCCCGGTGTAGATAGGATCTTGTCGGTGATCTGCATTCCTGGCAATCAGTTCTGTCCACCTGCTACAAGAATGACACTTACCCCTCATTAGCTCGTTCCGGACCACAGTCATTGTCGATGCCGAGATGTTATGGGTCGAACACATGGAAGGGTATGCAGGCGTAATAACAGGCATGCGATGTCCCATATCACGGCGGTCAAGCTGTCGTCAGGTCAAATTTCCCTCATATGATCATCACACCTACTTTAGGATTCCATACTTGATGCTGAGATCCTGGGGGTCCTGTCTCGATCTTTTTTAAAATGACGGGTTGTGGCCATGCCCTGCCAGTCAGCTTCGTCCTGATTCAGGAGGGGGCGAAAGCTTACCATTGATAGTAGATTGGAAAGAATTTGCCCACTATCGTAGCAGGAGCAGCTGTTGGGTATAGTTGACAGATGCGAGCCGTCAACATTGCCCATGCTACACCACCAGGGAAACCGAGGACGTTGGAGTAGATTCCCCTTTCTGCTCATCAGCTCCATTCAAGGATATAACTTACTCTTTGCCCATAATCGAATTGCCCTAAGCGTTGTACGGAAGGTAGCGACATTAGGTACGAGGTTTAGGATCATATCCGTAACTCTAGGTCCTGATCGTCAGCTTGGTACGCTGTACGCGTCAGCTTACCATTCAGACTTCGCTGCGAAGCGTCATCCACTCCTTTCAAAATTTCATCCTTCTCAATGTCTAGCGCATCTCCAGCTTCCGGTAAATTCACTCGAGCGAACAGTAAATCCACCTCGACTCCTGAAATGACAGTCTTCATGATAGGTACGAAAGCCGACTCGACCGCCTATTCATCAGCTCCTCCTCTAATTCATGTGGTGGCCGTACAGAGATTTCAGTGACAGCAGGCCATTCCCTCAACATCTGTTGGAACTCTCCAAAGAAATGTTCTTTGTAGATATGTCTAGGGCAGACGCAGATAGTATCGATATCGGAACCAGGTCCATGGACCCCGAGTCTGCACGTCAGCTATACAGACCCAAGGCGGATAGTAGCTTACCTATACGATCCAGACGTGTAAATCCTCCCTCCTGCTTCATTTGCTACTTTCTCGGAAAGCCCCGACTTGATGGATACGTCGTGTACGAATTTGGTGACTAGCTGAGCGATATTCGAAAGCAACCTCTCCCTGATGATCAGCTTAGTCCTACACATCCATATGTGGTTAGCTGACCTGACTCTACGTTCCCCATCCGACTCGAACTGGTTCATAGATACCAGATCGTTCATTAATGCTATCTCATCAGCTCATTCCCAAATACCGGGCTCGTTAAGCTCACTCTCGCTAGCTTGGACGTCACCCGGCTTGGGAGGTTCGGTAGAAATAGGAGGTGTGACACCCATCATCTTGAATTCAGAAGGACTGAATGTCAGCGTCAGCTAAGCCTTTATGGTAAAGGGGATTGAATTACCCAGACATGATCGCACCAGTTGTCGATCAGTGGGTTGTCGATACAGCTGACTGGCGATTTCTCAGTCACACAGGAACAGTCCTTTCGAATGTTCTTAATCGAAAGCCGTGGTATATATCTCCTGTGTGTGATAGAGTGATAGTGTATATAGGATGAAACAATAGGACAATACGAGTTCAATCAAGTGCAGTTGATAGAATGGACTCGCGCTGTAACCGGGCGGCCGCGCCTAATCACGCAAGGCGTGCCTGTTACTCCGCCTGCAACTAGGTTCTCAGTACCGTCAGTGTACTATGTACATATTTCGCTGTGTTCGATATGTGCGGTGATAAGGGAGAGTGCTATCGTTTCGCCCGAGGATATCAGGACGGAAGGCACTAGAACTTATTCATTCACAGTATCCTTTCATGAGCGAAGCCTTCGACGTTTCAGCTTCACATAGACCATATCATCCCTTCTATCCTGACTAACCCACCTTATCACCAAACCCCATCATATTGACGCCGATACGAAATACGATCATTTCAAATTAACAATGACTACACTGACTTCAAGCTCACAAAGCGATCAAGGCGACATGGTGACGGCATTCCCCTTTCTAACAGACCAAGAGAGAGATGCCGTCAATGCGTTATTGTCCATGCCCACCGCACCACGACCGAGTACTGCTGGAAATGGATGGGCGGAGAATGAGGATGAAAAGACGATCGACGCTGAGAACATGTTGGAGGGACATGAAGAGGAGAGAACCCGTACGGCGACCGACTCTGAAGCGTCGGTCTATATGGGAGAAAGGGACTTCGAGGTTGATACTATTCATACCGAGGAGCCCGAGGCCAGCGTGCCGGCTCGCAGACTGGTGTAGGTCTATGCCCACCTTCAACGTCATATCTGACCTGCAGATCTCTGGATCTGCCTCCAAATGGGCAAATCGGGTCACATCACTTATACAGCAAGGTTAAAAGTTGGTTAGTCAGCAACGAGACAAGGAGACGCTCGTTCTTGGCTGCTGATGAACCCAAATGATGCATATATAACTCCTTGCCCTTGCGCTCCACGTTCGGTGACACTATGTACATATCTACCAAACACTCTTTCTCCTTCGCCTCTCTTTCCTCTGCACCCCCAATTTCTCGGCAACCTCCCTAGTTCTCCTCCATCGATCAAACCTCCTACTAATGGTACTGAAACCGTATTGGATATACGAGAAGGAGAAGATCACGAAGAAAGCAGCAGTACAAGGGGCTGCTACTTTCCAGAAATAAGATACTGAGTTCTGAAGAGCTCCAAAGTCTTCGAAATTCTGATCATCAGCTTTGTTTGAATGTGAAATGAGGGGGACTTGCCATTCCGAAGTAAGACGACTGAGGGGTTAGCTTGGTCTCTGACGGATGAGGAGAAAGAAGCTTACAATGAAAGTCAAAGCTATATGAATGTTAGCATGAACCCAGATCAGAGATAGAGAAGACTTACGCAAGAAGATAACAGTCACTACACTCAATCTCTCCATCGAAGCATTAGTCTGGAAACTCAAGACGTTCTGCCCATCAGCTCCTTCTCCGCATGCTTTTAACAAATGAGGGGGTGACTCACGAAAACGTAATCCGTCAAATGATCACAAGTAGCCACGAACTGATCCATCGAACTGCAGATAATCTCCAAATGATCCAACACATCCCCAATATATACCTTCGTCATCGGTGAGAAGAAGCCATTCATAGCCATAGGTTCTTTCCACGGAACCATCCCATTCGAGTTCGTTGGCATACCAGCGATCCCAACCTGCCCATTCTCGCGGGGAACAGGCGTAGCGCTTGACGGTCGCGACATTTGGAAATCGAATCCTAGTGTGTTTCCTGTTTCTAGTGGGAAACCGAATTCGGAAGGACCTGGTGTTCCTGGCCGGGTCTGGCTCTGAGGAGTTATCCATTCAGTATCCCTTGACGCGTGATTCCTGTCGATGGGGCGGGGGGCGGTCG
>Ga0265798_10010441_pt1 | contig 11460 bp, 10 predicted proteins | sample P3T30metagenome_FD_192430 | JGI IMG/M metagenome (GOLD analysis project Ga0265798, IMG submission 192430) | Plant litter microbial communities from East Loma Ridge, Irvine, California - P3 T30 | ecosystem: Environmental > Terrestrial > Plant litter > Unclassified | place: USA: California... | reverse complement strand
GCGCTGAGCACGACGGCGGCGAGCGTGATGACGGCGGTGAGCGGCGCCAGCGCGAAGTTGTCCCGTGCCGCGGGCGCCAGGTTGAAGCCGATCAGGGCGACGATCGCGCCGCTGACCACCGGGGGCAGCAGGGCGTTGATCCAGCGGGTGCCGGCGAGGTGCACGACGACGCCGACGATCGCGAGCAGGGCCCCGACGACGATGATGCCGCTGAGCGCGAGCGGGATGCCGCCGATGTCGGTCGCCGCGCCGATCGGCGCGAGGAACGCGAACGACGAGCCGAGGTAGCTCGGCAGCCTGTTCTTCGTGATGATCAGGAACAGCAGCGTGCCGATGCCCGAGAAGAGCAGGGTGGTGCTCGGCGGGAACCCCGTGATGATCGGCACGAGGAACGTCGCGCCGAACATGGCGACGACGTGCTGACCGCCCAGGCCGATGGTGCGCGGCCAGCTGAGCCGCTCCTCCGGCGCGACGATCTCGGTGGAGTCGACCGTCTTGCCGTCGCCGTGCAGTGCCCAGGGGAGTGCCATGGGCACGACTGTAGCGGGGCCCTGTTTCCCGCTCGTTTCCGCTCGTCCCTCCCTGTCGCCTGTGGAGGAGCGGGTCGGTCTGCACAGGTCGGCCTGCCCTGGGCGCGGCGTCGGCGGCCCCGCCTAGGCTGACGGACATGACGACCGACGCGCTGTCCTCTGGCATCACCACCGACGAGCTCGACCCGGGGGTGCGTCCGCAGGACGACCTCTTCCGCCACGTGAACGGGCGGTGGATCGAGCGGACCGAGATCCCCGACGACAAGGCGCGCTACGGCTCCTTCTACCTGCTGGCCGAAGAGGCCGAGGCGGCGGTGCGCGACATCGTGCACGAGTCGCAGTCCGCCGAGCCGGGCACCGAGGCCCGCAAGGTCGGCGACCTGTTCACGAGCTTCACCGACGAGGACCGGGTGGAGGCGCTGGGCGCCGAGCCGCTGCGCCCGCTGCTCGAGACGGTCGCCTCCGTCGACGACGTGCCCGGGCTGCTCCGCCTCGTCGGCGCCTTCGAGAAGCAGGGCGTCACGAGCTTCGTGCAGCTCTTCGTCGACAACGACCCGGGCGACCCCACGCGCTACGTCGTGCAGGTCGAGCAGGGCGGCCTCGGGCTGCCCGACGAGTCCTACTACCGCGAGGAGAAGAGCGAGGCGATCCGCGCCTCCTACGTCGCCTTCGTCGCACGCATGCTGGGCCTGGCCGGCCTCGACGACGCCGACGAGCGCGCGGCCCGCGTGATGCAGCTCGAGACGGCGATCGCGTCGCACCACTGGGACAACGTGGCGACCCGCGACAGCGACGCCACCTACAACCTGCTGCCCTGGTCCGAGGCGGCGGCGCTCGCCGAGGGCGTCGACCTCGACGCCTGGCGCGACGGCGTCGAGGCGCCCGCCGGCGTCTTCGACGAGGTCGTCGTGCGCGAGCCGTCGTTCGTCACCGGCCTGGCCGGCCTGCTGACCGACGACCGCCTGCCCGCCTGGCAGGACTGGCTGCGCTGGCAGGTCGTCCGCTCGTTCGCGGCGTACCTCTCGTCGCCCTTCGTCGAGGCGAACTTCGACTTCTACGGCCGCACCCTGACGGGCACGCCCGTGCAGCGCGCCCGCTGGAAGCGCGGCGTCTCGCTCGTCGAGGGCGCCATGGGCGAGGCCGTCGGCCGCATCTACGTCGAGCGCCACTTCGCGCCCGAGGCGAAGGAGGCGATGGACGTCCTGGTCGAGAACCTCGTCGAGGCGTACCGCCGCAGCATCGCCGACCTCTCGTGGATGACCGACGAGACCCGCGCCCGCGCCCTCGACAAGCTCGAGAAGTTCACGCCCAAGATCGGCTTCCCCGTGAAGTGGCGCGACTACTCGGCCCTCGAGGTCGACGCCGGCGACCTCGTCGGCAACGTGCGCGCCTCGGCCGCCGTCGGCTTCGACCGCGAGCTCGGCAAGATCGGCCAGCCGATCGACCGCGACGAGTGGTTCATGACCCCGCAGACGATCAACGCGTACTACAACCCCGGCTTCAACGAGATCGTGTTCCCGGCGGCGATCCTGCAGTTCCCGTTCTTCGACGCGGGCCGCGACGCGGCCGCGAACTACGGCGCCATCGGCGCCGTCATCGGGCACGAGATCGGCCACGGCTTCGACGACCAGGGCTCGAAGTACGACGGCGACGGCAAGCTCACCGACTGGTGGACCCCGGCCGACCGTGCGGCGTTCGAGCAGCTCACCAGCTCGCTGATCTCGCAGTACGACGCGCTGGCCCCGGCGCAGGTGCCCGAGCACCACGTCAACGGCGCGCTCACCATCGGCGAGAACATCGGCGACCTCGGCGGCCTCTCGATCGCCTACGACGCCTACCTGATCTCGCTCGACGGCGCCGAGGCGCCCGTGATCGACGGCATGACGGGCGCGCAGCGGTTCTTCCTGAGCTGGGCCCAGGCCTGGCAGATCAAGCTCCGCGACGAAGAGGCGATCCGGCTGCTGTCGATCGACCCGCACTCGCCGAACGAGTTCCGCTGCAACCAGATCGTGCGCAACATCGACGACTTCTACGACGCCTTCGAGCTGACCGAGTCGGACGCCCTCTGGCTGCCGCCCGAGCAGCGCGTCACGATCTGGTAGCCGAGGTGCCCGAGGGGCGGACCGGCAGGCACAGCAGCCGATCGGACGACGACGACGGCCGGGTCGGGCGGCACGCGCCTCGGCCGACGGAGGCCGGCCTCGGCCGGTCGCTCGTCGCGCTCGGCGACCTCGCGGCCGAGGGGGTGCGCGTGTCCGCCTCCGCGTTCGACCTCGACGACGGCAGGCAGCTGCTCGGCGTCGACGACCAGGTCGTGCTGCCGGTGGCGCAGCTCGGCGCGGTGCTGCTGCTGATCGAGGTCAGCGCGCAGATCGAGTCGGGCCGGATCGGGGCGCTCGACGAGCTCGAGCGCACGGCCGGCCCCGGCAGCCGCTCGGCCCTGGGCGGCGGGGGAGTCTGGTCGTACCTGCAGCGGAGGCGGCTCGCGGTCACCGACGCCGCCGCCCTCGTGGGCGCCCTCCGCGATCCGGCCGCCGTCAACGCGCTGCTCGGCCGGGTCGGGCTCGAGGCCGTCCGGGCCCGGGCCGACGACCTCGGCCTCCGTCGCACGGCGCTGCTCGACGAGGTGAGGTCGGAGCGGGGGCCCGACGACGCCCCCGGGCTGGCGGTCGGCGCGACGCGCGAGCTGGCCCAGCTGACCGCCCTGCTCGCCCAGGGCGAGGTGGTCGGGTCGACGGTCAGCAGCCGGGTGCTCGGCTGGCTGTCGCTCGGCGTCGACCTGTCGCTCGTCGCGGCTCCGTTCGGGCTCGACCCCGTCTCGCACCGCCGCACCGACCACGACCTGCAGCTCGTCAACGCCGTGGGCAGCGACCGCGGCGTGCGCTCCGAGCTGGGCGTGCTGCGCGGCCCGGGCGGGGGCGTCGCCTACGCCGTGACGATCGCGTTCGACGACCTCACCCTCGAGCACCGCCTCCGCGTGCTCGACGCGGCGCACGCGGTCGGGGCCGACCTGCTGGCGCACGTCCGCTAGGCGGCGGCCGGTGCCGGGCTGCTCAGTCGACGAGGCCGAGCGCGGTCGCCAGGCGCAGCGTCTCGACGCCGGCGGGCGGGCAGCGGTCGGCGTCGGCCGAGGTGACCCAGTGCAGTTCGCCGATCTCGCCCGAGGGCGCGGGCTCGGCGCGGTCGTCGACGGGCGACGCCGACCAGAGCTGCATGTGCACCTCGCGGCCCTCGGGCTCGCCGTCCGCCTGGGTGCGGACGGTGCCGAGCTCGCGCAGCGACGACCGGTCGAGCTCGAGCCCGATCTCTTCGCGGGTCTCGCGGACGAGGGCGTCCTCGCCGGTCTCGCCCGCCTCCTGCTTGCCGCCGGGCAGGTAGAGCACGTCGCGTCCGCGGGCGGTGACCATGAGGAGGCGGCGGTCACGCACCAGCACGAGCGCGCTGACGACGATCGGGTCCATGCCCCCATCCTCGGGCATGCCGCCCGGGCGCCGTCCCCGCCGAGCGGTCCCGTCACCCACGCTCGCCGCCCCGTCCCGTCCCGTGCGCCCTCCGCGCCTCCGAGCTGCCATCCCCGCAAATGCCGACAAGATCGGCATGAGAGCACGCCCAGCAACGGGAAATGCAGGTACAGCAGCGCGCGAGGTCGGCATTTGCTGAAACTGAGGTACACGCGGGGGCTGGCGCGCCTGCAGGACCCGACAAGATCGTCGCGCGCGGCCGCGCGATACGGGGATGTTCCCGCATTGCAGCTCGCGCGGTCGGCATTTGCAGAACCGGACGTGCGCGCTCACGTCGACGCACACGCCAGCGCCGGCGCGCACGCTGGCGCCTACGTCAGGAGCGGGACGGGAGGGCGCTAGCCGACGTCGCTGCGGCGCGGGGCGTCGGCCGGGCGCAGGGCCACGGGCTCGACGGCCGCGCGGGTGTCGGTGAGGCCGAAGAGGGCGTCGAGCCCGTCGCGGAACTCTTCGCCGCGGCCCTCGCGGGCGAGCTCGCGGGCGCGGACCGACGGGGTGTGCAGCAGCACGCCCGCCAGGTGCCGCAGCGCCGACTCGGTGCGCTCGGACGAGTCGCCGCGCGAGCGGGCGCGCTCGATCTCGGCGTCGAGCAGGTCGAACACGTGGCGGCGCAGGGCGACGACGGCGGGGGTGAGCGACTGCTCGGCGGCGACGGCGTGGAACTCGGCGGCCGCGCTCGAGACGAGGGCGCGGGCGTCGTCGGCGGCGGTGAGCTCGGCCATCGGCGCGTGCAGGCTGATGGTCTCGAGGTCGAGCAGCTCGACGCCGGGCACGCGCGCGACGAGCGGGTCGACGTTGCGGGGCAGGCCCAGGTCGATGACGAGGCGACGCGACGCGTCGACGACCTCGGGCACGACCACGGGCTCGGTCGTCGAGGTGCAGGTGATGAGCACGTCGCTCCACGAGATGGCCTCGGCCAGGTCGTCGAAGGGACGCAGGTCGTGCTTGAGCCCGAACCAGGAGGCGCGGCCCGAGGCCGAGAAGACGGCCAGGTCGTCGGCGCCGCGGTCGCGCAGGGCGGCGACGGTGGTGGCGGCGTACTGCCCGGTGCCGACGATGAGCACCCGGGCGTGCGACCAGTCGGTGACGCGCGACGAGGCGAGCTCGAGGGCGAGGCGGACGAGCGACCGCCCGGCACCGCCGACGTTGGTGCGGTTCTTGACGCCGCGGGAGGTCTGGGAGGCCTTCTGGAACAGGCGCTCGAGGTCGCGCGAGGTGGTGCCGCTCGTGCGGGCGGCCTCGAGGGCGCGGCGGACCTGGCCGGAGATCTCGTCCTCGCCGACGACGACCGACTCGAGCCCCGAGCTGACCGCGAACAGGTGCTCGACGACCTCGTCGCCGGTGATGACGCGGACGTTGTCGCGCATCTCGTCGGGCTCGACGCCGCTGGCGGCGCTCATGGTGCTGATCGTGGCCTCGACCGCGACGGAGGCGGCGGCCGTGAGGGGCTCCTCGACGTCGACGTAGGCCTCGAACCGGTTGCAGGTCGCGAGCACGACGGCCCCGCCCACGAAGTCGTTCGCGTCGACCAGCGTGCTCGCCGCGGAGGGTGCGCCGATGCTCAACTTCTCGAGGAGGTCGAAGCTGGCGTTCCGGTGGGACGCCGTGAGGCAGATGAGCACGCGTCAATGGTAACTCTCATGTGCGAGTCGAACCCGGGGGTTGCCTCGATGTCGAGGCTGTGCCCGGTCGATCCGTGCACGGAGCGCACGTTCAGCGGCCCGGTGACACGCTGGCGGACGGTCCCGCATCACCGGGGCCCCGCACGACCTCGAGGAGCAGCACCATGACCGAAGGCACCACCGCCACCAGCACCCAGTGGCAGCTCGTCGCCCGCCCGCACGGCGAGCCGACGACCGACGACGTCCGCGAGGTCGAGGTCGAGCTGCCCGCCCTCGGCGCCGGCGAGGTCCGCGTCGCGAACGAGTACCTCTCGGTCGACCCGTACATGCGCGGCCGCATGAACGACGTGAAGTCGTACGTGCCGCCCTTCGCCCTGGGCGAGACCATGACCGGCGGCGCGATCGGCCGCGTCGTCGAGTCCGCCGCCGACGACCTCCCGGTCGGCACGGTGGTGCAGCACGACCTGGGCTGGCGGGACGTCGCGCAGGGCGCCTCCTCGTCGTTCCGCGCCGTGGAGCCCGCACCCGGCGTCGAGCTCTCCGCCTACCTGGGCGTGCTCGGCCTCACCGGCCTGACGGCGTACGTCGGCCTGACCGAGATCGCGGGCATCCGCGAGGGCGACGTCGTCTTCGTGTCGGGCGCCGCGGGCGCCGTCGGCACGATGGTCGGCCAGATCGCCCGGCTGAAGGGCGCGTCGCGCGTGGTCGGCAGCGCGGGCAGCGCCGAGAAGGTCGAGCTGCTCACCTCGAAGTACGGCTTCGACGCGGCGTTCAACTACAAGGACGGCGACGTCGCCGAGCTGCTGGCCGAGGCCGCGCCCGACGGCGTCGACCTCTACTTCGACAACGTGGGAGGCGACCACCTGTCGGCCGCGCTGGGCGCCTTCAAGGACGGCGGCCGGGCGGCCCTCTGCGGCTCGATCGCGGGCTACAACGCGACCGGCGAGCCCGTCGGCATCACGGGCACGACGAACATCGTGACCCGCGGCCTCATGCTCAAGGGCTTCACGCTCGGCAACTACCGCCACGTCGCCCCGGCGTTCCAGGCCGAGATGGGCCCGTGGCTCGCGGCCGGCGACGTCGTGCACGACGAGACCGTCGTCGAGGGCATCCACTCGGCGTTCGACGCGTTCACCGGCCTGATGCGCGGGCAGAACGTCGGCAAGATGGTGGTCAAGGTCGGCTGAGCCCGTCCGCCGGGGCGCCCCGCGATCGCCGGGGGCGCCCAGCGGCCGGGTGGGAGGATGGAGCACGTGACCCTGCCCGACACGCACCCGCTCCTCTCCGGCCGCACCGCCTCCTCGTCCCTCGTCCGCGCCCTGCGCGGCGACCGACCCGAGGTGCTGCCCGTCTGGTTCATGCGCCAGGCCGGCCGCTCGCTGCCCGAGTACCGGGCGCTGCGCGTCGGCACCGCGATGCTCGACGCCTGCCTCGACCCGGCGCTGTCGAGCGAGATCACGCTGCAGCCGGTCCGCCGGCACGGCGTCGACGCCGGCATCTTCTTCAGCGACATCGTCGTGCCGATCAAGCTCGCGGGGGTGGGCGTCGACATCGTCGCCGGCCGCGGCCCGGTGCTCGACCAGCCGATCCGCACGCCCGCCGACGTCGCCGCGCTGCGGCCCCTCGAGCAGGAGGCGCTGGCCCCGATCGCCGAGGGGGTCGCCCGCACCGTCGCCGAGCTGGGCGACACCCCCCTGATCGGTTTCGCCGGTGCGCCCTTCACGCTGGCGGCGTACCTGGTCGAGGGCGGCCCCTCGAAGGACCACATCCGCGCCCGCGCCCTCATGCACAGCGACCCCGAGACCTGGCAGGCGCTGCTCGGCTGGGCCGCCGACGTCACGGGGGCGTTCCTCCGCGCGCAGGTGCTCGCGGGCGCCAGCGCGGCACAGCTCTTCGACTCGTGGGTCGGCAGCCTCTCGCTCGCCGACTACGAGCAGCACGTCGCCCCCTTCTCGGCCCGGGCGCTCTCCCACGTGGCCGACCTCGACGTGCCGACCATCCACTTCGGCGTGGGCAGCGGCGAGGTGCTCTCCGCCATGCACGGCGTCGGGGTCGACGCGGTCGGCGTCGACTGGCGCATCCCCCTCGACGAGGCGTCGCGGCGCCTCGGCGGCGGCGTCCCGGTGCAGGGCAACATCGACCCCGCGATGCTGCAGGCGCCGTGGCCGGTGCTCGAGGCGCACGTCCGCGAGGTCGTCCGCCGCGGCCGTGCGGCCCCCGCCCACGTGCTCAACCTGGGCCACGGCGTCGGTCCCGACACCGACCCCGACGTGCTGACCCGCGTCGTGGCGCTCGCCCACACCCTGTAGGAGGCGCGCGACCGTGACCGAGGCGACCCGCTCCTCCGGGGCGGCCACGCGGCGCGCGCTCGTGGTGGGCGGCGGCGTCGCCGGCCTCGTCGTCGCCCGCGACCTCGCGACGGCGGGCGTCGCCGTGGTGCTCGTCGAGGCCTCCGACCGCCTCGGCGGCGAGGTCGGCCGCCACGTCGTGGGCGGCCTGCCGCTCGACGCGGGCGCCGAGAGCTTCGCCACCCGCGGCGGCACGGTGCGGGCGTACCTCGACGAGCTCGGCCTCGGCGACGACGTCGTGCTGCCCGACCCGCGCGGGGCGTGGGTGCAGCACGGCAGCGGCCAGGCGTTCCCGCTGCCGCGGACCGGGCTGCTCGGCATCCCGGGCGACCTCGCGGCCGACGACGTCGTCGCGGTGGTGGGCGCGGCCGGCACGGCAGAGGCTGCCCGGCTCGACGCGGCCCCGGGCGGCGTCGGCGCCGACGAGACCTCGGTCGGCGGCCTCGTGCGCGTGCGCATGGGCGACGCCGTGCTCGACCGGCTCGTCACGCCGATCATCGGCGGAGTCCACTCCGTCCACCCCGACGCGCTCTCCGTCGACCGCGTCGCCCCCGGCCTGCGGGCGGCGCTGCGGCGCGAGGGCTCCCTGGCGGCCGCGGTGCTCAGCGTGCGGGCCCTGGCACCGGCGGGCTCGGCGGTCGCCGGGCTGCGCGGCGGCATGGCCAGCCTCGCGGAGGCGCTGGTCGCCGAGCTCGACCGCCTCGGCGTCGAGGTGCGGCTCGGCGCGCACGTGGCCGCGCTCGACGGGCGCTCGGTCACGCTGACCGGCGACGCGGCCGGGGCCGGGGCCGCGGCCGGCCAGGGTGCTGCGGCGACGTCGAGCACGTCGGGTGCGCCCGAGCGGCTCGAGGCCGACGTCGTCGTGCTCGCCGTGGGCGACGGGGCCGGGCGCGTCCTCACCGGCCGGGCGGCCCACGCCGCGGGGCTCATCACCCTCGCCACGCTCGTGCTGCGCGACCCGCGGCTCGACGCCGCGCCCCGGGGCACGGGCGTGCTCGTCGCGCCCGGCGCCGACGGCGTGCGCGCCAAGGCCCTCACCCACGCGACCGCGAAGTGGCCGTGGCTCGCGGAGCGCGCCGCGGGGCGGCACGTGCTGCGGCTCAGCTACGACTCCCCGATGGTGACGGGCGCCACCACCGACGACGAGCTGCGCTCGACGGCGCTCGCCGACGCCTCGGTGCTGCTCGGGCTGACGCTCGACCCGGCCACGGTCGAGGACGCGGCGCGGGTGGAGTGGTCGGCGCCCCTCCCGCAGGAGGCGGCGGGCGCCTCCTCGTCCCTGCCCGACGGCGTCGTCCGCGTCGGCGGCGCCGTGGCCGGTCGGGGGCTCGCCGCCGTGATCGCCCACGCGCGTCGCGTCGCGGCGGAGCTCGTCGCCCGCTGACCCGCCCCTCCGCCCCGCGCCTCGCGCCGCCCTGCGCCCGCGCCCCCGCGCCCCGCGCAGCCGATCGATGTGCCCCGGACGGTCGGCGCGGGGGTCGGCGGACGACCATCTCGGGCAAGTGGACGCCCGGGACGGACACGTGCGAGCACGTCCGGGCGGCGGCGGGCGGCACCGGGCTACATTGGGACAGCGCGCCGGGCACCGGTCCGTGCCCACACACATGAATGGAGCGACATGCGAGGCAAACTGATCTTCGTCGCCGGAGCAGCCGTCGGATTCGTGCTGGGCGCTCGCGCCGGCCACGACCGCTACGAGCAGATCGCCGCGAACTCGTCGAAGCTGTGGAACAGCCGCGCCGTGCAGCGCCAGGTCGTCAAGGCCGAGGACTTCGCCGGCGGGCTCGCCGCCGACGCGGTCGACGCCGTCGTCGAGGGCGTGAAGACGGTGGCCGTGAAGGTCGTCGGAGGCGGGAAGAAGAAGAAGTGACCGACTCCACCCGGAGCGACAAGGTGCGCCGGGGGACGAGGTCGCGCTCGTTCTTCGCCCTCGTGCAGGACGTCCCGACCCTCGTCACCGATCTCGTCAAGGGCGAGCTCGCGCTGCTCAAGTACGAGATCATCGGCACGCTCAAGGCGTTCGGCATCGGCGCGGGGTTCCTCGTCGGCGCCCTCGTGTTCGTCTTCGCGATGCTCGGCGTGCTGCTGACCGGCATCGTCCTGCTGATCGCGATCTGGCTGCCGGGCTGGCTGTCGGCGCTCATCGTCGCCTTCGTGCTGCTGCTCGTCGCGGCCCTGCTCGCGCTCCTCGGCTACAAGAGCATCAAGAAGGGCCTCCCGGCCGTGCCGGAGAAGACCATCGCGAGCCTCAAGCGCGACCTCAAGGCCGTGAAGGGCGTCGGCACCATCCCGGGACGCGACGTCACCGACGTCTGAGCCGGCGCCTCCTCGAGGCCCTGCGAGCCCCGCTCGCGCCCCCTTCCCCGCACGCACCGATCGGAGACCCCGTGAGCGACAGCAACGACATCCAGGCCCACATCGACCGCACCCGTGCCGAGCTCGCCGCGACGCTCAACGAGCTCGAGGACAAGCTCAACGTCCCCAAGCAGCTCGGCATCGCCGGCCACCGGGCGAAGTCGTCGATCTCGCGCGACCCGGTGCCGTGGGCGGCGGGCGCGGGCGTGGCCGCGCTGGCCCTCGTGGGAGTGGTCGTCGCGGCCGTCAAGCGCCGCTGACGGGGTCGCCCCGAGGATCGCTCGACGGGCCTGCTACCTGGTTGGGCTCCCAGCCCGCACAGGAGGAGAATGGCGGCATGAGTCACAGCGCCGACGCGCCAGTTCCCGAGCTGCCGACGTCTGATCACCCCGCTGCCCTCACGGGCGACAGCACCGAGTCCCGTCCCTCGGAGGCCGCCGGCCCCGCCGACGCACCCGCCGAGCGCCTGGGCTACACGCTCTGGGCCGTGCTGCGGCGCGACCCGCAGAACCCGTACGCGCCCGAGCTCGACGACGTCGCGCAGCTCGACGAGCTCGTCGAGACGCTGGCCGTCGAGGGCGTCGTCGTGCGCGGCTTCTACGACGTGAGCGCGCTGCGTGCCGACGCCGACGTCATGATCTGGCTGCACGGCGAGGTGCCCGAGACGATCCAGTCGGCGTACCGCCGCCTGCTGCGCACCGACGTGCTCGGCGGCCTGCTGCCCACCTGGAACGCGATGGGCATGCACCGCGACGCCGAGTTCTCGCGCAACCACAGCCCAGCCTTCATGCGCGGCAAGGAGCCCGAGGCCTGGCTCACCGTCTACCCCTTCGTCCGCAGCTACGAGTGGTACCTGCTGCCCGAGGGCGAGCGCCGCCAGATGCTCGCCGAGCACGGCAAGCAGGGGTCCGAGCACCGCGCGGTGCTCACGAACACCGTGGCCAGCTTCTCGCTCGGCGACTACGAGTGGATCCTGGCCCTCGAGGCACCTGAGCTCGTGCAGCTCGTCGACCTCATGCGCGACCTCCGCTACACCGAGGCCCGCCGACACGTCCGCGAAGAGGTGCCGTTCTACACGGGCCGT
>Ga0265798_10010440_pt1 | contig 11461 bp, 16 predicted proteins | sample P3T30metagenome_FD_192430 | JGI IMG/M metagenome (GOLD analysis project Ga0265798, IMG submission 192430) | Plant litter microbial communities from East Loma Ridge, Irvine, California - P3 T30 | ecosystem: Environmental > Terrestrial > Plant litter > Unclassified | place: USA: California... | reverse complement strand
TGGTTAGCGCGGGGCATCAGCTAGGATCGGTGGATCGTACCCAACTTTCGACGCGCCTCATCGCAACCACAACAGTGTCGCCCTGTGGCGCGGTCATCGTGACTTTACAGAACCATGCCTGGTCATTGCGGTTTCATGCAACTCATCTAGATAGCATTGACGATCATCGACCCGAGGCCTCAATGTTCAGCCCAGGTAACGTCCTCATTGATAGAGGCGATGTCCGGACATCGGCGTGTCGCGCTGTCTTATCGTAAACCGACCACGCAGCCATAAGTACTCTTAGCCTACAGTCACCATATAAAATCACTGGTATTAAAGTCCTCACTTGTGCCATCAACGATATTGACACATCAATGCCTCCACCAGCAACCTTCGTTTCCGCACTCCTCAATATCGTGGAGGACTCGATCATTCCTCTCACGCGCGAGGGCGTTTCTTCGGGCTCCAAAGTTTTTGGTGCCGCTATTATCCGACGAAACAGTCTTGTGCCACTCACCATTGCAACCAATAATGAGAGACTCTCGCCACTCCTGCATGGCGAAATCAATTGCATCCAGCAATTCTTTACCGTCGATTACCCTGAAGCCGCGACAAGGCCGAGCCCTAGTAGGGATTGTATCTTCCTCACAACTCACGAGCCATGCTCTCTTTGCATCTCCGGGATCACTTGGTCTGGGTTCAACGAGTTCTACTATTTGTTCACGTACGAGGATTCCCGAGACCTGTTCTCGATCCCCTATGATATTGATATCCTTGAGCAAGTGTTCCGGGTGCAAGGAGAGGAAACCGAAGAACAAGTCGGGAGAAGATCGTTGTACAACCGGAAGAACCAATTCTTCACTGCGAAATCTGTTGTGGACGTTGTTTCCGAGGTAGAGGACGAGGCAGAGAGACGGCAATTGATGCGAGAAATTGAGCGTGTGAAAACACTTTACAGTGCGCTAAGCGAAACGTATCAGAAGGGGAAGAAGGCTGGAGCGCCAATTGCGTCTGCTTGGAAGTGAACTGCTGGGCCTCGAATGCCGCACGACAATTGTACGACCTTCGCCAACTCCATCACGAAACGTTCTACGACCAACGAACTTGGGTAGCGATCGTTGGGGTGTAAAGGATCTTTGACATCATAAGTAAATGGGTAGCCAATGTTCGTGAATTCAACATAAAGCCTGTCAGCTTGTCATTATTCATACGTCGTCAGTAACCGCATCGTTACCCAGCGACGCAAACCCATATGGCTAGAGCGGCCATGCACGCTGTGACGCTATCGCGTCCCTCGGAAACAGCGGAAACACTTGTTGCTCCAATGAAGTTGCACTTTTTCCAGATTACCAACGACTGATTCCCTTTCTTGTCGGACCAGCAAATACCATGACAACCCCGCATGAAAGAAAGCAAGCTCTAATCGAGCACAAGATTATCACCGACGTACTTCCCGGAGATCTCGACCTTCAATACGGCTTGGTAGTTGAGCTCCCAACCATCAAGCTGAACAAAGCTGGGGATGAGCTGGAGCGTGATGAAACTCAAGCTGAACCAACAGTCTTCCTTGGTCCTGCGGTACGTACACCCGAGAAAAATATTCGAACTCAGTTGACGTGTCAGCCCTCCGATTCACTTAAGGACCTCGTTCTCATCGTGGCCGACGCAGTATGTCCCTTTTCAGAGCGGTGAATGCTGGAATGATGGCGCAGGGCATGGTGAATAAGGTGAGACTTCAGCTTTCGAAGAAGAGCCCGAATGTGTGTACTGACATATTGATTCATAGCTCATGGGTAACTTGTTATGTTTCAAATATGACTCTGAAATGATGAAGACTTTGGATCGATCTGTCAGGTGGCGTAGAGAGTGATGCATATGTGTGATATAGAGATCTGGAATATCCTCAATCATCGTATGTCCAGACTTTCCGCAACTGAACTTAGGCTGACGTCGCTCAAAGCTAACGTAGTGTTCAAGCTAGGCACATATGAGCCACCAACAAGTCGATAGAACGCTTCTTGCGGACGCAGGAGCATCGGACAACCGGCTCTGTAAACGAGTACTACGTAGTCCCCCACTCGCGCCGTTGCTGAGCACAGGCCAATGCGTCCATCATTTGTCAAGAATAGCCTGGTAGACCGGAGTGCATGAGTGATGGCAGTACGAAATATCCATAGCGTTTGTACTGGGTTCTTGACGGGGCCATGACGCTTTTCGGCCTTCGCTAATGTGCTTCGGAGGGATTCGAGCATAACACTCGCCTTGATCTGTTTTCCTGAGCGTGAGCGAAGCAGGTGGTTGTGTTCGAAGTATGCGACGATGACGCCGATGTGGTGGCTGGAGGGAAAGTAGAAGGTCAAAGCTTTGCAGAGATCCGAATTAATATTGGTTTCCGTATTTTCTGACATGAAAGAATGCAGGTGGCACGTCCAAAAGTCTACCACACATTCGAGATTGAATACCGAGTCATCATCGCACAGCACGTCTGAGACGGCGGTCAAGCAAGCGATCCGTGAACCTGGTATGAAAAGACTGGTCTTGGAAAGTCCGCCTAGGTATGGTTCGCAGAACGCTTGCGATGGGTGATTTGGATCACGATTTATCGTCGCGATGTTGGCGGGAGTTATCTCCTCGTACATTGACAGAGCTGGGAAGTCCTGGGAGTAATATTTGTCCCAGCGCGGCATCCAGGAAGGCGCACTTCCTTTGTGCCATTCTTCCAGTGTGGGTCCGTGGTGGATAACTCTAAGCATTTCCCCTACGATCCCGAAGTCGAAAGCTAGAACTGCAAAATCTCGGTAAACTTGGATGGTAGACTTGGTGTAGTCTGGTACGATAGCAGTCAACAGTGCGAGTTCCTTTGGATTCGCCACGCTTGTGAAATCTAAGTCCAACAGGCCATATATTCTGTCCCGGTTATCAGAACATTGCAGCGGTCGTGCAAGCCTCATGGTGTCTAGTAACGACATACGAGCCATTGCGCCACTGCCCATTTTGAACGCAAATAAACGCGCGATTGGATCAAATATGGACGGAGGGAAAACGAGCTGGGGCATGCTCATGTCCATTTGGCGTAAGTCGTGTATAGCGCGACTCATGTCATACCAATCAATCTCCTCATCGCCTCAGAGGAACACGGCCACTCGTGCCAACACGAACTCTTGTTCGACCCAAACTCGGGACCACCATGCGCACTCGACGAGATAAGTAAATGAAGACCACTTTGGAGCGTCAGGTTGTACTCGCAGAGTATCTCTCATCATGTTCTCGAGATGACCGTCTCCGGGTGGACGCCGAGCAATCATCTTACAGATTGTGAAGGCATCTTTGGCCATGTCGTAGACATCTGGGCCTAGCCAGATTAGTACTTGTCACGCGTCTTGATAAATGTCTCGCATGAGCTGAACCTGCTGTGATCTTTCTGTGTCGTCTTGTTGATTGATACTCAACCCATCCACCCATACAGTTCGAACTGCTGTATTCAAGCGTACTCTTCGTAGTGATCGACATAGTGAAGGAGTGATATGTACGACTCGGGAGTCGCACATGATGCGTGCAGAGAACACTGGATCACCCCAAACGTACGATATGGCCTCGAAGTCTGGCCGTTCATCCAAGCCCTGATGTCTGATGCTACACCTCATAGCGTCTTCCCCGGTCCCTGGGTGTATATCAACCGATCGTATCGATCTCGGAGTCTCTAAAGGTTGGTACATATTGCTAACTGTGAACTCAAGCCGCACATGTCGACACAAGTGGAAACCTGATTGTGGCAGAACGAGGTCAGGTTGCAGTAATGAATCAATATCCGAATTGTATGCGGCGAGCACAGATGTGCGGAGTCGAGAGAGCGAGAGGAAAGTTTCACGAGATGATGTTGCGGGTGTGATGTGTCGGCGGGGTCAAGCGCGGAAGGCATGCACGCGTGTGTGGTGCAGCCTAAAGTCCGACTCCGGCTAGACTGAAAGCCGCTTCGAGGCGGCTTGATCAACCTCACTTCGTACCGCTTTCCATGATACCAGGATGTGATGCAACCACCCCAGCACAAAAGTGCTCGTATCAGTGGTAGACCTCCAGCCTACACTGAAATCCAAACTTAGTGGCTCTGAACGACTGGGCTGTAACACCCTGACGACGGCATCCGTAACTGCTTACTTGAGATGACGGTACCATGGACGTGGAAGATGCCATGGGTTATCAGGACTCTAGTAGCGACGACAATGATGATCGAGGTGGCGGTAAGTACACCCCTGCTTGCTACACTGACCTTTCCTGCAACACGCGCTAACCATGCTTCTGTCTCTAGCTGGCTTCTCTGTTCCAACACTACCAGCGCTCAGCAATGATGATTCACCTCCCTCATTTTACGAGTTTGATGAGGGCGGGGTAACATTGGCTCTGATGATGGCGACCCCGAGCCAGATCACGATTACGAGGAGGCCGACACGTACGGTGACGACCCTGCTGATCCTCTAGAAGAGGCAAACTACGCTGAGACTACTCGCCAATTCGATGAGCCGACGACGCCAACGCCAGACGACCGTCTCTTCGACCCAGAAGCAACTACCGCCGACGTTCTTCAAGACATCAGTGGTCTTATTTCAGCATTGTCACCCGCTCAGCCTGGTGTCGCGAGTCTCATCCGCCGGATCGGCAAGACTGCTACTCGACCTCCGATCTTCCCTGCAATTGAGGAAGGCCCAACTACCTGGGCAGTTGGTGACGCTGACCTACACGCGTGGTGGATGGATCAAGTCCGCAATGAACCACGACTCAAAAGCCCTTCCACATGGCTCGACATGGACCCGAGCATGCTCCTACAGCCATTTGGGTCCTTCGATGCCCTGATCACGATCAACTCTTCGTTCCCAACCGCATATCCAAAGAGTACAGTGCACATGAAGTACGGCACAGCCAACGGCCTTTCGAATATGAGCACGTTCCCACCGTACACGAAGTTCGCCCACCATCGCGTCGATTTTCAAAGATGCTCCACGTCGATGTCTTTCCTCGTAGGTTCGATCGTAAACGCATCCCACTCGTCTATGGCACACATCTTTCCACTCCACGGGAACTGCGGGACTACTGGGGCAAATGTGCCATGGATGCATACGCCCGTTCGAAGGCCCTCGTTGTCCTCAATCTTGGGGCTCATTTCGGGCGTCTGTATGAGAAGTAGCTCAAGTCGAGTCGTATCACTTATACAGAGATCCCAATAGCTCGCCCATACAAACAGAATGCGCTCCCTGTGGGGTGGTTTGAGTATCGTACATCATCAACTGGCAGCAGGACGATCTCACGTATGGTACTGAACGCGCCGCACCCCGTGTGCTTTTATCGCCTCCGCCGCTTTAAACTCGATCATGCTCGACGCGTTATCGCCACCCAAGAGAGGATTATCGACTACGCGCTGGTGCTCGTCCATGGGGAACCACACATACCGACCTTTCTGTCTACGGTGAACTTCTACCAGAACCGCCACAATGGCATCATCATCCCCAAGGCTGCGTTCGACGACCTTGATCTTGCTGGAGGACATGACGCGCTCTCACCGTTTCTCGGCCCGACGATCTTCCAAGCCAAATCCCTCCAAACGTTCATCAAGCAGCATGGTCTGATCCCAAAGTTGGGCGACGTCGACACCATCAGGAAGGCCAACCATGCATCTCTGTCGAGAGCACACATATTCTGGACCTCGCCTCATCTTCAGAGCCGTTACGGTCCATACACTACCACCTACATTCTGACCGCTCGTCGCCAACGTGACAGAAGTTCGAGAAGCAATCATCTATCGGGGGTGAAGAGAGGGAAGATCAAGCCCGGGCCTAAGCGCGAGGACAGGATGGCGGATCCGACAGGCAAACTTGAGTTGGAGTTCCAGTTGTATCAGGCGGAGCATCGCAAGAAAAATGATGACAAGAACAAGAGAGCTGCGTCCGACCCCGAACACAAGCAAGCCAAACGAATCAGGACGAATGCAACACAGAAGAAGTGCAGGAAGAAGAATCGAGACAAGATAAACGCAGCACAGAACGAGCGCAAGAGGAAGATACGTCCCGGCACCTGGACACCCTACTCGAAGTGAATCATCGTCACGGTATAACGTCCTTACCATCCTTCGGAGGTCGCATTGTTGTCCTTCCATGGATTGGCGGTTTCGGGTGGGCACAAGACTTGCTCAGTGTCGCATACAACGGCCGCATGTACAGCTTGCCAGGAGTACGACCCGCAATCGGTGAAGGAGAAGGATAATCATATTAGGTAGTAGCTAACGGGTGGTATCGGTGTCTTCCCCCTAGCCTCATGCCTCCATCTCATATACGATAGCCCTCGCTTACCTCATCTCATCCCACGTGACGTCCTACTACACCACATCGGCCGTATATGGTATCCAGATGCCATCTCATTCAACATTGCCTTATGTGGCTTCTCGTAGGAGGTGATGCTAGTGGGTCGAGGGTGAAGCCGACCGCTTTTGGTGTCATGGGGTATTAGTTCAGAGACTATGGTCATACTTTTGTATTCTGTAGCGCTTCTTATATCTTCTCGTACATCAATCAGCGCACTTGTTCTTGACTTCTTTTCCACTGAATGACTTTGATGTACTGTTATGAAGATTATGCGCTTCTTCTATGACCATTTGCAAAATGTACGCATACACATGGTGTTGTTGCTTCAGTGTTCATCACGTGTTGCGCTACTAGCGTCTCTATCTACGTCAACATCCTTTTACTTCTTCACTTCTTCTACCTCCTCCACCTCGAGCCTCTCATCTCCACCCCCACCCCCACCCCTTCCTCTCCAACCCACTCAACCGCATCTCACTTCAAAAACAAAAGCCACCACGCGCAGCATGTCTATGGCACCCACCGACGAGTTTCCATACGTGCGCGGCGTCGGGAAAGAGCAGGACGTTTACCTAGGCTTCTCACCTCTCGACTTCGCGCAGTTCCAGCAGGTCTGCGGGGTCAAACCCCACCATCTCGACCCCAGCAATGCTTTCAAAGATTCAACGTGGAAATTCCCTCCTCTCTGCCCTCCATATCTCCGCGAGACGCGCGGCGCCTGTGTGCTGATTGGCAATGATGTCGTTGGCATCCTGCAAGAGCGGGGTGTTCAGGACCACTACGCAGCCTACCGTATCGGCATATTGGGTATTGTAGGGCCGCCCGACGTCACCCATTTCCTGACTGACAGAGAAGGTATGCCTGCTCTTCAATTCCCTTTTCATGCAGGTGTTGACAATTCTAGAACCGACGGCGATCCTCGCGCAGCATGAGATGAACGACACGTACCCGACGTCCCCGGCAATTATCTCGATAGAAGCGATGCTGGCGGCAGCCATGCAGACACAACTCGAGAGCTTCGAGACGCAGTTGGATAGCCACTTTGGGCCAGCACATGGACTCGTAACGTAACGGGCGATACTTTAAGGCCACTGCATCAAAAACTGCTCTTTCTTACTGCGTCATCCTTAGGACACACTGAACTCTGATATTGACCCTCAATCCTTACGAGCACCTTCGTAGCCTCGATCCCCTCAAAATCGCTCCTCTGCACGTGTCTCAAGTTGTAGGCACATTTTGTATGGTCTTTAAGGTCCATGCAATACCCCATCAAGCTAGCTGTACTCAGCTTGGGGGGCTTATGCCTATACGTTCACAATGAGCAGCTTGAACCAGGAAAGACGACGGGAACCGAGTCGATAAAGCGCACGCGAAGTATCGTCATTTGCTCACTATGATCGGTGATATAATGAAGGTTGCGCAGAACGAAGGAAGGTGTGAAGTTCTGGGCTACTGATCGGTTCCGATGACGGCATAGAAACAGCTAGCGCGAATGACGTTCACCCTTGCCAAACTTCAAATTGGCTTTCATCTCCAACGCTCACGTTCCTGTTCGCAGTGTCAGCCTAGCTATGTCCTCACACGAGAATCAATATTTCGAGCTTTCTGAGTTCGCCTTCTACGATGGCAGCATTCTACCTCAGGTGAAAATTGCTTACCGTATCCTCAATCCGCACAATTCCAGAATCGCCGTTGTGCATACTTGCTTCCGCGGTCGAATTGACAGCACCTGGACAGCCGCAAATGGAGCATTGAAAGGCCACAAAGTCGTTGTAATCGCACTGTTTGGAAATGGAGAATCGTCAAGCCCTTCCAACACACCGAAATTCCCAAAGATTTTGGACTATCAAGATTGCATAAAAGCACAGCACGAGCTGTTGACGAAGGAGCTTGGAATTGACAGAGTAGATGTCATGCTAGGCTTTTCGATGGGCGGACAGATCACATACCATTTCTGCGCTACACATCCCACTTTCGCCAAGAATGCAGTGATCATCTGCTCTTCGGCAAAGACGAGTCAACACAATTACCAATTTCTTGAGGGTCCGAAGGCCGCCCTGGAAAATGCAGTATCACCTGAGCGAGGCGTTCGAGCATTTGGTAAAGCGTACTCGGCATGGCTGACCTCAGCCGAATGGTTTGACAAGGAGCTCTACAAACAGCTGGGGCATGACAGCCTCGCCGCGTGGGACGAAGCTGCCACGGGTTCAGGCTACAACGGTTGGACTGGCGATGACTTGTTGGTGATGCTGGGCATGTGGCAGCGGGGCGACATTTCTCGTTGCGTGCCATCAGCAAACGGCGACTTGAAGAAGGCGTTGATGTCGATTGAGGCACGAGTGCTGTTGATGCCGTGTCTCACTGACCAATACTTCCGCCCGTACGTCAACGAGAAAGAAGTGAAGAGCTTGCAGCATGGAAAGTGTGAAGTTGTACCAAGCATCTGGGGTCACATTGCCGGAGGCGGTGCGAACCCGACGGATGTGGAGTGGATGGAGAAGAAGATAGGCGAGCTTCTACACGAAGATTAAGATCGGGAGCCGTGGATCCAAGGATGCAGAATCGTAATTGACAACCACCTTCGATATTGTAACGATTTAGCTGAGATGTAACATCGCAGACATTCAAGACGTATGCAATCGAGCCGGTATGACGACTTGCATTTGTGGACTTGATGTTGCGGGACCTTTCACACCTCTACACGGCAGCACCTGAAAGCTTGCTTGCTCTGTAGTATCATCAGTACTTGCTCACTCTGCACTATCATCAGCATATTCGCGATATCTTCTAGCATTGTTGCTGGTTTGTCTACATGTTCGGCGGCTAAAAAAGTCAATCGAGCAAAAGAACAATGGTCAAACTACGTTCAACCACCGGCAAACATAACGCGACCAGATGTGGCAATAGCAGCACACAAGAGGCACTACGAGGAGACAGCGTTCATTAGATAGAACATGCGGATGGCCAAGCGCACACCGCCATGGTCCATGGAGACACATTTTTCGCCGCCTGAATTCCCATCGGTGCCATCGCACCGGCAACTTCTGGACGGGAGGCGTCCGGCAAGTTGGGCGTTGCCGTAACGCAATCGTTCGCTCGGCGCCTCAATTTCTTCTAGAAACGCTGGCAGATCATCCTATTGGCTGAGAAGTGAAGCTAGGAGATGGCCTCGCGGCTTTTCAGGAAATCATCGCCGTCTTCTCCACAATCCGCTCCACTCAAGCTGTACGATTTCTACCAGCAAGTGTTTTCGTCGCCAATGCAAATCCTTGCACTGACTTGCACGCTATGAGGCTTTCAAGTCAGGTCGTTGCAGACCGCAACAAAAACACATGCAGCACCGCCAGTCTTAATTCACCTCGCGACAACATCGCACCGTTGCGTTTTGACCACTGATAAGCCGTTCTTGAATTGGTCATCCCTACCCGAGACGACCTGCCACCCTGCTGGTACATAAACGGCATTCCTATTCCGTCTTGCTGCATTTGCCACGAGATATCCACGTGGGATGGCGAAGGTATTATTCCGAGATTGAGTCTTACATGCAAGATCTACGCACTATAAAGACTGCTTGACATCCTTTCAGAGTACTCCATCAATCCTCTGGGACCAGGTTGGATTAGTCCCACCAGTCCGGATCCTCTTTCTCTATATCAGCATAATCGCTGCTCTATATTGGCAGGTCTCGGTCCATATCTGCGTTGCGAAGTAATCACAAGCGGCGCGCTGCTCATCATTTCTGCCTGAATCGAATATATATTTACTCCGAATTGCCAACGCAACAGTTTCCCCCTCTTCACCATGAAGGTTTCCAGCATCGTCGCAATTGCGCTGATCGGTGCTGTTGGCGCTGCTCCCGCGACTCAACATGGCAGTCCTTCCTCCCGAAGTGATGCTCTGACAGCAAAGGGCGTAAAGAATCTGGAAGCGTACCTCGCGAAGAACGGATATCCAAATCCCAAAAAGTGCAACAAAACCAACACCGTTGTGAGGAAAGAATGGTATGCATTCGAGAGCGAGAAGCGCCAGCTGTATGGCTCTAACGTCGTGTCAGGTCAGCTCTCTCATCATCAGAAAAGAAGGACTACATCAAAGCCGTAAAGTGCTTGTCCAAGAAGCCAGCCAAGACGCCTTCCAGCATCGCCGCAGGAGCAAAGAACAGATACGACGACTTCGTCGCTGTGCACATCAACCAAACACTCTCTATCCACGGCACAGTACGATAATCCCATCACTTCCCAAATCTATCACACGACTAACAATTTCAAGGGGAACTTCCTGACGTGGCATCGCTACTACACCTGGGCGTACGAGCAAGTACTCAAGAATGAGTGCGGCTACAAGGGCTCGCAACCGTACTACAACTGGCCGTTATGGGCCCAAGACCCAGAAAAGTCACCCATTTTCGACGGCTCAGATACATCTATGTCCGGAAATGGCGCATACCAGGCCGGCCGCAACAATACCTGTATACCCTCGCCCGACATGTGCGGCGTATCGCTCCCACCCGGTCCCGGCGGCGGCTGCGTCAAGTCCGGTCCCTTCAAAGACTGGTCAGTAAACCTAGGTAAGCCTCTCGCTCCCATCGATAGCATGTGACCTCACACCTCCTAACCCCACCCCAGGCCCGGTGGCCCCCGTGCTCGCCGACGCACAACCCAACCCCTCGCCATTCACAGGCCTAGGCTACAACCCCCGCTGTCTCCGCCGCGACATCAACCCCGCCGCCTCCCGCGGCTGGACCAAAGACAGCGACGTCGTATCCCTCATCACCACCTCCACCTCCATCCTGTCCTTCCAAAACCGGCTCCAAGGCGACTTCCCCTCCGGATTCCTAGGCATCCACACCGCAGGCCACTTCACCATCGGCGGCGACCCAGGCGGCGACCTATTCGCGAGCCCCGGTGACCCCGCGTTCTTTTTGCACCACGCTATGATTGATCGCACGTACTGGACGTGGCAGAATCAGGATGTGGAGGGGAGGAAGTATGCGCTTGCGGGGACGGTGACGGTGAATAACAGGCCGCCGAGTAGGGATGCGGTGTTGGGGGATCGGATTGATTTGGGGGCGGTGGGGGTGCCGGTTGTTACGATTGGGGGGGCGGTGGATACGTTGGGTGGGCCGTTTTGTT
>Ga0265798_10010439_pt1 | contig 11462 bp, 6 predicted proteins | sample P3T30metagenome_FD_192430 | JGI IMG/M metagenome (GOLD analysis project Ga0265798, IMG submission 192430) | Plant litter microbial communities from East Loma Ridge, Irvine, California - P3 T30 | ecosystem: Environmental > Terrestrial > Plant litter > Unclassified | place: USA: California... | reverse complement strand
GCCTCGCCGGCCACCACCCTACGCATCCCCAAATAATACACTTGATTCTTTTTTACAAAGCCCGCCAACGCCACGCTCAAAACGCAAGACGGAAGGAAAGGAAGCTCAGGCCCGAGCCGGGACAATCAAGCCTCGTCGATACGGGCCTTCTTGTCGCCACCATTGGGCAGGTCGTCTGCGCCGGCGAAGGCGTCCTCGTCGTCGGGCACGTCCCGGCTGCGCTTGAGACCCTTCATCTTCCTGGTCTGCAGCTGGCTGAGGTCCTGCTTGCCGGTGTGGATGCGGCCGATCTTGTCGCCGATGATGTCCGTCTCGATGTTCTTCTTCGTCCTGGCCTGTTGAATTTATTAGTGCAAGTTCTTTGAAAAAATACTGGTGAAGACTTTGTGGTGAGCTTACCTCGAGACCCTTGGGCTTGCGCATGGCCTCCTTCAGCATTTCGGTGTCCGCCTCCTTGACTCTGCCGACCCTGAAGTCGATTCTGGGACCCATCTCTTCGACCTCGACCTTGGGCAGACTGCCGCCGGCCTTCTTCGTCCTGATCAGGTAGCAGCGCATGCGGATCACAGGCTTCACCTCATCGTTCTCCTCCTCCTCGACGGAAAAGTTCATGATGTATTGCAGACCCTCGACGTCGACCTTCTCGACATCAGGACCCTTGAACAGATCTAGCAGCACGGACTTTGCAAGTGTGTATGCGTTCTCGGTCGGGCTCTCGAAAGCGCTTCCGGAAAAGGCGATGAGAGGCTTCAGGCCAACACGCGCCTTTTCGTTCTTGAACTGCGACAGGGTGCGCAGGGTTTCGGGCTCGATGAGCAGCTCGAGCATGTCCAGCACCTTGTAGTCGAACATGCGGACGACGGTCATGCAGTGCGGGCGCTTCTTGCTGTGGCTGCCAAAGACCATCATGGAGGCGTCGTTCTTCTCGCTGAAGAACTCCAGGCTGGACGGGTCCTCGAAGGGGTGGATGACGTTCTTCTTGCTGAACTTGATGCCGAGCGGGCGCTTGAGCGAGTGCAGATCGGTCATGACCAGGTTGAGGATCTCCGATGTCGACGAGTACTTGAGGAAGAGGGCGGTGCGCGGGTTCTCGTGCAGCTGCGGCGCCTTGTTGTCCAGGAAGCGCTTGGTGCGCGCATTCTTGGGCTTGATTTCGCGGAGCGGTTGTTGCATCATTTTGGGCGGTGTTCTGTATTGTGTATGTCGGGGGTGGAAGAACTGTTGTTTTCTCGTCAACTACTTTGGCTCAAGTTAGAGAAAATCGGCTTGGACTTTCTGATCGGCCTCGGAGTTGAGCCAGCCCTATTAAAAATGTCAAGGGTTAGGGTTGGACAGGCGTTATCAATCTATAGATTGATTCCATCCACTGACGAATCAGAAGCCTTAGAGGGCTTTCGAGGGCGATGACATATTTTTGATGAGCAATTGATCAAAGCACGCAACTACTGCGCTGACAACAACCTTGTACATATCAAAACATCCGCACTACAATTCTCACTACCTAGGTACCCAAGTCGCACTCTCACAAAGCGCATTGACAATCGCCACTGCAACACATCCTTTGCGCCCATCAACCACCAACTACAATACCGCAAAACCCCCACCACAATGGCCTCAACCTGCACAGTCACGCCGATCGCGACCGAGGGCGACTTCGCAGACCACACCTCCAACCTACCCGCAGACTGCCTCGCCGTCATCTACTTCCACGCGCCATGGGCCGAGCCCTGCAAGCAGATGGGCACCATCCTGTCCACCCTCGCCAGCACATACCCCGCCACCAACCCTCCGCGCACCGCCTTCTTCAGCCTGGACGCCGAAGAAGTGAGCGAGGTCAGTGAGAACTACGACGTCACACAGGTCCCTCTTGTCGTCCTGCAGAAGAATGGTCAGGTCGTCGACAGCGTGACCGGCACCGACGCCAGCAAAGTCAGGAATGCTGTGGAGCAGCACGCGGGCAGGCCGGTGGCAGACGAGGCTAGCAAGGCTGGTCTCCCTCCTGCGCAGAAGGTTACAAGGCCGCCGCCTTCGGAGAACGGACCCTCGGCTCAGGCGAACGGCGATGTGGACACGGCGGCGGCTCAGAACTCTGCGGGCGAGGCACAGAACGGCGCTTCAAAAGAGGATTTGCACTCTCGTCTGGGAGAGCTCGTCAAGGCGGCGCCGGTCATGCTTTTCATGAAGGGAACACCATCATCGCCCCAGTGCGGCTTCAGCAGACAGACAGTCGCGCTTCTTAGGGAGAAGGGCGTGCGCTACGGTTTCTTCAACATCTTGGCGGATGACGAGGTCAGGCAGGGTCTCAAGGAGTTCTCGGAGTGGCCCACGTTCCCGCAGGTTTACGTGGGTGGCGAGCTGGTCGGTGGTCTTGATATCGTAAGTCGGGGAATGGAGTGCACGATTGGTATGCTGAAGCTAACTTTCTGTCACAGCTCAAGGAAGAGTTCGAAAACGACCCTGATTTCTTGGAGGATTACATGGTCAACAAGCAGCGTTAACGCCTTGACCCAGATGGCATGATCGTGTTATGTACTACATGAATGCTACGAAAACTGTCGATTGCGGCCGTGATGACCGCAGCCATGTTGAGACTTTGCAGCAGTGGGTTTTACGAGAATCGAAAGAGATTGAACAAATAAAAAGTCGAGATAAGTGTACAGTGGGTATATCTCACAGAATACCCAATGCGGAAGCTATAAGCTCTCTACAGCTGCAAGGCTGAGAGCCGAGGTGAAGAAGAGGGATCGACAATCTGTCTTATCTATCGACGACCTCCTGCAAAATGCGTGTTCATCTCACAACGATTCCAACGCAATCGATTCACAAGAAGCCTCCGTAGAAACTACACCCCAAGCGACCTTGAACACACGACGACCCTCCCAAAATGCGACCAACCCTCTTCCGATCACTTGCCTGCCGACCGCCAGCACCATCTATACTCGCCCTAAAGCGATTCGCATCAACAACAGCACTCCAAAAACCACTAATCATAGACCTAAGCCGAGAACTCTACCACCGCTGTCCCAACCACCCCTTCCACGTCCCATTCGTACGTACTCATCTTCATCATCAAACCCTACCCAAAACAAACGTTGCTCAACAAACCCAACTACACCCTAGATCCAAACCCCCTGGGACACGCACCAACCCAAAGTAGCAGGCAAAACAACCCTCCGCTCCGCCTCCTACGCCCTGACAATGTCCGACCACGCCGGCACGCACGTCGACGCCTTCAAGCACTTCGGCCCCGGCGGCGCGCCCATCGACGAAATGCCCCTGGAAGACTTCTACACGTCTGCCATCGCGCTGGACCTCTCGCACGTCGAGCTCGGGGCTTCTATCTCGGTGGGCGAGATGGAGGCTGCGCTGCGGGCGTCGGGCGAGGAGATCAGGCGCGGGGATACGGTGCTGGTGTACATGGGTTTCAACAAGAGGGTGCACTTTGATGAGCCCAGGTGGCAGCATTGTTTCCCGGGCTTGCATCCGGATGCGGTGGAGTGGTTGGCGGGGAAGGGGTGTGGGATGTTTGGTGAGTTTTTTATGAATTTTTCTCTTTTTGTTTTTGTTTTGGTTTCTTTCAAAATCCTGGGTGACCTTCCTTCCTCTCGTCTCGTTCTCGTTCTCGTTCTCCTCTCTCTCTCTCTCCGATTAGAATCTCGATATCCGACAAGCTAACAAAACAAAAATAATCAACAGGCGTCGAAGCCATCAGCCCAAGCCCCGAAGGCGAGATGAATTTCCGGGCCCACAACATCTGCGGCGAGCGCGGCATGACGCATATGGAAGGGCTGGACAATTTGGATCGGGTCGTGGGCAAGGGGAGGTTTACGTTTGTTGGCTTCCCGTTGAAGTTGAGGGGTGGGAGCGGCAGTCCGATTCGGGCGGTTGCGTTGTTTGATCGTTGAGGGTTGGTGAGTACATGGTAGGTAGGAGGTAGGCTTACGCCACACATACACACACACTCTTCTGGTGACATGAAATGTGATGAAGTTTGAGGGATGCTTTTGCAGAGGTTGACAACGGATCTTGACGCATTCCACTCTCGTTCTATACGCTAACTCGCGTGTTCGTCCCATGTTCGCATGCCCTTGGTGTGCCCAAAGCTGTCAGCTCATCGAGCGATGGTCGACCGAGGAATCGGGTGTACGAAACATAGGCACCCATGCAGGCCAAAGAACGCTTCAGAATCGTCAATTGGACAAGCTTCCTGCGGCTTCAAAAACAAATGTACATGTAATGAACTGTGTCGAAATTGTACTTTGATACCTCACTTGATTGACCAGAGCTACCTTACCGTTCCTTAGGTAATGCCTGTAATACGCAACTCTCCAGGATTAATATTCGCAGAAAGCATCTTGCCTGGTGTTAGACACTTTGTTTGCGTGAAGCGATAACTATGTTCCATCTCGCTCTAACACCAACCCTAACCCTTGTCACAGAGGCATAACATGGTTGTCTTTTCTAGCGAGCCTTTCCGCGAGCGAATGCAAGCAAAGGTCAAGAGACTGATCTTGAAGTTCGCGGACATTGCTTTAGTTGGCATCGCTGGATTGTGCATTTGACGATGGATCAAATCGATGTGCCTGGAGAATGTTTTGACTTGAAAGAGATTTCGGGATTTTGTAAGACTTGGATAGGATGATGTAAAGTGTTGATAGCTATCTCTGTTTGAAGGTCTTGCTCAACGGAAACCCCACAAGTTCATCATGCCCTACTGTCTCTTGATGAAATCATCGAACGCCAGAAGGACCTTGAACAACGTCGCATCTAGCGTCCCTGGATGCAACGGATCCTCCTGAGCCATTTCAGCCAACAGTACAGCCTCCCAAAGGACATCGTCGGCAAAGTTAGACTTCCGAGAGTCCGCATCGTCTCCCCAAAAGATCTCGCGGCTCACTCGCAACTCGTCACTATGACTTGCGGCGATTGTGCATCGATCTTGCGAGCGCGGTAGTCCCACCAAGTTGCCCGGACCAGCTTGCGAATAGATGCTAGTTTTTTTTTCAGGCTCCTCATGATGTTGGAATCGTAGTCTGAAAGTATCGTATTGCCGGTGATGATGGCAGCCTGCATTGGCTGAGCGCCTTGCTGCTCCGACGGGACTGGTGTGTTTTCTGCAAGGTTGAAACATAGGCCCTTTATCATTGTGTACCTATTGTCTTCCTGTGCCTTCGAGCGTTTGGCAAGCGGTGTTGAGAGTGTCTTTTTTGGGGCAGCAAAGGCTGCAGCTGTTTGAAGCGTGTCGTATATACCTTGGAAGCCTTCGATGGCCTTCTGGTGGCTAGCGTCCTCCCTCGAACGATCCTGTCCATCTTCCAGAGGTAGTGTGCGGAAGAGAGCTGCACACTCGCGGCGACCCGCTAGAAGGGCGGCCACCATGTTGATGGCATCGTGAATTCCCTCAGGAAAGTTCTCGGTCTGTTGGATGGATACGGCGATGTCATTGTCATACAACTGAGCTCCTGTATACTGGAATCAACGCATGACTCGCTGTGCGTCGGGTATTCTCTTGTGCAAGAAATGTCCAGAGCGGCAAACATATTCATAACCCATTGTGAGAATAACTTCTGCTCGCTCTTGTGTTTCTTGGTAATGTAGCGAATATCCAGGTTCACGGTGGCCATCGTGAAGAGCGAGACTAGTTGACTGTCGAGACTCCGAGGGCGTTCCAAAGGAGACGTTCAAAGTGGGAAGTAAACGAGTTCATCCAGGAGGTGAAAGTGAGAGCAGATGTTCGGAGCCTTTTTGGCTGTGTTGGTATTGACGGTATGTATTGGGGTCCAAGGAAAATGTAGAGTCGTGAAAGAGAATAGCTCGGATGGGCTAGGCTATCGTTGTGGCCCTCCCGGTAAAACGTCGATAAGCAAGGAAAGTAAGAGAGAGCGTGTGCTGGTTTGGTGGTTGAAATCTGGTGTAACAACATTGTTGACTGACCAGGCGGCATTCATGCAGTCCACCTCACGTCGAGGGGGTGGAGGTGGCACGAGCCATCTCGTGATGTTTTGAATAACTTAAGGCAACTTACACGGCCTAAAGACTTTTAAAGGTGGCGGGTGTGGACAGTTAGAGTACTTTTCCTCCCAGCAAACCTTGTCCGTGATATAAAGCGTAGCATCACATGCGTTCACATGCTTTACAAGTTTTGCTAGACCGCATACGCTTGTCTGTCTTGGCGTCTGCTGGCGGACTGATCCCTTTGTTAGTGAAGTAAAATGGCCTCTAAGATTGAATGCCTGCGTCGAGCAAAGTGACTGATGTCTCGTCTACCCATTATTAGCCACAATCAAACGCATCAATCATTGTGTTCGTTTGACAATATTCAGTCCTCACGATTGGGGTTGGAGTTACGCAAATTCATGTTGAACTGAAGTCTGCCTCGGAAAGTCGTCTGTCGTTGCGGCGGAGCGACAATACGACCAGGGTTTGCCATGATACATATACACGCAATTTTGGTGTTTCCACAACAAACGCGGAAGGTTGGCATTGAGCTCTTGGAGCCATCTTCGGTCGTCACGCTTGGCTGCTTCATTTTGTAAGCAAAAAGATCGGTAGAATGATCTCTTGCAAAGGTCGCCGAAAGAATTATCAAGATGTCGCCTCTGAGAAACCAGGAGAGTACAGAATGATAGGAAATAGATTCCAGGCGACGTATGTCAGAACAGCTACATGGAATCTTCCTGGAGGTCTGATGTCGTCTTCGTGGTCCAAGATTTAGCTTATCAATCACCAGCCTTGGTCACTTGCCGGCCGGCGTCGGACATGAGTGGCACCTTAGCAAACAGTGCGAATACGCATGCCGGTATATGTTGACTGCCTCTGGCGTAGGTCAGATCTTTTGCTGATGCTTCCAAGCAAGATGCTGATAGTTTGGGTGTGAGAAGGTTTTGGTGTTGGTGTCAGTAGAGTAATCAAATGCGTGTCGAAGAGATTGAAGAGCACGATGAGCTCACATGATGACGAATGGACTGGAATCTCGGTCGAGTGGCGGCGGCTCTAGTGCTAGCTCTAACTACTCTCCAGCGAACACGGCGACTGTACACCATCTGCACTCTCGCCACGAACAACAACACCTTGTATTCCCCCAACTAAACATACATCTATATTCTCCTCTGGGGCCTCCTGCGATCGCTCCAATAAGTTCATCGCATCTTCAGCCCTCCAGCCGGAAAGAAGCAACTCCCCGCGACGACAATGGGCTACGGCCCCGTTCTGCCATGGAGGAATGCGCTCCAGCACACCTCCCGCCGATGCTACAGCTCTACCAGAACTTTGAGTGCAGCGTGTAGAGCGCCATCATGGACTCCCTCCACCCTAACTGCATCGCGCTTGGTGTCGGGCAGGACAGTCCAATTGTCTAGGAGTGGAGCCAGCATCTTCGGGTCACGAGACTTCTCGACTTCGGTGTCAAGGCGGAAGGAGAAGCCTTCTGGACTGTCGCCGGAAGAGGAGACCAAAGAGGAGGTCAAGAAAGAGCTAGACGAGAAGCTACGAAACGAGGAAGATGCGGAAGCAAAAGGAAGATCATCAGAGCCATCTCCGATAGCCAGTGCACTGGATGGCAAGTCTGCAAGTGCTGGCGGCGGAGGTAGTGGGGAGTCAGGCTCAGGCGGCGGCGATGGTGGCAACAAGAAGCGCAAGGCGCAAGGGCGTGAACTGGTCAAGCCTTCGGTCCCGGATGTCTACCCTCAGGTCATGGCTATTCCCATCGCCCAGCGCCCACTCTTCCCTGGCTTCTACAAGGCCATCACGATCAGAGACCCTATCGTAATCGCCGCGGTACAGGAACTGCTTAAGCAAGGCCAGAGCTATGTCGGCGCGTTCTTGTTGAAGGACCCCCAAAGCAGCCAGGATGTCATCAATGACCCCAGCGAAGTCTACGACATTGGCACATTCTGTCAGATCACTGGCGCATTCCCAGCAGGAACCGGCGAAGAGAAGGCTCTGCAAGCCGTACTCTACCCTCACCGCAGAATCAAGCTCAGTGAGCTCCTGCCTCCGAACAGGGCAGAAGTGAACCCTTCAAAGGGCACAGCTCCTGTGTCTGCCGGCAAGGCTACCATCGAAGCCGCGCCCGCTGAGGAAGAAGTCAAGCCTACGCAAGCTGAAGAGAAGAAGGGAGACGTGGTGGCAAGCTTCGAGGAGCCGAGCGTGGAGAAGGAGAAGGAGAAGGAGAAGGAGAAGGAAGTCGCGCAATCGAACAGGACGGTTGCTTCTTCTGGTCCGACTGCTTTCCTCCACGATTGGGCCGTCAGTCTCGTCAACGTGGACAATCTTGCCGACGAACCGTTCGACAAGCGATCGCCGACTGTTCGTGCTCTCGTCTCTGAGATTGTCAACACATGCAAGGACATTGGCAATGTCAACCACCTCTTCCGCGACCACGTTTCTGCCTTTGCAATGTCGCAATCCGCTGCAAACATTGCAGACGAGCCTGCCAAGCTCGCCGATTTTGCTGCAGCAGTCTCCGGCGGCGAGATGGAGGAGGCGCAGAGTGTGCTTGCTTCGCTGAACATTGAGCAACGTCTGAGCAAGGCCCTCGAGGTGATCAAGAAAGAGTACATGAACGCACAGTTGAGCAGCAAAATCTCAAAGGACGTGGAGAGCAAGATTCAGAAGCGTCAGCGTGAATACTGGCTCATGGAACAGATGAAGGGCATCCGACGTGAGCTTGGACTGGAAAGCGACGGCAAGGATAAGCTCGTCGAGAAGTTCAAGGAGAAGGCAGGCAAGCTTGCCATGCCGGAGCCCGTCAAGAAGGTGTTTGACGAGGAACTCAGCAAACTTGCCCACCTGGAGCCTGCGGCGAGCGAGTTCAATGTCACAAGAAACTACTTGGACTGGCTGACCCAGATCCCCTGGGGCAGAAGGAGCGCTGAGAACTTCGGCATCCAACATGCCCGGGGAGTCTTGGACGAAGATCACCATGGTCTGAAGGATGTGAAGGATCGCATCCTGGAGTTCATTGCTGTTGGTAAGCTTCGTGGCACAGTCGAAGGCAAGATTCTTTGTATGGTCGGGCCTCCCGGTGTCGGAAAGACGTCTATCGGCAAATCGATTGCCCGCGCTTTGGGCCGCCAGTACTATCGCTTCAGCGTTGGCGGTTTGACGGACGTTGCGGAGATCAAGGGTCACAGAAGGACATACGTTGGTGCTCTTCCGGGTCGCATCATCCAAGCTCTCAAGAAGTGCCAGACTGAGAACCCGCTCATTCTTATCGACGAAATCGACAAGATTGGACGAGGACACCAGGGCGACCCTTCGAGCGCACTTCTCGAACTGCTCGACCCTGAGCAGAACAGCTCATTCTTGGATCACTACATGGACGTCCCTGTTGATCTCTCCAAGGTTCTGTTCGTCTGCACTGCCAACATGACCGACACCATTCCTCGTCCCCTTCTCGACCGCATGGAGATGATTGAGCTTTCTGGTTACGTCGCTGACGAGAAGATGGCAATCGCGGAGCGCTACCTCTCGCCTCAAGCAAAGGAGCTCAGTGGTCTCAAGGATGTTGCTGTCAACCTTGACAAGGAAGCAATCACCGAGCTCATCAACAAATACTGCCGTGAGTCCGGAGTACGAAACTTGAAGAAGCAGATCGAGAAGGTCTACCGCAAGTCCGCGCTCAAGATCATCCAGGAGCTCGGCGAGGAGGCATTCCCTGAGGAGGAAGCCATGACCGAGGAAGGTAAGAAGGCCGCTGCGGAAGCTGAAAAGGACCAGACCGATGTCAAGGATACACCCGAAGACGTCGAGAAGGAGACCACAGCCGAGACTCCTCGTGTGGCTCTTCAAGTTCCCGACCACGTCCGTGTCGACATTGGCAAGGACAACTTGAAGGACTTCGTTGGTCCGCCAATCTTCACCGCTGACCGCCTCTACGACGTCACGCCCCCTGGTGTTGCCATGGGTCTTGCCTGGACCTCAATGGGCGGTGCCGCTCTATACATCGAAACCATCCTCGAGAACGCTTTGTCCTACAGCTCAAGACCAGGCCTTGAGCGCACCGGCAACCTCAAGGCTGTCATGAAAGAGAGCACTTCCATCGCATACTCGTTCGCAAAGGGCTTCATGGCCAAGAAGTTCCCCGAGAACAAGTTCTTCGAAAAGGCACGGATACACTTGCACTGCCCCGAGGGTGCTGTCCAGAAGGACGGCCCCAGCGCCGGTATCACAATGGCTACCAGTCTGATGTCTCTCGCTCTCGATAGACCACTGAACCCCACGATCGCAATGACTGGCGAGCTCACCGTGACTGGCAAGGTTCTCCGCATTGGCGGCCTCCGCGAGAAGACTGTTGCTGCTCGTCGCGCTGGTGCCACCATGGTCATCTTCCCTAAGGACTGCATCAGCGACTGGCTCGAACTCCCACAGGTAAGGCGCAACAACCCCTGACTACAACAAAATTTCCCATTACTGACTTTTACATCTCCAGAACATCAAAGAAGGCATCGAGGGCAAGCCCGTATCCTGGTACTCGGAAGTCTTCGACCTCGTCTTCCCCGACGTCGACGCCGCACAAGCAAACACGCGCTGGAAGAAGGAGCTCGCCAAGCCGCCCAAGGAGGAACGCAACGATGACGACGACGACCACAACTGATCGATGTACAAGTATATAACCACCCGGCACTCTTCATCTTTTTAGCGTTTCTTTCGGCCAAACGGCGACGCCAAATCAATTCCCTTTTTTTGGTTTTTACCACGGCTGGGCAAACCGGTGTCTGGCGTCTCACTACTGGTCTGGTCTGCATACCGCGACCATTTTGGGTTGGTTCCGGCTCTGACTTGCGAGCGGTTCATCAGCTAGTCTCTCTCTCTCTCCGCTTTTGTGTACATAAATCAGAAAAATGCAGTGTCCCTTTCTGTCTGTCGGACACTGTATTTGATATAGAAGAGATGGATTTTCTGTTTTGCTTTGTTTTGTTTTATTCATCTGCGAAATGGTTGGCTGTATAAGGAGAATCGAAATGCTTGAATCTTACGAAATCTGTTGCGAGTTGGCGCTCAACACTGTCAATTTTCAGTGACGGCTTCGCGCCATCATCATTCGAGTCTACTCTGGCCATGACAAGGCTACCGAAAAGCAGCGCTTGTCCGATCTCCTAGGAGGCTAGCGGGCGGTTCGTGAACATGCTACTTCACCGCGACCAAAAAGCAAAAAGAGAATAACATGCAACAGACAGGATTCCCAGATGGTCGCCCACTCTAGTACTAGTCGCCCGGTTCAGTGCTTATGTATGGCAGAGCGGACGGTTTCAGCCGCCTTTCCCAGCAGCTATGCCCGGTGGAGGAGAGCGCGGCAGACAGCCGACATGTCCCGTACGGGCCGTCCCACTTTGCCTGGTCCGACACCGAAGTGCTGACCGGACCAGCTACCTCCTATGCTCTCCCTTGCTCTCTACAGCCACAGTCTTCAATTGCCTGGCAGCGTTCGCAGACGGTGGCTCACATATTCCGCTCGCTAT
>Ga0265798_10010436_pt1 | contig 11463 bp, 13 predicted proteins | sample P3T30metagenome_FD_192430 | JGI IMG/M metagenome (GOLD analysis project Ga0265798, IMG submission 192430) | Plant litter microbial communities from East Loma Ridge, Irvine, California - P3 T30 | ecosystem: Environmental > Terrestrial > Plant litter > Unclassified | place: USA: California... | reverse complement strand
CCGTTCGTGGTCGCGCTCCCGTCCTCCACCTACGATGCGAACACCGCAGACGGGGCGTCGGTCCATGTCGAGGAACGCGTCGCCAGCGAAGTCCTGTCGATCGAAGGCCCGGAACAGAACGGCGTGCTGCGGCGGATCGCGGTGACGGCGTCCCCCGCCGCGAACCCCGCGTTCGACATCACCCCCGCGCGCCTGGTCAGCGAATACATCACCGACAAGGGCCGGATCGTCGGTGCGACCGCACTGGCGGAGGCGTTCGGCGGATAGGCCGGGCCGTCATCCCCGCGCAGGCATGGCCTCTCCAAAATCCTAGCTGTTCTCCCGCGGAGGCGGGAGTCCAGGGGTCGCGAGAGCTGTAAGCCGTTGTTCTGCTCGTCCCTGGATTCCCGCTTTCGCGGGAAAACAGTCAGTGACGGTTCCGCAACCCAACCTTCGCAGAGGTCCCGCCTGCGCGGCAACGCCGATCGTCTATCGCAAGGAACCCCCGTCACCCCCCGTACCGCACCTCGATCTCATCGAACCGCTTCCACCGGAACACCGCCCAGCTGACGATCCAGCACGAGGCGAACACCCCGATGATCCCGAAACCGAGCAGGTTGAACCGCCCCCCCAGATCGCTCGCCGCCGACCAAACGCCACCGTGCAACCCGAGCTTGTCCGCAATTAGCGCAAGCGTCTCGATCCCGCCGATGACGATCGCAACGAACGCGGACACCGCCGTAATCGTGATGTTGTAATACAGCTTGCGGATCGGCTTGACGAACGCCCACTCATACGCGCCGAGCATCAGGATGCCGTCGGTCGTGTCCACCAGCGCCATCCCCGCGGCGAACAGCGCGGGCAGCACCAGCACCGGCCCAAGCGCGAATGCATGCGCCGCCTGCGCCGCCGACAGCCCGAGGATCGCAACCTCGGTCGCGGTGTCGAACCCCAGCCCGAAAAGGAACCCGAGCGGTGCCATGTGCCAGCTCCGCGACACCAGCCGGAACAGCGGACGGAAGATGCGCGACAACAACCCGCGCCCGCCCAGCAGCATGTCGAGATCCTCGTCGACATACGCCCCCCCGCTGCGCACATGCTGGAACGTCCGCCAGACCGAGCGCAGGATGACGAGGTTCATCGCGGCGATGGTGAACAGGAACGCCGCCGACACGATCGTCGCGATCACCCCGCCGCTCGCCTTCAGCGCCTCGAACCCCGACAGCGCCGAGGCCGTGAACGCAACCGCGACCGAGGCCAGCAGGATGATCATGCTGTGCCCGATCGCGAACCAGAAGCCGACCGCCATCGGTCGCTGCCCGTCCTGCATCAGCTTGCGCGTGACGTTGTCGATCGCGGCGATGTGATCCGCATCGACCGCGTGGCGCAACCCCAGCCCCCAGGCGAGCAGCGCGGTGCCCAGCATCAGCGGCTGCGCGTGGAACAGCGCGAGCGCCCAGATCCACGCGCCGACGTTCGCGCCGATCAGCAGGACGTACAACAGCCCGATCTGTCGCCTGAGCGTCGGGCGGTCGATCGGAGACGACAGGGCGGACGCGGCGGGCGTGTGCGGGCGATCATGCTTCGACAAGATAACCCTCCGGCGGCGTGCGCGCGATGAAATGGCCCTTGATGCCCTGCGGCCAGTCCTTGAACGGAACGCGTCCCTCCGCGCTGTCGGCGTAATGGACCGCGTAATCGAGGATCGCGCGCGCCGCTTCCGCATCGGGAGTGAAACGCCCGAGCAGATAGCCGACCTTGCCGGGCGCGCGCAGGTGGACCGAGCAATGCTCGCTGCACGAGAACAGGCACGGCATCTGCTGGATCGCGACATCGGCATAGCGGGGATCGGCGGCCTTCGCGGCTTCCAGCGCCGCGACCAGCATTGCGCCACCACGCACGCCGTCGGCGTCCTCGCGAGCGTCTGCGGACACGCGGCAGGTATTGCACGCCACGACGGAAAGGGCCTTCTCGACCGGGATCAGCATGGGGTTCGTTCCAATGGGATGAAGGGAAGGGAGGTCATCGTTCCAGCGTCCGGACGGTGACGGGCTCGCGCGCCTGCCAGCCGCGGCGTTCGAGTTCGGGAATGTCGGAAGGGTCCAGCGGGTAGCCGAGACACAGGAGCGCGATCAGGCTCCACTGCGGCGGCACGTCGAGCAGTTCGGTGACGACGGATGGCTCGAGGATCGATACCCAACCGAGCCCGATCCCCCGCGCCCTTGCCGCCAGCCACAGCGTGTGGATCGCCATCACGGTCGAATAGCGCAACATCTCGGGCATGGTGGTGCGGCCCAGCCTATGGCCTGCGTCGGGTTCCTCGTCGCAGAACACCGCGATCAGCTCGGGCGCTTCGCGAATGCCGTGCAGCTTGAGCGCGCGATAGCGGTCCCGGCGCTCTGCGTCGTGGATTGCCAGCGCGGCCTTTGCGGACACGTCATCGACATGTGCGGCGATCGTCTCGCGGAGCGGCAGCGAACGGATCCGCACGAACCGCCAGGGTTGCGCATTGCCCACCGACGGCGCGAGCGCGGCGGTTTCAAGCAAGCCCTGTACGACCGGCTCGGACAGAGGGCGGGTGGCGAAATGCCGGACGTCCCGGCGCCAGCGCAACAGCGTATCGAAGCGATCCACGAACCCCGGATCGAACTTGGGCGCGGTCATGCCGCCACCCCGCGGCGCAGGAGGTAAGTGTCCATGATCCAGCCATGCTCGGCGCGCAAAGACGCCCGGCGCGCGACGATCGTTTCCGCGACTTCTGCCAAAGGCCCGGCGATCAGCGCCTCGTGCGGCATCCCGAGATACGCGCCCCACCAGATCGTGACCCCGTCCGGGTCGAGCGTCGTGAACGCACAATCCCCGTCGAGCATCACCGCCAGCGTATCGACGCCATCGAGCCAGCCTTCCGCCCGCAACCGCCGCCCGGTCGTAATCAGGACCGGCGCACCGAGCCTATTGAGCGGGATCGCGTGCGCCGCGGTCAGCGCCTGCAAGCTGGTGATGCCGGGGACGACGTGAACGCGAAGCGCTATCCCATCCGCGCGCAGTCGCTCCGCGATCCGCAGACTGCTGTCGTAGAGCGACGGATCACCCCACACGAGCAACGCCAGCCTGCCACCGTTCGGAAGCTGCCCGGCGATCTGCATTGCCCAGCACGCAGCGATCGCGTCATGCCAATCGTCCACCGCGGCGAAGTAGGGCCCCGCGCCATCACGCTCGGGCAGGTCGAACTCGACCACCCGCGTCGCCCCCGTCAACACGCGCGCACAGATCTCCCGCCGCAACACGATCAGGTCCGCCGCCGCTGCGCGCTTGCGCGGGAGGAGGATCACGTCGGCGGCATTCATCGCGGTTTCCGCGGCCCGCGTCAGATGGTCCGGATTGCCCGTGCCGATCCCGATCAGGTGGAGGTCGATAACGGGGCGCTTAGGCATCGGGCGCGATCAGGTGGAAGAAGGTGCCCGTCACCCGGTCGCGATACGATCCGGTCTCCGCCACAGCGGTGCCTTCCGCATCGACGACATGCGCCAGCGCCGCGTCGGGCTGGTCGAGGATTGTCGAATAATGGAACTCGTGCCCCCGCAGCGCCGTGCCGATGCCCGCACCCGCCATCGGCGCGACCAGCGTCGCGTGGCGATAGCCGAGATGCATCTTGCGCCGCTCATAGCTCGTCACCAGTCCGAGCAGCCCCGCCATCGCATGCCGCACGCCATCGGCATCGATCAGCCCCTGGCCGAGCGCCATATACCCGCCGCACTCTCCATGGACCGGTCGCGTCTGCGCGTGCGCGATCAGCCCGGCGCGGAACTGCTCGGCGGCGGCGAGCCGTCCGGCATGGAACTCGGGATAGCCGCCGGGCAGCCACACCAGATCCGCGTCCGCTGCGGGAGCCTCGTCGGCCAGCGGCGAGAAGGGCAGGATCTCCGCCCCCGCGTCGCGCCACGCAGCGAGCATGTGCGGATAAACGAACGAAAACGCCGCGTCCTGCGCCAGCGCGATCCGTTGGGCGGGTGGCGCGAGACGGGGTGCTCCCACCGCCTCGGTGGGGTCGCCGACCGCCCGTGCCGCTCCCCGCAACGCGTCCAGATCGACATGGTCGCGCAGGAACGTCGCATAATCCGCGATCCGCGCGTCGAGATCGGGATGTTCGGACGCTTGAACCAGCCCGAGGTGCCGCTCGGGCAGCTTGAGGTCGCCCCGCCGCGGCAATGCCCCGAACACGCGAAGCCCGACCGCCGCCATCCCGCTGCGCGCCAGCCGCTCATGCCGCGGGCTGGCGACCCGGTTGAGGATCACGCCCGCGATCTCGACGTCCGGATCGTAGCGTGCGAACCCCAGTGCCGTGGCGGCGGCGGATTGCGCCTGGCCCGATACGTCGATCACCAGCACGACCGGCCAGCCCATCCGGCGCGCGACATCCGCGCTCGCGCCGTTCCCGGTCGCGCCCGGCGTCGCAACGCCGTCGAACAGCCCCATCGATCCTTCCGCCAGGACCAGATCGGCATCCCCCGCCTTCGCGCCAAGCCCGTGGAGCATCCCCGCCGACATCGCCCAGCTATCGAGGTTGAACGACGGCCGCCCGCTCGCCGCGCGGTGGAAGGCGGGGTCGATATAGTCCGGGCCGCTCTTGAACGGCTGCACCCGCAGGCCAGCATCGCGAAACGCGCGCAGCAGCCCCAGCATCACCGTGGTCTTGCCGGTACCCGAAGCGGGGGCGGCGATCATCAGGCCGGGCGTCATGCTTCGTTCCCCGCGAACCGCGACTGCGGCGTGGTCGGTCGAAAGCGACGGTCATAGTCCGCCGCGTACAGGCTGCTCTCGCCGAAATCGCCGGGGGCCAGCACGCGTCCCACGAGGATCAGCGCGGTCCGCTCCGGCCCGTCCGCCGCCGCCGCGACGATCGTCGCCAGCGTCGCGCGAACGATCCGTTCCTCCGGCCAGCTCGCCCGCCAAACGATCGCGACCGGGCAATCCGCGCCATAAGTCGGGGTCAACTCCGCGACGACCTTGTCGAGCAAGTGGATCGACAGATGGATCGCCAGCGTCGCCCCGGTCGCGGCGAAGGTAGGCAGCGCCTCGGCATCGGGCATCGCGCTCGCGCGGCCCGAGGTGCGGGTCAGCACGACCGACTGGGTCAGCCCGGGCAGCGTCAGTTCCGCCTCCAGCGCCGCCGCCGCCGCCGCGAACGCGGGAACACCGGGCGTGATGCTCACCGGGATATCCAGCGCGCGCAGGCGGCGCAGTTGCTCGCCCATCGCCGACCAGATCGACAGGTCCCCCGAATGCAGCCGCGCGACGTCGTGCCCCGCCGCGTGCGCCGCCGCGATCTCGGCGATGATCTGGTCGAGCGACAAAGGTGCTGTGTTGACGATCCGCGCCCCCGCCGGACAATGGTCGAGCAGCGCCGCGGGCACCAGCGACCCCGCATACAGGCACACCGGCGACCCGGCGATCCGGTCGCGCCCGCGCAGCGTGAGCAGGTCGGGCGCGCCGGGCCCCGCGCCGATGAAGTGAACGGTCATGTGCTGGGTCCTTCTGCGATGGCACAGGTCGCCATCCGATCGGGGGAAATGCAGCGCCGCACGATCAGTCGTGCGCCGGTCCCGGCCGCGGCGAGGGCTGCGGCTTCGGCAACGCTCCCGGTACCGCGCGCAGCAAGACTGGCGCGCGACTGCGTCGGCGTGACGACGTGCAGCAGCCGTTCGGGTGGAAGCGCGATCAGCGCTATCCCCCGCATGGCGGCGAGCGGGGCGAGCAGGGGGGCCTTGTCGGCAAGCGTCGCCAGCGCGGTGACACGCCGCTGCCCAAGCTCCGCCTGCACCAGCGCCGCCTCACACGCCGCCAGCGTCGCCGCGTGCCGAAACCCGAAGCCCGCGACGATCACAGCGTCACGCTCCACTGCACGATCGGATAGTGCGCCCGCCAACCACGCCGCGTCCCGATCGGCGCGACCTCGGACAGCGCAATGCGGAGCAGATCGCCGCCCCTCAGGCCCTGCCACTGCTCGAGCAGCGCCTCGGACTCGAGCGTCACCGCATTGGCGACCAACAGCGTGCCGGCCGGAAGGTTTGCCCACAGCCAATCGAGCATCGCTGCCGACAGCCCTCCACCGATGAACACCGCATCAGGCGGGGAATGGCCCGCCAGCCCCTCCGGCGCGCGCGCCACCACGACGCCGAGCCGATCCACGCCCAGCGCATCCGCATTGCCCCGCATCCGGTCCGCGCGCACCGGATCCGCCTCGAACGCCACCGCCTGCGTCGTCGGATGCGCGAGCAGCCACTCGATCGCGATCGACCCAGACCCCGCACCGATATCCCACAAGGTCTCGAACGGACGCGGTGCAAGCGCGGACAAGGTCAGTGCGCGCACCGGGCGCTTGGTGATCTGCCCGTCATGCGCGAACCAAGCGTCGGGCAGCCCCGCAGCGGTCGGAACCACCGCGCCCACACCCGCGACCAGCACCCCCACCGCAACCGGATGCGCGATATCGCCCAGCGCGAACCCCGCCGCCGTCACGCGCCGAACCCGCTCCCGCGGTCCCCCAAGCGCCTCGAGCACCCACAGGTCGCTTTCGCCAAACCCCAGCTCCGTTAGATACCCCGCCAGCGCCGCCACCGCGGCACCGTCGCGCAGCAGCACGATCGCGCGGACCCCCGGCGCGACTATGGTGCGCAACCGCGCAAGCGGCGCGGCATGGAGGCCGAGGCACGCGGTCGTCTCGATCGCCCACCCCAGCCGCGCCGCCGCTAGCGTAAAGGTCGAAGGCACCGGATGCGCGACCCATTCGCCAGCCGCAAGCGCCCGCGTCACCACCGACCCCGCCCCGAACCAGAACGGATCGCCCGACACCAGCACCACCACCCGCTGCCCCCGCCGCGCCAGCAGTGGGGCGATCCCGTCCGCGAACGGCACCGGCCACGGCGCAACGTCCGCCGCCAGATCGGCCAGCACATCGGCCAGCAACGCAAGATGCCGCGCCGCCCCAGTCACCCATTCCGCGCGCGCCAGTGCATCACGGCTTGCGGGGTGCAGCCCCGCTGGTCCATCCTCGCCGATCCCGACGATCGTCAGCCACGCTTCCCCGAGTTCATCCGCCATGCCGAATATCCTGATCCTCGGCGGCACGACCGAGGCGAGCGCGCTCGCGCAGGCGGTCGCCGCACGCGCCCTGCGCGCCACGCTGAGCTATGCCGGGCGCGTCGCCAGTCCAAAGCCGCAACCCGTCGCCGTCCGCATCGGCGGGTTCGGTGGCGTCGCGGGGCTGACCGAGTATCTGCGAACGGAAGCGATCACCCATCTGGTCGACGCGACCCATCCCTTCGCCGCGCAGATGAGCCGCAACGCGGTCCTCGCCGCCACAGCCGCCAACGTGCCCCTTATCGCGCTGACTCGCCCCGCCTGGAATCCCGAACCCGGCGATAGCTGGCACAGCGTTCCCGATGTCGCGGCGGCGGTAGCGGCGCTTGCTGGCGCGCGGCAGAACGTCATGCTTGCGCTCGGACGGATGCACGTCGCCGCCTTCGCCGCGCAGCCGCAGCACCGCTACCTCCTGCGCTACGTCGATCCGCCCGAAACGCCGCCGCAGCTCCCCGATCACCACATCGTCGTCGATCGCGGCCCGTTCACCGCCGCGGGCGACGAAGTGCTGCTCCGCGCCCACGCGATCGATCTGGTCGTGTGCAAGAACGCGGGCGGCAGCGGCGCGCAGGCCAAGCTGGTCGCCGCCCGCGCGCTCGCTTTGCCGGTCCTGATGATCGACCGCCCGGCGCTGCCCGACCGGCATCAGGTCGCGGATATCGCGGCGGTGCTGCACTGGATCGCTCACGACACCGACCGCGGCGTGTAAAGGATCGGCGCGCCGTCCCGGAGGATCGTCCGCGTCGTGCTCGACCCGACGATCACCACCGTCCGCATGTCCGCCATGTCGGGGACCGCATCGGGCAGCGGCACGATCCGCAAGCTCTCCTCCGCCGTCGTCACCGCACGCGCGAACAGCACCGGCCGGTCGTCGCCACATTCCTCGCGCAGGATCGCAAGCGCGCGTCCAAACCCTTCAGGCCGGGCGCGCGAGCGAGGATTGTAAAAGGCGATCGCGAAATCCGCCTGCGCCGCAAGCCGCACGCGCCGCTCGATCAGCGCCTGTGGCTTGAGATTGTCAGACAGGTTGATCGCGCAGAAATCATGCCCCAGCGGCGCGCCCGCCCGCGCCGCCGCGGCGAGCATCGCGGTGATCCCGGGCAACACCCGAACGTCGACCTCGCGCCACGCCGCCGGACCATGATCGATCGCCTCGAACACCGCCGCCGCCATCGCGAACACCCCCGGATCGCCCGACGACACGACCACCACCCGCCGCCCCGCCAGCGCCAGCGACAGCGCATGGCCAGCGCGGTCCAGTTCTACCCGATTGTCGGAAGGATGCAGCGTCAGGCCTTCCCGTGGCGCAACCCGCGCGACGTAAGGGATGTAGCCGATCACGTCGGTCGCCTCGGCGAGCGCGGCGGTCACCTCGGGCGTCACCAGCGCCGCGTCGCCCGGCCCGAGCCCCGCGATCGCGATCCACCCGCTCAAGGCCGTCGCCCCTGGCCGTGGATCAGCAGGATCGCGAAATACGGCGCGATCCCCTCGACATCGGCCAGCCGCGTGACGCGCTGCTCGGGCATCGCGGCATATTCCACCAGCCACGCCGCCTCCGTCCGCCCCGCCGCCGCGACCGCGCGGCGCAGCTTGCCCAGATGCCGCCCGATCTTCATCACCACCAGCGCATCGGTATCGCGGATCCGCTGCGTCAGCGCGTCCTCGCCCATCGTCGCGGTCAGGACGGTCAGCACGTCCTCGCCCCAGGTGATCGGAATGTCGCTCGCGGTCCACGCGCCCGACATGCCGGTGATCCCTGGGACGACCCGCACCGGCGCGACCCCCGCCAGCCGGCTGTGGAGGTGCATGAACGATCCATAGAAGAACGGGTCGCCCTCGCACAGCACGACGACATCCTCGCCCGCCGCCGAAAGCGCCGCGAGATGCGCGGTACAGTCGGTGTAAAAGCCGCACAGTCGATCGGCATAGCGCGGATCGGATGTCGGAATTTCGGTCGTGACGGGATATTCCATCGCGAATTCGACCGCGTCCGGATGGAGCATCCCGTCGACGATCCGCCGCGCGTGGCCGGGCTTCCCCGCCTTGCGGAAGAAGGCGACGTGCCGCGCCCCGCGCACCAGCCGGTCCGCGCGCACGCTCATCAGATCCTGCGCACCGGGACCGAGCCCGACGCCGTGGATGATGCCCGGAGGAAGCGGCGCGGTCATTCCGCGCGGCTCGCCAGCGCGTTGATCGCGGCGACGGTGATCGCGCTCCCGCCCAGCCGTCCCTCGACCACGACGCACGGCACCGGCTGTTCCGCCCACAACGCCGCCTTGGACTCGACCGCCCCGACGAAGCCGACCGGGCACCCGATGATCGCGGCGGGGCGCGGGCAGGCAGGGTCCTCGAGCATGTTGAGCAAATGGAACAGCGCGGTCGGCGCATTGCCGATCGCGACCACCGCGCCCGCCAGATGCGGACGCCACAGCTCCAGCGCGGCGGCCGAGCGGGTGTTGTGCATCGTGCGGGCGAGCTCGATCGTCGCGGGATCATGCAGCGTACAAATTACAGGATTGTCGGCGGGCAACCGTCCGCGCGTAACCCCTTCGGTCACCATCCGCGCATCGCACAGGATCGGCGCGCCCCCCGCCAGCGCCGCGCGGGTAATGCGGGCGAAGTCGGGCGAGAAGCGGATCTGCGCCGCCAGTTCGACCAGACCCGCGGCATGGATCATCCGCACCGCGACGGGTTCCTCCTCGGGGGTGAAGCGATCGAGATCGGCTTCGGCGCGGATCGTGGCGAAGGACTGGCGATAGATCGCCGCACCATCGGTCTGGTAGACATGCGGCATCAGGAAACTCCGAAATGGGCGAGGATGCGGGCGGGGTCGAACCCAACGAGGGCAGGCGGGTCGCCAGCACGCGCGCCGAACGCGACGTCGAAGCGCTCGTCACGCCCGGTGAGAACGACATCCGCAGGCCGCGACCGCGCGCAGCCCTTGGCGCAGCCCGAGACGTGCAGCCGTCCCGCGATATGCGGTGCGAGCCGCAGCGCCAGCGCGCGCGTCTCGACGCTCGCCTGCGGACAGTCGGGCGCGCCGACGCACGCGTCGACCGCGATGCCGATTAGGTCCGGGGCGGTGGGAGCCGTGCCCCCCTCGATGATTACGCGACGCCACGGCGTAATCCGCAACGCGGTTGCGTTCGGCGTCATCAGCGCAGCCAGTGCGCTCGCATCGATCCGCCCGAACGCGACCCCGTGAACCTTGCCAACACCATGCGCACCGCCTACGAGCATCGGCGCAGACGCCGCCGGGAGATCGTCGCCACGCGCCCAGTCGGGGAGGGGGGCGGCATGACGCGCCATCCGCCCCGCCGTAACGCCGCCGCTCGCGACGAACCATTCCGCCAGCGCGATCATCGCGGCAACCGCATCATCCGGCGTGATGCGCACCCCAGCCGCACGACCGTCCGCGCGCAGGATCAGCTCCCCATTGGTGCCGCGCTCGATCCGGATGTCGGCGGGGTCGTCGCGCAGCACTGGTGATGCCCCCGCATCGATCGCAAACCCGAACTTGCCCGGCAAATCGGGAACGTCGGCCAGTCGCGCGATGATCTCGCCGGCGATGCGGTGCGTATCGTCGCCGGAACGCCAGTCAGGCGCGACGAGCACCGCATGGCGCGCTTCCATCGTCGGATCGGGGTCGACCAGACCGAGGCCGCACAATTGCTCGATCAGCGCGGGCCAGGCGTCTTCGCGGACGCCGCGGATTTGCAGATTGCCGCGATTGGTCAGGTCGATCTGTCCATTGCCGTGCGTGCTCGCCGCGTCGCACAGGCCAAGCACCTGTGCGCGCTCCAACCGCGCCAGCCGCGGGCGGATCCGGACGATCAACCCGTCCCCCGCCGCCATCGGGCGATGCGCGGTCGGGCACCAGCCGCGGACGACGCTCACGTAAGGTCCTCCAGCCAAGCAAGCGTCGAATTACGCCGCGTCGCCCACAGCCCCGCCGCATGAAGCGCCGCAAACCGCGCTTCCATCGCCGCAAGCGCCAGCGGATTGGCCTCGGCCATGAAGGCGCGAACCGCGTCCTGCGCGAGCGTTGCATCGTAATAGAGATCGATCGTCTCCGGCGTCACGACATCGGCGAGCGACGCGAAACTCCCGAGATGATCAAGCGTCGCGGCAATCTCGGCAGCCCCGCGGAACCCGTGCCGCAGCATCCCCGCGATCCACCCGGGATGCGCCGCCCGCGCCCGCACCACCCGCGCGATTTCCTCCGCCAGCGGACGGGCACGCGGCCGTGCCGGATCGGTCGCGTCGAGATGGTACAGCGCCGCCTTGCCCCCGACCACGCCCTGCGCCGCCGCAAACCCTGCTTCGTGCGCCGCATAGTCCGCC
>Ga0265798_10010435_pt1 | contig 11463 bp, 10 predicted proteins | sample P3T30metagenome_FD_192430 | JGI IMG/M metagenome (GOLD analysis project Ga0265798, IMG submission 192430) | Plant litter microbial communities from East Loma Ridge, Irvine, California - P3 T30 | ecosystem: Environmental > Terrestrial > Plant litter > Unclassified | place: USA: California... | reverse complement strand
GACAACTACGACAGCTTCGTGTACACCCTGAACGGCTACCTGCAGCAGCTGGGCGCCGAGACGGAGGTGGTGCGCAACGACGCCTTCAGCAGGGAGGACGTCGCCGCCCGCATCGCCGGGTACGACGCCGTCCTGCTCTCGCCCGGCCCCGGCACGCCGGGGGACGCGGGCGTCTCGATCGACGTGGTGCACGCGGCCCTCGCGGCCGACAAGCCCCTCCTCGGCGTGTGCCTGGGCCACCAGGCGATCGCGGAGGCGCTCGGCGCCACCGTCACGCACGCCGAGGAGCTCATGCACGGCAAGACCTCGAAGGTCGAGCACGACGGCGGCGACTTCTACGCGGGGGTGCCGCAGCCGTTCACGGCCACGCGCTACCACTCGCTGGCCGTCGTCGACGACACCGTGCCCGAGGTCCTCGAGGTCACGTCGCGCACCGAGGGCGGCGTCATCATGGGGCTGCAGCACCGGGGAGCACCGGTCTACGGCGTGCAGTTCCACCCCGAGTCGGTCCTCACCGAGGGCGGTTACCGCATGATCGGCAACTGGCTCGGCGTCGCCGGCCTGCCCGAGGCGGCCGTGCGCGCCGCCGACCTCACGCCGCTCGTCGACCTCCGCTGACGGCTCGGGCCGCCCGGCGCGTCGCGCCGCCGGGGGCGTCGCCCGGCCGGGGAGGTCAGGAGGCGCTGCAGATCGTGAGGACGACGGCCGACCCCTGGGGCGCGTCGCCCGGGGCCAGGGACTGCGTCGACACCGAACCGCCGCTGCAGCCGAGGTCGGGCTGCACGGTGACCCCGAGGCCGAGGTCGTCGCCCAACGTGCGCACGGCGGTCTCCTGCGGCTGGCGGATGACGTTCGGCACCTGCACGAGGCCGTTCGAGAGGACGAGGTCGACGCGCGTGCCGGGGTCGACCTCCTCGCCGTCGTCGGGCGACGCGGTGAGCACGGAGTCGGCCGGGATCGACGAGGAGTAGTCGCTCGACTGCTCGCCCCTCGCGAGGCCGGCGGCGTCCACGGCCGACCAGGCGTCCTCGACGGGCAGCCCCTCGAGGGCCGGCACCGTCGCGCGCGCGGGCCCGCTCGAGACCGAGACCCGGACCTCCTGCGCGTCGCCGACCTTCGTGCCCTCGCCGGGGTCGACCTCGACGATCTGGCCCTCGGGCACCTCGTCGCTCTCGACCTCGATGCGGACCGGCACGAGCCCCAGCTCGTCGATCTGGCGCTGGCCGTCGTCCCAGGTCGTGCCGACGACGTCGGGCACGGCCCGGCCGCCCGTGAGCGAGGGCGGGGTGAGGTTCAGCACCCAGAACGCGGTCGCCACGACGACGACGGCGACGAGCAGGATGCCGACCCAGATCCAGGCGACGGGAGGTCGCGTCTGCGTGCGCTGCGGGCGGTCGTTGTCGTCGGAGTCGAGCTCGCGCAGCATCGCCTCGCTGCCCGCGCTCGCCGACGGGTCGACGCCGAAGAGCGTGCTCGACGGGTCGATGACGGGCGTGCGGCGCACGGGTGCGCGACCCTCGGCGGCCGCGGTGAGGTCGGAGCGGAAGTCGGCGGCGGTCTGGAACCGGTCGAAGCGGTCCTTCGCGAGCGATCGCAGGACGACCGCGTCGAGGGCCGGCGTCACGGCGGGCTCGATCGAGCTCGGCGCGGGCGGGACGGCGCTGACGTGCTGGTAGGCGACGGCCACGGCCGAGTCGGCCCGGAACGGCGGGCGGCCGGTGAGCAGCTCGAAGAGCAGGACGCCCGTGGAGTAGAGGTCGGACCGGGCGTCGACGGTCTCGCCGCGTGCCTGCTCGGGGCTGAAGTACTGGGCGGTGCCGAGGATCGCCGTCGTCTGCGCGACGGTGGCCGAGGAGTCGGAGATGGCGCGCGCGATGCCGAAGTCCATGACCTTGACCTGGCCGCCGTCGGCGATCATCACGTTGCCGGGCTTGATGTCGCGGTGCACGACGCCGGCCCGGTGCGAGTACTCGAGGGCCGTGAGCACGCCCTGCGTCACGCGCACGGCCTCCGCGGGCTCGAGGGCTCCGTCGCGCAGGAGGTCCTTCAGCAGGCGCCCCTGGACGTGCTCCATGACGATGAAGGGCACCTGGACGTCGTGGCCGGAGCGGTCGCGGACGGTCTCCTCGCCGGCGTCGTAGACGCGCACGATCGTCGGGTGCGCCATGCGCGCCGCGGCCTGTGCCTCTTGGCGGAAGCGCGTGCGGAAGGCGGGATCGCTGGCGAGCTGGGGCTTGAGGAGCTTGATGGCGACCTTGCGGCCGAGGCGCGCGTCGGTGCCCACGTGCACGTCGGCCATGCCGCCCCGCCCGATCAGCTCGCCGATCTGGTAGCGGTTGGCGAGAAGGCTCAACCCTTCGCGGACACCGTCAGACACGCCACGTTCTCCCTACGGCCAGACCCTCTCCCCGGGGCGGGGCCGCATCCAGTGTACGTCGCGGCCGTCACCCGTCCGGGTGCCGGGGGTCGTCCCTCGGGATGATTGTGAGTGGATCGTGTCCGGAGGCGCGGTGCACGCCGCCGGGCACGACCCACCGGATCGTCAGGGGGTGGGCTCGGTCGCCGGGGGCGTTCCCGTCTCGGTGGGCGCCGGCTCCTCCGTCGGCTCGGCCGGCACGGGCTGGACCGTGACCGTGACGCCGGCCGACTCCGCCGTGGTCAGCGAGCCGCAGGACGCCGTGTAGGTCACCGTGAGGTTGCCCGGGGCGTCGGACTGCACGGGGACGCCGAGCACGTTGGTGCCGACGGTGCCCGTGGTCTGACCGTTGCCGTCGGTGCCACCGGTGATCGTGTAGGTGTAGCCGGTCAGCGAGTAGCCGGCAGGGCAGCCGGTGTACGCGGGCCACGAGATGTCGGCGGAGTCGTCGCCGTCGGCCACGATCTCGGGCACGGACGCCGTGGGGGCCTCCGGGTCGCCGGGCGTCGGGGCGGGCTGGTAGACGTACAGCGTGATGGTGCGGCCCTCGGTGACCGTGCCCGTCGGGTCGAGCCGGTAGACCGTGCCGACCTGCTCGGGCGAGGGTGCCGTGTTGCCGCCCTCGGCGCTCTCGACGACGAGGCCCAGCGCGCCGAGCTCGGCGCGCACGTCGGCCTCGGGTCGACCGACGTAGTCGGCCTGGTCGATGGCGACGGTCGTGGGGGTGGGCGTGGCCGTCGTCGGCTCGGGCGTCGGGGTGCTGGACGTCGTCGTCGGCGCCGGGGCCGGCTCGTCGGCGTTCATCACGGCGTAGGCGACGAGTCCGCCGAGGCCCAGCACGAGCAGGATGCCCAGGACGATGAGCGGCCAGAACCAGGGGCTGCGCTTCTTCTTCTCGTCGGTGGCCTCGTCGTCATCGCCGCGGAGCGCCTCCGGGTCGGCGTCGCCGGGGACGTACGCGGTCGTCGCGGCCCCGGCCGCCGCGGCGCCCGTCGCGTCGAAGAGCTGCGTGGTGGCGTCCTGCGTGGACATCAGCTGCGTCGCCTGGTCGGCGGCGCCGGCCGCGAGGCCGATCGCCGGGACGGCGGTCGTGGCCGCCGCGACGTCGCCGCGGCGCAGGGCGCGCGAGGCCGTGGCGAGCGCGCTGGCCGACCCGGGACGCTCGGCGGGCTTCTTCGCGATGCAGGACAGCACGAGGCGGCGCACGGGCTCGGGGACGCTCGACGGGAGGTCGGGCGGCGTCTCGTTGATCTGCGCCATGGCGATGGCCACCTGCGACTCGCCCGTGAAGGGCCGACGGCCGGCGAGGGCCTCGTAGGCGACGATGCCGAGCGAGTAGATGTCGGTGCTGGGCGAGGCCGGGTGGCCGCTGGCCTGCTCGGGCGAGAGGTACTGGACCGTGCCCATCACCTGGCCGGTGGCGGTGAGGGGGACCTGGTCGGCGATGCGCGCGATGCCGAAGTCGGTGATCTTGACCCGGCCGTCGGGCGTGATGAGCAGGTTGCCGGGCTTGATGTCGCGGTGGACGAGGCCGGCCGCGTGCGCGGCCTGCAGGGCCGAGGCGGTCTGCGCGACGATGTCGAGCACCTTGTCGGTGGGCAGGACGCGGTCGCGGTCGAGGATCGTCGACATGGCCTCGCCGGGGACGAGCTCCATGACGAGGTAGGCGCTGCCCTCCTCCTCGCCGTAGTCGAAGACGTTGGCGATGCCCTCGTGGTTGACGAGCGCCGCGTGGCGCGCCTCGGCGCGGAAGCGCTCGAGGAACCCGGGGTCGCCGAGGTACTCGTCCTTGAGGATCTTGATGGCGACCGTGCGCCCGATCACCAGGTCCGTGGCCTCCCAGACCTCGCCCATGCCGCCGATGGCGACGCGGGTCGACAACTGGTACCGCCCACCGAAGGTGAGTCCGCCCGTAGGTCTCATTTGTTCAGCACCGCCTCTAGTACGTTCTTCGCGATCGGGGCCGCGACCTGGTTGCCGAAGGCCGACTGGCCTCGTCCGCCGCCGTTCTCGACGACGACGGCCACCGCCACCTGGGGGTCGTCCGCCGGGGCGAACCCGGTGAACCACAGCGTGTAGGGCTCACCGGCGCCGTTCTCGGCCGTGCCCGTCTTGCCGGCCACCTCGACCCCGTCGATTCTCGCACCGCTGGCCGCGCCGTCGGAGACGTTCTGCACCATCATGTCGGTCATCGTCGCGGCGGTCTCCCGGCTGACGGGCCGCGAGAAGACGTCGGGCGAGAACTCGCGCACGGGGCTGAGGTCGGGGTTGAGGATGCTCTCGACGAGCGTGGGGGTCATCTCGGTGCCGCCGTTCGCGATGGCGCTCGAGACCATGGCCATCTGGAGCGGCGTGACGCGGTCCGAGCCCTGCCCGAACGACTGCAGCATGAGCGTCGCGTCGTCGATGGGGTCGCCGTCGGCGTCCTCCGTCGGGAACCGGCTCGGGGTCGCGCGCTGCGGGATGTCGACCGACCGGCCGAAGCCGAAGGCCTCCGCCTGGTCGGCGAGGGCGTCGGCGCCGAGGGCCTGGCCGAGCTCGGCCATCGGGATGTTGCACGACAGGCGGAGCGCCGTGGCGAGGGTCGTGGTGTCGCCGCCGCCGCAGGAGCCGCCCTCGGCGTTGTTGATGTTCGTCGAGGTGCCGGGGAGCGTCAGCGTCGCGGGGTTGGGGAACGTGCTCTCGGGCGTGTAGTCGCCGCTCTCGAGGGCCGCGGCCGTGGTCACGAGCTTGAAGGTCGAGCCGGGCACGTAGAGGTCGCCCTGGATCGTCTTGTTCTGCAGCGGGTCCGACGGGTCGGAGACGAGCTGGTCGTACGCGGCGGTGACGGCGGCGCGGTCGTGGCTGGCGAGCTGGTTCGGGTCGTAGGAGGGCTTCGAGACCATCGCCAGGATCTTGCCCGTCGACGGCTCGAGCGCGACGACCGCACCCGCGTTCGCGCCGAGGGAGTCCCACGCGGCCTGCTGCACGGCGGGGTCGATGGTCGTGTTCACCGCGGCGCCGACCGGGTCCTGACCGGTGAGCAGGGTGTTGACCTGGTCGAAGAACTGCGAGTTGGCGTTGCCCGTGAGCTCGTCGTTGAGGGCGTCCTCGAGACCGCGCGCGCCCTGGCCGAGCGTGTAGTAGCCCGTCACGGGCGCGTACAGCTCGGGCTGGGCGTAGCTGCGCTGGAACCGGTACTGGTCGTCGACCGGGGTCGACTCGGCCACGGCCGTGCCGCCGACGAGGATCGGTCCGCGCTGGGCGCTGTAGCTCGCGAGCAGCGCGCGCGAGTTGCGGCCGTCGCTGCGGAGGCTGTCGGCCTGGAACGCCGTGATGTACGTGCTCGAGGCGAGCAGGGCCACGAACATCGCCAGGACGACGAAGCTCACGCGCTTGAGTTCTCTGTTCATCAGCCGATCACCAGTCTCGGTTGGTCCCTCACGCCGTCCGACAACCGCAGCAGGAGGGCCGCGATGATCCAGGTGCCCACGAGCGACGAGCCGCCGGCCGCCAGGAACGGCGCGGTGAGGCCCGTGAGCGGGATCACGCGGGTGACGCCGCCCACGACGACGAAGACCTGGAGGGCCACGACCGAGGCGAGGCCGACGCCGAGCATGCGCCCGAAGTCGTCCTGGCCCACGAAGCCGATGCGGAACCCGCGGGAGACGAAGAGGAGGTACAGGGCGAGGATCGCGAAGAGGCCGGCGAGGCCGAGCTCCTCGCCGAGCGAGGCGATGATGTAGTCGCTCTCGGCCAGCGGGGTCGTGTCGGGGCGCCCCTGACCCAGGCCCGTGCCCACGAGCCCGCCCGCGGCGAGGCCGAACAGGCCCGTCACCAGCTGGAAGGACCCGCCCACGGCGTCGTAGGTCGTCTGGTCGAAGGGGTCGAGCCAGGCCTGGAAGCGGCCCTGGACGTACGACAGGAAGGTGCTGGCCACGAGGGCACCGCCCACGAAGAGCCCGACGCCGAGCACGATCCAGCTGCCCCGGCCCGTGCCCACGTAGATCATGACCAGGAAGAGCCCGAAGTAGAGCACCGAGGTGCCGAGGTCCCGCTGGAAGATGAGCACGCCCATGGCCACGGCCCACACGACGAGGATCGGCCCGAGGTCGCGCGGCCGCGGGAACCGCATGCCGAGCACCTTGGGGCCCATGAGCGAGAGGCTGTCGCGCGCCGTGACGAGGTAGCCCGCGAAGAAGATGGCGAGGGTGACCTTGCCGAGCTCGCCCGGCTGGAACGAGAACGGGCCGATGTCGATCCAGACGCGGGCGTTGAGGCCCGTGCGCCCGAGGCCCGGCACGAGCGGCAGCAGGAGCAGCACGATCGACGTCGCCATGGCGACGTACCGGTAGCGCGAGAGCACCCGGTAGTTGCGGATCACGAGCAGCACGGCGAGGGCGATGACCATGGCGAGCACGGTCCAGACCATCTGCTTGATGCCCAGGGCGCCCCAGCCGGTGCGGTCCTCCGCGAGGTCGAGGCGGTAGATCATCGCGATGCCGAGCCCGTTGAGGGTCAGCGCGATCGGCAGGACGAACGGGTCGGCCTCGCGCGCGACGATGCGGAGCACCACGTGGAAGACGAGGGCGAGGCCGAGCACGCTCGTCCCGGCCACGAGCGGCGGCACGTCGATGCGACCGAGGGCGCCGAGCTGCACGAGGACCATGGCCCCGGCGCAGACCGCGCAGGCGAGGAGGAGCAGCAGCAGCTCGAGGTTGCGGAGCTTGGCCGGCTGGCGCAGCTTGATCGTGATCGCCTGCGTGAAGGCGGTCGGCTCGACGGTGCGGCGCGGCTTCTTCGTGCCCACGCGCCCGAGGGCCTCGGTGGGGGAGTCATCGTGCGGCATCGGCGAGCCTCTCGACGATGGCGCGGGCGTCGGCGAGGTCGTCCGCGCTGATGGTGTCGGCCACGCTCTGCTGCGTGTAGTTCGGCAGGTCGGCGACGCGCACCGAGGTCTCCTCGTGCACGCTCGACAGCGTCCACGGGCCGATGCCCTGCTGCACGCCCTGGTAGATGACGACCGTGCCGCCGTCGGCGCCGACGTAGTAGTGGTCCTGGGTCCACTGGTAGGCGAGCACGAGGCCCGCGACGAGGGCGGCGACCGCGACGAGCACGGCGACGGACCAGGTGATGCGGCGTCGGCGACGGCGGCGTCTGTCCTCCGCGATGAGCTCGGCGAGGTACTCGTCGGACTCGGGCTCGAAGTGGCTGTCCTCCGGCGTGCTCGCGACCTTGAGCGGGTGCAGGAGGATCGTCGGCAGTCGCAGCGGCTTCTTGCCGGCCTCGCCCTCGAAGGTCAGGGGCGTGGCGGCCGAGCCGACCGTCTGGGGCGGTTCGCAGGCGGAGTCGCCGCTCTCGTCGACGTCGACCACGACGATGGTGACGTTGTCGGGGGCGCCGTGGTCGAGGGTCTCCTTGACGAGGCGCTTGGCCACCTGCTCGGCGTCGAGCTCGGCGGCGAGGGCCTTCTTGATCCGCTCTTCGGCGAGGTAGCTGCTGAGCCCGTCCGAGCAGATGAGCCAGCGGTCGCCGGGCTGCGTGCCGAGGGTGGCGGTGTCGATCTCAGGAGCCGCGTCGACGTCGCCGAGGACGCGCATGAGCACGCTGCGGCGCGGGTGCACGGCCGCCTCCTCGGGCGAGATGCGCCCGCTGTCGACCAGGCGCTGCACGAAGGTGTGGTCGGCGGTGATCTGGCTGAGCTCGTCGTCGCGGAACAGGTACACGCGGGAGTCGCCGATGTGCGCGACGGCCATGCTGTCGCCCACGCGGAGGAGGGCGCTCACGGTCGTGCCCATGCCCGTGAGCTCCTGGTGCTCGAACACCGTCTCGGCGAGCAGCTGGTTCGCGGCGATGAGGGACGACTGCAGCGCGAACTCGGCGTCGCCGGGGGAGGCGTAGACGCGGTCGGTCTCACGGATGCGGCGGATCGCGATCGCGGAGGCGACGTCGCCGCCCGCGTGGCCGCCCATGCCGTCGGCGACGACGAAGAGCTGGGTGCCCGCGTAGCCGCTGTCCTGGTTGTTCGAGCGGATCTTGCCCACGTGGGACAGGGCGGCGCTCTTCACCTGCGTCGTCGTCATGCCCTACCGCCGCAGCTCGAAGCTCGTCTGGCCGATCGTCACGGGGGTCTGGGCGGGCACGGGCGTGGGCACGGTGACCCGCTCGCCCGCGAGGAAGGTGCCGTTGGTGCTGTCGAGGTCCTGGACGACCCAGCGGCCGTTCCAGAGCATGAGCCGGGCGTGGTGCGTCGACGTGTAGTCGTCGCGGATAACGAGGTTGCTCTCCTGCGACCGGCCGATGGTGAGGGGGCCGTCGCCGAGCGGCATCTCGAGGCCCGCCTTGGCGCCCTTGGTGATGACGAGGCGGCGCGGCGTCGCGTCGGCGTCGGGCTGAGGGGCAGGAGGCGCGGGCGGGCGGGGCGCGGGGCGCGCGGCCGGGGCGGGCTGCTGCGCGCCTCCTGAGGCGGCGTCGGGCAGCTTGCGCGCCCGCTGGCCCATCAGGTCGGAGCGGAGCGCGACGACGATCGCGAAGATGAACGCCCAGAGCACGATGAGGAACCCGAAGCGGAGGACGAAGAGCGTGATCTCACTGGTCACCGACGGCCCCCTCGGGTGGGGTCGCTCGTCGCGGTCTGGGGGAGCACCCGGAACACCATACGCGTACGACCGATCTGGATGACGGAGTCGGGCTGCAGGAGGGCCTTCGTGAGCGGTGCCCCGTCGAGCTTCGTGCCGTTGGTCGAGCCGAGGTCGCGGACCTGCGCACGGTCGCCGTCCCAGAGGATCTCGGCGTGCCGGCGGGAGGCCCCGGTGTCGGCCAGCGTGACGTCGGCCTCGCTGCCGCGCCCGATGACGGTGCGCCCCCGCTCGAGGCGGTGACGGGTGCCGTCGACGTCGAGCACGGGCGCCCAGGTGACCTCGTCGCGGACGCTGGAGGAGTCGACGGCGAGGATCCCGACGCTGAGGTCGTCGTCGCGCTCGAGCCGGATCCCCAAGGGCCCCGCGAAGTGGTAGCCCTGCGCGGTCGCGTGACGCTGGGTCAGCTGCGTGAGCTCGTCGAGGAGCGGGCGGCCGATGTCGGTCATGCGCTCGTGGTCGGCCGGGGAGAGCCGCACGACCAGCTCGTTCGGCACGAGGATGCGCTCGCGGGAGACCACGGCGGCCTTCGTGTCGAGCTCGCGGCGGAGCGCGCTCGTGATCTCGAGGGGTTGCACGCCCGAGCGGAACGTCTTGGCGAAGGCGCCGTTGACGGCGCGCTCCAGCCCGCGTTCGAAGTTGTCGAGCAGTCCCATGGGTCTCCAGGTCGGTTCGCTGGTCGCCCGATCCTAGCCCGACCAGGTGACACGTCGCCGTCCCCTGCCTCTCGGGGTCCCGGATCCGTGGTAGTGTCGACGAGTTCGCGCGAGTGGCGGAATTGGCAGACGCGCTGGCTTCAGGTGCCAGTACTCGCAAGGGTGTGGGGGTTCAAGTCCCCCCTCGCGCACGGACGAGAAGGCTCTCCCCTCCGGGAGGGCCTTTTTCTCTGCCCTCGCGTGTCAAGGGCCCTTGACAAAGGCGGACGGCGTGGCAAGGGTGGAGCCATGACAAGCGACCTTGACAACCGCGGCGGCCGCGCCGAGCGCGCCGCCCGCCGCCCCTACTACCGCGACCTCACGCTGGGCATGATCGCCTACGGGCTGCTGCTCGCGGCCGCGATCACCTTCGGTGACCTCGAGGGCGACAGCCCGTGGCGCTTCGCCTGGGCGTTGCTGCCCGTGCTGCCGCTCGCGTTCGTCCTCGTGGCCGTGGTGCGCCTCCTGCCCCGCCTCGACGAGTACCAGCGTCAGCTGCAGCTCCAGGCGCTCGCGGTGGGCTTCGGCGCCGCGGTCCTCGCCGCCCTCACGACGGGGTTCCTCGCGTTCGCCGGGCTCCAGGGCTGGTGGTCGAGCTGGGTGGTCTTCACGGTCGGCATGCTCGGCTGGGCCGTCGGCAGCGTCGTGGCGCGCACCCGATGAGGAACGTCCTCCGCTCCCTCCGCGAGGAGCAGGGCTGGACCCAGGGCCGTTACGCCGACCTGCTCGGCGTCTCCCGGCAGACCGTCAACGCCCTCGAGACCGGTCGGTACGACCCTTCGCTGCCGCTGGCGTTCCGCCTCGCGGCGCTGCACGAGCGTCCGATCGAGGAGCTGTTCTTCCCCGACGACGCCGACGGCTGAGCAGGAGGCGCGGGGTCAGCCGATCGGCTCGATCAGCTCCGGCCCGTCGTTGCGGACCGAGTTCGCCGCCCGCGACACCTCGTGGTGCGCGAGGTCGTGGGCCAGGGCGTGCGAGTCGCGGTCGAGGAGGGCGAGCAGCTCGGGCGTGCCCAGGTGGTCGCCCAACCAGTCGTCGTACGACGCGGGTGCCAGGAGGGCGGGCATCCTGTCGTGGACCTCGCCGGGGGCGACGTGCGCGTCGCGCGTGACGATCGCCATCGACAGCACCCAGCGGTCGGGGTCGTCCTGCTCCTTCGTCGGGTCGGCCCACGCGCTGCCCACCGCCGCCATCGCCAGCGCGCCCTCGGGTGCGTGCACGAAGTGCGGCTGCTTGCCCGTCGGCGTCACCACCCACTCGTAGTAGCCCTGCGCCGGCACGATGCAGCGGGCCTGCGCGAACGGTCGGCGGAACATGCCGCTCGTCGCGACCGTCTCGATGCGCGCGTTGATCGGCTGCGGCCGCTTCTTCAGGTCGGGGTACCACGGCGGCACCAGGCCCCAGCGGACGCCCGCGAGCTCGCGCTCGCCGTGGCGCGCCCGCACCACGGGCACGACCGTCGTCGGCGCCACGTTGTAGTCCTCGCCCAGCGGGCCGAGCCCGTCGAGCAGGTCGGGGAGCAGCTCGGACGTGGCCCGGGCGATGACGTAGCGGCCGCACATGCCGCCAGTCTGCTCCCCTGGGGGTGGTCCGTCGGAAAAGGCGACCATCCGCGACCGCCGGGCAGCCCCGCCGGGGTGCCGTGCGGCGTGTCGCGGCCGACCCGTCGCCTTTTCCGACGAGGGGGAGGGGCAGGGGCGTTGGCTGGGGTCGTGACCGACACCACGCAGACCCC
>Ga0265798_10010433_pt1 | contig 11464 bp, 8 predicted proteins | sample P3T30metagenome_FD_192430 | JGI IMG/M metagenome (GOLD analysis project Ga0265798, IMG submission 192430) | Plant litter microbial communities from East Loma Ridge, Irvine, California - P3 T30 | ecosystem: Environmental > Terrestrial > Plant litter > Unclassified | place: USA: California... | reverse complement strand
CCGCCGAGATCGCAGCACGAGGAGCAAAGCACTGATGGCACCGAAGCGAACCGGGCTCGGCCGAGGCATCGGCGCCCTGATCCCCACGGCGACGGACCAGCTGGACCGTCCCGTGGATGTGTTCTTCCCGACCGGGGGTTCCCCCGCCTCCGCGCCGACGGCGGACGATCTCGTGGCAGTGCCGGGCGCCCGTCTGGCGAACCTCAACCCGCTCGACGTGATCCCCAACGCGCAGCAGCCGCGGAAGGAGTTCCGCGAAGAGGAGCTCCAGGAGCTCGTCCACTCCATCCGCGAGATCGGCGTCCTACAGCCCATCGTCGTGCGTCCCATCGCTGGCGCCACTGGGACGGACCCGCAGTACGAGCTCATCATGGGTGAGCGTCGTCTGCGAGCCACCAAGGAACTCGGGCTGAGCACGATCCCTGCGATCGTGAAGGACACCCCTGACGACGCGATGCTCCGGGATGCACTGCTCGAGAACCTCCACCGGGCACAGCTCAACCCCCTCGAAGAAGCGTCTGCCTACCAGCAGCTCCTCGCGGACTTCGGCATCACGCAGGAGCAGCTCGGTCAGCGCATCGGTCGGTCTCGACCGCAGATCACCAACACCATCCGGCTCCTGCGCCTCCCCTCCCCCGTCCAGCGCCGAGTGGCCGCAGGTGTCCTCTCTGCCGGGCACGCCCGTGCGATCCTCGCTGCCCCGGACGCAGAGGCGATGGAGTACCTGGCAGAGAAGATCGTCAACGAAGACCTCTCGGTCCGGGCGGCTGAGGCGATCGCGCAGCAACTCGCCGCGAAGACCCCGCAGGCGAAGCCGAAGCCCGAGCCGTCGAAGCGTCAGGCGCACTTCGACGACCTCGCAGAGCGGCTCGGTGACCGGTTGAACACCCGGGTGAAGATCGCGGTCGGCGCCCGGAAGAGCTCGGTCACCATCGACTTCGCGAACGGCGACGATCTCAACCGGATCCTCGCCGAGCTCGGCGTGCGGGACCTCGAGGGCTGAAGCAGGCCGTACGCGGCGCTGTGAGACGCTGTGAGCCTCTGGGACGCCCGAGCCAGGGTCCGCGGACGCGCGACTCCTGCGGCACGCTCTGGCGGCAACGCAGTGCTCCGCACGATGCTGCGCCGTTGGCGGACGCGATCTGCCTCAGCTGAGATGGTGGTGTGGTGACCACCAGCGGCTCGCCCTTCACGCCAGCGATCCGGGGAACGTTCTTCCGCGCCGTGGATCCGAGGTTCCGAGAGTTCGCGATCGCGGGATCGCGCTCCGTGGGCCGGTATTCCAGGGCCGATGAGCCGACGTTGTACCTCAGTGCGTCGGTCGAAGGAGTCGAAGCTGCGATGGTCGCGCACAGGGACGTCCGTGCGGAGACGTTGGAGATCGTCGCGATCGATGTCGACGCTGCACGAATCGTCGACCTGCGTGATCCAGGCACGCTCGATTCGATCGGCATCGACCTGCAGGACGCTGTTGCTCCATGGCAGGACATCGCCGCCGCCGGTGGTACGCCCGGCTCGTGGCAGGTGCGCGACCGCTTGCTCGAGATCGGCGCCGACGGACTCATCGATCCGTCTCGGAAGAGCCCCGGCCTGTGGCACTTGGTGCTGTTCCGGTGGAACGAGGACGACGCGCCAGCCGTTGTGATCCGTCGATGAGATCGGCCGGACGAGCAGTGCGACGTTCCACGTGGAACATCGAAGCCCGTCAATCACGCCGGCGCGGTCCCGAACGCGCGGTGTTCCACGTGGAACATCGCGCGGCACTGATCAGGCGCGGTGGTCCCGGATGGCCTGCTCGGCGAGCTCGGCGTAGGTCCAACCGAGGTCGAAGCCCGACGCTGAGAGCGCTTGCGGCAGCAAAGACGTCTCCGTGAGCCCGGGGAGCACGTTGGCCTCGAGGAACCACGGTGTTCCGGCGCCGTCGATGATCAGGTCAACGCGCGACAGGTGACGGAGTCCCAAGGCCGTGTGCGCGGCGACTGCTGCTTCTGCCGCTGCCGCCGCGAACTCGTCTGACAGCCGCGCCGGCGTGTAGAAGGTCGTCTCCCCCGCGTTGTAGCGAGCCTCGAAGCCGTAGATACCGTTGCGGGGCACGATCTCGACGGCGGAGAGGGCGACCGGGCCGTCGCCGGTGTCGATGATCCCCACGGCCACCTCGGTGCCGCGGATGAGCTGCTCGACCACGACGTCGTCGCAGTACGTGTAGGCAGTGACCATGGCGCGTGGCAGGTCGTTGACGTCGTCGACGAGGGTCACGCCCTGGGCGCTCCCGCCACGTGCGGGCTTCACGGCGAGTGGCACCGGGTGCTCGGTGGCGATCGACTCGAGGACGCCGACAGCGCCGAGCTCACGGAAGACGTCGTGGGACAGCGTCACCGAACGAGGGGTCCGGACGCCGGCGCGGGCGACCAGTGCGGACGCCGTGGGCTTGTCCCATGCCAGCCGAGCCGAGGTCGAACGCGAGCCGACGAACGGGATGTCCACGGCCTCCAGGATGCCCCGCAGGGCCCCGTCTTCACCGGAGGCGCCGTGCAGTGCCGGCCACACGACGTCCGGGCGGGACTCCGCGAGGGCGGGCAACAGGAGTGCGTCGGCGTCGCGGAGATCGACCTGCCAGCCGTAGCCGGTCAGTGAGTCGGCGACCCGCCGACCGGATCGCAGGGAGACGTCCCGCTCGTGCGAGATGCCTCCGGCGACGACGACGACGTGACGACGGGTGAGCTCGGCCATGCGGGGTCCTCCGGTGTGGAACTGCGGTGCTGTGCGATCAGCGTCGCGCAAAAGTGCTGATCAGGAGATGTTCGGCGGTGGTGCACTGACGGACGATGTCGCTCGCACCACCGTGTTGGGGCGCGTGGTCGGCCCGAAGGTCTCGATGAGTTCGAGCTCGTCGTTGACGACGTTCGCCAACCGCTTGACGCCGACGCGGATCTGCTCCGGCGTCGGGTAGCAGAACGACAGGCGGATGTGTCCACCGCCACGTCCGTCGGCGTAGAACGCCGTCCCCGGTGTGTAGGCGACGAGCTCCTTGACGGCACGCGGCAGCATGCCCTTGGAGTCGAGCGACTCCGGCAGCGTCAGCCAGACGAAGAAACCACCGTTCGGCTTGGTCCAGGACAGGTCGGGCAGGAACTCCCCCAACGCGGACAGCATGGCGTCACGTCGCTCGGCGTAGATGCCCCGGAAGGTGTCGACCTGACCCTTCCAGTCCGCGGCGTCGAGGTAGGCGTTCACGACGTACTGGCCGAAGGAGTTCGGCGCGAGGACGGCCGACTCGTTGGCGAGCACGAGCTTCTCGCGGATCGCGTGCGGCGCGAGTGCCCAGCCGACGCGGAACCCGGGCGCGAGCGTCTTGGAGAAGGAGCCGAGGTACACGACGCCCTCTTCGTCGATCGAGCGGATGGCCTGGGGTGCCGGCTCGTCGAACCAGAGGAGTCCGTAGGGGTTGTCCTCGAGCACGAGGATGTTGTTCGACCGGCAGATGTCGAGCACCTCGATGCGTCGCTCTCGGCTCATCGTGACGCCGGCCGGGTTGTGGAAGTTCGGGATCGTGTAGAGGAACTTGATCCGCTTGCCCTGGGTGCGGAGGTTCGCGATCGCCTCACGCAGCGCCTCGGGGACCAACCCGAGCTCGTCGGTCGTCACGTGCACCGTCTCGGCCTGGTACGACCGGAAGACACCGATCGCACCGACGTAGGACGGCGACTCGGCGAGCACGACGTCGCCCGGATCGATGAACAGCCGCGTGACGAGGTCGAGCGCGTGCTGTGAGCCCGTGGTGACCACGACGTCCTCGGCGCTGGCACGGATGCCCTCGAGGCTCATGACGTCCACGATGTGCTCGCGGAGGGAACGCAGGCCCTGTCCCCCGCCGTACTGGAGCGCCATGGCGGCGTGCTCGTTCATGACACGGTCCAGAGAGCCCGTGACGAGCTCCCTGGGGAGCGCGGAGACGAACGGCATGCCGCCGGCCAGCGAGACGACTTCGGGGCGCGAGGCGACGGCGAACAGGGCTCGGACCTCGGAGGCGCTCAGCCCGGCGGTGCGCTGGGCGTAGGAGTCGTACCAGGGGTCGAGGCTGTTGCCGTTCGTCATCGAGTGCTCCGTTCAGTGGGACATTCCCGCCACACTACGACATCGGCCCGGGGAACCCGGGTTCCGCGACGGGGCCGATCGGCATCCGGTGGCTCCGGACGAGAACGGCCCCGCTCTCCGGGGAGAGCGGGGCCGTTCGTGCGGGGCGACCTACGCGAGGAACTCGGCGAGGTCGGCCTCGAGCGCGGGCTTCGGCTTGGCGCCGATGACGGTCTTGACGACCTCGCCACCCTTGAAGACCTTCATCGCCGGGATCGACGTGATCTGGTAGTTCATGGCCGACTGGGGGTTGTCGTCCACGTTGAGCTTCACGATCTCGATCTTGCCGGCGTGCTCTTCGGCGATCTGGTCGAGGATCGGCGAGACGGCGCGACACGGGCCACACCACTCGGCCCAGAAGTCGACGAGGATCGTCTTGTCGGACTTGAGGACCTCGTCCGAGAAGGTGGCGTCGGTGACAGCCTTGGCGTTGGACATGTGTGCTCCTTCGAGAAGTCGTTCAGGGGGTACAACGGCGATGCCGTCGTGGTATTCCGAGACTGCTCAGGCCCGGGAGGCGATGACGTCGACCATGGCGGGTTCGGTCGGACCGACACCCTCGGCCTCGTTCGTCAGTTCGTCGTCGAGCTCGGCGAGGTACTTCTCGGCGTCGAGCGCGGCGACCGTACCCGAACCGGCGGCCGTGATGGCCTGGCGGTAGGTCGGGTCGATGACGTCACCGGCGGCGAAGACACCCGGCAGGTTGGTCTTCGACGAGCGGCCCTGGACAGCGATCGTGCCCTCGGGCGCGATGTCGATCTGGCCGTGGATCAGGTGCGTGCGCGGGTCGTTGCCGATCGCGATGAACAGGCCGTCCAGTGCGAGCTCGGACTCCTCACCCGTCACGGTGTCCGTGAGGGTGACGCCCTCGACCGCGGAGTCACCCGTGATGCCGGTGACCGCCTTGTTCCACGCGAACTCGATCTTCGGGTCGTTCATCGCGCGGTCCTGCATGATCTTCGACGCACGCAGCGAGTCCTTGCGGTGGATGACCGTCACCTTGTCGGCGAAGCGGGTGAGGAACGTCGCCTCTTCCATCGCGGAGTCGCCACCGCCGACGACAGCGATGTTCTTCTGGCGGAAGAAGAAGCCGTCGCAGGTCGCGCACCACGAGACACCGTGGCCGGACAGGCGCTCTTCGTCGGGGAGACCGAGGTGGCGGTACGCCGAGCCGGTGGCGTAGATGACCGCGAGGGCCTCGTACGTCTCGCCCGAGCCGACGGTGACCTTCTTGACCTTGCCGGTCAGGTCGACGGAGACGGCGTCGTCGTACAGGACCTCGGCACCGAACTTCTCGGCCTGCTCCTGCATCTTGATCATGAGGTCGGGGCCCTGGATCCCCTCGGGGAAGCCGGGGAAGTTCTCGACCTCGGTCGTCTTGGTGAGTTCACCGCCCGTCTCGACACTGGAGGCGACGATGAGCGGCTTGAGCTCTGCGCGCGCTGCGTAGATGCCGGCGGTGAACCCGGCCGGACCGGAACCGATGATGATGAGCTGGCGCATGCCTGATTGCCCTTCCGTTGCGTCTGACCGGGTCAACCCATCGTACCGGCGTGGCATTCCGCACGACCCGTGAGCGTGCGGTGCTCGGCTGGGATCAGCGGCCGAGCTTGCTGCGGAGCATCCGGACGGCGTTGCCGATCTCGCCGTTCTTCGCGACGACCAGGGCTCCGAAGTACACGGCGACCATCGCGGCGCCGGTCAGGACGATCGTGATGAGGGCCCCGGTGCGGTCGGACATCGCGAACCCGGACTCCGAGAAGGCACCGAAGAAGTTCACGACGAGGAGCCCGACGACGCCGGAGATCAGCGCCGCGATGACGAACTGGACGTGCGACCGGGTGATCACCGGCCCCTCGATGTGCCCCAGCCGCTTGCGGACGACCACGAGCGCGACGATCGTCTGCGCCGATCCGGCGATCGTGGTGCAGGCGGCGACACCGATGCCGATGACCGAGGTCGGGAACGTCGAGACCGCCAGGGCCCCGATGACGAAGAGCACCGACTGGATGCACTGCATGAGGAACGGGGTGCGGTGGTCGTGCATCGCCCAGAAGACGCGCTGGATGACGAACAGCATGCTGAACAGGACGAGACCCGGCATGTAGGCGACGAGCACGGCACCGACCTGCAGGGCACTCTCGAACGTGCCCTCGTACAGGCGGCCGAACGGGACCGCGACGACGATCAGTGCCACCGAGGCGAAGACGGTGAACAGCCCGACGATGCGCAGGGACAGCGACAGGTTGCGGCGGACCGCGTCGAGGTCACCGCGCTCGGCGTCGTGGCTCATCCGGGTGAAGTACGCCGTCGCGATGGACACCGTGATGATCGAGTGCGGGAGCATGAAGATCAGCCAGGCGTTTCCGAGCACGGCGTTGCCCGGACCGTCGTCCCGTCCGAGCCACGCGACCTGCGACTGCACGATGCCGGCGATCTGGGTGACGAGGATCATCGCGAAGAGCCAGCCGGCAGCGGTCCCCGTGGACTTGAGGCCCACGCCGCGCCACCGGAAGTCGGGGCGGAACGACAGGCCGGCGCGCTTCCAGAAGAACGGCAGGAACGCGGCCTGGGCGAAGACACCGAGCGATGCGCTGCCGGCCAGGAGTGCGATCTTCGCCGGCGTCCACTGGTCGAGCTGGCTGCCGCTGGTGCCGTACAGGGCGATGAACACGACGAGGCCGCCGATGGCGATGACGTTGTTGAGCAGCGGCGCCCACGTGAACGGCCCGAAGACCTGCTTCGCGTTGAGGACCTCGCCGAGCAGCGAGTACATCGCGTAGAAGAGGATCTGCGGCAGGCACCAGAACGCGAAGGCGACGGCGAGGTCGGTCGCCTCGGGCCCGGAGCCGACCGATGAGCTCGTGTAGAACCGGACCAGCAACGGTGCGAACACCGTCGCCACGATCGCGATGACGACGAACACGGATCCACCGAGCGTCACGATCTTGTTGACGTACGCCTGGCCGCCGTCCGTGCCGGTCTTCATCGCGCGGACGATCTGCGGGATGAGCACGGCGGACAGCAGACCGCCGGCGATGAGCGCGTAGATGTTGTTCGGCAGCTGGTTCGCGACCGCGAAGGCGTTGGCCGAGGGGCTCGCGTTCTGCCCGATCGCGTACGCGAGCACGAACGTCTTCGCGAAGCCGAGGATCCGGCTCACCATCGTGCCCGCTGCGAGCATCGCGCTCGCCCGGCCGAGACTGCGCTCGGCGACCGGCTCGGCGTCGACGTCGGGCTGGGGCTGGCTGGCGCTGATGGTCGGCTCCTCGGCGTCGCGGTCGTCCGCGACGGTGGTGCGTGCGCCGTCGGACGGGAGGCGCGGCTCGGCCCCGGCGCGCGCGATGGCGTCCTGCAGGGGGCCGTGGTCCACCGCCGCGGCCGGCGCCGTGGTCGACGTGGCGGCCGGCGTTCCTGCGGCCGCAGCGGCCGTGGACGCGGCCACGCTGGGTGCGGTGGCTGCTCCGGAGGGGTGATCCGTGCCTCCAGGCCGGGTCGTCGTCGCCTGCGCGCCCCCGACCGTCGGCTGGACCGCCAGGGGGCGGTTCGGGTCGTCGTCATCCTCGTCGTCGAGTTCGCCGTTGCGGCGCCGGATGCGCTTGCGGATGCTGCGGAAGATGCCGAAGCCGAAGATGCCGATCAGGGCGATCGCAGCGACCGCGGTGATGACGGTCTCCCACTGCGCCTGCACGTTGAGCTCGACCGTGGCGGGCTGGGCGACGGCGACACCGGTCGGACTCGAGAGCGACATCGTCAGCTCGACCGTGCCGTTCGCGACCGACTGCACCGGGACGGTGGCACGGGTGGAGGAGTCCGGCTGGATCTCGACGACGATGTCGTTCCGGACGACCCGGAGCGCCGAGTTGGACGGCTGCACGGACAGGTGCACCGTGACCGGGTAGTCGGAGCTGTTCCGGATGGACACCGGCAGCGACGACCGGTCGCCGAGCAGGGTGAGACTGCTCGAGTCGACGATGCCGACCTCGGTCGTGCTCTTCGCCCACGCGGCCGCTCGGGCCTCCACCGCGGCTGCGAGACCCTGGTCGTCATCGCGCCAGGCGTTCGAGGCGAGGGCGAGCAGGCGGAGCCGTGCCGGGGCCGTCAGCTGGTTCGGGTCGCCGAGGATCGTCGCGAACGCGGTGAGGCCCTGCTCCCCCCGCACGAGCTTCTGGAGCTGGTCGATGCGGGATTCGCCGGTGGACGCGCTGGCGAGCGTCAGTGACCCGGGTGTGGCGTCCGAGGCGGTGGAGAGGTCGGCGGGAGCGACCCACGGCGTGCCTTCGAGCGCGTCCAGCGCCTGGCTGAGCCGCGTGGAGTCGGACGGCCACTCGCGACCCAGGGTGAGCAGGATCGGGCCCGTCGCCGAGCCTTCACGGGCCGAGGTGGCCAGTGTCGCGGTGAGCTCGGACATCGTCGACGACCAGCTCTGGCGGTCGGGGGCGGTCGCTGCGCGGCGGAGCATCGACGACATCGACTGGTCGGAGACGAGCACGTGGTCGCCGCCGATCTTCTCGGACGCGGCGATCGTGGTGTCCGCGCCGGCCGAGGTGTTGCCGCTCGAGACGATGGTGGTCTTCGTGCCGGCTCGCCGGAGTGCGGGGAGGTCGTCGGAGGACACCGTGCCGTCGGTCGGCCAGGCGATCGGGTCCATCGAGTAGGGGAAGTCGAGCAGGGACTCCGTGGTGGGCAGGGTCTCCTGCGCCTGGTCGGTCCCCGGGTCGGTCGTGGCGTCGTCCGGGGCCTGGGCGGGCGCCGGTGACGAGGTCTGCCCCGGGGTGGCGCTCGGCGTCGGCGCCGGGGTCTCGGCGCCGGGGAAGTTCTCGGCCTTGACGGACTCGTCGAGGGAGATCGGCGACAGGATGCCGTCGGACCCGGCCTGCCGGAGCCCGGTCACGTCCGCGTCGGCGTATGGCAACGCGAAGGTCTCGTTGCGCATGGCCTGCAGGCGTTGGAGCCAGCTGACCGCGCTCGAGGGGGCGTTCTCGCCGAGGATCCGGATCGAGGCGATGATCCGCGGGTCGACGGCCACGGCGACGTTGTGGTCTTCGGCCGCGTCGAGCTGCTGCGTGAGGGTGCCGTCCACCGAGGTCGCGGCGGCCAGCACCGGGGCGGTGAGGATGCCGTCGGTGGACTTCGGCACCGTGACGGGCATCGCGACGGACACGCTGACCGGAGCCTGCTCGAAGTCCGGGTACCAGGTGATCGCGGACCGGTCGACGGCGAAGGCGTCACCCGCCGTGTACTCCGCCGCGATGCGCCGGGCACCGAACGACGAGTACCCGCCGAGTGCCACGTTGCCGGAGACGATGTCGACCGAGTCGATCGTGACCGAACGGTGCGCCGGGACCGCCGGGATGTCCACGGAGTCCATCGGGGCGCCGAGGTAACCGGTTGTGGTGGTGTCGTTGAGCCAGCTCGCCAGGACGTCCCGGGTGCTCACCGAGCGGAAGATGTCGAACTCCGCGGTGCCCGCCGGCAGGGCTGCGTCGGTGTCGTTCGTGACGGTGACCGACAGGGTGAGGTCCTGGTCGCGCTGGACGATCCCCCGGTTCGCGGGGGCGATCGAGATGGTCGCCTTCCCCGCGTCGGCGGCGGCCGGGTCGGCGACGTGGCTCTTCGGTGCGGAGACCGTGGCGGCCGAGGCGTGGTCGGTGGTGACGGGCGCGACGACCAGGCCGAGCGCGACGAGGGTCGACGCGGCTGCGGCGAGCGTGGTGCGGAGCATCTGCATACGGGGAGCGGGCCACGGGGTCGGTTCGGGCCGAGCACGAGTGTATGAGGCGCGACCATGAACAGGTCCCGTGCGCGCGCGGCTTGTGGAGAACTCGGGGCCTCGATCTGGGAGGATGAGCACCGTCATGCAGTCCGTTGCCCAGGCCGTCGAACGACTCGACGCACTCGCCACCACCGAGCCCGTCGACCTCCTCGCTCGGGCCTTCGCCGACGCCGGACACGAACTCGCCCTGGTCGGCGGGCCCGTCCGTGACGCGTTCCTCGGCCGTCCGGTGACCGACCTCGACTTCACGACCGACGCCCGGCCCGACGACATCCTGCGGATCGTCGAACCCATCGCGAGCGCCACGTGGGACGTCGGCCGCCAGTTCGGCACCATCGCCGCACGGGTCGCCGGCGAGCAGGTCGAGATCACCACGTACCGCAGCGACGTCTACGACGGCGAGACCCGCAAGCCCGAGGTCGCGTTCGGCGACACCATCGAGGACGACCTGCTCCGTCGCGACTTCACGGTGAACGCCATGGCGCTGCGGCTGCCGGCCCGCGAACTCGTCGACGTGCACGGCGGTGTCGAGGACCTGCTCGCCGCCCGGCTCCGGACGCCGCAGACCGCGGTCGTCTCGTTCCGCGACGACCCCCTGCGGATGATGCGCGCGGCCCGGTTCACGTCCCAGCTCGGGTTCACCGTCGACGACGACGTGCGTGCCGCGATGCAGGAGCTCGTCGCGTCGATCGACATCGTGTCCGCCGAGCGCGTGCGCGACGAGCTCGTCAAGCTCCTCAACACCAGCGACCCCGTCCCCGGCATCCGGCTGCTCGTCGACACCGGCCTCGCCGAGCGGTTCCTGCCGGAGCTGCCCGAGATGCGGCTCGAGGTCGACGAGCACCACCACCACAAGGACGTCTACGAGCACTCGCTCACCGTGCTCGAGCAGGCCATCGGGTACGAGGCCGAACGGCACGCCGGCGATCCCCCGGACACCGTGCTCCGGCTCGCGGCGCTGCTGCACGACATCGGCAAGCCCGCGACGCGCAAGCTCGAGCCCGGCGGCGCCGTGAGCTTCCACCACCACGACCTGGTCGGCTCGAAGATGGCGAAGAAGCGACTCCGTGCGCTCCGCTTCGACAACGACACCATCGCCGCGGTGTCCCGGCTGATCGAGCTGCACCTGCGCTTCTTCGGGTACACCGAGGGCGCCTGGACCGACTCGGCCGTCCGCCGCTACGTCCGCGACGCCGGGGACCAGCTCGAGCGACTGCACGAGCTCACCCGCTCGGACGTGACCACGCGCAACCGCCGCAAGGCCGATCGGTTGGCGTTCGCGTACGACGACCTGGAGGAACGCATCCGGGTGCTGTCGGAACAAGAGGAACTCGAGTCGATCCGACCGGACCTGACCGGTGACGACATCATGCGGATCCTCGACATCCCGCCGGGGCGTGCCGTGGGCGAGGCCTACCGGTTCCTGCTCGAGGCCCGGATGGACGAAGGACCCCTCGGCGAGGAGACCGCCGAGGAGCGTCTGCGCGCGTGGTGGGCAGCCCGCGGCGAGACCGGCGGCACCGGCGCCACCGGCGCCTGAGACGCGACCGCCTG